>ENA-UEYI01001422-UEYI01001422.1-human-gut-metagenome-genome-assembly--contig:-NODE-1422-length-20271-cov-16.000396_pt1 | contig 20271 bp, 17 predicted proteins | sample MGYA00242900_ERZ507916 | MGnify/ENA primary metagenome ERZ507916 (study PRJEB26167, sample SAMN06115521) | human gut metagenome | host: Homo sapiens | place: China:Chongqing | collected 2015-09-02...
TGGCGGAATTGGCAGACGCGCTGGTTTTAGGGTCCAGTGTCCACGACGTGCAGGTTCAAGTCCTGTTAGCCGCACCAAAGGAAATGACCGAGGCATATCCCTGCGGGGGGATGTACCTCGGTCATTTTTATTTTTCGGTTGTCTCTGCCGGAACCACACCGTACTCGTCGGCGCTGACGGGGTCTGCATAGACGGCGTAGCGCTGGGGGGTGTGGGTCAGGATGCCAAAGGGGTAACAGGTGTACAGGATGCAGCTGGGCTCCTCGGCACCCCAGCGCACCTTGTCGACGTCGGTCTCCTGAATGACCTGCATGTCGGTGACTTTATAGGTAAAGTCGCCCCAGTCGGTCTCCAGATGAATGATGGCACCGAGCTGCGTCGAGCCAAGGTCCGAGAAGTACGTGCCCGTATGCCCGCCGATAAAGACTGTGCCGTTTTCGCCGGGCAGGACGCAGTCACTCTCGGCGCGGCAGCCCGCACCGCGGCCAAACTGGCCCTCGCTGTCGCCCCAATAGAGGGCACAGTCCACGTTTGTGCCTTCGACCCAGATGCGGCCCAGCTTATCGCCGTACTGCACGCTGTCGTGCTCGGCCTGCGCAGCGGTGACCTGCTCGGCACGCTTCGCGGCGGCTTCTTCGGCGGCCCGGCGTTCTTCCTCCTGACGGGCTGCCTCGGCGGCTTCACTGGCGGCGCGGGCAGCCTCCTCCTCGGCGGCTTTGGCGGCCTCGCTGGCAGCAGCGGCACTGGCCGCAGCGGCAGCTTCGGCAGCTCTCTGCCGGTTTTTGGAGATGACCAGCGCCGCCGCTATGCCGACGCAGACGGCCAGCGCCAATGCGCAGAGGGCCAGGCACTTTGTCATCCGTTTGCGGCTCATGCGTTGTGCTCCCGGCTGGCGAGGTAAGCAGCGGGGCCGCTCTGGTACAGGTCGCCGCCGTGGGTGTCCAGCAGGACCGTCAGCGGGAAGTCCTTAACCACCAACTTACGCACCGCCTCACAGCCGAGGTCCGGCCACGCAATGATCTCACAGCTCTGCACACTGCCGGCCATCAGGGCGCCGGCCCCGCCGATGGCGGCCAGATAGACCGCGCCGTTTTTGACGACGGACTGCTTGACGGCATCGGTGCGCTTGCCCTTGCCGATCATGCAGGCCAGTCCCAGATCCAGCAGCCGCGGCGTGTAGGCGTCCATACGGCCCGAGGTCGTGGGGCCTGCCGCGCCGATGGCACAGCCCGGGCGCTCCGGCGTGGGGCCGACGTAGTAGATGGCCGCGCCCTCAATGGGGAACGGCAGCGGCTCGCCCTTGTCCAGCAGCTCCATCATGCGGGCGTGGGCGGCGTCACGGGCGGTGTAGACCACGCCCGACAACAGCACGGTGTCCCCTGCTTTCAGCGGTGCAAGATCCTGCTTGGAGAGGGGCGTTTTCAGTACATATTGCATCGTTGCGCCTCCTTACAGCGTGCGGCTGGCGCGGCGGGTAACGTGGCAGCTGATGTTGACGGCCACGGGCAGGCAGGCCACATGGGTAGGCTTTTGCTCAATGGCAACCCCCAGACAGGTCGTGGCACCGCCAAAGCCCTGCGGGCCAAAGCCTGTGGCATTGATGGCGTCCAGCAGCTCCTTTTCCAGCGCTGCATAATACGGGTCGGCGTTTGGTTCGTCCAGCGGGCGCAGCAGTGCCTTTTTGGCCAACGCTGCGCAGTGGTCGAAGCTGCCGCCGATGCCGATACCCAGCACAATGGGCGGGCAGGGGTTGGCTCCGGCCTGCTCCACCGTGTCAAGCACGAATTTTTTCACGCCCTCGACGCCGTCGGCTGGCTTGAGCATGGCAAGGCGGCTCATGTTCTCACTGCCTGCGCCCTTGGGGGCGACGGTGATTTTGCAGCCGCTGCCCGGCACAAGATGCACAGTCAGGAATGCCGGGGTGTTGTCCCCCGTGTTGACGCGCTGCAGCGGGTCGGCGGTGATGGATTTGCGTAAGAATGCTTTCTCGTAGCCGCGGCGCACGCCCTCGTTGACGGCATCGGTCAGGTCGCCGTCAATGTGGGCGTCCTGGCCCAGCTCGATAAAGACGCAGGCCATGCCGGTGTCCTGGCAGATGGGCAGGTCTTTCTCTTTCGCAACGCAGAGATTCTGCTGCAATAAGCCCAGTGTCTCCTTTGCCAGCGGCCACGGCTCGGCGGCCTCGGCGGCATCCAGTGCAGCCTTTACGTCGGCGGGCAGCCGGGTGTTGGCCTCGATGCAGAGAGCCTCCACTGCGTCGGTGATGGCGGCGGCGGGAATTTCACGGATGCTCATACGCGCGCCACGCCGCTTTCTCTCGCGGCCTGTGCGACGGCAGCGGCGACGGCATCGGCCACGCGGGGGTCAAATGCCTTGGGCAGGATGTTTTCCTCGTTCAGCTCGTCGTCGGGGATGAGACCTGCGATGGCCTTGGCGGCGGCCATCTTCATGGCGGGGTTGATGTCCCGCGCACGGACGGACAGCGCACCCTTGAAGATGCCGGGGAACGCCAGTACATTGTTGACCTGGTTCGGGAAGTCGCTGCGGCCCGTGCCGATGACGCGGACGCCCGCCTGCTTAGCGAGGTCGGGCATGATCTCGGGCGTGGGATTCGCCATGGCGAACACAATCGCGTCCTTCGCCATCGTGGCGGCCAGTTCGGGGGTCAATGCGCCCGCAATCGACGTACCAATGAAGATGTCCGCGTCCCGTATGGCCTCGGCCAGACCGCCGGTCAGTTTGTCGGGGTTCGTCTCCTCGGCCAGCCTGCCCTTGTGGCCTTCAAGGCCCGCGGGGCGGTTCGGGTAGAGGATGCCGTGCTCATCAACGGCGACGATGTTCTTAGCGCCCGCGACCTGCAGCATGTGGATGATGGCCGTGCCCGCCGCGCCGGGGCCGTTCTGGACGATCTTGACGTCCTCAATGCGCTTGCCGACGACCTTCAGGGCGTTGAGCACACCCGCCAGCACGATGATGGCTGTGCCGTGCTGGTCGTCGTGGAACACGGGGATGTCGAGGTCACGCTCGAGTTCGGCTTCGATTTCAAAGCACTCGGGGCTGCGGATGTCCTCCAGATTGATACCGCCGAAGGTAGGGGCAATGGCCTTGACCGCAGCGATGACCTCCTCCTTCGTCTTGGCATTCAGGCAGATGGGGAACGCATCGACGCCGCCGAACTCCTTGAACAGGACGCACTTGCCCTCCATGACCGGCAGACCGGCCTCGGGGCCGATGTTGCCCAGACCCAGCACAGCAGTGCCGTTCGTGACGACGGCGACAGTGCGGCCCTTCATCGTGTAGGTGTAGACGTCATCGGGGTTTGCCTTGATCTTGCGGCACGGCTCGGCCACGCCGGGGGTATAGGCGGTGGACAGCGCATCGCGGTCCTTGCATTCGCAAAGGCTCTGCACGGCGATCTTGCCGGGGAACTTGCTGTGGAGCTCCAGAGCAGCTTTGTTGTAGTCCATGGGGATACCTCTCCTTTATATAGTTTTACTTTCCGTAATGGTGCTCGGTAGGGGCCGGACATGTCCGGCCCGCAGCCTTGCCGCCACATCGCTATGGATTTTACGTTGAGGGCAGGGCATGCCCTGCCCCTACAGGCTTGCTTCTTTTATTCGTGGTGTACCGGCGCATAGTCCGGTTCCAGCTTTATGACACAGAAATGGTCGGGCCACTTGGCCTGTACGGCATTGCGCAGGGCATTGACGAGCTTGACGCCCCGGTGCTGTTTGTCGGTCATGTACTCGGCAGGGACGGCACAGTCAAAAATCACGTTTGTATGTGTCGGGCCGGGCACAATGCGCAGGTCGTGGATGTTGGCCAGCGGCGCGAGCTCCTCGACCTCACGCTGCAAAAACGCCTTCAGCTCGTCCGCGTGGGGGTCACCGGTCACGACGGGGTCAAAGTGGATCGTCGCGATCAGCCCATCCTCCACAAGCAGGTCCCGCTCAATACGGTCAATGACATCGTGGCTGCGCATGACGTTGTCCTTAGCATCCATTTCCAGATGGAAGCTGACCAGGCGGCTGCCGGGGCCGTAGTCGTGGATCATCAGATCGTGCACGCCCAGCACGCCGGGATAGCTCAGGGCCTTTTTCTCGATATGCTCGACCAGATCCGAGTCAGGCGCTGCACCCAGCAGCGGATTGATGGTGTCTTTGACGAGCATTGCACCGCTGTACAAAATGAACGCCGCCACACCGATACCCATCAGTCCGTCAATGCGGGCAAAGCCGGTGAGCTTTGTCAGAATCGTGGCTGCCAGAACCGCTGCCGTCGTGATAACATCGTTGCGGGCATCGGCGGCGGTAGCCAGCAGCGTTTCCGAGTCGATGGCCGTGCCGATCTGCCGGTTCAGCCTGCTCATCCAGAGCTTGACGAGGATGGACGCAATCAGTACTGCAACCATGAGCCAGCTGAAAGCGACCTCCGTCGGGTGCAGAACCTTGGCAAAGCTCTCCTTCAAAAGCTCCACGCCGATGACCAGGATCATGACAGAGACCGCCAGCCCGGCCAGATACTCATACCGGGCATGGCCGTAGGGATGCTCCGAGTCCGCCGGGCGCGCGCCGAGCTTGAAGCCGACGAGGCTGACGATATTGGAGCTGGCATCGGAGAGGTTGTTCATGCCGTCGGCGGTGATGGCAACGCTGCCGGTCAGTACACCGACGGCGATCTTGCCGCCCGCCAGCAGTAGGTTACACACCACGCTGACGATGCAGGCCAGGTTTCCGTAGGCCGTGCGGACGGCGCGATCCGCGGTGCTTTTATAATTTTTGACGAAAGTCCGTATTAAAAGCTGAATCAGTGGGAATGCCCCCTTTTTTAGAAAAAGACAGACCTTGTAAGGGTCTGCCTTTTGGTTGGTTATAAGTTCTTGCCTCCTCTGGGAGGGGGCCAAGGAGAAAAATTACTTCCGCACGATGCAGGCATCGCGCTCGGGGCCGACGGAGATATACTTGATCTTGCAGCCGACCAGCTCCTCCAGACGTGTGACATAGTTCTGAGCAGCCTGAGGCAGGTCCTCAAACCTGCGCACGCCGGTGATGTCGCAGTGCCAGCCGGGCACGGTCTCGACAACGGGCTGGGCGTCGTCCAGCGTCTTGCCCATGGGGAAGCGGGTGGTCGTGCTGCCATCGGTCAGCTTGTAGGCGGTGACGATGGGCACTTCCTCCATGTAGTCGAGGACGTCCAGCAGGGTCAGGGCCAGTTCATCGCAGCCCTGGCACTGCACGCCGTAGCGGCTTGCCACAGCGTCGAACGGGCCGACGCGGCGGGGACGGCCCGTGGCGGCGCCGTACTCATGGCCGTGCTCACGCAGCACGTCCTTTTCCGCCTCGGTCATAGCCAGCTCCGTGGTGAAGGGGCCCTCACCGACGCAGGAGGAATAAGCCTTCATAATGCCGATGGAGAGGTTCAGCTTGTGGCCCGGGATGCCCGCACCGATGGGCGCATAGGCGGACACGGTGTTGGAGGAAGACGTGTAAGGATAGATGCCGAAGTCGATGTCACGCAGAGCGCCCAGCTGGGCCTCGAACATGATCTTCTTGCCCTCGCGGTCAGCCTTGTCCAGATAGTCGCCCACATCGCAGATGTAGGGGGCAAACAGCTTGGAATATTTCTCGCACCAGGCCCACATCTCGTCAACGCTGACAGGCTTCTGGCCGTAGATCTTCTCCATGGTCAGGTTCTTGGACTCAACGATGGTCTCCAGACGCTTCCTGACACCGGCGTCCATGTGGACGAGGTCGCCCATGCGCAGAGTCTTTTTCATGTACTTGTCGCCGTAGCTGTAGGCGATGCCGCGCTTGGTGGAGCCGAACTGAGCGCCGGTCTTGGACAGGCGCTCCTCCTCAAGGCCGTCCTGTGCGACATGGAACGGCATGGTGATGGTCGCACGGTCAGAGATTTTCAGGTTTTTGGGGCTGATCTCAACACCCTTCTCGGTCAGGGAGGTGATTTCCTTCTCGAGGTGCTCGGGGTCGATGACCATGCCGCCGCCCATAACGCAGACAACGTCGGGGCGCAGAATGCCGGAGGGAATCAGGTTCAGGACGAATTTGCCGCGCTCGTTCTTGACGGTGTGGCCTGCATTGTCGCCGCCCTGATAGCGCGCAACAATGTCATAGTCCTGGCTGAGCAGGTCGACCATGCGGCCCTTGCCCTCGTCGCCCCAGTTGATGCCGGTAATGGAAGTAAGCATACGTTTCTACCTCTTTTGTAAGTAAATAGGCATTTCAGCCTTTTCCGGAATCTCCGGGATCCGCTGCCGTCCTGTATTATACCATATTTGTCAAGAGAATACTATAGCTGTTTTGTACAAGATTCAAATGTTTCCGTTGGCGCAGTTGCAGGAGCAGATCAATGCTTAGAGAGCTTCGCGTACTCGGCATAGGGGATCTTTGCGCCGTCCGCAGTCTGGACATAGGTGCTGTCGAGCTGCTGTTTGAAGGCCGCGCGCATATCGGCCAGATACTCCTTGCGCAAAGCGTCGCGCTCGGCGGTCTCACGCTCGGTCAGACCGATGGCCTTGGCCTTTTTTGCCAGCGCGTTGATGCGGTCAATTTTGGATTTTTCCATGGTGTATGTCTCCTTGTTGTTTGTTTTTTACCATTATACCACATTTTCACAGCAATTTCATTTTACTTTTCCGAAAAATCGTGTATAATAAGAAAGTATGCAATTTTGAAAAAGACAGGAGAATTCCATGAAACTGAAGAATTTCCGCCGTGTGGCAGCCCTTGGCATGGCTGTCGGCATGACTGCTGTGCTTGCGGCCTGCGGCAATACCGCTGACACCGCCGCCTCCTCCGAGGCCGCTGAATCTACCGCCGAGACGGCTGACACCGCCGAGAAGGCCAGCGCTGAGACCGCGGACGCCGAGTACGCCTATCTGGCTGATTTCAGCTTTTCCGATGCGTTTGACGAGAACGGTTATCTCAAGGGCGTGACCGCCACCGATTATGTCACCCTGCCCGACGACTACGCGGACATCACGATCAGCGCCGACCTGGGCCAGGTCAGCGACGACGACATCAATGATTACATTGATTCCAACGTGCTGTCCAACTTTGCGACCACGAATGAGGTCAAGGACCGCGCAGCCGCGGACGGCGATACGGTCAACATTGACTACGTAGGCCGCATCGACGGCGTTGCTTTCGACGGCGGCGACACCAAGGGCAGCGGCGCCGACCTGACTTTGGGCAGCGGCACCTACATTGACAACTTTGAAGATCAGATCGTCGGCCATACCCCCGGCGAGACCTTTGACGTCACGGTCACCTTCCCCGAGGATTACGGCAATGAGGACCTGAACGGCAAGGAAGCCGTCTTTGAGACGACCCTGAACTACATCAAGGAGTCCGTCACCCCCGAGCTGACCGACGACTGGGTCAAGGAAAATCTCGGCGAGAGCATGAGCCTGAACAGCGTCGATGAGCTGAAAGCCTTCGTCAAGTCCACGATGCTCTATGACAACCAGGCCAGTGACGTTTACACCGACCTGCATGACAAGGCCAGCTACGCGGACGAGCTGCCGCAGACCGCGCTGGACTACTACCGCGATGTGCTGCTGTACCGCATTTACACCAACGCCCAGAAATACGGCACCGACATGAACACCCTGCTTTCCTCCGGCATGATGGGCAGCAGCTATGACAGCGTGGATGCCTATCTGGCAGATGCCAACGACAGCATCAAGTCCATCACCCAGCAGGCCCTGCTGATGCAGGCCGTGGCCGAGAAAACGGGCTTCAAGTGCGACACCGCCACCATGAACGCTGACTTTGGCCGCTACTACGGCACCACCGACCCGAGCCAGTATGTCTCCGCCTACGGTGAGAACTACATCAAGATGAACGTTCTGCAGAGCGACGTCATGCAGAACCTGATCGACAACGTCAAGTACGAATAAGCGGTAAGCGCCGCCGCACTCCCGGTTTTGCACCGGGAGTGCTTTTTTGTTGCTTTTTGCGGGGGAAACCTTTATAATAAAGGTATTCTGAACAAGGAGTCCTTCCCTATGCCTCTTATCATCCCGAAAGACCTGCCTGCTTACGAGGAATTGCAGCAGGAAAATGTATTTGTCATGCACCAGGAGCGCGCGATGAGCCAGCATATCCGCCCGCTGCGCATCCTGATTTTAAACCTGATGCCGACCAAGATTGTGACCGAGACCCAGCTGGCCCGCCTGCTGGCAAACAGCCCTTTGCAGGTGCAGGTCACCTTTTTGCAGACGGCGACCCACAGCACGACCCACACCGCGCCCGAGCACATGAAGGCGTTCTACAAGACGTTTGACGAGATCAAAAACGAGCGCTTTGACGGCATGATCATCACCGGCGCGCCGATTGAGGACCTGGACTACGAGGACGTTGACTACTGGGACGAGCTCTGCCGCATCATGGACTACACCAAGGAGAACGTCTACTCCACCATCCACCTGTGCTGGGGTGCGCTGGCGGGGCTGTACTACCACTTCGGCATTCCCAAGGTGCATCTGGACAAGAAGATGTTCGGCGTGTTTGAGCATCGTGTGACACGCCCTTCCAACCCGCTGGTGCGCGGCTTCGACGAGGTATTCTACGCCCCGCACAGCCGCTGGGCCGGGCTGGACCGCGCCGCCATCGACGCCTGCGGCGACCTGCGCATTCTGGCCGAGAGCGACATTGCCGGGCCGATGCTGCTTTCCACCGAGTCCGGGCGGCAGATCTTTGTCATCGGCCACCCCGAGTACGACAAATATACACTGGACAGGGAGTATAAGCGCGATGTGAAGGCCGGCAAGCCCATCAACATCCCGTGCAACTACTACCCCGACGACGATCCGAGCCGCGACCCGCTGTTCCGCTGGCGCGCCCACGGGTATCTGCTGTACACGAACTGGCTGAACTACTACGTGTATCAGGACACGCCGTATGATCTGAGCCGTCTGGAAGCGTTGGAGAAGTAACAGCCCATTTGTAGGGGCGGATGCCTGCATCTGCCCGCGGGTCGATGCAAGCATCCACCCCTACAGGTTCCCCGTTAGTAGAATTTTGTCTCAAGGAGCTTACTATGCCCAAAATCAGTGCCTGCATTGTGGCGTACTGTGATTATGACGAGGTCTGCGCCGCGGTGCGCAGCATCCTGCACTATACCCCTGCCCCGGATCTTGCCCTGTATGTCGTGGACAACGGCAGTCCCGACGGCTGCGGCAGGCAGCTGGCAGAGACGGATTTCGGCGACAGCCGCGTGACTGTGCTGCCGCTGGAAAAAAATATCGGCTTCGGCAAGGGCCACAACTATGTGCTGGATCGTTTGACGAGCGACGTACACTTTATTCTGAACCCGGACATCCTGCTGACCGGCGACGTGCTGGAGGACATGGCCGCGTGGCTGCTGGCCCGGCCCGGGGCCGCCATGGCAACGCCCCAGCTGCGCTACCCGGACGGCAAGCTGCAGCACCTGCCTCGCCGCAAGCCGACGCCCTGGCTGCTGCTGGCGCGGCAGCTGGCCCCGAAGCTCGGCGGCTGCTTTAAGAAGGCCGACGACCACTACACGATGCAGGATGAGGATCTGACCGTGCCCCGCCGCATCGAGTTCTGCACCGGCAGCTTTATGGCCGTGCGCACCGATGTGTTCAAGGAAATCGGCGGGTTTGACCCCGGGTATTTCATGTATGTGGAGGACGCTGACCTGACCCAGAAGGTGCTGCAGAAGGGCACCGTCTGGCTGGCTCCGCAGTTTTCCGCCATTCATGCGTGGCACCGCGCCCCCATGCGCGACGCGGGCAAGTTCAAGATGCAGCTTGTCAGCATGGGACGGTATTTCAAAAAGTGGGGCTGTGGGAAAGGGACGGTATGACCCTGCCGACATTTCGGAACTTGTAGGGACAGATGCTCGCCATCGGCCCCTACAACGCCAAGAGCAGCGCAAAAGCAGCGTAAGAACAGCTCCGGTTGTTTCTCTTGACAAACCCGCGTTCCTATGCTACAGTAAGAATATCGCAAGGCCGCTGACCGACGGGATATTGTGGGGCTTACCACAGGGGACGCGGCGTTATCACTTGCCTTTTAAGCCGACCGTCTGGGCTGCATACACTGGAGTATGGTGTGTGCAGCCCTTTATTGTTTTTACAAAAACGGAGGAATCGTACAATGTTGAGTGACATCGAAATTGCCCAGGCCGCCAAAATGCAGCCCATCACCGAAATCGCCGCCAATCTGGGCCTGCAGGGCGAGGACGTCATCCCCTACGGCCACTACAAGGCCAAGCTGAACCACAAGCTGGCCAAGGCTGACAAGCCCGAGGGCAAGCTGATCTTAGTCACCGCCATCAGCCCCACGCCCGCGGGCGAAGGCAAGACCACGACGAGCGTCGGTCTGGCGGACGCCATGAACGCGCTGGGCAAAAAAACGATGCTCTGCCTGCGTGAGCCGTCGCTTGGCCCCGTGTTCGGCATCAAGGGCGGCGCTGCCGGCGGCGGCTATGCTCAGGTCGTGCCGATGGAGGACATCAACCTGCACTTTACCGGCGACATCCACGCCATTGGCGCGGCCAACAACCTGCTGGCTGCCATGATCGACAACTCGATCCAGCAGGGCAACCCGCTGAACATTGACCCCCGCCGCATCACCTGGAAGCGCTGCATGGACATGAATGACCGCCAGCTGCGGTTCATCGTGGACGGCCTCGGCGGCAAGGTCAACGGCACCCCGCGTGAGGACGGCTTTGACATCACCGTTGCCAGCGAGGTCATGGCGGTGTTCTGCCTGGCCACCGATCTGGAGGACTTAAAGGCCCGCCTGTCCCGCATCGTCTGCGCCTACACCTACGACGGCCAGCCCGTCACCGCCGGGCAGATCGGCGCGGCGGGCGCGATGACCGCACTTTTGAAGGATGCACTCGACCCGAACCTTGTCCAGACGCTGGAGCACAACCCCGCCATCATCCACGGCGGTCCGTTCGCCAACATTGCCCACGGCTGCAACAGTGCCATTGCCACCAGGCTGAGCCTCAAGCTGGCCGACTACGTTGTGACCGAGGCCGGCTTCGGCGCGGATCTGGGCGCGGAGAAGTTCCTTGACATCAAGTGCCGCTATGCCGGGCTGCACCCCGCCGCCGTTGTGCTGGTGGCCACGGTGCGCGCGCTCAAGTCCCACGGCGGCGTGGCCAAGCCAGATCTGGGCAAGCCCAACGCCGAGGCCGTGCGTGCGGGCAGCGTGAACCTGGCCCGCCACATTGAGAACCTGCAGGGCTTTGGTCTGCCGGTTTGCGTTGCCATCAACGCCTTCCCCACCGACACTGCGGAGGAGATGGATGTTATTTATGACGTCTGCAGCAAGGCCGGTGTGCCCTGCGCCCTGAGCGAGGTCTTTGCCAAGGGCGGCGAGGGCGGCAAGGCGCTGGCCGAGACCGTGCTGTCCATCCTGGACGACAGCGCCGAGGTGCAGTACACCTACGAGCTGGATGCGCCGCTGACGGATAAGATCGAGGCCGTCGCCACGAAGATCTACCGCGCAGGCCGCGTAAGCTACACCGCCGCCGCAAAAAAGACGCTGGACGAGCTGACCGCGCTGGGTTATGGCAAGCTGCCGGTCTGCATTGCCAAAACGCAGTATTCCTTCAGCGACAACGCCAAGCTGACGGGTGCGCCCGAGGGTCACACGCTGAATGTGCGCGAGGTGCGTTTGAGCGCCGGTGCGGGCTTTGTGGTCGTTGTCTGCGGCAGCATCATGACGATGCCCGGCCTGCCCAAGCACCCCGCCGCCATGGACATTGACGTGGATGTACACGGGAAGATCACGGGTCTGTTCTGATTGGCAAAATTTTGGTAAAATCGTAAAATGAAGAATCCCCCTTCCGGGAGGCTGTAGGGGCCGATGACGAGCATCCGTCCCTACAGAGTTCCCGGAAGGGGGATTTTTATTAATAGTTATCACACAGGCTTACAAATTTTCGCCGTTCGCACCAATGGCCCCGGCATACCATGCGGCGCTGTCCCCGGGGGCGGGCCGGCGTTATTCCGCCATGTCTCCCGCTTTTGCTTCCGGGGTCTCTGCGGCCTTCTGCTCCATGTCCGGGGCAATTTTGCCGCCGGGCATCTTGTGGCCGAAGGACGGCACAAAGAAATACTTGCGGATGATGAAGATCAGTGCGATGGCCACCACGCTGACCAGGTTCTGCACGGCGTCCTCATGGCCGACGATCATGTGGCGGGCAATGGCGTAGAGCAGCACCTCCAGCACGCTGCCGGGGCTGTGCTTGGCCAGCATCTTGATAAACTCGATGCCGATGACGATGTCCAGCGCACGTTCCAGAAAGGTGCGGATCTCCAGGCTGTCGGCATCGGTCAGCAGACCGGGCATCAGCTCCACCAGCGGGACAATGCTCATGAGCAGGGCCGCCAGCACAATGCCGGAGAGCACGACTTCGAGGATGCCCGCAGCCTCGGCGATCTGGTCGCGGAAGATGCGCTTGAACCATTCCTCCCTGCCGTGCAGGGCGTGATTTGTCAGGCGTCGTTTGGGTGCAATCATACAAAGCTCCTTGTTTATGTATTTTTTCTATTTTATCATATTTTTGTGCCCTGTACCAGCAAAATTTTACAGGCCGTTTTAAAGTATGACAATTGCCCTCCAAGACCCATCAAAAACGACAAAAAGCGACGGTCAAAACCCTTTTGCACCGTTTTTTGGCTGAAATGTCCGCCGGGCGCTTGCATTTTTTTTGCCCAGCGTTTACACTACAATTACAGGGCACATCTTACTTTTATTAAAGGGGGATCTTCCGTGGCAAACGCAATGCAGCGTATTGGCTTCTTCGCGGGTGTTCTGTACCATCATACCCTTTTTACGTCGACACCACAGCGCAGTGTATCCTGATGCGGAGCACTGCGCTGTTTGCTTTGTAAGGGAGGTTTCAAAACGTATGAAAAAAGTTGCGATCATCATGGGCTCGGACAGTGACTGGCCGGTGGTCAAGGGTGCCTGCACGGTGCTGAAGGATTTCGGCGTGCCGTATGAGGCGCACATTCTTTCGGCCCACCGCACACCGGAGGCCGCCGCCGCGTTCGCCAGGAGCGCCCGTGCCGAGGGCTACGGCGTCATTCTCTGCGCTGCCGGCATGGCCGCACACCTGGCCGGTGCCTTTGCCGCCAACACCACCCTGCCCGTTGTGGGCATCCCGATGAAGGGCGGCGCCATGGACGGTCTGGACGCCCTGCTGGCCACTGTGCAGATGCCCAGCGGCTTTCCCGTGGCTACCGTAGCGCTGAACGGCGCAAAGAACGCCGCGTATCTGGCTGTGGCGATCCTGGCCGTGGCCGACGACGAGCTGGCCGCGAAGCTTGACAGCTTCCGCGCCGACACCGCCGCCGCGATTGCCAAGAAGGACGCCGCCATTGCCGCTGAAGCCGCAGCACTGTAAAAGAGCCTTCCCAAAAAGGGAAAGCCAAAGACAGGTACACATACATACTTTACTATATTATATTATAAAAAGGAGCGTTTCTCATGAATTACGAAGTCAAAGAGCAGCTGTACGAAGGCAAGGCCAAGCAGGTTTTCGCTACCAACGATCCCGAGATCGTCATGGTCCACTATAAGGATGACGCCACTGCCGGTGACGGTGAGAAGAAGGGCACCATTCGCGACAAGGGCATTGTCAACAACAAGCTGTCCAACGCTCTGATGCAGAAGCTCGAGAAGGAGGGCATCCCCACCCATTACGTGCAGGAGGTCAATGACCGCGACACCTTTGTGAAGAAGGTCGAGATCGTGCCTCTGGAGGTCATCGTCCGCAACGTTGCAGCCGGTCACTTCAGCCTGCGCATGGGTGTGCCCGAGGGCAAGGTCTTTAAGACCCCCATCCTCGAGTACAGCTACAAGAACGACGATCTGCACGACCCGTTCATCAACCACTACTACGCCCTGGCCCTCGACCTGGCTACCCAGGAGGAACTGGACACCATCGCGAAGTATGCCTTCAAGGTCAACGAGGTGCTGAAGAAGATCATGCTGGACGCCAACATCCGTCTGGTGGACTTTAAGCTCGAGTTTGGCCGCCTGTCCGACGGCACGATCATCCTGGCCGACGAGATCAGCCCCGACACCTGCCGTTTCTGGGACGCCACCACCGGCGCACATCTGGACAAGGATCTGTTCCGCCGCAACATGGGCGGCGAAGCCGACGCTTACCAGGAAGTCATGAAGCGCCTGCTGGGCTGATTGCACCCGCATAATTTACCGTGCGCTTTCCCGTAGGGGCGCATTCCCTATGCGCCCGCAAGAGGCAGCCGACCCACGGGCGGATATAGGATCCGCCCCTACGGCTTTACCATTCCGACAATTGGAGCAAATAAATGAGCGAAATTTCCCAATACACCGAGTCCCTGCACGAGGAGTGCGGCGTGTTCGGTATGTATGACAAGACCGGCGGGACCGATATGGTCAGCGCCGTCTACAGTGCGCTGTACGCCCTGCAGCACCGCGGCCAGGAGAGCTGCGGCATTGCGCTGAACGTCGACGGCGTGCTGTCCGGCTACCGCGATCTGGGCCTTGTCAGCGAGGTCTTTACCAAGCGCGTGCTGGAGGAGCTGCCTCGCGGCGCAAAGATGGCTACCGGCCATGTCCGCTATGCCACGGCGGGCCAGCGCAGCCGTTCCAATGCGCAGCCGATGGTTCTGCATCACTGCAAGGGCGCTATGGCGGTCTGCCACAACGGCAACCTTGTCAACGCGCCGAAGCTGCGCCGCAAGCTCGAGATGAGCGGTTCGATCTTTCACGGCACGTCGGACACCGAGGTCATTGCCTATCTGCTGACCCAGAACCGTCTGCTGACGCCGAACATTGAGATGGCCGTCAGCCGCACGATGGACGACATCGAGGGCGCATACTCCCTCGTCATTATGACCCACACCAAGCTGATCGCGGCGCGCGACCCCAACGGCTTCCGCCCGCTGTGCATCGGCGAGCTGCCCGACGGCAACGGCTATGCCTTTGCCAGCGAGAGCTGTGCGCTGGACGCCGTGGGTGCGAAGTTCGTCCGTGACGTGCGCCCCGGCGAGATCGTTATTGCCGACCGCAACGGTCTGCGCACGATGGAGGATCACTGCGGTGCCGCGCCGCACACGATGTGCGTCTTTGAGTACATCTACTTTGCCCGCCCGGATTCCGTCATCGAGGGCACCTGTGTGCATGAGGCCCGTCTGCAGGCGGGCCGGTTCCTGGCGCAGGAGCATCCCGTGGAGGCCGATGTCGTCATCGGCGCGCCGGACTCCGGTCTGGATGCAGCGCTCGGCTATGCGCAGGAGAGCGGCATCCCCTACGGCGTGGGCTTTATCAAGAACAAATATGTAGGCCGCACCTTCATTCAGGGCAGCCAGGCCCAGCGCGAGAGCAGCGTGCGCATCAAGCTGAACGCCATCACGTCCACGGTCAAGGGCAAGCGCGTTGTGCTGGTCGATGACTCCATCGTCCGCGGCACGACGAGCGCCCGCACCATCCGCCTGCTGCGCGAGGCCGGCGCCGCCGAGGTACACTACCGGATCAGCGCGCCGCCGTTCGCCCACCCGTGCTACTTCGGCACCGACATTCCCGACGAGAAAGACCTGATTGCCACCGGCCACACCGTCGAGGAGATCAACGAGCTGGTCGGGTCTGACACGCTGGGCTATTTGAGCGTTGAGCATGTGCAGCAGCTGGCCATCCACAGCAAGTGCGGGTTCTGCACGGGCTGCTTTACCGGCAAATACCCCGTTGCCCCGCCCACCGAGACGATGGACATTGTCTACGACAAGCCGCTGAGCCAGTCTAAGACGAATAAGAAGCTGTAATCATAACGACGGAAGCGCAGCAGTAGCGCAAACTTCTCTCCCCCACCGCCTGCGGGCGGAGCCCCCTCGCAGAGGGGGCCAAACCTCCTTGCCTCCCTCTGCGAGGGAGGTAGCGCGCAGCGCCGGAGGGAGAGAGCTTGCCGCTGCCACCCGATTTTCCGAGTAATGTAACACATTTAGGAGTTCAACATGGAAAAAAGCTATTCTGCCAGCTACGCCGCTGCAGGCGTGGATATTACCGCCGGGTACCGCTCTGTTGAGCTGATGAAGCAGTATGTGGCCCGCACGATGACCGAGAGCTGCATCGGCGGTCTGGGCGGCTTCGGCGGCCTGTTTGAGCTGGACTGCACCGGCATGGAGCATCCCGTTCTGATTTCCGGCACTGACGGCGTCGGCACCAAGCTGCGCATTGCCATGCTGCTGGACAAGCACGACACCATCGGCATTGACTGCGTGGCCATGTGCGTCAACGACGTCATCTGCGCCGGTGCCAAGCCGCTGGTTTTCCTCGACTACATTGCCTGCGGCAAGAACATCCCGGAGAAGATCGCCGAGATCGTCAAGGGCGTGGCCGAGGGCTGCGTCCAGGCGGGCTGCTCCCTCGTGGGCGGCGAGACCGCCGAGCACCCCGGCATGATGCCCGAGGATGAGTACGACCTGGCCGGCTTCACCGTCGGCGTCGTGGACAAGGCAAAGATTTTGGACAACTCCACGATGCAGCCGGGCGATGTCATCATCGCACTGCCCTCCACGGGCGTACACTCCAACGGTTTCTCGCTGGTGCGCAAAATTTTTGACATCGACAACAACCCCGATGTGCTGAAAAAGACATTCGACGGCATGGACAAGCCCCTGGGCGAGGCCCTGCTGGCCCCCACGAAGATCTACGTCAAGCCCGTGCTGGCTGTCATGGACGAGATCACGGTCAAGGGCGTGTCCCACATCACCGGCGGCGGCTTCTATGAGAACATTCCCCGCAGCCTGAAGAAGGGCTGTGCGGCCCGCATCGCCAAGGCCGATGTGCGCATCCCTGCCCTGTTCGACGTCATGCAGCGCGAGGGCGGCATTTCCGAGCACGATATGTTCAACACCTTCAACATGGGCGTCGGCATGGTGCTGACCGTCGCGCCCGAGGATGCGGACAAGGCCATTGCCATTCTGAAGGCCCACGGCGAGGACGCCTACCGTCTGGGCACCATCGTCGAGGGCGACGGGGTCGAGCTGGTATGAAGCGTGTAGCGGTACTGGTATCGGGCGGCGGCACGAATTTGCAGGCCCTGCTGGAAAGCGAGCGCCGCGGAGAGAACCCGAACGGCAAAATCGAGCTGGTCGTTGCCAGCAAGCCCGGCGTCTACGCGCTGGAGCGCGCCGCCAATTTCGGTGTGGAATCCGCCGTGGTAAGCCGCAGGGACTACGCTGACAGTGCAGCGTTTGACGCCGCCCTGCTGGACACCCTGCATGTGGATGCCGCCGCCCGCCCGCGCCTGTTGGAGCTGCTGCGCGATAAAAACGCCCATGAGCTGCATGCCGCCGCGCTGCAAAGCGGGCTGGATGAAGCCGCTGCCAACGCGCTGACCGCTATTTTAAGCCTGCACGGCCCCTTTGGCACCACGCTGGCCGCCGCCCGCAGCCAGTGCCAGTGCGAAGCCCAGCAGGACGCCCTGCTGGAACTGCAGAGCCTGCAGAATGAACTGGGCGATGTCGGACGCGGCATGCAGCTGGATCTGAGCCTTGCCGGTGATATGGAATATTACAACGGCCTGGTGTTCAGCGGTTATGTGGCCGGGGTGCCTCGTGCCGTACTGAAAGGCGGCCGGTATGACCTGCTGGCCCAGCGCTTTACCCCCGGTGCCTGCGCTCTGGGCTTTGCCCTTTACCTGGACGAGCTGGAGCGCCTGAGCGCTCCCCTGCCGCCGGTACAGCAGCAGGGCACCGAGCGCCAGTGGCTGAACATCGCCCTGCCCAAGGGCCGCCTGGGCGACAAAGCCTATGGCCTGCTGGCCGCTGCCGGGTATGAAGCCAACGAAAACTATAACGAGACCCGCAAGCTGGTGGTGGAGAACCCCGAAGCCGGGGTGCGGTACTTCCTGGTCAAGCCCAGCGACGTTGCCATTTATGTAGAGCACGGCGCTGCCGACATTGGCATTGTGGGCAAGGATATCCTGACCGAATCCGGTGCCGATGTGTACGAGCTGCTGGATACCGGCATGGGCAAGTGCCGCATGTGCGTGGCAGGCCCCAGGAACTTTGTGGACGACGAAAGCCGCGCCCTGCGCGTTGCCACCAAGTTTGTGAACATTGCCCGCGCCCATTACGAGAGCATTGGCCGCGATATTGACATTATCAAGCTGAACGGCTCCATTGAGCTGGCTCCCATCCTGGGGCTTTCGGATGTGATCGTGGATATTGTGGAGACCGGCACCACCCTGAAAGAAAACAATCTGGCCGTACTGGAAGAGTTCATGCCCATTTCGGCACGGTTCATTGCCAACAAAGCCAGCTACAAATTCAAGTACGCGCAGCTGACCGAACTGCTGAACAAGATGAAGGAGGCGCTTGCCAAATGATCCGCATTTTTGAGTTTGACGCTTTGAAGCCTGAAGAAATCCTGAACCGTGATATCCGTGCGGAAGCCAGCGTGGAAGCAACCGTGGATGCCATTATCGCCGATGTGCGCGCCCGCGGTGATGCCGCCCTGAAAGATTACGCTCTGAAATTTGACCACGCCCAGCTGGACGAGCTGCGGGTGAGCCAGGCGGAAATTGACGAAGCCTTTGAAGCCGCCGGTGAGGATTTTGTGACTACCCTGAAGATGGCCGCCGCCAACATCCGCGCCTTCCATGAAGCCCAAAAAGATCGCTCATGGTTCCTCACCCGCGACGACGGCACGATCCTCGGCCAGAAGATCGAAGCTGTGGACCGCGCGGGCCTTTATGTCCCCGGAGGGCGTGGCGGCAACACGCCGCTCATCTCGAGCCTGCTCATGACCGCCATCCCGGCGCAGGCCGCGGGCGTCCGCGAAATCGCCGTAGTCACGCCGCCCCGCGCCGACGGCACCCTCAATCCGCATATCCTCGCCGCCGCGTACCTGCTCGGCGTGCATGAAATCTACCGCATGGGCGGGGCGTGGGCCATCGCCGCGCTCGCCTACGGCACCGAAACCGTCGCGCCCGTGGACGTCATCGCCGGGCCGGGCAACATCTGGGTGACCACCGCGAAACGGCTCGTGCAGGGCCGGGTGGGCATCGACATGATCGCCGGGCCGAGCGAAGTGCTTGTCCTCGCCGACGATTCCGCCAACCCCGAATGGCTTGCCGCCGACATGCTCTCGCAGGCCGAACACGACGCGCTGGCCTCCGCCATCTGCATTACGGACAACGAGGCTCTGGCCCATGCCGTCATCGCGGAACTGGAACGCCAGTCAGCCACCCTGCCCCGTGCCGACATCGTGCGCAAATCGCTGGCCGACTGGAGCGCCGTGGTCCTCGTGCCGGACATGGACGCCGCCATCGCCCTCGCCAACCGCGTGGCCCCGGAGCACCTCGAAGTGCTGATGCGCGAGCCGTGGTCCGTGCTGCCCCGTATCCGTCATGCGGGCGCGGTCTTCCTCGGCCCCTACGCGCCGGAGCCCCTCGGCGACTACTTCGCCGGGCCCAACCATGTGCTGCCCACGCTCGGCACGGCCCGTTTCTCCTCGGCCCTTTCCGTACAGACCTTCTGCAAACGCACCAGCATCATCGCCGCCAGCCCCGCCTTCGCCGCCGCCAATGCGGACGCCGTGGCCCGGCTCGCCCGCATGGAGCAGCTCGAAGCCCATGCCCGCTCGATGGAATGCCGGAAGCAATAATTCCGTCAACGTTCAACCCACGCCAACGCTCAAAGGACGTCACATGAAAGTCACGACCAAGACCGACATCAAGGAATTCCCCTTGCTCAACCGAGGTAAGGTCCGCGATATTTACGATATCGACGACTCCACCCTGCTCATCGTCACCACGGACCGCATGTCCGCCTTTGACGTCATCATGAACGAGCCGGTCCCGTACAAAGGCGTCATCCTCAACCAGATCACCCTGTTCTGGATGAAGAAGTTCGCCCACCTCGTCAAGAACCACCTCATCGAAAGCGACGTGGACAAGTTCCCCGCCGCGCTGGCCCCCTACCGCGAAGAACTGGAAGGCCGTTCGGTCCTCGTGAAGAAGGCCAAGCCCCTGCCGGTGGAATGCATCGTGCGCGGCTACATCACCGGCTCCGGCTGGAAGGACTACAAGGCCACAGGTTCCGTCTGCGGCTACAAGCTGCCCGAGGGCCTGCTGGAGTCCGCCCGCCTCGAACAGCCGCTGTTCACCCCGTCCACCAAGGCGGAACTCGGCGAGCACGACGAGAACATTTCCACGGCCCGGGCCGCGGAAATCCTCGGCAAGGACATCGCCGATCAGATCGAGAACATCGCC
>ENA-UEYI01001432-UEYI01001432.1-human-gut-metagenome-genome-assembly--contig:-NODE-1432-length-20148-cov-5.132181_pt1 | contig 20148 bp, 15 predicted proteins | sample MGYA00242900_ERZ507916 | MGnify/ENA primary metagenome ERZ507916 (study PRJEB26167, sample SAMN06115521) | human gut metagenome | host: Homo sapiens | place: China:Chongqing | collected 2015-09-02...
GGCATATTCTTCCATTAAAAAATTAAGAGATGAAAAAGCATTCAAAAGCTGGATAATTAAAATTCTCGCTGCAAAGATAAAAAGAAAGCAGAAAGAATATATACAGAAAAATAATTTCAGCAATGAGCTCGATATTCTCGACAGTGTAGAACAAGAGAAATCCGATGAGATAAACTACAGCGGATTGGAAGTTATGGAGGAGTTTGCCAAACTGGACGAGGAAGACAGACTTGTATTATCGCTCGGCGTTGTTTCGGGCTACAAAAGCGAAGAGTATGTCTGCAAATACCGTTCGTTCAAAGGCGGCACGCGCTAAACTGAAGCTCAAACAGCTGCTGACGGAACGCTGATGGAAAGGAGGTTGGAATTATGACGTTTGAAGAAAGATTGAATGAACTTATCGATGAGGTTAAGGTTCCCGATGAACTCTCCCCCGAAAACATTGCCCTTATGCTCAAGGCTAAAACAACACAGTCAAAAATGGAAACGGAACATATAAATATAAAATCCGTTCCTTCAGTTCATGCACAGCGTTTAAGAATAATAAAGATGACTGCGGCTTCCGTTGCTGCCTGCGCTGTTATCGGCACCGGACTTATTGCGTATAACAGCCATAACGAAAGCGAGATCGGCACTATCGATGAAACCATCGAATACAATGCCATCTCCCCCAATGATTATGATGACCTTTACAGCATTTACACGGGAATATATTTTTCGGCAGACCCCGAGCAGGAAGATAATGCTCCCGAGGCTGACAAGAATGACGAGAACGTTCCTGCTATCTCGGATGCCCCCACAGAACCCGAGGATACGCTTTCCGAGCTTTCGGCTTACGATTTTCAGGGCGCAGCCAAGGGATTGGCAAATGATGCTGATATCGTAAAGACCGACGGAACGAATCTTTACTGTATAAGCGACGGAAAGCTTTATATCGTTTCGCTCGATACAATGGAGATAGTGAGCGTTATCGAAAACAAATTGAGTCCTCCCGTTGAGCTTTATATCGACGGCGACAGACTTATACTCGTTTCAAAAGAAAATGAGGAGATACAGATCGTTGAAAGTTCTTCATCATCGTCTGAAATCACCACATCGGACAGTGTTGTTCCAGCAGCCGGCTCCGATACACTCTCTACGGACGAAAAAAACGCTGATCCCAACCGAACCGAAAGCGTGAACCGCGCAAACGTCGCAGTGGATATTTACGATCTCAAAGACAAATCGAACCCGAAGCTCACCACTTCCTATAAACAGAATGGAAAATATACGTCCTCAAAGCTCGTTGACGGAGTGCTGTACCTTGTTTCGGATCATTCCGACTACAGAACAGCTCCCCTTAGCGACGGCGCAAGCCTTGACAGCTTCGTTCCTGCATATTCGCTGAACGGAAACCGTCAGTTTGTCGCTCCCGAGGACATTATGGTCCCTGCAAACGCAAACAGCACGGACTACACCGTCGTTTCCGCGATCGGCTGTAACTCCGATACTCCCGAGGTAACGGTAAAAGCCGTCCTCGGCACAAGCAGAAACGTCTACTGCTCCGCCGATACCCTCTATACAGTCGGAGTAGGCAAAAGCAGCAGCGGCGTTGACTACAGCATAATCACAAGCTTTGACCTCTCAGAGGGTACGGGCATCACCTATAAAGCAAGCTCGTCCGTTGCGGGCAGGGTCATCAGCAAATACAGTATGAACGAATATAACGGAAACTTCCGCATTGCAACGGAAACTTCCGATGAAAACGGAACTTCAACTTCCGTATATGTACTCGACAGCGAACTCAAGGTTATCAACAGCGCAGGCGCACTCCTCGCAGGACAGACGGTTTCCGCAGTCCGCTTTGAGGATACCTTCGCAAGCCTCTTTACAAATGATGATACACCTGCACTTGTTCTTGACCTCGCAAGCGATCCTCCCGTTCAGTCGCAGTCGCTCGCAAACACCTCCGCTTATCTCTACGGATATTCGGACACCAGGCTTTGCGGCATCGACAAAAAGGCTGACGGAAACGGACTTACCCTCACGATGTATGACGCAGACAACGGTCTTATGCTCCACAGCATCGACTTTGCCGAGGATATCGGAGAGGTAAATTCAAAGGCACTCACAGACAGACGCGCAGTCCTGATCGATTCGGGAATGGTAGGAGTACCCGTTTACAGCTATTCCGAATTCGGCGTGAATAACCTTTACTATGTTTTCTCATACGACGACGAAGCAGGCTTCACGCTAAAGGGCAAGATCGAATATGTCGAGCTTGACGACAGCGCGGTTTTTGAAAGAGCCGCAGTAAATGAAGATATGCTGTATATTTTCAGCGAGAAAAAAGTTGTTTCAGTTCGCCTTGGCGACTTTAAAGTTGCAGGATCAGCAGATCTTGCCGATATAAAAGCATCAGCCGAAGGAACCGGAACAGAATAAAAAGATAAAAAAGAACAAAAGAAGGGAAACAAGCTGTGCTCGGCAACGGGCGCAGCTTGTTTCCTTTTTATATGATTCCACACAAAGCGAATAATACTAAACACCAATAATACTAAACACCAATAAAATACAGGAAAAAATCTGCGCCGAAATCACATATATCCAAGATTGTCGGATTGATTTTTTTCAAATTATAAATGGTGTTTAGTATAAATTATTACATAGGTTACAATTTGATTTCAAAATAGGCTAAACTATTGAATTCATAAGGGTTTTATGGTAGAATTTAATATAGAAAAATACCGCAGTATGGCTTTACGCCCAAATGCGGAAAATGTGTAGAAAAAAGAACATAAAAAGGAGAACAAATTGAAGAAAAAAACTGTCCCGAAGCGGCTCTGCGGCTTTTTGCTTGCCGCACTGACCGCGCTTTCGGTTTCGGGAGTGTCGGCTTACGCGGCGGCAACGCTGACCGATGCACAGCAGGAGCTTCCGCTTTATTATGATTCGCTCACAACAGACGAAAAAAATATCTATGTTCACCTCCGTCAGGGTGTTATGAACAATAAGGAAAAAATAGATACTATCGTCATAAAAAATAGCAGCAGCTATAACAGATTGTGCGAGCTGATACTTTATAACGATGACCTCGCGTTCAACCTCGGCGGAATTTCCGCAGCAACGAACGGCGGCCGTTCAACCTTTACCCCGACTTATGCCATTGATAATTACACATACAGCCTTATGCTGGACGAAATGGAGAAAAAAGCCGAAAAGATTGCCAAAAAGGCTCGTAAGATCAAGGACGAATACAGCCGCATCGAATTTATCCACGATGAGATAGCCAAAAACTGCGAATATTTTCCCGAAAGCGACCCCGAAGCTTATATCGGCTATACGCACTATGCCTACGGCGCTCTTGTCGAGGGCAAAGCCGTATGTCAGGGCTACAGCGCGGCTTTTTCGTATGTATGCAGGCTGTCAGACATACAATGTATAACAGTTTACGGCACTTCGAGGGGCGAAAGCCACAGTTGGAACAAAGTCCTCTGCGATAAAAAATGGTACAATGTTGACCTCACTTGGGACGATGCCGTTTCAAATTTCAAGGATAACATCAACCATAACTATTTTATGCTCTCCGACTTGGATATCGCGAAAGACCACACTTTCAGAACGGTTGCGGGAACGGATAAGCCTGCAGACGAAACGAGAGGATATTTCACCGAGCACGGGATCTGCGCAAAGGATAACACGGAAGCGGTGAAGATGCTCGAAACGCTTCTCACAGAGCAGGCGAAAAACGGCGGAATTTCCGCAACGATAAGCCTTGCTGACGGAAGAGCGTTCCGAAACTTCGTCAAGTATATCGAATACAATGACCGCGCGAGAATGAAAAAACTCCTCAAAAACGCGAAAAAAGCCTCGGGCGCGGATATAAAAACAGATGCGGTATGGTATTTCACCGATGCCGACAACAGAACGGCAACGTTCGTCCTCGTTTATAAGGGCGCGGAGCTGAGTGATTATTTCAACTGCCCCGAGCTTATAGATGAAAAAAATCTTGATACATATAAAAAACTGGGATTAAAGATAGATATTCCCGAGAAAAAGGAAGAAAAGGCGGTGACAAAATGAGAAAGAAAATTATGACGGCGGCCGTTTCGGCTGCAATGGCATTCTCAATGCTCTGCGCAGTGCCGACCTTTGCCGAGCCGTCCGAAATTTACACCGACACAACGATAAGAAGCGAGCTTGGAGCTTTTTTGCAGAAGTCCGCGGCCGAACCGATGCTCCCCTATCAGTATGATGAGCTTTCCACGCAGGCGCAGAAATGCTACACCGACATCAGAAAAGCCGTTATCGCGCACAAGAATTCGGTGAAGATCTCTTCGAGAATAAGCGAGAAAACGCTCCTCACCATTGCAGATATACTCAAAAATCAGGATCCGCTCACATTCAGCGGCGCTGAGATCGAATACAACGGCATAAGCACCGATAACGCTTACGCAAGGCTGACATACTCCTACACAAAGGGCGTTGACGACAGCATCGCAAAGCAGATCGCAAAGGAGGCTGACAAGGTAATAGCCGCATTCGCCCCCGATGCCGATGAATACGGAAAGTTTCTTGCGATACACGATCACATCACAGCCTCGTCGGAGAACGGCGAAACCGATTCAAAGGCGTTCAGCGGTTCGGCTTACGGTCCGCTCGTTCTCGGAAAGGGCGTATCGGAGGGATATGCCTGCGCTTTCCAGTATATAAGCATAAAGGCAGGACTTACCTCGGTCATCGTTTCGGGAACGGACGCAAACGGCAGTGTTCACACTTGGAACAAGGTCAGGATCGGCGACAGCTGGTACAACGTTGACTGCTCTGCCGACGATGAGGGCGGAAACTATGACTGCTTTATGGTGAGCGATGAAACGATAAAGCAGCTTTACACGGAAAACGGCAGCGGTGACTACCCTGCTTCGGAAGATTATGCTATTTAAAATAAATAAAGGGGCAATGACATTATGAAGAAACTTATCTCGGCATTCCTTGCACTCGCGACGGCTTTTACATTTGCGGCAGGCATACCTGTCGGCAAAGCGGCTCCCGACATTGCGGTGACGGCTTATGCGGCTGAAACGAAACCGCTCGAAAAGCAGATGCTGCCGTACCATTACACAAAGCTTTCGGACACGGGCAAGGCGGTCTATATTCAATTGAGAAAGGCTGCACTCAACCATGAGAAGTCTTTCATCTACAAAAAAGCTCTCGATCAGGAGCTTGTGAGCCAGCTTGCCGATATAATTTTCTATGAGGATTCGCTTGCTTTTAATGTAAAAGGCGTTTCCTACGTTATTTATCAGGGTCGGAACAAGACAGAATTCGATATCAGCTATTCCTTTAACGCTGAATCCGCTGAAAAAATGATGAAGAAAATGGACGCTGTTGCCGAAAAGGTCATTTCCAAATTCGATGAAGATACTTCGACATACAGCAAGATACTTTATATACACGATTATATCGTAGGTCACACGGTCTATGATGAATCGCTTAATTCCGCACACTCCGCTTACGGCTCGATGATAGCAGGAAAATCTGTCTGCGAGGGTTATGCAAGAGCATTCGGATATATCTGTTCAAGGGCAGGCATAAAGACCGTCAACGTTGTCGGCACTGCTACCGCTGATGACGGTCACACCGAAAACCATATGTGGAATAAGGTCTACCTGAAAAAGCAGTGGTATGACCTCGACCTGACATGGGACGATCCCGTTATGCCTTATGTTGAAAACAAGAGCTACAAATACTTCCTCCCCGGCAGTGCGACATTCGCAAATTCGCATAAGCCATGCAACACCTCGCTTTCCTACCCCAAAAGCACGGACGACACAAGTATGAACTATTATGCAAGGAAGAAGCTTGTCGCCGAGGATAACAGCAGTGCTTATTCGCTCCTCGTTTCGCAGATAGCAAAGGCCGCAAAGAAAGGTCACTCCGTTGCAACGATAAAGCTTTCCGACAGCTCGGCTTTCAACAGCTTTAAAAATTATCTCGAAAAGGACGAATACGGCAAGCTTTTCTCGCTCCTTTCCGATGCGAATAAAAAAACCAAGGTAAAATTAGTTACCGACCGCTTCTATGGCTATATTACCGACCAAAAGTCGCTCACAGTAACGGTCTACTTTATGATGAAGAACACAACGCTTTCCGATTATTACACCGATGTTTCGTCTGTTTCCTCCGATGAGATACAGTTCTTCAAGGACGCAGGCATAACAAACAGCAAGTCCAAAAAGGCGGCGTGATGATATTATGCAAAATAAAATGAAACGTGTCTTTCTTATCGTCCTTGACAGTGCAGGGATAGGCTATGAACCCGATGCCGACCTTTTCGGCGATGTCGGAGCGGACACATTCGGCGACTGCTTCAGAACGGGAAAGCTGAACGTCCCCAATATGCGCAAAGCGGGACTTTACAATATTGACGGCGTTTCGATGAGATCCCCCGTGGAAAACCCCTGCGGAATGTACGGCAGGCTTCGTGAAAAGTCCATGGGCAAGGACACCACAGTCGGACACTGGGAGCTCGCAGGTGTGGTTTCACCAAAGCCGCTGCCGACATTTCCGAACGGCTTCCCCGATGAAGTGCTGAAGCGTTTTGAAGAAGCAACAGGACGCGGAGTTCTCTGCAATAAGCCCTATTCGGGAACACAGGTCATTCTCGATTACGGAAAAGAGCATCTCGAAACGGGAAAGCTTATCGTCTATACCTCCGCAGACAGCGTTTTCCAGATCGCGGCGCATGAAAAGCTCGTCCCTCCCGAGAAATTGTATGAATACTGCCGAACTGCCCGCGAGATCCTGACGGGAGAATACGGCGTGGGAAGAGTTATCGCCCGTCCGTTCGAGGGCGAATATCCGAACTTCACCCGAACCGCCAACAGACATGATTTTTCTCTCGAACCGCCTGAGGATACAATGCTCGATGAACTCAAAAATGCAGGGCTGAGTACAATAGCAGTCGGAAAAATATACGATATTTTCGCAGGAAAAGGCATAACAGAGTATGTCCGCACCAAAAGCAACGATGACGGTATGGAAAAGACTATGGAGTACGCAAAAAAGGACTTCACGGGACTTTGTTTCACGAATCTTGTTGATTTTGATATGAAATACGGACACAGGCGCGATGTTGAGGGTTACACGAACGCGCTCAACCGCTTTGACGAGCAGCTCGGACAGCTTTTGCCGCTTCTCGGGGAGGACGACTGCGTGATGATAACCGCCGACCACGGCTGCGCGCCGACATTCAGGGGCACAGACCATACAAGAGAGTATGTTCCGCTGCTTGTGATAGGAAAAAACATCGAACCGCAGAATCTCGGAACCAAAGAAAGCTATGCGTTTGTTTCGGAACTGGTAAAACGGTATTTAATTCGTAATGCGTAATGCGTAATGCGTAATTATTTTGCTCCGCAAATTTTAGGTAAAATTTTATTTTCGCAAACAACAAGAACCTGTTTTCAAAGAATCAAAATCTTTGAAAACAGGTTCTTGTTTTTATTATGAAACGCCTTGCGGCGACGGGACGGGAAAACCGTCCCGTCGTTTTTTGTTGTATTTTTCGGAACAGCGAAGCCAATTACGCATTACGAATTACGAATTACGCATTAATTTTTGCTGTTTTCTTCCATAGCGGCAACAAGGCTGCGAAGTCTGATCTTTGCCGCACCAAGGTTGTTTATTTCGTCGATCTTAAGCTGGGTATAGAGCTTTCCGCCGCTTTCGAGGATCCCTCTTACCTCGTCCGTTGTGATAGCATCGATGCCGCAGCCGAACGATACAAGCTGTACAAGCTGCATATCCTTCTGCGTTGTGACATACTGCGCTGCACGGTAAAGTCTTGAATGGTATGTCCACTGGTTGAGGACATCAAGCTTTGGCGTGTGACCCTTTTTGAAGATGCTGTCCTCGGTGATAACGGCGAGGTCAAGCGAGGAGATAAGCTTGTGTATGCCGTGGTTTATCTCGGGGTCGAGGTGGTAAGGTCTGCCGGCAATTACGATGATAGGCATATTCTGCTTTCTTGCTTCGGCGATCATTCGCTCGCCCTCGGTCTCGATCTCGGTCATATACTGTTTGAGTGCGTCCATAGCCTTAACATAAGCTGCGGCTGCCTGCTTTTTCGTAATGCCGTATTCCTTGAGCGATTCGGAGAGGACTTCCGCAGAGTGCTTCGGGAGGTTTATGTCGATATAAGGCGAGATGAAATTCTTATCGTTAAGTTCGGGGATATTCGCACGGAGAAGCTCGGGATAATATGCAACAACGGGGCAGTTATAATGGTTATCGCTTTCGCCGTCATCGATGTTGTAGCTTTCGCAGGGGTAGAAGATAAAGTCTGCGCCCTTTTCAAGCAGGCTTATGATATGACCGTGCGCAAGCTTCGCAGGGTAGCAGACTGTATCGGACGGGATAGTGTTCTGACCCTTATAATAGGTCTTTCGTGTGCTTTCCTCGGAGATAACGACCTCAAAACCAAGCTCTGTGAAAAGCTTTGCCCAGAACGGGAGCTGTTCATAAAGTCCGAGTGCGAGAGGGATTCCGACCTTTGCCTTAGGTGTAACAGTCGGCTTTTCGTCTGCCTTTGAGAGGAGATGTCTGTATTTGTACTCAAAGAGGTCGAGCGGCTCGGTGGTGCGTTTTATTCCTGCACCCTTTTCGCAGCGGTTGCCGCTGATGAATCTTCTTCCGTCGTTGAAGGTTATCATTGTGAGTGCGCAGCGAGAGCCGCAGCCGCCGCAGTTGAGCTGCTTGGACTGATATGTAAAGTTCTCGAGAGCCTCTGCGGAGATAATGTGTGAAGCTTCTTTGCACTTTTCCTTAGCGTAAAGAGCTGCGCCGAATGCGCCCATAAGTCCTGCGATGGCAGGGCGTACAACGTTCTTTCCGAGTTCCTTTTCAAATGCACGGAGAACCGCATCGTTGAGGAAAGTGCCGCCCTGAACAACGACATTTTCGCCGAGCTCGTCAGCCGATTTCGCACGGATTACCTTGTAGATAGCGTTCTTTATGATAGATGAGGAAAGACCTGCGGAGATATCTTCGACCGAAGCGCCGTCCTTCTGTGCCTGCTTAACGGAGCTGTTCATAAACACCGTGCAGCGTGAGCCGAGGTCAACGGGGTGCTTTGCAAAAAGTCCGAGCTGTGCAAAGTCTGCAATATCATAGCCGAGCGCAAGTGCGAACGTCTGAATGAACGAGCCGCAGCCCGAAGAACAAGCTTCGTTGAGCATAATGCTGTCGATAGCGTGATTTTTTATCTTGAAGCACTTGATATCCTGACCGCCGATGTCGATAATAAAGTCAACATCGGGCTTGAAGAATGAAGCGGCCTTGTAGTGCGCAACGGTTTCAACGATACCGAAGTCAACGCCCACGCCTGCTTTGATGAGATCCTCACCGTAACCCGTAACAGCGGAGGAAAGTATCGTTATCCTGTCGCCCATAAGAGCGTACATTTCCTTAAGCTTATCGGTGATAACGTCAAGCGGCCTGCCCTTGTTGGAGGTGTAGTGCTGATAAAGCAGCCTGCCCTCGGGAGTGATAAGCACAAGCTTTGTCGTTGTCGAGCCTGCGTCGATGCCGAGGTAAGCGCCGCCCTCGTAAGTGCTGATATCCTCATATTCGAGGTCGCATTTCTTGTGGCGTTCAACGAATTCGTTGTATTCTTCCTTTGAAGCAAAAAGCGGATCGCCCGTGATGATATCATCGGTCATCTTGGCATTTTCGATCCTATTAATTACATCATCGAGAGAGTATTCGTCCGAAACCTCGTTAGCGTGAAGTGCGCAGCCGTAAGCCATAAAGCATGGCGCATTTTCGGGGAAGATCGCATTCTCTTCGGAAAGATGAAGCGTTTCAACGAAAGCCTTGCGAAGTCCCATCTGGAACGAGAGAGGACCGCCGAGGAAAAGTATTTTGCCCTTTATCTGTCTGCCCTGCGCAAGACCCGAAACGGTTTGGTCAACAACTGCCTGAAAGATAGAAGCGGCAACGTCCTCACGGCGCGCGCCCTGATTGAGAAGCGGCTGGATATCGGATTTCGCAAAAACGCCGCAGCGCGAAGCGATAGGATATACCTTTTCCGCATTGAGCGCAAGCTTATCCATTTCGTCAGTGGTAATGCCGAGGAGCGTAGCCATCTGGTCGATGAATGCGCCCGTGCCGCCTGCGCAGGAGCCGTTCATTCGCTGTTCAACGCCGCCCGTGAGGAAGATTATCTTTGCGTCCTCGCCGCCGAGTTCGATAACAACATCGGCATCGGGATAGCTTTCCTTAACTGCGATGAAAGCGCCGAAAACCTCCTGAACGAACGGAAGCCCGGAAGCGGTCGCAAGTCCAAGACCTGCCGAACCCGTTATCGAAAGCCTGAACTTCGCATCGGGATAGTCCTTTGCGATGATCTCAAGCTGTGACTTAACGGTTTCCTTTACTTTGGAAAAATGTCTTTCGTATTTTGAGTAAATTATCTGCCTGTTTTCATCAAGAATTACGGTTTTAACTGTGGTAGAGCCGACATCGACTCCGAGTGCATAGACTTTGTTCATTTATTCATTTCCTCTCGGTTAGTCTTTCAGTGCTTTGATTATCCTTTCGGCGATCTCCTCGGGACTGCCGCTGCCATCTGCGGTGAAAGCGGAGTTTTCCTTGTATATAGGCGCTCTGCCGTCATAGATAAGGTTAAGCTCCTCCTTGGTGTTGTTCGCAACGATAGGACGGTTTTTGTCGCCCGAAATGCGTGCATAGCAGCTTTCAAACGGAACATCGATGAAAACGACCGTTCCTGCCGAATTTGCGATATCGGCGTTGACCCTGCGAAGCATTGCGCCGCCGCCGCAGGCAATAACTCCTGCCTTTTCGGAAAGCTCCCTTACAGCGTCCGTTTCGGCATCGCGGAAATAATCCTCGCCCTTTTCGGCAAAGATCTGCGGAATGGGCATTCCCTGCTTTTCGACAATATAATTATCCATATCGGTGAAGCCGCAGCCAAGCTTCTGCGCAAGCAGCTTTCCGACGGTCGATTTTCCGCAGCCCATAAAGCCGCAGAGAAAAACAGTTTTCTTTTTATTATTCATAGTCATCTTCTCCCGTAATTATTCCCCGTCAGCCGCCTGCGCTTCGTCAGCGTATTCAAGCAGCTTTTCGGATAAGCCGTCCTCCATGCAGGTATAAAAGACCGCAAAAAGCGTGTCCGCAAACCCGAGCAGGAACATATTCTTGTTGGTTATCACCGACAGCGCAGGAACGCTGCTCAGAATATACGATTTGAACCAGTCGGCTGTGAAAGGCGGAAGCTTTTTCCCTTTTCGCACGAGATATTTCGTTTCGAGGAACGATTCCGTTATTATCTCGCGGTAATTCTCCGCGCCCTTGTCGAGTACAGCGTTGTAAAGCCTGTAAAGCTGGTCATCCGTCATAATGTCATCGCCGTTTCTGACGTTTTTCAGCACGGGTATGCGTACCGCAAGGCTGTAGACCATGAGCGGCAGCACCTTGTTGTATTCCTCGCTCTGCATCTGACGGCAGGTGTAGTCGTCAATGCGAAGTCCGAGCGAGCGTATCCCGTCCGTTTCGGGGAAATTGTTGATGATTATTTTCAGTATGTCCCTTATATCGACATTGTAAAACTCGTTTTCGGCGAGCGAATAGATGTATTTTACGGAGTTATAAAGGCAAACGCCGCTTTTTACGATATAATCGGCAAGTCCGTTTATCGCCGCGTTTTCGTTGATGAAATTCATTCGCTCTCACCGCCTTTTTTCAGTCCGTAAGCTTCTTCACGGGTCATTCTCGTCCAGTTGTACTCCTTGACCTCGGGTTCGGGCTTTTTCGGAGGTTCTTCCCCGTCATCGTCGAATTTTCCTGCCATAAAAGCATCTGCAAGGCTGTCAAAGGTCTCCGGCCTGAACGGCTTTATGATTCGCACCGAGCTTGCGTCCGCCTTTATCACCTCGGGAAGAGGTTCGGGCTTCTTTTCGGGAGCGGCGGCAGGCTGAACGGCTTCCTGCGGCGACATTTTTTCCGACTTTTCAACATCTTCGGGGTAGCGGAACTGTGTCTGCGGTGTCATTCTGCCCTTTTTCACCTCGGCGCAAAGTCTGTCGGAATAATCGAGAAACTCGCCGAGCTGGTCAGCGGTAGCTTCGCCCGCCTTGATATTTTTCTTCATATCGGAAAGGTATCTGCTCCATTCGTGGAACTCCTTTTCGTCCATAGCCTTTCCGACACGCTTGTAAAGCGCGTTGTATATCTTCTGACCTCTCTTTTCAAGCTCGGGAGGTATCTGTTCGGGTCTCTTTGGTTCTTCGGGAACGGTCGGCTCGGGTTCTTCGACAGTCTGAACAGCTTCGTTTTTTTCAGCGGCTTTGAGCGTTTCCGCCGCTTCGGCAATGGCAGTCCTCAGAGCGTCAGCCTGCTGTCGGCAGGTCATTCCCGAACTGTTTATTCGGTTGCAGAGGAAGCTTTCATCATCGGCAACGAAGAATTTTCCACATTCTTCGCACCTGCGGAAAGAAAGCCCGTTTTTCATTATAAGGTCAAATTCAAGGTCTATTACGGCTTTGAAGCTGTCGGGAAGATAGACCTCAACGGGGTTGTTCTCCATAGCTTCAAGTGCAAATTTCATATCAAGCTCACCCGGGCGCTTCATTCCGCGGACGAGATCATAAGCGTCCATTGCGAGCTTGTCTTTTATGTATTCGCAGTTTTTTCCCTCAGGAACGGACATATCTCCTCCAAGCCTGAATGCCTCAGAGAAGCGGCGATAAACAGCCTTTGCGACCTTTGCATTCATAAAAGCGGCAGTCGGTGTTAAACCGGGGTTGCATACGGAAACGGACGGAAGATTTTTTTCAGTCATTCCAAGCTCGTTGGCGGCAACGGAATAGGAAACGTCAAAATATTCCTTTCGTACCTTTAAGACCTGAGCAGAGTCAACGGTCTTGTCCTCGTTCGTGTCATAGATAAAAGCGAGCTTGTTCTGCGCATATTCCTGTAAGCGGACAATGTTTGTCCAGCCGTTTGAAGCCTTGCCCGATTTGAACATGGAAATGCGGTTGAAAATGGCCTCTTCGTATTTCGTCTTGGGCGAAATGCAGCGGACCCAAAGCTCGTCAAGACTGATGCGTTCGGAGTGGCAGATGTATTCAATGATGCAGTCGGTCACGATATCGGAGTAATCCGCACCGATCATGGCTTCAATGTAGGGGTGGGCAGCAGAAATAACGGACTTCGCATTTGAGACCGTGCTTGCAGGGAGATGTCCCGACTTTTTTGCGGCTCTGCCTGCGTCCATGCATCTTTCCCAGAAATATGTGAAATCAAATTCGGTGAAATGCAGCAAGGTCTTGCAAAGCTCCAGCTTGTAAAGATCGTTGCTGTCCCTCACCGCAAATTGGATAAATTTCTCTGCCATTTAAATAAAGCTCCTTTTGTAGTCCTGACATACTTACACTTGAAGTAAATTATACCACATAAGTCGCGAAATTTCAATAGAAACCGCGCAATTTAATGTGTAATTACAGTGAAAACGGGTTGGACAAGCCGAAATAAAGTGTCTAATACTAAACACCAATAAAACTATAGACAAAAAATCGGCGCAAAACCCATATATCAGAGTTTTTGCTTGATTTTTTGTATAGTTTTTAATTGGTGTTTAGTATAATGCTAAACACCAATAAAACAGCGCAATCACGAAAGTATCATCGTGACTGCGCTGGTTTGTTATTCTTTATGCATCATTCCCCGTCCGTCTGAGGTTCATCAAGCGCTTTTATCGCCGCCGCAATGAAATCCGCAGCCTTGTAAACTTCGGAGGTCGGACGTTCGAGCAGCTGCTCCGTTTCCTTGTCAAGGCGTATTATCCTGCCGTTCTTTACAGCCGAAAGCTCCTCGGGAAGTCGTGACTTTTTCATTCCCGACGGGATTATTATGTACTCGGGGTCAAGCTCGAGCAGCCGCTCTTTAGTGAGCGAGATGCCCTCTTCCTCCGCAGCGGCATTTTTGCCGAGGTGGGAGAAAAAGTCGCCGCCAAAGCTGCTGTCCGATGCGAACGCAAGCTTCGAGGACATTATATAAACGTAATTTCCAAGCACTCCGTCATAGTTTGCAAACGATCTTTCAAGCTTCTCAAAGCATGACGAGACCGCCATTTCTTCGTTTTCGTCACTTCCACGGAAAATGCGGTAAATGTCATGGTAAAGGTCATAAAGCCCGTCCACTGATGTCGGAGCAGGGATTATAAGCACCCTCGTTCCTGCGCTTTCGATAGCGGTTATGTCCTTTTTCGCGATAGGACTGTGCGAGATAATAAGCTCGGGCGCAGCTTTTATTATAGCATCCGCATCGGGGTTTGCCGATGAGCCGAGGTCGGCGAGCGTTGGCGGCATTCCGTCAAAGCTGCAATAGCTGCTCACGCCAACAAGCTTGTCCGCAAAGCCAAGCTCCGCGATTATATCCGTTATCGCAGGCGAAAGCGAGCCGACCGTTTCGGGCGCGGCGTTGAAAATGAGCGAGCCTATTGTCACGGGGTAAGGTTGAACTTCCTCGACCGTGACCTCCGTTACCTCGGGGACTTCCTCCCCGACCTGCGCGCAGCCTGCAAAGGCTGTCAATGTCATTGCAGCCGCGAAGACTGCCGCAAAAATTTTAACCTTCAAAGCTTTCCTCCGTTCCGTTTGAAACCGTGCCTTGCGCATCTTCGCCGATGATAAAGTTCGCGATGATATCCGCGGCGGTATATGTCTGCTCGGCGGCACTTATCGAAGCCGTTCCGTCACCGTGCTGTTCGCCGTAAAATGCGAAGCCTGCGTGGTTTCCACCCTCTATGACCTGCTCGGTGAAGTCGGACGGGAGCTTCGACTTTGCTTTTTCATAGCTCTTTCTGTTGAGAACGCCGTCCTCCGAGCCATATACAGACAGAACACGCATATCGGTATTGCTGAGGTCTTTTGACGGGAAAGCTGCAAGCAGGACAACGCCCTCAATGCCGCTGTTCTCCGCCGCAAAATCAGCCGCCATTGCTCCGCCGAGCGAATGACCGCCTATGTACCAATGCTCGATATTGGGGTAGATATTGTTAAGTCCGAGTGCGGAATCTTTTCCGAAAAATGCAAGGTTGAAAGGCATTTTCACCAGCAGGCAGAGAACGCCGTCGTTCGCGAGCCATTCCATAAGCGGCTCATAAGCCGTGTATTCGACCTTTGCGCCCGGGTAAAAGATAAGTCCGTATTTCGTTCCGCCAAGCGGTTCATAAGCTTTTAAACTGTCGCCGTATTCAATGACCGTGCAGGAGTTCGGACTTGCCGCTGCCGCCGCTTCGGTATCAACGGAGGAAAAGTCGAGAAGATAGACCATGACCCCTGCCGCGATCGCAATGACCGCAGCAATAACGGAGCTGATTATTATAAGCTTTTTCTGCTTGACACTCATTTCGTGTACACCTTTAAAATTTCGCCGAAATACTGACGGTGAATGGGGTCTTTCGAGTACCACTTTGTTTTGTCCTCATCAGAGATCTTCTCAAAGTCAAAATCAGCCGAATATACTTTTTTGCAGACGAAAACAAGCTCCGCTTCCTCAAAGGCTGTTGTTCCGTCGAGGAAAACGGGTGTAAGTCCTGCTTCTTTAGCCTTGTCGCAGTCACGTCCCGAATGAGCGCCGCAGAATTTCAGTGCATCTTTGCGCTCGGCAGGGAGAAAGCTTACCGTGAAAAGGTCGTTTTTCTCCATAAATCCAAAGGTATGGCGGTTGTGGCGGACAACGGTTTCAAAGATGTTCTTTCCCCACATTTCGCCCACAAAGCCCCAGCTTGCGGTCATAGTGTTGAAAGCTTTTTCATCGCCGCTCGTGATAAGAAACCATTCCTTTGAAATTTTATCCCAAGGGTTGAATTTAAGCTCGGAAATGTTTATTTCTTTAAGTTCGGACATAGCAAAAAACCTCCATTTTGTAATATTTTATTTTATGCAAATAAGTCGGATTTGTTTATATTATCTTTCCGCCGCCGACAACGGTGTCGCCGTCATAAATTACGAGAGCCTGACCCTTTGCCGCCGCTCTTACGGGCGTATCGAACTTCACGCGGAGCCTGCTGTCGCCTACTGCGGTCAAGGTGCCGCTGACAGCCTGCATATTGTAGCGAATTTTCGCGGAAACTCTCATTTCGCCTTTTATTTCTGGAACGGAAATGAGGTTGATATCCTCCGCTTCGACAACATCGCTCATAAGGTCGGCACTTTCGCCGAGCGTTACGGTGTTGAGAACGGGGTCTTTTCCGCAGACAAAGACGGGTTTTCCGAAAGCTGCGCCAAGACCCTTTCGCTGACCTATCGTGTAATGGATATAACCCGAGTGAGTTCCCATTTTTACGCCGTCCGTGCCGATAAAATCGCCCTGCGGAAAGGTCTTTCCCGTGTGCTGTTCAATGAACGAAGCATAATCTCCGTCGGGGACGAAGCAGATATCCTGACTGTCGGGCTTGCGCGCATTGACAAGACCGTTCGCCTCGGCAAGCGCACGAATTTCCGGTTTATCCATATCCCAGAGCGGAAAAAGCGTTCTCGAAAGCTGTTCCTGCGTCATATTGTAGAGAACGTAGGTCTGATCCTTGCGCTCGTCTGCTGCCTTTTTGAGCAGGTAGCGTCCGCTTGCTTCGTCATAGACCGAACGGGCATAATGTCCCGTTGCGATGCCGTCATAACCAAGCTCGCGTGCCCTTGCAAGCATTTTGTCAAATTTTATATAGCGGTTGCAGTTTATGCAGGGGTTCGGCGTTTCGCCGTTGATATAGCTTTCGGCGAAAGCGTCCATCACCTTTTCGCGGAACAAGTCCTTGAAATTGAAAACATAATGCTCGATGCCAAGTTTTCGGCACACGCTCTTTGCGTCCATAACATCGCTCACGGAACAGCAGGTGCGAACATCGGGAGCTTCCTCGGTTTCTCCGTCAAAAAGCTTCAGCGTACAGCCGTCAACTTCGTAGCCTTTCTGTTTAAGTATAAGCGCCGCGGCAGAGCTGTCAACGCCGCCGCTCATTCCTACAAGAATTTTTTTTAGTTCCATTTATAACAATTCCTTAAAGCTTTTTATAGTCATATCCGCTTCTTTTTTCAGCTCGTCAAATTCATCGGGGAAACGCTGTTCAAAAATGCCGACCGTCTTAAATCCGCCGAGCTTCGCCGAGTGGAGAGCGTGGGAGGAATCCTCGAAAACGACCGTTTGTGCGATATCGGCACCGAGCATTTTTGCGGCTTCGAGGAAGATTTTCGGGGTCTCCTTTCCCTCGCCTACCTCGTCCGAGGTGATGACGAATTGCATCTTATCGAGTATTCCCGTGTTTCGGAGCGAACCCTGCGCAAGGCCCTTTTCGTTCGAGGTAGCAACGCACATTTTTACACCGTTTTCGGCAAGCTTATCGATGAATTCCGCTGCGCCCTCTTTGAGCTTTGCCTCGTGAAGATAGCCATGCTCGACAAGCTGCATAATGCGCTCGCCGATAGCTTCGGGTGACATCGCAAGCGAGTAATGCTCCTGTAAAAAGTCACACGCCGAATGGAAGTGGAGCTTTTTCAGCTGTGCGGAAACACTGCTGTTATACTCAAATCCCTGTTCGGTGATGAATTGGATATCCGACTGCACCCATATATCAAGGCTGTCGAGGATAGTTCCGTCCATATCGAAAATAACAGCGGAAATTTCGCCGAGGTCTTTTATCATCATATCAGTTTCACCTATAAAGCCTGTCGATAATTCTTGCGGCATAAACGCCCGAAGCCGAAGCCTGCGAAAGCGAATGTGTAACGCCCGAGCCGTCACCGAGGACATACATTCCCTTTGATTCGGTTTCAAGGTTGTCATCGACCGTTACAACGGAGTTGTAGAATTTAACTTCAACGCCGTAGAGAAGAGTGTCGTCATTGGCAGTGCCGGGGGCGATCTTGTCGAGCGCATAGATCATTTCGATGATATCGTCAAGCTGGCGCTTCGGGATAACAAGGCTGAGATCGCCGGGAGTTGCATTGAGCGTTGGATTGAAGAACATCTGGCTGAAACGGTGTTCGTTGGTCCTTCTTCCTGCGATAAGGTCGCCGAAACGCTGAACAAGGATACCTCCGCCGAGCATATTGGAAAGCCTTGCGATGGATTCGCCGTAAGCGTTGCTGTCCTTGAAAGGCTCGGAGAAATTGTTCGATACGAGCAGAGCGAAGTTTGTGTTTTCGGTGTGAAGCTCGGGGTTCGAGTAGCTGTGTCCGTTTACGGTAACGATGCCGTTCGTGTTTTCTGCAACGACTTCGCCGTAAGGATTCATACAGAAGGTTCTTACAAGGTCGCCGTATTTCTTGGTGCGGTAGACTATCTTGCTCTCGTAGACCTGCTTTGTGATATGCTCAAAAACAGCCGCAGGGAGTTCAACTCTTACGCCGATGTCAACACGGTTGCTGCGTGTCCTGATTCCGAATTTGTCGCATACGCCCGATATCCACCTTGAACCCGAACGTCCTGCCGCAATGACTACCTGCCTGCAGTAGATATCGTCCTCATTCGTGCGGACGATGTAGCCGTCGCCGTCCTTTTCAACAGTTTCGGCAACGGTTTCAAACATAATATCAACATCGTTGCGGACGTAATCATAGATGTTCTGGAGAATATCACGGTTTCTGTCCGTGCCGAGGTGACGAACCTTTGCATCGAGCAGGTGAAGATCGTATTTGAGCGCTTCCGACTTTACATCGGAGGAAACGGTCGAATAAAGCTTCGCATCGCCGCCGCCCATACGCAGGTTCACGCTGTCGACATACTCCATAAGCTCGATAGCCTCTTTTGCGCCGACGTGCTGATAGAGGTCGCCGCCGAAGCTGTTCGTGATGTTGTATTTTCCGTCGGAAAGTCCGCCTGCGCCGCCGAAGCCGTGCATTATCGAGCAGGGCTTGCAGCCGACGCAGCTTTTTATCTTTTTGCCGTCAATGGGGCAGATCCTCTTTGAGATAGGTCTGCCCGAATCTATCATGCAGACCTTTGCGTTCGTTTTTAGCGTAACGAATTCATAAGCCATAAAAACGCCTGCCGCGCCTGCGCCGATGACAACAACGTCATAATCTTTTCTCATTTAAAATTTATCCTTTCACTGTAACACTGAAAAAGCTTATCAAAACTCATATTCAGCCATTATAATTGTAACGCTTTTGCTCGGTTTTGTCAATAATGCTAAACACCAATAAAATAAAGAAAAAAATCTGCGCCGAAATCCGTCCCATGCGGAAAAATTGCGGAGCAAAATAATTACGCATTAAAAAAATTCCGAATTCCGAATTCCGCATTTCGAATTAATCAATAATTCTTCCGTAAAAAAGAAAGCGCCCTCGTCAGGGGTAAGGACGAGGGCAAAGATTATGATATAGGATTATTGGGGGATCCTCGGAATATCGGGGTAAGAATATTCCGAAGTATGCTCTTATCTGCGGCAAACGGGCCGCTGCTTACGACCACAGGGGTGAATGACCGCAAGCTTTTAATAAAAGCTATGAAAGGAAGCAGCCGGTCGGTGTGTGCGCCCTCCCGACTACGGTTATAATAATAACCTATGTTTGTGTTGCTTTTGTGAAAATAAGCTGAAATAAAGCTGAAAACGGGCAGTTGCGCTGCCTGCTTGCCCCTATGACATTCCAAAGTCGGTACAGCAACAGCAGTTTCCGCAGATCGGTTTATTTCCTGCCGAAATCAGTACACCGAACATTATCGACAGGATTGCTTCAACTTTTTATCGACTCTTAATCATCTATTATCTCCACAACATCATCTATAACCAAACTATCATCGAAGACATCTTCCAATTCGTCCTCATATATATCGTATTGCAAATAATCGGTATCATATGTGTTCTGCTGTACTTTCGGAGTTATGCCTACCCTTTTATTTAAATACACTGACAGCTTATCCTCAAAGGCTTCCCTCGCTTCATCCGTGAATCCAAAAACTGAATATAATGTCACCTTGCTGTCAATGTCCTCGGCAGAAATTCCTGCTTCATAATAATCACTGACCGAATGTGTGTATATCCAGTTGGGGCAGTACACCTTATCATTTATAACAATAGAATAATCGGAAGCAAATTCCTTCGTCACAGCCGACTTATCACCCGAAAAAACAGTATCAAATTCGTCACGG
>ENA-UEYI01001434-UEYI01001434.1-human-gut-metagenome-genome-assembly--contig:-NODE-1434-length-20112-cov-5.705465_pt1 | contig 20112 bp, 15 predicted proteins | sample MGYA00242900_ERZ507916 | MGnify/ENA primary metagenome ERZ507916 (study PRJEB26167, sample SAMN06115521) | human gut metagenome | host: Homo sapiens | place: China:Chongqing | collected 2015-09-02...
CAAAAACGATTGATTTGAATGGTGAGGGACACCCTTCTTGGGTTTCCCTCACACTCCCTTCCTTACCGTTATCGCAAGCATGCCACTTTATCGATAGTCTCAGGGCTGCCCGTAGGCAGCCCTTTCTTTTCCTCTCTTATTCCTCTCTTATTCCTCTCTTATATCAGCATTCCGCTGGCGGCCATGGATACATAGTCTCCGTCTGCCACCACAATGTGGTCAACCAGCTGGATATTCATGGTGCGCAGGGCATCCCGGATAAGCCGGGTGGTGGCAATATCCTCCTGAGACGGCAGCGCCACGCCGCTGGGATGGTTGTGGGCCAGCACAACGCCCACGGCCCCGGCGCGGAGGGCATACTCCACCACCTGCCGCACACTCACCGCTGCCATGCTCACATCTCCCTCTGCCAGGCACCGGGAGGAGAGAACCTTGCCCTTGCCGTCCAAACACACCTGCCACAGCATCTCCCGGCGGCTGCTGCCCAGCAGCTCCGTAAAATACGCACCGCAGGCATCCACAGAATTCAGTATCTGCTCCTTTTCTCTCTGCGCCGCCCGCCGGCAGAGCATCGGCACCATCCCCATCAGCAGCGCCGCCTGCTGTCCCACGCCACTCACACAGGCCAGCTCCTGCACCGGGGCAGACAGCACGCCCTGCAGCGACCCGAACTGCTTCAGCAGCCGATGGGCCAGCTCATTGGTGTCCCGCCGGGGAATGGCGTAATACAGCAGCACCTCCAACAGCTCATGGTCCGCCAGGCTCCGTTCGCCGTTTTCCAGCAGCTTTTTCTTCATTCTCGCCCGGTGTCCCTCATGTATGCCGTCCATGGTGCCCGCCCCCCTCTGTGCGCATCTTTTTTGCAAGAGTATAGCACGAAAACCTCTTTATCTCAAGTGTTCCCCTGACCCGGAGAACGCTTTTTGCAGGCATCTGCACCCAAACTATCGTTTTGCACAATTTTATCGCTTATTTTTCGTCGTGTCCACTACGCAAAAAGATTGTTAAAACTATTGCAATCTTTTCGGGCTATGATAAAATATTTTTACCGTGCAGTTTTATGTGCGGCGGGATCGGAAAGACAACTGTGTTAAGGAGAAAAAACATGAGCATGAACCAGCGACTTGCCAGGGTGAGCGAGATTATCGACACCCACGGCTCCCAGCCCAGCCAGCTGATCGCCATATTGCAGGATACGCAATCGGCCTTCAACTACCTCAGCCAAGAGGACATGACCCTCATCGCCCACCGCCTGGGCATCAGCACGGCCAAGGTCTACAGCGTAGCGACATTTTATGAGAATTTTTCCCTGGAGCCCAAGGGCAAGCACATCATCCGGGTGTGTGACGGCACCGCCTGCCATGTCCGCAAGTCCCAGCCCATTTATGACGCCATCCACGACTATATGCACCTCACCGGCAAGCGCAAGACCGATGCCGACGGCCTGTTCACCCTGGAGACCGTGGCCTGCCTGGGCGCCTGCGGCCTGTCCCCGGTGCTGACCATCGACGGCGAGGTCCACGCTAAAATGACCCCGGACTCCGCCCTGGCCCTACTGGAATCCATTCGTAAAGAGGAGGAGCTTGCCAAATGAGTGTTCTGACCCGAGAGGGCTTCCACGCCCTGCAGACCCAGGCGACCGATGCCTTAGCGCGCAGCCGATCTGCCCTGACGGTGCTTATCTGCGCCGGCACCGGCTGCATCGCCAGCGGCTCCATGAAGGTCTATGAAAATCTCCGAAACGAGTGCCAGGAGCGGGGCCTCAGCATCTATGTGGGCCTCACCCACCACGGGGAGGAGGAGAAAAGCCTCCACATTAAAATGAGCGGCTGCCACGGCTTCTGCGAAATGGGCTGTCTGGTCCACATCGAACCCCTGGGCGTCATGTATGTCCGGGTAAAGCCCGAGGATTGCCACGAGATTGTGGAGCGTACCCTCTTAGGGGGCGAAATTATCGAGCGCCTGACCTACCATCAGGATGGCATATCCTACCCCCGGCAGGAGGACATCCCCTTTTATAAGAAGCAGCACCGTGTGGTCCTCAAGGGCTGCGGTGCCAGCGATGCCGAGGACCTGGAGGAATACATCGCCAAGGACGGCTACCGCGCCTTTGAAATGGCCCTGTTTGACATGTCCGGCGAGGCCATCTGCCGGGAGATCTCCGACTCCGGTCTCCGGGGCCGCGGCGGCGGCGGTTTCCCCGCCGGGCGCAAGTGGGAGAGTGTGCGCAAAAACGTCTCCGATGTAAAGTATATCGTCTGCAACGGTGACGAGGGCGACCCCGGCGCGTTTATGGACCGCTCCATCATGGAGGGCAATCCCCACTCCGTCATCGAGGGCATGATGATTGCCGGCGTAGCCACCGGCGCCACCGAGGGCTATATCTATGTCCGGGCCGAGTATCCTTTGGCCGTGGAGCGCCTGCAGGTGGCGATTGACAAGGCCACCCGGCTGGGCCTGCTGGGCGATAATATCATGGACTCCGGCTTCAGCTTCCATATGCACATCAACCGCGGCGCCGGCGCCTTTGTCTGCGGCGAGGGCAGCGCCCTCACTGCCTCCATTGAGGGCAAGCGCGGTATGCCCCGCACCAAGCCCCCCCGCACCGTGGATCAGGGCCTGTGGGGCAAGCCCACCGTTCTCAACAATGTGGAAACCTTTGCCAATGTCCCCGGCATTCTTAATAAAGGCGCCGGCTGGTACCGCTCCATCGGCACCGAAACAAGCTCCGGCACCAAGACCTTCGCCCTCACCGGCAATGTGGTCAATACCGGCCTGGTGGAGGTACCCATGGGCACCACCCTCCGGGAGATCATCTTCGACATCGGCGGCGGCATCCAGAACGGCAAGAAGTTCAAGGCCGTGCAGATCGGCGGCCCCGCCGGCGGCTGCCTCACCGAGGAGCATCTGGACCTGCCCCTGGACTTTGACTCCCTGAAGAAGGTGGGGGCCATTGTAGGCTCCGGCGGCCTGGTGGTCATGGACGAGGACACCTGCATGGTGGAGACCGCCCGTTTCTTCATGCACTTCACCCAAAACGAATCCTGCGGCAAGTGCGTTCCCTGTCGGGAGGGCACCAAGCGCATGCTGGAGATTTTAGACCGGATCGTGGCCAATGAAGGCTCCATCGAGGATCTTGACCTGTTGGAGAGCCTTTCCGACACCATCTCCACCACCGCCTTGTGCGGCCTGGGGCAGAGCGCCTGCAAGCCGGTGCTCAGCACCCTGCGCTACTTCCGGAAGGAATATCTCAACCATGTGGTAGACCACCACTGCCCCGTGTGCAACGGCCGCAAGCGCCGCCTGGAAATTAAGCCTGAGCTGTGCAAGGGCTGCGGCAAGTGCGCCCGGAACTGTCCCATGGAGGCTATTTCCGGCCAGCCCCGCACGCCGTATGTCATCGACAATGAAAAATGCATCCACTGCGGTGCCTGCTGGGGCGCCTGCCCCTTCGGGGCCATTGATGCCATCGAGGAGGAGGGTTAAGTCATGGCAAAAGGAATTATGATCATCGACGGCATCTGTGTCCCCTTTGACGGGGAAAAGAACGTCCTGGCCGTTGTGCGCAAGGCGGGCATCGACATTCCCACCTTCTGCTATTACTCCGATCTGAGCGTCTACGGCGCCTGCCGTATGTGCATGGTGGAGGACACTAAAACCGGCAAGATCGAGGCCTCCTGCTCCATGGAGCCCCGGGACGGCATGTCCATCCGCACTAACACTGCGGGGCTTTTAAAGCACCGGCGCATGATCCTGGAGCTGCTCCTGGCCTCCCACGATTGCAACTGCACCAACTGCGCCAAGAGCGGCAACTGCCGTCTGCAGGAGCTGGCCCAGCGCTTCGGTGTGCGGCATATTCGCTTTCCGGATACCCGCCCCCGCTATGAGATGGACTACACCAGCTACGCCATCTTCCGTGACCCCAATAAGTGCATCCTCTGCGGCGACTGCGTCCGGGTCTGCGAGGAGAAGCAGGGCCAGGGCATTCTGGACTTTGCCGGCCGGGGCAGCGAGCTGCAGGTAATGCCCGCCTTCGACAAGAAGCTCAGCGAGACCAAGTGCGTCAGCTGCGGCCAGTGTGCCGCTGTGTGTACCACCGGCGCCATCACCGTTAACGATCAGATCGGCACCGCCTGGAAGTCCATTCACGACCCCCAAAAGCGGGTGGTGGTGCAGATCGCCCCTGCCGTCCGGGTGGCCATCGGCGAGGAATTTGGCTATGCCCCCGGTGAGAACATCCTGGATCGAGTGGTCTCCGCCCTGAAGATCATGGGCGTGGACGAGGTATATGACACCAACTTTGCCGCCGACATGACCACCATTTCCGAGGCGGAGGAATTTCTCCAGCGGCTGCAGGCAGGCGGACCCTTCCCCATGTTCACCTCCTGCTGCCCCGCCTGGGTGAAGTATCTGGAGCTGAACGACCCCAAGTACCTGAAAAATATCTCCACCTGCAAGTCTCCCATGCAGATGTTCGCCTCCGTCCTCAAGGCCAAGTACGCAGAAAAGGACGCCTCCGACGGCCGCACCACCTATCACATTGCCATCATGCCCTGCACGGCCAAGAAAATGGAGGCCGCCCGAGACGAATTCTTCCACAACGGCACCCCGGATGTAGACCTGGTCCTCACCACCCGGGAGCTGGTGGATATGATCCGGGAGACAGGCATCCATCTGGACGAGCTGGAGCTGGAGTCCCCTGACCTCCCCTTCGGTTTGGGCTCCGGTGCGGCGGTGATCTATGGCGTCACCGGCGGCGTGGCGGAGTCCGTTGTGCGCCACTGCCTGCCCGATAAAACCAAAAATGCCCTGCGCCAGGTGCGCGTGTCCGGCATCCGGGGCGATGCACCCATTCGGGAGGTCACCTATGATGTAGACGGCACGGAGATCAAGATCGCCGTAGTCAATGGCCTGGTCCACGCCAAGGAGCTCATCGCCGATGTGGAAGCCGGCAAGCGCTTTTACCACCTGGTAGAGGTCATGAGCTGCCAGGGCGGCTGCGTAGGCGGTGCCGGGCAGCCCTACGGTCTCGCCGCCGCTAAAAAGGACCGAGGCAACGGCCTCTATGCCGCCGATGCCTCCGCTCTCTTCAAGCGCGCCGAAAAGAACCCCGTGGTCACCGCCATGCTCTCGGACTTCGGCCCCCAGTGGTGCCACGACCATCTCCATGTCCACTACCTAACCGAAGAATAATGCGCCGCATTTCGGGCCCGGGGCGCAGCCGGAGGGCTGCGCCCCGGGCCTATTCTTAGCTGCCCTATGTAATATTCCTGTTTCCTCGAGACCAGTGAATGATGCCACCGGTTCCGGTAATTCCCCCCTGTTTTTCCGCTTTTTGCCATAAATAGTCCTAATCTCTAAAATAAATAATCCGTATTTTACTTATGCCTTACATTGGGGTATACTACAGCATGTTTGAAAAATCTTTTCCGAAAAAAAGGAGCGTAATACTATGAGCAGAACCATCGGTACCGTGGTGCGCGGTGTGCGTGCCCCCATTTTCCGTCAGGGTGACGATGTCGTTTCCATCGCCGCCGACACCGTTGTAAATGCCTTGGCTGAGGAGGGCATCACCCCCCGGGATAAGGACGTGGTCGCCATCACCGAATCCGTGGTGGCCCGCTGCCAGGGCAACTATGCCACCGTTCAGCAGATTGCCGCCGACGTGAAGGCCAAGACCGGCGGCAAGACCGTGGGCGTCACCTTCCCCATCCTCAGCCGCAACCGTTTCTCCCTCCTGCTCTCCGGCATTGCCTCCGGTGCGAAGAAGATCGTGCTGCTCCTCAGCTTGCCCTCCGACGAGGTAGGTAATCACCTGGTCAGCATGGATCAGCTGGACGAGGCCGGCGTGGACCCCTACCGGGACGTGCTGACCCTGGAGCAGTTCCGCAGCCACTTCGGCTCCGTAATCCATCCCTTCACCGGTGTTGACTATGTGGACTATTACCAGAGCCTCATCCAGGAGGCCGGCGCTCAGGTGGAAATCATTTTTTCCAACCGTGTCCAGTCCATCCTCCCCTACACCGACACCGTCATCTGCTGTGACATCCACACCCGCCAGCGCTCCAAGCGCCTGCTGAAGTCCGCCGGCGCCCGGTGTGTCCTGGGTCTGGATGACCTGCTCACCACCTCCGTGGACGGCAGCGGTTATAACCCCCAGTACGGCCTTCTGGGCTCCAACAAGGCCGATGACGGCCGCGTGAAGCTCTTTCCCCGGGACACCATGGCCGTGGCTGAGGCGCTGGGTCAGGCTCTGTCCCAGCGCACCGGCAAGCACATCGAGGCCATGATCTACGGCGACGGCGCCTTCAAGGATCCCGCCGGCAAGATTTGGGAGCTGGCGGACCCCGTGGTCTCCCCCGGCTACACCAGCGGCCTCATCGGTACCCCCAATGAGCTGAAGCTGAAGTACCTGGCCGACAAGGACTTTGCCGATCTCAAGGGCGATGCCCTGCAGCAGGCCATTTCCGAGAAGATCCGTCAGAAGGATGCCAAGGTCTCCCTGGTGGGCAACATGATCTCCGAGGGTACTACCCCCCGCAACCTTACCGATCTCATCGGTTCCCTGTGTGACCTGACCTCCGGCAGCGGCGACAAGGGCACCCCCATCGTCTATATCCAGGGCTATTTCGACAACTATACCACCGACTAAGCCCTCTCCCATAGTCCATTTCCTTTTCTCTCTCTTTTTTCCTTTCCCGGCCGCGCAGGTATCTTGCCTGCGCGGCCACCCTTTTCTCACGCTGTGCTTGCCCTTTTCCCAGCCATACGGTATAATGGCCGCAGAGCGGCCATTATACTTTTATTTTACGCCATTTTTCTCCCGGCTTCGCCGGGAACCGAATAATATGGCATCATGCAAACAAAACTGATGGGAGGATTGTCATGCAGGACCTTTTGTTAGAGCAGCTGCAAGCCCGGAAAAATCGGAAAAACTATGCCTTGGTCACCATTGTGGATTCCTTCGGCAGCACCCCTCGCACCAGCGGCAAAATGCTGGTATATGAAGGGGGTCTGTCCAAGGGCACCGTGGGCGGCGGGCCTCACGAGCAGATGGCAAAGCAGGATGCTGTGCAGTGCATCCGCAGTGGCTGTAACGCTCTCAAGAGATATGAAATCAAGAGCGCCGGCGAGGTCTGCACCGGCGGCATCAGCGTGTTCATTGAGGTATTCCGGGTGGCGCCGCTGCTGGTAGTGTGCGGCGGCGGCCATGTGGGGCGCAATCTCATCCCTATGGCCAAGATGGTGGGCTTTGATGTACTCCTGGTGGATACCCGCGCCCCGGAGATCATTTCTGAGGCTGTTTCTCTGGCCGATCGGTTTGAGCGCGTATCGGATTTTCGTTCCGGGCTGTGCGCTCTTGCCATTGAGCCGGAGGCTTACTATGTCCTTTGCGCCTACAGCCACGCCGCCGATTGTGCCGCTCTGCAGGCTGTGCTGGATAAGTCCTGGGCTTATGCCGGCATGGTAGGCAGCCGCACCAAGATCGACAGCATTTTCTCCCAGCTCCGCCAAAAGGGCTATACCAATGCGCAGCTTTCTCGGGTCCATACCCCCATCGGCCTGGACCTGGGCGGCGAGACCCCGGCGGAGATCGCCGTGGCCATTATGGCGCAGATCATTGCCATACAGCATGGAAAGCAAAAATAATTTTAAAGCATATTTTTTTCGCAGGGCCTCTTGTTTTTTAAGAGGCTTTGCATTATACTATTGGTTGTTCTTGAAAAAGATGAACGGGTGGGATCGCATCCCCTGCGGTCCCGCCAATAGAAAAAAGGAGAATAGAATGATGAAAAGAACACTTGCTCTGCTTCTGGCAATGGTCATGTCCCTGACCCTGCTGGCCGGCTGTGGCTCCACCCAGCCGGATGACCCCGTCTCCGATGTAAAGGCCGTCACCGTGGAGAAGGCCTCCTTTCCCCTGACCATCGAGGATCAGCTGGGCAATTCCGTCACCCTGGAAAAGCCCGCTGAGCGTATCGTATCCGGTTACTACATTTCCTCCTCCGCCTGCATCGCCCTGGGTCTGGAGAATAAGCTGGTGGGCACAGAGGAAAAAACCGATAAGCGTCCCATTTATAAGCTGGCCGCTCCCGAGCTCATTGGCGGCATCGCCAATGTTGGTTCCGCCAAGGCCTTTGACTTAGAGAACTGCCTGGGTGCCGAGCCCGATCTGGTAATCCTGCCCAAGAAGGCCAAGGATTACGCCAAAACCCTCAACGAAATGGGCATTGCCGCCGTAGTTGTCAATCCTGAGAGCCACGAGGCTCTGGTGGATATGATTAAGCTCATCGCCAATCTCACCGGCAGCGAGGAAACTGCCGGCAAGCTCATCACCAGCTATAATGAAGTCCTGTCCAAGGTAGAGTCCGCCACCGCCAACCTGGACGACAGCAAAAAGCCCGTTGTCTATATGTGCAACAACAGCACTTATTTGGCCACCGCTCCCAAGGATATGTATCAGGCCTCCCTGGTTCGTTCTGTCGGCGGCAAGAATGCCGGTGACATCCTGGAGGGCGACAGCTGGACGGACGTATCCTATGAACAGATTCTCACCATGAACCCCGATATTATCATCATCCCCACCAATAACATGGCCAATGGTCAGCCCGATTTCACGGCGGCCGATGTGCTGGCCGATGCAAATCTCGCAGAGGTCACCGCTGTGAAGAATGGTGCGGTGTATAACATGCCCGCCGGCCTGGAGGCATGGGATTCTCCCGTTCCCTCCGGCGTGCTGGGAATGCTGTGGCTGCTGGCCACCGTCCACCCCGACCTGTATACCAAGGCCGAGTGTGCTGACTATGCCGCCAGCTTCTATAAGACCTTCTATGGCTTCGACATGGATAAGTCCATCATCACCGGCTAAACCGTGAAAAACTCCACCGTTCGCAGTCAAAAATATATAACGATTCTATTTGCGGGAGTGACCGCAGCGATCCTTTTCGCTGCGGTTATTTCCGCATGCGTGGGAAAATACCCTATCTCCTTTCAGGAGATCCTGCACATCCTGGTCGGCCGGGACGGTGTGTCTGACATGACCCGGCGGGTCTTTCTCACGCTGCGTCTGCCCCGTACCCTCATGGCCATTCTCTCCGGCATAGCCTTGGGTTTAGCCGGCAGTGTGTATCAGCTGATCTTTAAAAACCCACTGGCCTCCCCGGATATCATTGGGATAGCCGGCGGTGCCAATTTGGGTGCTGCCGCAGCCATTGTGCTTGTCAGCTCCTCCGGCGTTCTGCCAACGGCCATCGGCGCCTTTTGGGGCGGCCTGGCGGCGGTTGTGTGTGTGATGCTGCTGACCCGGGCCACCGGCTCCCGTTCCACCGCCACCTATGTGCTGGCAGGCATCGTCATCAACGCCGTATCCAAGTCTCTTATCATGGTGCTCAAATACTTTGCTGACCCCGACAATGAGCTGGCAGCCATGGAGTACTGGGAAATGGGCACCTTCGGCAATGTCACCACCTCCAAGGTGCTGTCCATTCTGCCGCTGTTTGCTATGGGGCTCATTGGCCTGCTGCTCCTCCGGCGGCAGATCGAGCTGATGGCCTTGGGCGATGAGGAATGTCGCGGGCTGGGCGTGCGGCTGCGCCCCACCCGGGCAGCCGTGCTTCTGCTGAGCACTCTGCTGGTATCCTCTGTCATCTGTATCACGGGCCTGGTGGCCTTTGCCGGGCTCATTGCCCCGCACACCGCCCGTCTGATGCTGCGGCGCAATGATTCGCTCACTCTGCTGATGAGCGGTCTTATGGGTGCGCTGGTGGTGCTCTGCGCCGATATCCTGGCCCGGACACTGTACTCCTCGGAGCTGCCCATCTCCATTCTCACCACCGTTATCGGCGTACCGATCTTGGTGTATTTTATGTGCAAGCGGGGAGGTGCAGCATGAGCGAGATGCTCTGTCTAAATCATATCTGCGTGTCCTATGGCAGCCGTCAGATACTGCATGGCATTGATCTTTCTCTCCAACCCGGTGAGTTCTGTGCCCTGCTGGGGCTCAATGGCAGCGGCAAGAGCACTCTGCTCCATGGTCTGTGCGGCTTTCTGCCTATGGCGGGGCAAGTGCAGGTAAACGGGGTCGATTGCACACGAATGCACGAAAAAAAGCGCGCACAGCTTCTGTCCTTCCTGCCCCAAACGCCCAGTTTAGCCGGTGGGCGCACCACATTGGACGCCGTACTCATGGGGTATAACGCCCAGCTGGGCCTGTTTGACTCTCCCTCTGCCGCCCAGCGCCAAAATGCCTTAGCAATATTGGGGCGTTTCGGTTTGGCCGATCGGGCAGATGTAGATTTTGGTACCCTGAGCCAGGGGCAAAAGCAGCTGGTGCTGCTGGCTCGCAGCATGGTACAGGAGGCTCCGGTAATGCTCATGGATGAACCGGACAGCGCCCTGGATTTCACCAATCGTCACCATATGCTGCGCCTTATCCGTGACAGTATTCACAGCCAGCAGCGTTGCGGCCTTATCACCCTCCATGATCCTAACTTTGCCATGGCCTACTGTGATCGGCTGGTCCTGCTCCATGGCGGTGTCATTCAAGCTCAGATCACCATGGCCTCTGCCTCGGCGGAGGAGCTGCGTGAGCAGCTGTCGCTGCTATATGGCCCGGTGGAGGTTCTGTCCTATGGCGGCCGATTCTTCATGGTAGAAAAAGCAGATTTATAAAAAAAGGCTGTGCGGACAGAGCTCCGCACAGTCCTTTTTTACTTTTGCCGCAGATGCAGCGTAAAGGCCGTTCCCCGACCCACCGTGCTCTCCACGTGGATGGGGATGTGCAGCATATCCGCCGCCTTTCCTGCCAGATACAACCCCAATCCGCTGGAGGTGCGCTCCAGGCGCCCGTTTTCCCCGGTATACCCCTTCTCAAAGATCCGGGGCAGGTCCTCCGGGGCAATGCCAATGCCCGTGTCGCTGATGTGCAGGGCATCCTCCTCTACGCAGATGGCGATGCTTCCCCCCGCAGGCGTATACTTAATGGCATTTGATAGCAGCTGCTCCAGTATGCAGCCAAACCATTTTCGGTCCGTCACCACGGATATTTCTGTGGGAATATAGGTCAGCCTCAGCTTCTTCAGTACAAACTGTGCGGCATACTTGCGCACCGCCTCCCGAATCAGCTCATCCAGCTTATATTCCCGGATTACCAGGTCGTTCTCCCCGCTGCTCAGCCGCAGGTACTGCAGCACCATGTCCACATACTGCTCCATGCGGAATAGCTCCGCCCCCATGGCCCGATGCTCCGGGCTCTCCGTCCCCAGATACAGCTTCATCACCGCCATAGGCGTCTTGATCTGATGCACCCAGGTGGTGTAGTAGTCCAGCATATCCTGCCGCTGGGCCTCCTGGGTGGCCGTCTCCTGCCGGAGCTGCCTTCCCAGCTTCCGGATCATATCCCTGTAGTCCGCCTGCTCCAGGGTCTTTTCCTCGGGCAGGTCGTTCCACTCGGTCAAAATAGCCTCCCGCAGCCGCAGCCGCTCCCGAGCCGCCTGCATTTCCCTGCGCAGGTCCAATCCCAGCAGCAAAAGCCCCAGAGCCAGCGTCAGCGCCCCGGCATACAGCAGCGGCTCCCACATGATGCGGTACAGGTAAAACACCACCCATTCCGTCAAAACCGTCAGCACCCACAGCAATATCGCCACCCGGTTTTTGCGCAGGCAATCCCGCAGGACCGCCCCCCTGCGACCCTTTTTCATAAAATGATGTACCCCCTGCCCGGCTTCGTGAGGATCACGCCCTCCAGGCCGCCCTCCTCCAGCTTTTTCCGCAGCCTCGCTACATTTACCGTCAGGGTATTTTCCTCCACATATAGGTCGCTCTGCCACAGGTGCATCATCAGCTCCTCCCGGCTCACGATCTTCCCCCGATTCTCCAGCAGCAGCTGTAAAATGCGAAATTCGTTCTTTGTCAGCTCCACCCGGCCCTTTTCCGTATGCAGGCAGCCATCGCCCAGGCTCAGGGTGGCCCCGCAGAATTCCACGGTCTGCCCCGCCCCGGTGATCTCATAGGTCCGCCGCAGCACCGCCTGCACCTTGGCCGTAAGGACCATGGGGTCCACGGGCTTGGCGATGAAGTCGTCCCCGCCCATGTTCAGGGCCATGACGATGTTCATGTTGTCTGACGCAGAGGAGAGAAACACCACCGGTACCGCCGAAATCTCCCGGATCCGGCTGCACCAGTAGTACCCGTCCCGGTAAGGAAGCTTAATGTCCATGAGCACCAGCTGCGGCTGGCAGGCGGCAAATTCCCCCAAAACATCCGCAAAATCCTCCACGCACCGCACCCGGCTTCCATAGCTCTCCAGCAGCTTCTGCACCGCCAGGGCCAGGGCCCGGTCATCCTCCACCAGCAGGATCTGATACATGCATTTCCTCCTCCCACGGGCATAAGCCACCCCCCAACCAGGTGGCTTTCGCCCATAATAAACCATGTCATTGCGAGACCAGTTCGCAAACTGGTCGTGGCAATCCGCATCCCCGTCCCCTCGGCTCCCTTGCCTAAAGGGGGCTGGCACGGCGAAGCCGTGACTGGGGGATTCTTCCCCGCACCGCACCTTCTTGTAACGCATTCGTAGGGGCCGATGCCCACATCGGCCCGCCCCACCGCACTACCTGTAACCGTCCGTAAGGGCCGGCATCCCCGACGGCCCGTTTTGCCGCACCTCTTGTTACGCTTCCGTAGGGGCCGATGCCCACATCGGCCCGCCCCACCGCACTACCTGTAACCGTTCGTAGGGGCCGGCGTCCCCGACGGCCCGTTTTGCCGCACCTCTTGTCATGCTTCCGTAGGGGCCGATGCCCACATCGGCCCGCCGTACCGCACCATCAATAATGCTTCCGTAGGGGCGGACGCCTCTGTCCGCCCCCTACGCCTTACCGCACGATCTTATAATAGGTTCGGGCCGTGGCCATATAGATCAGCGTGTACACCGCCGCAAATACCCCGAAGGTGACAAGTGAGCAGACCACAAACAAGCTCGTGCTGGACAAAAGCAAAATGTGCAGCACCTTCTCCAAAATGGGAAATGCAAAGGCCAAATGCATCCCCGCCACCACCAGCGGCAGGAAAAATACCAGCAGCACCTGGCTGTTGATGGTGCTTTTCACCTCCCGGCGGCTCATGCCCACCTTCTGCATGATCTGGAACCGGACCCGATCCTCGTAGCCCTCGGAGATCTGCTTATAATACACGATCAGCACCGTGGCAAACAGGCACACCAGTCCCAAGATAATGCCCAAAAACAGCAGGGCGCCGCACATGGCCGTCACGGACTCCCGGGCGCCCCACACGGTGTTGCCGGTGATGACCAGACTTTCACCCGGCTCCTGCTGCTGGGGAAAGGCCGCCTCCTTCAGGTACGCCTCCACATCCCGCTCCAGCTTTTCTCCTACATCACCGTTGGCTCCCCGGCCCGCAAAGCTCGCCGCGATACGCCGGGTGTAGTCCGAGGCCGCATTCCCATAGACCTGCTTTTGCTGCGCATACAGCCGCGCCAGCACGCTCTCGTCTGCCACCACCACGCCGTAGCAGTTGGTGGACACCTCCTCCATGCCGGACCGAACGGGGAACTCGGGCAGCACGGTTTTCACCCGATAGCTGTCCCCCTCTATGGTGATCTCCGTCCGGTCAAAGTCCTTCTGTCGGATATCCATGGGGCACACGGCAATTTCGTTCTCGGCCAGGTTCAGCTCCTCCCCGCCCAGGCTGCGGTACATCTCCTGGGTGATATAGGTCATCACGCTGAGCCCCTTGAGACTATCGGCGGCGTTGCCGTCCGCCTGCCGGCAGTACAGGCCGCCGTTTTCATTCCTATAGGAAACCGTCAGATACTCCTGGAGGGCTATCTCCTTTATGGTCAGGCCGTTTTTTTCTGCCCCCTGCTCCACGGCCCGGAGCAGGGTCTCCCGGGGCATATCCTCCGAGTGCAGCAGCTGGCCCTCGTCGCTCCACTGCAGATACTGCGCGGAGAGATAATAATCCTGAGGGAAGTTCCGCTTCACTGTCTCCTCCGCCCCGGCATACAGGCTCACGGTGGTGGAGATCATCACCAGCACCCCCGTGGCCAAAATAGCGATGGAGGCCAGGCCCACGGCGTTCTGCTTCATGCGGTAGAGAAGACCCGAAACGGCAGGCATGTGTTTTTTATTATAATAGAACCTTTTGTTCTTTTTCAAGGCCTTCAGCACAAAAATACTCCCGGCCACGAACAAAAAGTAGGTTCCGATGATCACCAGTATCACCGCCACGAAGAACAGGACAAGGGCCTTCAGGGGATTCTGGGTAGTAAGGGAGATGTAATAGCCCCCACCCAGGGCCAGCACGCCCAGCACCAGCAGCGGCCACTTGACCTTGGGCTCCCGCTCGCCCACATTGGCAGAGGAGAGCATCTCCACAGGCTTGAGACGGGCGATGGTCACGCAGTTGACGCCGTAGGCCATCCCATCCAGCACCAGGAAGAAGGCCCCGGACAGGGCCAGGCTCCTGGCGTTTATAAAGTAAAAGCCCAAAACGATCTCCGCGTTCAGCAGCTGGCAGATGAGCAGGGAGCAGAGCTTGTAAAACAGCACCCCTATTGCAAGCCCCAGCACCACGGACGCGAGACTGCTGAGGGCTGTTTCGTGGAAAAGCACCCGGCAGATGTGCCGCTTTTCCAGGCCCAAAATATTATAAACGCCAAACTCACGCTTGCGCTGCTTCATGAGAAAGCTGTTGATATAAAACAGCAGGATTACCGACAGCAGCATCATCACCACCACGCCGATGGACATGAACACCTCAATGTATTGCCCGCCCCGCAGCTGCAGGATGCGCTCGTCCGCCCGGAGGGTGAACACAATGTAAAACACGCATAAAAGCCCCGCCTCGGACAGAATACGCGGAAGGAAAAACCGGCGGTTCTTGCTGATGTTGCTCCGGGCCAGCTTCAGAAAAAATCCCGTTTTCATTCAGCGTCCCTCCCTGTGCGGAGCATGGTCAGGGTATCGCTGATCTTTTTATAGAGCTGCTGATCGCTGCACTCGCCCCGGTAAATTTGATGGAACACCACACCGTCCCGGATGAACAGCACCCGCCCGGCGTGGGAGGCGGCATCCACGGAGTGGGTGACCATGAGGATGGTCTGACCCTGGCCATTGACCTTTTCAAACATCCGCAAAAGATCCGCCGAGGACGCGGAATCCAGGGCCCCGGTGGGCTCGTCCGCCAAGAGCAGCTTGGGGCCGGCGATCATGGCCCGGGCCACGGCGGAGCGCTGCTTCTGTCCGCCGGATACCTCATAGGGGAACTTGTGCAGGATGTCCTCGATGCCCAGAGATTGGGCCAGGGGCAACAGGATCTGCTGCATCTCCTGCACACCTTTTCCCGCCAAAACCAAGGGCAGGAGGATATTGTCCTCAATGGAAAAGGTATCCAGCAGGTTAAACTCCTGGAATACAAAGCCCAGGTTGTCCCGGCGGAAGGCGGCCAGGTCCCGCTCAGGGATAGTCTCCAGACTTTTGCCTGACAAAAGCACCTCTCCGGCCGTGGGCTTATCCAGGGCCGCCAGAATATTCAGCAGAGTGGTTTTACCGGAGCCGGACTCGCCCATGATGGCCACATACTCCCCCTCCTGCACGGAAAAGGACACGCCCTTCAGGGCCTGGACCCGGTTGCCGCCTAATCGGGTGGTATACGTTTTTTTAACGTCACTTACCTGTAAAATTTCCATATCGTACCTCCGAAGTTCTTTTTTACAGGCTTATTTTACCGCTCTTTTCTCCCCTGCGCCATTGCATAGGGTGACAGCCCTGTGACAAATTTGTCACAGCCGCTTATACGCCTGTGGAGCCGTTATTCCTGACGGCTTAAAGCTTGCCCGTCCGTTCCGCCCATACCTGAAAAAAGATTCTTTTTTCATAGCATTTGATATAGTATATTGTCTCTGATAGATACTACTTGCTATACATCATCCAGCGTTATATGCTGCTTCAGCCGTTTGTCAAGTATACCCCCGCAAAGCAGCAGGGACGGAGCTGTGCTCCGTCCCTGCTGCCGCCGGTAAAATGGAGCCGCGCTCTACTCCCCGGTAAAATTCTTTTACCTGCCGCCGCGGCTGCTGAGCTTGCCCAGGTAGCGGTAGATGCTGGCCTCGGAGCTGTGCAGCTCCTTGGCCACAAAGCTCACGGACCCCTTCAGCAAAAATACGCCCTTGCGGTCCAAAATCTCCATGATCTCCATCTTTTCATCCTGGTTCAGCCGGTCCACATCCACAGGATAGTTGGCCACCACCGAAGACACGATGCTGGCGGTGGCGCCGGCGATGGAGGTGGGGAAGCCCTGCTCCCGGGGCGACTCCGAGGGGTCGTTTTCATCCACGATGAGGCTGGTGCCGCTGGGCTCCGCCGGAGTCAGCGCCCCGCCGCACAGATCCATCACCTGCTTGCTCAGCGCCTGGTAACGGCTGCTGTCAAAATTGATGCACAGCAGGCCCACCACGCTGCCGCTGCGGTCCTTGATGAACATGCTGTTGGAGTGCATCTTCTTGCCGGTGACGGAGGTGCTCTCAAAGGAAAGCACATAGTCCTGGGTCTCATACAGACGGCCGGAGAGGAACTCCAGCATCTTATTGCTCAGGGGAGAGCCCAGATGCCGGCCCGTCAGCTCGCCGTTGGAGATGGCGATGATCTGGTTGGAATCCTCTGTCAGCTCGTGAAGAGCCACCTCATAGTCCGGGCCCAGAATATGGCCCAAAAAATCTACCAGCAGTGTATAGTGCCGCCGAATCTCTTTATCCATACAATCTTCCTCCTGCTCCGCTGAAATACCTTACTCGCCCTGTTTTTGTTGTGTCTCGTCGGCGGCGTGGGCGTCGTCAGCGGCGGGAGCCTCTGTGGCTTGGATGTGCTGCAGCTCTTCTTCCTCCAGTACCCGGTAAGCCACCTTACCCACCAGGGTCTTGGGCAGCTCGTCCCGGAACTCGATGTCGTAGGGCATGGCGTACTTAGCGATGTGCTTGCGGCAATAGCTCATAAGCGTATCCTTGGTGGCCTGGCTCTTTTCAACGCCGGGCTTCAGCATCACAAATGCCTTCACCTTCTGCATGCGGTAGGCGTCCGGCACACCGATGACGCAGCTCATCTGCACATCCTCATGGGCATCCAGAATATTCTCGATCTGACCGGGATAGACATTGTAGCCGGAGGAGATGATCATCCGCTTGGCCCGGCCGCGGAAATAGATGAAGCCCTCGCTATCCATGGTGCCCAGGTCGCCGGTATACACCCAGGTGAGGCCGTCGTCGTGCCTGCGCAGGGTCTGGGCAGTCTCCTCGGGATGGTTCATATACTCCTTCATCACTGTGGGGCCGGCCAGCAAAATTTCGCCCTCCGTGCCGTAGGGCACCTCCTCATCGGTACCGGGCTTAACGATCTTGATATAGGTGTCCGGGAAGGGCAGGCCAATGGAACCCTCCTTATACATATTCACCGGCGTCAGGCAGCAGGCGGTGACAGTCTCGGTGGTACCGTAACCCTCCCGCACCTGCACAACGGCGTGGTGGTCATAAAGGAACTTATCAAACTTCTTCTTCAGCTCAATGGACAGGCTATCTCCGCCGGAGAAAACGCCCTTGAGGCTGGAGAGGTCGGCACCATCCATGCTGGGCAGGCGCAGCAGCGCCTCATACAGGGTGGGGACACCGGCAATGAAATTGCACTTATACTTCACGATCTGCTTGGCATAGCTCTTGGCGGTGAACCGGGGAATGAGAATGCACCGGCCGCCGCTGGCCAGCATGGAGTGGACGCACACGCCTAGGCCGAAGCCATGGAACAGAGGCATAGCCGCCAGCATCCGGTCTCCGGGGCGGAACATGGGGTTGGTGGCGATGATCTGCTTGGCCAGGGCATTGAAATTCCCATTGGTGAGGACGATGCCCTTGGTGGTGCCGGTGGTGCCGCCGGAGTAGAGGATCACCGCCGGGTCGTCTGCCTTGCGGTCCACCCGAAAGTTCTTATAGAAGCAGTGGCGGCTGAGATCCATGAACTCCTTCCATCGGATGACAGGGGCATCCTCGGGGATCTTCTGAATCTTGCGGCCCTCCGTGAGCATATAGCCCGCACGGACGGGCTGGCTCAGGGCATCCTTCACGGAGGCGATGATGATATTCACGATGCCGGTATTTTGGCGGATATGTTCAAACTTATTATAGAACTGGTCCAGGGTGATGGCGGTGATGGATTGAGATTCATTGAGATAGAACTCAATCTCTTTTTCCGCCGACAGAGGGTGGATCATGTTAGCGATGCCCCCCACCAGGTTTACGGCGTAGAACATATAGATGGCCTGGGGGCAGTTGGGCATGGCGATGGTCACCTTGTCCCCGGCCCGGATGCCCAGCACCTTCAGGCTCTTGGCGCAGCGCTCGATCTCCTGGATCATCTTTTTATAGGTGGTGGACTTGCCCATAAAATCAAAGGCAACGTTGCCGGGATACGCCCGGGCCACCAGCTCCAGCGCCTGGAACATGGAGCCGCCGAAATACTCCAGATGCATGGGGACATCCCCCATATGGGCGGCCCAGGGGGTCTTGACTTCACTCATACCGCACTTCCTCCTTCATAGGCTTTTCCAGCTCCCAGGGATGCTCCAGCAGATATTTCAGGAGCCGGACAGATTTGGAATAATAATACCCATCGGCCAGACGCTCATCGATGGTCAATCCCAGGTCCAGCGTCTCTCTCATGGTCGCCTGCCCCTGATCATCGAAGAAGGGCCGCAGAGCCTTTTCACCGATGATGCAGAACAGGGAGCAGGTGCCCCAGTTGGTCAGGTGGTGATAGCCGCACTTGAGCTTGATAGACCCCAGGTTGGACAGCACCACGGAGCTGTAATAGGGATCGGTTGCAATCATGTCCTGGGGAACCCAGCCGTGCTTATCCAGGAACATGATAAACTTCACGGCGGCCTTGCCCAGCCAGCGGGGCAGCTTATTAAGAATATCCATGTTCTCCGTGGAGGAGTCCACCTTCTCGCTGCGGCACTCCGTCACCTGGCTGCGGATGTATTGGTGTACATCCTGCAGGCAGAAATCCTCCCGGCTATGCAGGAAGGCCAGTGCCTCGGCACCCTTGTCGGAAAACTGCTTTTTCACCACGAAGGAGGCGGACACCTCGTTGCGCTGGTAGAAATTGCTGTTGACTATGAATCGGTTCAGCTTAGGCCGCAGCGTGATGGTTTTGATGAGGGCCGCCACCACAATGTGAAACATGGTGTAGGGGAACTCCGTTTCCGTCTCGTTGAGCCTTGCCAGGTACTCGTTCATGGCCGTCAGGTCCACCCGCAAGGAGATGTATGCCTCGTTGTCGCAACGGTTGGGATAGATGATGCCGGTGATAAAATGCAGAGAATCCAATTCCCGCAGCAGCCGTCCATCCCGGCGGTCGCCCCGGCGCTTTTTTTGTTTTTCCATTTTTACTCCTGTTGTTTATTTTTTAGACTGATAAAAATTTCTTCCCACTATAAAACACAGTATAGCAAATCCAAAGCCGTTTTTCCAGTATAAATTTTTAGGATAGGCAAAAAATCCGCCCGGGGGCATGGCGGGGTGTGGTTATCCCGCCGCCGAGAACCATTGCATTTCACATCATGTGTCATGCCGACCGTGGCTCCCTTTCTTTCCCCGGCGAAAGAAAGGGAGGAAAGAACGCCGCCAAAACCAAGGTTTTGGAATCCTTTCCGCGGGCGGGGAACGGGTCGTGTCGAAATCTTTCAGCCCCGCGAATTGGAATATGCAAATTCAATCCTTGCTTTCGTATAGCCTCTGCGTCTCTCTCCGCGATGCGCTCCGCGCTTGTGCTGCCTTAGCGGGACAGGGGAAATCTTTGCGTCTACCGTGTGGCGCGATGTGGACATCGCATCCTACGCACATCTACCAAAACCATCCGTAGGGGCCGGCGTCCCCGACAGCACGCCCACCGCACCTCCTGTGAAAATGTCATTGCGATGCCAGCGACATTCGTTTTCAGGCTTCGCAATCCGTCTCCCTCGTCCCCATATTTCCTCAAAAAAGGGGCCCGAGAATCAATCTTTACCTTCAACTCACGCAGTACGGGACCATCTAACAATTGTAAA
>ENA-UEYI01001446-UEYI01001446.1-human-gut-metagenome-genome-assembly--contig:-NODE-1446-length-19994-cov-3.743285_pt1 | contig 19994 bp, 20 predicted proteins | sample MGYA00242900_ERZ507916 | MGnify/ENA primary metagenome ERZ507916 (study PRJEB26167, sample SAMN06115521) | human gut metagenome | host: Homo sapiens | place: China:Chongqing | collected 2015-09-02...
TGGCGCGGGGCGCGAACGCCGCGGAGAAGATCTCCTGGAACGCCCGGCCGACGCCGCCGAGGTTGCCGAAAATGACGCCTTGTGTTAATTTCTCCGTGGTACGAAATGGATTCAACTGGTGAACTTCATTATCGTTACAAAGGTCGTCGAACTACTCGAGTTCCTCGTTGTTTGAAATGGGGTAAACATCCAACTATTTGGTGATAATTCCCTTCTACTTTTGAGCGGAGCGTTCAACTTCTGAAAGTTCCGCTTTATCTTGTTTTCCGATTTCTTGCATAGCCTTTCTAAAGCTTTCGGAATTTGTTTTCTCGGTTAGTTGATCCTTGTATTCGTGAGGACTTGAGTAAAGTGCCCCGCCAAGATAAGCATTGGCAAACACTGTTGGAACGCCGGATTGCTTTTCTTCATACACTGCCTTTGCCGAAAATGTTGTTCCTCGTTCGGTAAGAAGACTGCTTTGCAGTTGTGTTTTATCTGCATTCATTGATTCTCTGAAGTTATTGACCGAGTTAGTCACCGCTGACGTTTGCGGCAGATCTGAGATTTCTTTATCTCCAATGCTACTTTGCTTAGAAATTTGATAATCCAAATTATTAGCTTGGCGAGTTTGGTCAAATTGGTTGAATTTTTCAGTTTTAAAAGATTCTCGATGAGGTCTTGCCATTGTGTCAATGCCAACGGTCGATAAAGGTTGAGGAGAGTTATTGTTCCAATCACTTTGATCCATACTCTGATGAAGTTGTTGAGCAAAGTATTTTCTTGCGGAAGCACTATGAAAAAGCGCGTTTTGAGCAGCCTCGGCAGAACCAAAAGTTTCAATAGCCATTTGCATAGCGGCAGGGGAGCTGTCCATCATTGTTCTGATGTCTTGGTTAGAAACATAGCCGATTTGAGAAGAAGCGCCGAGACTGGCACTTTGTTCAAAACTTTGACGATTACCAAGCTGATAAGCACGTGTAAGTTGCCTCTCAAAGTTTTGGGCAGCGTTACGAATGCCAGAGTCTGAGGTACTTTCTGCAATTTGCCTTGTGGCTGTCAGTAGCGATTTATAGGCTTCTTGGCGTTGTTTATTATTAGAAGCGTTGTTTTGTTGGCTAACAGAATCAACTAATTGTTGAGTTGTTTGAAGTTGTCCAATTGCGCTACTTGATAACGAAGATGGATTGCCTCCATTGATCAGACTTTGTCGAATATTTTCAAGGCCAGTTGTTTTACCAACACTTGAATTTATGTTGTTGGTATCTTTAATTGCAGAATTCTGCACCGATAAATTTGATTGAATAGATGGATTTGCTTTTTCTAAATTAGTTGAACTCCCTGAAGAGAAACTGACACTAGATCTGATAGTTGCAGTTTGTCCATTATTGAAATTAGATTCAATCGTTTGGTTAGAGCTGGAGGTTATCGAAGAGCTTGCTTCATCTAAGCTACTATTTGCTGATTGTAATCCAGACTGACGATTCAACGTTGTATTTAAAAGTCGCGTAAAACCCGCCATCGACTTATCTGCCGTTTGCGTTGTGTATGAGCGAAGGGCTTGGATAGAGTCCGAATAGCCAAAGCTATTGTTCATTGAACTGGTAGCGCTTTGAGAATTCGCTTCTCCCAACGATATGGCGCTTGAGACACCCATTGAGACCGGTGTCATGGACATACCGGTCACCGTACCCGAACCATTGCGAGTAACCGAGCCGTAAGCCGAAGCGGTTTGAAGCATTGAGGAGTCGGTAAAGCCCATTGATCTGTCGCTCTTATTGCCGGATTGAGTATTGGTTGAGACATTGCCCCAGCTCGTGTTCCCTAAAGAAATGTTGCCTGAGATGAGACTTGCGCCTTGAGACTGAGCGGCGCTTTGCGCGGGCGCCATGACGCTCGCGGCCAGCTGCGCTGTCGCAAAGTCGCTTCCTTTGGCAATGGCAAAAGCGATGACCGGAGCCAAAATCGTTAAGAATCCGGCAATGGCTTGAGAGCTGGCCCCGGCTTCGCGGATCAGGTTGGCGGCATAGATGGTGTTGGCACCATATTCAGCGATGATTTGATTCATGGGGTGGCTGTCCGTGTGAATGATGAGGTAATTCATCACAGCGGAAATCGGCGCCCAAAGCTGTATCCAAACCAGGAGCGTCAGATAGCTTCTGAGGATGGTTCCGGCCATATGGCCGGCGGCCAACACCATAATAAAAATCAACGGGAAAGACGCCAGAATGATAAATTCGAGCGAATTTCGAACCTTAGGTAAAGCGTCCTTGGCAATCTCCGCCATCGTCCGATAGTTGATTTCTGAGGAAAGATTGCCTTGGGCTTTGGCTAATGCCGTCGCGGTGGCTAATGGGTGCCCGGCTAAAGCGGCCACATTATCGATGTCAGTTTGCAGCGTATTCATAAAGACCGAGTGCTTGATGGAACTCGCCAAACTCTGCGATACGCCCAAAAGGAGACTTTCAGCCTGGGGCAGGACTCTCAGAATTAAAGTGCTCGCATCGATCTGATCGGGCAGCAGCCTCATGGCTAAATGCTTTTGAATGGCGGGCAGCTCTTTGGTTACCATATGGTTGTCAATGAAAGCGATCGCCTCATCGCATCCAAGCCAGTTGCCGGCCGTGTCTTGAGTTTTTCGGGCGGGATTGACCCATCCGGTTTGAGCGATTGTCTGCCAGAGATTGCCGCTGGTGCTCAGCGCTTCAATCTTTTGGAGATAGTCAATGAGCTCGGGCATGACGCAGTTGCGGTTAAAGTCAGAAATAAGCGTTCTGCCTTGAGCGGTCACGGGGCCGGCGGCAAGGATTGCATTGACGGCTCTTTCCGGAAAGACCATGCCAAAGCGTGAGAAGCGCTCGGCTTCAACGCCGGCAAAGGTGTCCTCAAAGATTTCCGTGAGCCAGTGGCCAACGTGGGAGGTGGTGCTCGCCATAAAGGCCAGTCCCAAAGGAACATTAGAAACCACATAAACAGAACCGGATCGCTCATCATTGATGGCCAGGTCTGTTTTGGGTACGAGCGTGACGCCGTAAAAAAGCGCCACGGCAAAGATGAAGCTGCCCGCGTCCAGTCCACGGTATCTTAGGGCGCAAACGGTAATGACACACAGAAATCCGAACAGAATAATGGTTTTCAATAGCCCCGTGAAGTCAGCCGACCCGGTGATGGCCACCACCGCTTCAAAAAGATCTCGGATTTGGGAGCCGTTCCAATAGGCAAAAAATTCCATCGTCATCGGTTACTCCTTAGTTACGGGTTCCCCAGCGGGAAGCGATGTTCTGGGCGGCGTTGCCTAAGAGGCTGCGTTCAATGTGTTCGACTTGTTCCATAAAGCTTCGGGCGCGGGCCATTTGCTGATAGATGCGGTCGCTTCGGGCAGAGAGGTCTAAACGGACCGAAGCGATACGGGCGGAGATCCGCTTAACGTGATCGGCGTTGATTTGATTGGCTTGCGCACCGCTTGCACTGGTGATGACTTTTTCAATATCGATGGTTAATTGATCGAGCGCCCGGACAATGGCTTCATAAGAGGCGGCTTCCACGTAGACGCGGAGGATGTCCTCAGAAAACCCAACGTAGCGGTTAATCGTTACCGTGTTGATTAATTTGATTAATGGAATCGAAGAAACCGACCCCAATAAGAGGATGTCTTCTTCAGAGACTCTGGACGGATCCCGAGCCAGAAGAGACTGACGGTAATGGGTGGCGGCTTCCCAGAGACGGTGAGTGAGGTTGATGTCATCCATGGCCACGCGCTCGGGGTACAGGCACTTGGTGTCTTTGGTCGGACACATCAACCGAGTGGCGTTATTAAGGCTCACGCTTTCCGAGGAACCGAAGAGTTGATTGGCGATATCCTCGCCCATGATGAAGCGGGAGCGGGCCACGGCGGAAGAATCATCCCCCGCCTGGGTGTAAATGGTTGTGCCCACTAGGGTCATCATGAGTTCTTTGAGTTCCTTGGGATACTTGGACGTCAAGGTCCCGCCGCCCAGTAAAGCCCAGGTGAGGTTGATTTCCGAGGCTTCGATGGTGTTGCCGCCGGAGTCTGTCCGGGTGGGGACATTTTTAAAGACAGTCGAGCCATCGGTGCGGGTCATGGAATCGGCTTCATAAGCATCCGACGCTGTGCCCGAGTCTCTCAAATGATTGGTGGCCGAGTAGCGCAGTTTTTCCATGTAGCCTTGAGCGCCCGTCATATCGAGAAGGGTTTGAGCGGCGGTGCAGGAATCCTGAAATTTAGAGCTGTATTCCCGGATCAAATCGCGAAAGCTTGTGACTTGTTCAGACAAATCAGGGGATAAAGTCTGAAGGGCTAACTGGAAAGCCAGGCCCGGTAATGAAGAGCCGATGGCTCTTAAATAATTCAGGAACTCTTCTTTAGAGGGAATGCTGAAAGCACCCATGAAGAGGTCGATGCCGCCGCAGCCCGCAGAGAGTTTGGGTGGCGTGAACTGAAACGGCGTGAAATCGGTTCTGGGAGCGCGGTAGACAAAACCGCCGCCCGTGGCGATATTAAGGTGGGCGGATTCATAGATGCCGGCCGCCGTCACGTTGGCTTGGCCGGCGCCGGAAGAAGAGTCGTAGAAGTCTTCCAAAAAGCCCGCTTGGGCGTTCGGAATCAGTGATAAAGAGACGCAAAAAGTCACTAAGGTCAAGTGAAAAGATCTTGCTTTCATGATTGATCCTAGAGTCGAGGGAGTGTTTTAATAGTTGAATTCATGGGTTTGCTGAGACCGGAAGCCTGGACTAAGCGGTCTTTGAGATCTTCCAGTGACAAGGCGCCAGAAGCAATCAGGTGAGCCTCCTTACCCTGACGGGCCACCAGGAAGATGGCGGGTGTAACGGTCGGGACGGAGCCGCTTAGGGTCATTAAGCGCTTCACAATGCCGTTATTCGGTTTGGCGCCGGGCCATTCGGAGGAGACATCACCCTTGATGGAAATAGCCAAAGCTTCAATACCGGTTTCTTGCTGAAGTCTTTGAATAACAGGCGCCATCAGGGAGCAAAAGGAGCAGCCCGCTTGCACAAGGATGACCAACCCGGCTTGAGAGGAGAGCTGCTTAAGGCTATTTTCCTTTTCTGACTTAGCTTCATCTTTCAAAGCCACTTGCGCAAAGTTGGCGTTGGGGTGAACCACTGTATGGTCAAAACCGGGATTGGCCCAAAGGGTTTCTTTCCAGCGTTGAGCAAACTCTGTGGACTTCTCCAACATTAGCGTGTTGATGGCCAAATAAGCCGTGATGTTTTCCTTGGTGGGCTCCATAACGGCAACATCCAACCGCCTTTTGGCTTCGAGCTTTAACTCCTCCACCGTTTTAAGTTCAGAAAGATCCCTTGAGTTTTCTTCCTTCTTTTCTCCATAGAAAAGAAAGCCGCGATCGGGATTCTTCCAGACGTCTTCGGTCCAGAAGTCATTAGTTTGTGCAAACGAAGATTGCACAAGTGATAAAGAGAGCAGGGCTGTTAAGCCGATTTTTCTTATAGTCATAGTGTTTAACAGTCAGTTCCGTAACAGGTTCCCTCTTTGCCGGGCATCGCGGCGTAAGGGTCTTTTTTCAGTTCGTTGATTCTGGCTTTGGCGCGTATTTCGACTTTGCCCGGATCGGGCATCTTCACTTTGGATGTGTCTATCAAGGCTCCTAAAGCTGTTGGATCAATCTTTCCCAGATCTACCCGGCTCATTTCATAAGCGGTCAGCCCCTGACAGACGTGTTGATCGGCAACATTCCAGCCGAGTCCCAATTGGTCATGAGCGGCTTCCTGCACCAAAAGCGCGAGCTTAGAGTTGTAGCAACAGTAAGACTCGGTCTTAATGAGGCACCGCCCCATAAAGTATTCGGTGCAGACGCCGCCCACATAGCGGCAGGTATCCGCCCCACGCTTTAATTGCAGAGTTTGCTCTTCGGGGGTGCAGGACAGGTAGTCGGCGGCGACTTCGAGCGCCACCATGGCAAAAAACGTCCAAGGGTCAAAGGAGAACTGAACCGAGCCACCGACATAACTCACAGAGAGTCCATAGTAGGAGAGGTTAGGGGAGTAGGCTTGGCCGGCCGCGTCACCGTAAAGCTTGGTCATGATGTTGGCGATGGACTCATGGCTCATGAGAATGTCATTGACGTAAGGTGAGCCCAAGGTGTGGAATGTTTCTTTGGCGACTTTGGCGGCAAAGATGTAGGAGACGGGAAGGCCCGCGGAGTTGGCGTGAGAACCCTTCACTTTTCCTTTGCAGCAAGACACGCCCCCTAATTTATTGCGGCAGGTATTGAGTTCTCCGGTAAAGAAATGGAGGTTGTTGTAGTCGCCATAGACCGCGGCCTGACGCACAACTTCAAGTTTGGTGATGACGTCAGCTAAATTGGTATTGGGCGCGTCATCGGTGGGTGTGCAAAGGCCGTTTTGGCAAATCGACTCTGAACAAACCTCTTCCTCAATAACCTGATCAGGCGTCTCTTCACACTTATAGGTGGAAGTCCAAAAGGAACATTGGCTTTCATTGCCTGCCAAGCATTTCTTTTCAATGAGCTCGCATTTGGGGTTGGCGCTCAGTTCTTCACAGGTATTAACCGATGTGCTGTCATCTGAGCAACTGTACTGAATTTCGTATCGCCAGCAGTCCTTGTAAACGGGTTCACCATTGATGATGCGAGTTTCCGGTCCCTCGATGCAGACCTTATCGGAAGCGGTGCATGTGGCTCGTGGCTCAAGCATTTTGCTCAAGACATCAGCATTGAAAGGGCAATCGGAGTCTTCTATCATCCCGGTGATGACTTCTTCGCTTCCGGTCCACTCAATATGGGAAGGAAGGGGAGCAATCGAAGTTGAGCATGAGTACAAAGCACTGTCCTCAGCTTCTTCTTTGAGTGAGCATCCCTTATCAGTTAAAGCTTCACAGGTTTTCTTTTCACCCGTTTCGCAGAGCTGGACTTTATTTTCTTTGAGACAAACCTCGGCAAAAATGGGATGGGTGACTTCGCACGCACTTTCCTTCTCCTCACAACTGTCACTACAGGTGTTAGAAGTAATCGTGACACCATCAAGGATATTGAGCTTTTCAACAAACTGAATGTCCTCATGGGGTTTGAAAGCAACTTCTTCCCGGCAATCATAGGAAAGCGTTTCCGCTTTCTTGTTATCAGTGCTCGGTTTACAACCTGCTTCCTGCAGGTAGGAACACGAAGGGTTTTCCGGTCGGATCACGCAGGAGAAGTTAAACTCCCGCTCCCAACAGGGCAGCGTTACCTCAACGCCATCGACCACGCGGGTTTCATCCGGTGCTGTGCAGATCATTTGGGTTTGAGAACACGCTGAGTCAACAGCGGCCTCACAATACTTATCCGTTTCAAAACGGTCGGTGACCTCCGTTTTAATAGGTTGCTCGGTAATACCTTCCGGCACTTCCTCTAGAGGCATCTCGCAGCTGTACGCATTCTCCCGGACTTCACAAACATCGGGTTTGGAAGAGACCAGACAGTTGGTTTCGGTTTGTTGGCAAGAGGCATTGTTTTCTAACGGCTCACAATAATTAACGGAGCCGCCTGACTCACATTCGGAAACCGTTTCCCATTGCCAGCATTCCCGAAAGATTTCTTCCCCGCCGATGATTCGAGTTTCAGGGCCTTGAAGACAGGTTTCCTTGGTCACTTCACAAGCCGCCCAAGAGGAAGAAGAAACCATGCCAATCAAAAGGAGAAGCATTAACGGCATACACTCTCCCAGTGATCGGTGATCTGAGGGTAGGGTTTATAAATCGGTAAAGTCACGGAAACCGTCTTCGTTCCTTTGCCTTTATCCGTATTGGTAATGGTGACTTCGTAGTAGTCGTGGCCGTCCTTTTGAATGATTTCGATGGAGCATATGAACTCAATTCGATAAGTCTTCTTAAAAGAAGAAGGGGCTTCGGTAAAGGTGCCCATGGTTCGGGGTCCAAACTTCACCGTCACTTTCATGTCCTCTGAGCACGCATAGCCCACATTGGCGGTGAGGTAGGAGCCGGTTGCGCTGTAGCCCACTTCCTTGAAGTCTTTAAGACTGACCGTGGCATCCTGGTCATCAGAGCACGCGCGAATGACGCTGACATTGAGCGTCTTAATGCAGGTTTCAGTCGTGGCCGGCTTTGTTTCAATCCGACAGGTGTAGGGATAGGTTTTCTTAACGTCGACGGTGACCGGCACGGTGCAGGACGATTGCGCGGTTTCACCATCGTCTTTAACGCACGAGTAACGGTTTTCAACGTGAGAGCGCACTTCCCGTTCAATTGAGCAGGTTTGTTCAGAAGAGGTAAATCCCGTGTGGCAACGGTAGAGTTCGCGCGTGCCCATTTCCATGGTCCAACCCTCTGAACACGTGCCGGTGGAAACACCGCCAGTGGCTTCATCGCAAACTTCAATCTGGGAAACGCCGGGGATGACGGTTTCAACCGTTTCGCAATGCGTCTCGGAACTCACGATTGAGTCCGCATCGCCAATGATGGAATCGGCATTGCCAATGGTGTTTTCATAATCCTTCAAGATTTCGTTTTTCTCGGACTCATCGAGCTCCGGTTTATTAGCTCCGCCCTGATAGACAAGCTGCACGGCTAAACACTCGGGATCGTTTTTACTTAAACAGCCATTGGCCTTGTTAGAGCCGGGGGTGAAAAGATCACCCATGCCGTGCTTGTCTCTTAGGTTTGATAAATCAGAAGTGTCACCGATGAAATCCTTGTTGACCACATCGTTTCGTTTGTCGTTGGTGACAATAGAACCGTAATTGGGGCGGGGAACGGACTGAGCCGCCAAGGTAGCGTCGTTCACCGTCACCTCTTTGGCGTAAAGAGCCTGAGAGAAGAAAAGAGCAAGGAGAATCCACCTCATGGCCGATCTCCCAGGCGAGCTAAAGCGTCCTCGATTAACTTCAAAGCTTTTTGCATTTCTTGGCTGTTAGGGTTCACTCTTAACTTGTCGGTCCCTTCTTTGAAAAGAGTCTCCAACGCATAGCGAAGACTCACATCGCCTCTGGCCACCAGGATCGCTTGAGCGCGTTCGCAAGCTGAACGGCAGACAGGAACAACCATGACACGGGGTACATCGGTGATGTTGTGGCGAGCAAATAAAACCGGATCAATCTGAACGTTGGCGCCGGCATCCGTGAGGAATTTAAAGTCCTCCATGTAACGGGCAATGAGTCCCTTGCCGTAGCGTTGGGCAATGGTTTGTGGTTTTTCATCCGGTCTGTTTTGTATTTCAGTGCCCACGCCTCTAAAAGTCAGAGCTAAACCTACATCTCGGGCATCTTGTCCCAATTTCAGCAATGAGGCACGGGGCATGGAAAGCGAGACGGCAACCGCAATGGCTATGTCTTCCTCTTGCGTTTGAGGCAATGACTGTACGGATTCCTGAGCTTGTTGAACAATAGCTTGCACCTCGCCCGGTGTCAGGGCGGATGTATTTAAAGGCAATAGGAAAGCAAGAGTCATAAGGAAGCGTTTCATTAAGATCCTCCTAAACTCATGCCTTGGCAGCAGTCGCGGCGGCGCCAAATTAATAGTGCGGCGTCTTCCCCTCGCACAGGCGGCGTTGTTCCCCCTAAAGCATCCATGGCGGTGGCGGCCCCAAAGGGACGACAGCAGGTGCCCTGCGTTTGACGGGAAGGCCACACCATCTGTGTGCGGTAAACGTCTTTACTCATGAGGAGTTCAAGCTGCGGTCCACATTGACCGTCTTTACCCCACTGACGCCACAAGAGCCCTTCCCGGTGAAGCTTCAAAGTGAAGCGCTGGGTTAAGAGGCTGAAAGCCTGCTCATCGGTAATGTGGGCATTGACCCAACCGGTGAGGGGAAAGAGGCATCCCGCGCAGCCCGCGCACCAGTAAAGCGAATTAATCGGCAGATCAATCGTGGCCGAGACACAGTCCAAACTGCAGGCACCCACCGCGATCGGATTAGAAAAGAGGGTGACATCCGGGTTTAACAGGAAAGAACTCATTGAGTCATCCCACAAGGGATCGAGTTCAGTCATGTAGGCCACGTCCCAGGGAGAGGCTTCCAGACACTTCGTATCAAAAAGCACCTCAAGCAGGTATAGCCAGGGCGTGTGATACCAATGCACTTGGTAAAAACTGGTTCGGTGTCCGCGAGCTTTAGGGTTGGGCGTGCGGCCGTGCGCGGGCGCCGTGAACCGTCCGCCCATCGTCAGACCGCCTAATGACGGGAAGCAGAAGGGTTCTCGCACAATCTCAATGGTGCGGATCGGCTCCCAAAAGCCCAGATTCATGCCCAGGGTTACGGAGCCGTTTGTCACACAACTGCACATGGAGTCTGCGTCCGTTGTGACATCGGTAAAGCCGGAGCTACTGATTAGGCTTGTGTTTTGACCGACTGTGATGGGAAAGACGCATTCCCAGCAGACGTCGGTGACCGGATTGGTGATCTTGCCATAACAGGCAGCCCATGCTGTCCCTTTAAAGAATAGTAGGGATAGGAAAAGAACCATCAGTTGTTTCATTGAAAGTCCTTTTCTTTGAGGAAGTCATTGACAGGAGCCTGTGTCACCGATACACCCGTAGCATCCATGACCACAAAAGCGGGGAGGGCCTCAATGCGAAGTCGTTTAATCAAGGTGCCGGCTTGGTCAAACCAAACCCTTTGCTGAAGTTTCTTCTGTGCCTTATCAACTGAACCTGACACTAAAACCACGCGTCGAACACCTTTCTTGTCTTGATAAAAAGTCTGGGCTAGATCCAAATGCCGAGGGCGGTTCGCATCAATGAAAAGCCACTCGCGCCGGTAGTTCTCGTCCAAAAAAGACTTTGCCTCCTGAGAACTTTCAAAACGGTGGCGTTTGACTTCTGTTGCCTCTGGCAATGTCTGTCCAAAAGGTTCTTTTGCCCACTGTTTAAGCCGGTCTTTATGTTGATTAAGACGAGAAGCACTATTGGCTGATTCTTCAGCGGCGTGTTGCTTAATCAAAGCCAAAAGATCCGGTTCAATGACCGGGTACACGGGCCCCAGTGCCTCCGCGCTTAAAGTTGGGAAAGCGCAAAGACTCAGACACAAAGCGAGTAAGAAAGAAGGAATTTTCATCGAACTGTCTTTCTTACCAAAGAAGAATCGCGCGGCCCCGAACGGCGCTTGTTGAGATAAGGCCGGGTTTGGCGTAGCGGCTATCGAAACTGTCCACGTGGTCAGCAGAAGCGTAAAAATAGCCGTAAGGTATGATCGTGTCCGATGTAGCCGTTAAGGGTTCGCCGCTACGGGAGTGAGTCTTGGCCACCCCTACTTTCTGACCGTTAATGAAGACCGTACGGTTGATGACCGTTACCTGATCTTCTTCAATACCGGCCACTCGCTTAATCACGGTAACGCCATCAGGAACGGGCGCGGCGCTTTTCCAGGCAAAAGCCACGTAGCGACCATGAGAAACTACCTTATCTTTCTTATCAATAAGAAAAATGGTTCCGGGCAGGCTGTCTGTCACATTGATCGCCAACTGGTAGCGGCTTGTGAATAACATCAAAGCGAGTCCCAACCACAAAAGAATGAAGCAATACCGTTTAGCCAACTCAAAAAGACTGAGTGCCAGGCGCAAAGCGTTCTCTTTCATTTAGGGGCGATCCTTTCTCATCGCGGGAAAGTCCGACAAGATTTCCTCTTCAAGGCGTCTGCGAAGCAGTTCCACTTCATTTGTTGAAATACCGAGCGCTTCAATAATGAGCGGCGTGACGTCCATGACCTGCCGGCCCGCGATAAGCGCGCTTTTATCAATGATGACGACGTTATTGTCTTTGGCGATGTCGTTCAGAATGAATTGAAGTTTTTGTTGAAATTTCCCTGAATCCTTTAAGACAGCATTGGCATCGCCCTCTTTCATGCGCTTTACCCAAAGAAGTTTTTGACTGTCCAAAATCATTTGCATGTCAGCCGTCGCGATTTGACTGGGGGTGTGACCAGCGCTCAAATACATTGCCGCTATGGATAGCGCCAATGCATGGCTCGCCAGAAGGATTGTTATGGTTTTAGGGTCTTTAAAAATTTTGACTAACGGCATCATTTCAAAATTGCTTTCAGTTTCTTTTGATAGTTTTTATTGTGTTGAAGGCTCACCTGTAGGTAAGGAGAGTCCTTTTGACGCGCGCGGGTTTCCCGGCGCTCTTTGTTGCGCTCTTGCCGCGTAAGGGTGGAGCGTTTAAGTGTCGGTTCTTCCGCCAGATCGGCTTCATAAGGATCTTTGACGGCGTACCACTGAGTGCCGGGCGCGGCCAGATTGTCAATCACGAAATCACTGTTCATGCGTATTCTCCAGCAGAGCGGATATAGCCTCTGTCACCGACATCCCCTTATTCATGAGGTTTTCAATTCGCGCCACATCAACGGCGCGGCTTGAATACAGAAGGCGCGAGAAGGGATCAAATCGGATCTGAAGCACGGCGGGCACCGTATCGGGTGTGGCAAACAAGCATTCCGAATATTCTCCCTCGCGCATGCGGATATGTTTGATGGCATTCATCTCCCAGGGACTGAAAGACACCTTCTTTTGGCTTTCCATAAACCGAAGTGATTCTTCCTTTTGCCGCAATACAAAGCGGATGTCGGCGTTTTCCAAAGCGGCGCGAGCCGTGTCGTTTTGGTAGTAGTCCGCGAAAGATTGAGTAATGGTGATAAAAGAGGCGTTTTGCTTACGGGCCCGGCGATAGCCGTTTTGGATAAAGCCTCCCGCATGTTTGTGGCTTAAAAGATCCCAGGCCTCATCGATGACGACCATTTTGCGGATGTGCTTATCACCCGCGGTCAAATCTTGGGTAATCAGGAAAATGAGGCACAAAAGCACCACGCTTTGCAGCGTCTTGCGTCCCTTTAGCCCTTCGAGTTCCAGGACGATAAAGTCATTATTGAAATTAACGGTGGAGTGGCCGTCAAAGTGACGCCCGTAGGCGCCGTCACGGGCAAAGGGTGAGAGTTGCACCGCCAGGTCCATGACGCGGCGATCCGGTGTTGATGGCTTTTCCGGGTGAACAAAGCCTGTTGAAAGACTTTCGACCAAATCGGTCACTGTAGCGGATCGGTGAGAGATCTGAGCGTTCTTTAAACAGAAGATTGCGTGGGTCTGTAAAACGCTTTGCGCGAAGTCGGAAAGTCCCTCATTGGGTGAAGTCATTTCAGTTAAGATGGGCAACAAAAAGCCCATATCTTCTTTAATGTCTCTGACCAACTCAAAAGGATTGATGACAAGGTCTGTGTCGGGACGGTATTCAATCCATTGACCGTCGAGCAACTGACAGAGTTTTTTGTATGAGGCGCCGACGTCAATCACGTAGGTTTTCCCGCCAGTGCCCAAGTTTCCGGTAATAAGGTCATTGGTGAGGGCGCTTTTGCCTGCGCCCGATGTGCCCACAACGATGGCGTTGTAGTTGCCGGAGCTCGCAAAGGGATCGACCGGCGTGATCTGTCCCCGTTGTCCGGTCAGAAGCAAAAGGGGAGTGAGCGACTCTTCGCCGTTACGGGTGCCTGTGCCTTGAAATTCCGCCAGAAAGGGGGAGAGGTTGGCGGCGTTGGTTAAAGTCTTTGTGCTTTGGCGCTGCGCGATTTGCAGGTCCTTGGCCAGAATCGGCCCCATGGTCATGGGCAGGCTTGTCATCAGACTTTGCCAGTGCATGCGGGTGTCTCGTGTTAAATCGAGGTGCGCTTCTTTAAAAACGGAGACGGTCGCTTCAATACATTCTTCCGCATTGTTGATTGGCGCCAATAGAAGCACTTGGTGCGTCATTTTGCAAAGTCCGCCGTTTTCCGCGTACTCCTCGGTGACAATGTCATAGTCGCGCTCGCGTTTTTTCAAGTACGGCAGGTATCTTGCCAATTCACTGTCGGCAATCTGCTTGGCCCGCGCGGCCATGATGTTGGCTTTGGCTTTAGTGGCTTCAAAGTCTGGCATGTGAACCGCGCAAGTCACTAAAAAGGGACAAGGGATGTCCAAAGCCTTGTGACCGATAAAGCGGGCGGTGAGCGCCAAAGCGTAGTCGCTCGGATAGCCCGAGACAGAAAGCCCCGTGAGCAATACAGAATCATTCTTGTTTTGTCCCGTCATTTCAATGCCGTCTTCACGGATAAAAACGCGGGTATCGGGATCGACTAATCCATGTGAAAGACTTTGACGAGCATTGGGAGAAGCCTTGGACTTGAGACTCTCCATCCCTTTGTGGGCATTTAAAATCGCGCGGACAGTCTTATAGAGATCCGTCGACCTCCAAGTATGACTGTAAAGATACTGTGACTTTAAAAGAGTAATGTGACGGTCACGTTCCTTTTTGGCTTTTTCTACTGCCGCGAAAAGGTTCATGTCCCCAACGGGCAGCGCCACAGACACCCAAGCCCGATAGTGGCGGACACGGAAGTGGCTGCCTTTGGATAATGGTTCCGTGATTCCTTTCTTTAAGTAGCGAACACGCTCATGGGCTAAGTGTGTTAGTGTTCCCGCCATTGTCTTTTTGTGTTCGGGGACGACAAACGCCGGGGCGCGGCTTGCCGTGTACGCATTGGCCGCCCAGTCAATGCAAGGTTCAGCGAAAAGCGTCACCTGGATGCCGGTTCCTGTCGGCAGGTCCGAAGAAAAAAGCGACGTCAGTTGAGAAGCGTGGCTCCCGTTTGGGGCGTCACTTCGAGCGTATAGCCGATTGACTCTACCGCCATGTGTTTGTCATCCATGATGGAAAAAAGCCCGGGCTCAAGCTCATACCCATAGGGTAAAAGTGAGCTGATGCGGTCGACAACATAGCCCTTGCCGCGCGAGACGAGCAGATCCTCGTCCTCGACGATGAGGTTGTTCTTTAGGGTTTCAAAAGAGAACCGTTTTTTGAGCGTGGAAAACAGTGTGCGCATTACGGTTTACTCTTTAACGGTGTGATCATTTTCTCGGACGCTGCCTTCATAGGTTTGATGTCCAGCGTTTCCGGCGCCCAACGGGCATCTCTCACGGTAGTGAAGACAACATGCTCGGCATGTAGATCACCGTCTGTGTCGATGTATGGGGCGATCCACACCCGAAGAATTTCTTCCGGCGCTCGCTTGGGCGTCATCAGGGGTGTTTCGTAGGCCAAACGGTCAATGGGCCGGCCGTCAGTCGTCACCTCACGAATTTTCACTGTATTGGAGCCGGAATCAGAAGAGGACGATTCAAAAGTGAAGTTTTTTTGAGCCTCTTCTTTGTCGAGTGATTCATGCACAGCGGAAAGCGAAGCGCAGCGTGGTGTCATGTCCACCGAACAGGCGAAACTCGACTCCGCGTCCTGCAGCCCCGTGATCGAACCGCAACCGGTGAGAGTTAAAGCACCAAAAAGAGCGGTCACTAAAAAGCGGTAAGCCATCATCAATTAGCCTCCTTGATCGCTTTTTTGATGGCAGCCATGGATTCAAACTTCTTTTGGATGGCTTCTGCAGACAAAGCTCCTGTGGCGCGTTCGCCGTTTTCAAAGAAGATCGTGGGCGTACCTTTGATGCCCAATTCAGTCATCAGGCGTTCATTAGCCTCAAGTGTCGTTTGACACTGGGCGGGCTCACTGATTTCTTTACCCTTGAGCATGAAGTCTTCAAACGCTTTCGCCTTGTCCTTTGCGCACAAAATACGGGCGGAGACTTCCTTGGCGTCCGGATGCAGGCTTGTTAACGGTGTCAAGAAAGTGTGGATTCGCACGTTCTCAAGTTTCGCCAGTTCCGCTTCGAGCTTTTTACAGAAAGGGCAACGGGGATCGGTGAAGACAAAAAGCGTGTTTTCCGCTTTGCCCCCTTCTCATGTAATGGCGTTTTCCACCGGAAGTTTGCTTACGTCCACCATTTGCGCAAGTTTTTTCATGGGGGCCGTGAGATCAATTTGGTTTTTCATGTCGTAGAAAACACCGCCAAAAATCCAATGCTGAAAATACGCGTCACGGTTTTTCTCGTTGATTAAATCTAACTTTTCAAGAGTATCGGCAGTGATAAAGACGTAGCTCACACCTTCTCCCAGAATCACCTCATAAAATCCTGTTACCTGCGTTTCGCGGGCCAAGCGGATGCGGTTTTGGGGATAGGCTTTCTGAAGCGCCGCTAAAACTTTTTGATCTTTTTCACTTAAAGCGGTTTGAGCGAAATTCTGCGCATAGGGTTGGTTTTGGCTTACAGCCAACACGTTGGTAATCGAAAAATTCATGGTAAGTCCTAACAAAAGGGCAACAAAAGTCGGTTTCATAAAAGGGATTGAATTAGAAAATGGATTTCTCGGTCACAATGGACGAGCTTTGAGTGATGACGATGTCCACATCACGGCCGGCGTCGACTTCCAAAACAGGGAAAATCTTATCGGCGAGTTTGAGGTAATAGTCCGCGACGCGGTCCATGGCGTCTTTCATGCCGTCACCCAAACCGGCGCGCCAAGGATTGTTGACGGAATTGGTCACGGTGCCTGCGAAATTGGTGGTGGAATCCTGGGCGGCCAGACTCACGGCTTCGCCCAAGCCCGATAAGGTGCCCACAAGCAGGGCGTTCGCAATGGCTTGGCCCGAGCGTGTCACCACACGTGCTTTAAGACCGGTTTTGCCGTCTTCACCGGTAACGTAGCCCGTCACACGGACGTCAATGGCGCCTCGTGAGTTGGTGATGCAGCTCATGCGGTCCAAACGCACCAAGACCCGTTCGGAACTTAGGTCGCCCGTGGCGTTTGCCGTCACCATGCAGCGCTTGATATCCGAGCGGTAGCGGTTGGGCAAAAAGGCAGGATCCTTGATTTCAAGAAGCATCGGGACGGGATTGCCATTGGCTTGCCCTCCCGTGGGAGCCTCCACGCCGTTTAAAAGACGGGCCCGGGCAAAGCTGCCGGTGATTAAAAGCTCGTCGGCTTTCTTTTCGGTTGTACGGTTTTTGGCGATCTGGTCTGTTTTAGAGCGATTGTTTTTTTCCGCAGGCTCCGCGTCACTGACCTTTTTAATGACAAGACGTGGCGCGTCGTTTTGAGGATTGCGTTTAAGAACCGCGCTATTTGAATTTGATTTTTCGTACGGATTGTCGAGTTCTCCTAATTGTTGGGTTTGAACATGATCAAACGCCGCCTCGAAATTGTTCTCACGCTCTTTAAAGCGCTTTTCTTTTTCATCGCGTTCCTCCTTGCGTTTGAGTTCGGCGGTCAGCGCATCAACTTCTTTTTGCAGTGAGGTGATTTGAGCGCCGTACGTGGTCACAAAGTGTTCCTCATTGAAGGAATCATTTTTAAGTCGGATGGTGGTGGCGGGTTCCGTCTTCTCGCTTTTCTTTTTATCTTGTGAGAGAAATGCCACCACGATCGCAAAGGCGACCAATCCTGTCACTAAAGCGGCGAGTAACACCCATTGGCGAAGCCGGTTGGTGTGATTAGTCATGAGAGTTCTCCCTTAATAAACGTTGCCCGTCTTTTGTGAGATGATAAAAACGCTGGTGCATTCACCCGGGTTCAAGTGGGGCTGAGTGATTGCCACAGCCAACACGCCTTTTCGATAAAAAAGTTTTTCCTCCAACATGACTGGTGAAGCGGAAGTATTTCGGTGGACGCTGACAACGCCTTCAAGCGTTTCCGAAGAAAGGCTTCTGACGCAGTCTTTCCCGCAACGGTTTGTGAAATGAAAACCATCGGGCACTTCACCTCGGGCCATAGCGCGAATGAGTCGCGTGATTTGACTTTCAATGTCAGGCGCAGAGAGCACCGTTTGTGAAAATGTTTTTTGCGCGTAAGGACTTACAGTTTTGCTGACAGGCGCTTGACTTTGAATAACAATTTCCTGACTGCTTGTGGATTGGGGCACAAGTGTTAACGCGTGCGTTTGGCGGTCCTCGGTCGTGAGAAAAAGCGCGGCAGGGTTCTCAGTTTTGGGAAACACAAAAACCTGACCCGTAACGGTGTCTGACTGAAGCTCAAGCTGCGTGTTGTCGTAGATGGCGTTCACAATCTTTTTGCCTTCAATTGCGATTCGGTTGGGTCCGGTGAGACTCACAGGGAAAGAGGGCGCGCTTTGCGATCGCGCTTTAGGAGTAATGACGGAACGCATGGCTTCATCCACCTCGGAATCGACTGGACTCCCAAAGTCAGGGGCCATGCCTGCCTGCGCATTTGACAATAAAAAGGCGTAAAAGGAGAGCGCAAGAGGGAAATTGCGAAGACTTTTCATGAATGAATCTTTCTTATTGGGATTTTTTCGCAGAGTGTGACTTTTTGCTTAAGTCGTTTTCGGATAAATGAGCGAGTTGAAGACGTCCCGCCACTAAATGAAAGCGAAGAGTGAAGGAGGCCTTTTCTCGCAATGTTTCTGTTTTTCCGATGAAGTGTTGACGCACGCCGTGACTAACGACTGTTAACCTTTGAGGATCGACTTCAATAGATTCAGTCGCAAAAAAGGTGCTCGCCCTGAGTGTTTTGATCTTTGTTGCTTGACGCTGAAGCTCTTCGTCAATGGCGCCAAAGGTCGTTGGCGCGACATGCTTTAAAACCAGACGGCGGTTATGATCAACGTTTTCAGGGGTCACGTTAAGCGCCAATGACAAAATGTCTCTGGCGACCAACATAAGATATTCTTTATCGACGTGGGTATCAGATACCGCGAGCGGATGAGTCATCTCATTGATGCCCACAGGCACCAAGACGGTGCTGACCGGATTGTTTTTAAAGACAATGGCGCTGGCCAAGAGGCAGTTGATTGTCAGGGATGCGGCGAGCACCCCAAGCGTTAGGCGTTTTAACCCAAGGCGCGCGGCCAAGTCCGAAGAGAGAAGATCGTAGGCGTTCATAGTGTGTTACCCCATGAAGTGGCGCCGAAACGATTCGGGCGAGCGGCGAAAAGGCTTGCCCGGCAAATACCAGTAAAGGGTATGAATGCCAAAGCCCGCGGCCTTTCCGCGCCGAATTTTGCTCCAGGTCTTGGCAAGCGCGACTCCCGACACTGCACCCACAGGAAGACTGCCCACCATGACGCCGATCGCAATGCCGGTCACAAAAAGCATCGCCACATCAAAATCCCAAATAAAGATTTTGGCGTTGGCATCAAGCTCTCTGGGAACCGGCACAAGCCCTGTTTCGTTTCGGCGCGAACTCATGAGTTGTTTCTCGCTTTAGATGACAGAGGTCAAAATGCCTTCAACGACTTCTGGCGCCACCACCAGACAAATGGCGGCGGCCACGCAGCCCACAGCGCCCATGATTGAGCCACGGATCACCCCAACGCCTAGTCCAATCAACAGGAAGATCAAAGCGATGGAGCGGCCGAGGTAGCCCGTTGACCAGTTGTAGACAATGTCATAGAGCATGGAAAATTCCGTGCCCGTTTGGGAAGCGAGCGCACTGAAAGAGGCGCAACCAAGCGCAAGAAACAGAGAAAGATTTTTCTTCATACTTATCCTTTGATTTTGCATTTAATGTTTTTATGCGTAATAACGTATAAAAACACAGGGGGTGCAATCGTGCATGAAGATGGAGCTAATGGTCTACACGGGAGATTCCCTGAAATTTTCTGAAGTGAAAGGGAGAAAATTGCGCTAAATGATTGATTGCTTGTCTGTGCGTCCAAAATGCGGTCAAAAAATTGGACTAAAACGACAAGTCGTCTAAGAGAATGGGGAACGAAATCTTTGGGTGGAAAAGGATAGAGTTTTGATAATTGTCAAAAATGGCAATTCGGGAAATGAAGTTGAAAGTGATTGACGGAAGCGGTGAAAGGCGGGCATCCGTAGAGATATTTTTAAACGAAATGTCAACGGTTGCCCTTCCAATTTTCTCAGTAAAACTATCGGTAATAGTGTTTGACTGTCCGATGCAATGCAACTCCTAAGAGAATAAAACCGGCCAAAATTAAATCTGGGTTAATCCAGATAGGAAACATACTGATTACCAGAAAGATCTCTATGAGTATGAATAACGAACATGTCGCTAACCGAAATTGAAACGAATCCGATGCTTTAAAAAGCACATGCTGAATTTCTCTGGCGCTTAACGCGTCAATGATGACGGGTATCAATAAGGGAAAAAGCGCAATCGCTATATGAGTG
>ENA-UEYI01001452-UEYI01001452.1-human-gut-metagenome-genome-assembly--contig:-NODE-1452-length-19957-cov-7.085211_pt1 | contig 19957 bp, 16 predicted proteins | sample MGYA00242900_ERZ507916 | MGnify/ENA primary metagenome ERZ507916 (study PRJEB26167, sample SAMN06115521) | human gut metagenome | host: Homo sapiens | place: China:Chongqing | collected 2015-09-02...
TTCGGCTCCTCTCCCCTGCAGCGCCCCTGTACGGAAAGGACGGGGAGCCTTCCGGCCCTTCGTATCTTCCGCCGGGCACGTCGCGCGCCGAGGCCGGGCACGGGCGAAAAAATTTCCCTCTTCCCGGCTAGGCCCGGAAGGCACTCTTTGCTATAGCAAGGCAAAGGTGTTCGTCATGGGAAGATACGCAGACCCCACGGAAAAAGCCATCCGCTGCCCGCTCAAGGGGCATCAGCGGCCCCTGCTGGCCTGTCTGGCCTGCCGGCATTTCCCCTGTCGCGCCATGACGGAAGAACGGCTGGCCCTGTTGCGCACGTCGCCCTTTGTCCAGCTGGATACGAAAAACTCAAAACTGCTGCCACGGAGGCACGTCATGTATATTTTCAGGATGACTTCTGGAGAACTGCGGGACGCTCCCGAAGATTTCAGCCCCGATGCCCCGGACTTCGAACAGCTGGCCGATGTGGAAGAAGTGCTGGTCATCGGCAAGGTGCTGGTCAAGCAGTTGCGCCTGGTGGCCAAGCCCCGGGAAGAGCGCGACCGCATCCGGGAACAGCTCTCCACGCCCGACCTGCCTGAAGAAGTGGAAGAAGAAAAGCCCCGCCGCAGACGCCGCAGCAGCGTCCGGGACGAGGACTGATGCCTTTGGGGACTGCCATCCGTGCGGTCCCTTTTTCTTTTTCCCTTGCTGATTTTCCTTTTCGGGATGCAGGTCAGTTTTTTCCATCACCGGGATCCGCCAGCCCCGTCCGCCTTTCGTCCGCCTCTCTTCCCCTGCCCTGGCGTGTCTTTCTCCTGACGGCGATCTTTTTTGCGGCGTCCGCCACTGCCAAGGGTACGCGCCCTCCCGGCCCCTGATCCCGGCCTTTCCCGTCCCTGACGGGCTGCATGCCCCTCTCCGGACCGCAAGAGCAAGGGCGCTCCCATCCGCTCATCCCGGGGCAGGATTTTTTCCAGAAACGGCAGCCAACAAGCCGGCATCACGCATATTTTTTTGCTCTCCACGCTATGCTTGGGAAATGATTCCCAATCAATTCCAGCATGGACATTTTCCGCGTTACGGTTTAATGTCGCACATGCATAGATAAATCGACGACAACCATAGCGAACAGCAACAGCGCCCCTGCCCGCCGGACACCACCGTACCGGCATCCGTACCGGGCCCACCCCGGAACGAAAAAAGGACGCGCTGTTTTTTTGGCCCCGTATGGATGCAGATCATTCATCCATACATGAATCTCGCGAAGGTTGCCGGGAACATGACACCATCATTCCATATTCGACATGCCTTGCCAGACGACGGACGGACACGGGGTTCTCCTGCCGGATGACATGCAGGCCGGATAGCCTGAGGGGGAAACCATGGAAGAATTGACGAAACTTGTCTCCAACATCAACAGCTTCATCTGGGGCATGTACTGCCTTATCCCGCTGCTGTGTGGTGTGGGCATATACTTCACCATCCGGCTGAAGTTCATCCAGGTCCGCAAGTTCGGACAGGCCGTGCGCATGCTCTTCGGTGACCTTTCCCTGAAGGGCAAGCGCGCCGACAAGCACGGCATGAGCTCCTTCCAGTCCGTGGCCACCGCCATCGCCGCCCAGGTGGGTACCGGCAACCTGGCCGGTGCCGCCACCGCCATCGCCATGGGTGGTCCCGGCGCCATCTTCTGGATGTGGATCGCCGCCTTCTTCGGCATGGCCACCATCTTTGCCGAAGCCGTGCTGGCCCAGGTCTACCGCACCCGCGACGACGCCGGCCACATCACCGGCGGCCCCGCCTACTACATCTCCAAAGGTCTCGGCAGCCACAAGCTGGCCGTGTTCTTCTCGGTCTCCATCATCATCGCCCTGGGTTGCATCGGCAACATGGTGCAGTCCAACTCCATCGCCGACGCCTTCAAGACCGCTTTTGACGTGCCGCCCCTGGTCATGGGCCTGATCATCGCCGCCTGCGGTGCCTTCGTCTTCTTCGGCGGCATCGGCCGCATCGCTGCCGTGACCGAAAAGATGGTGCCCCTCATGGCCCTGCTGTATGTCATCGGCGGCCTGTTCGTGGTCCTCAGCAATGCCGACCAGATCATCCCCGCCTTCAAGATGATCTTTGTGGGCGCCTTCGATCCTTCGGCCGCCACCGGCGGCATCATCGGTGCCGGTGTCAAGGAAGCCATCCGTTACGGTGTGGCCCGCGGCCTGTTCTCCAACGAAGCCGGTATGGGTTCCACGCCTCACGCCCATGCCGTGGCCAAGGTGCAGTACCCCGCCCAGCAGGGCCTGATGGGTATCGTCAGCGTGTTCATCGATACCTTCGTCGTGCTCAACATGACCGCCCTGGTCATCTTCGTCACCGGCGCTCTGGACGGTACCACCACCGGTATCGCCCTGACCCAGAAGGCCTTCTCCACCGGTCTGGGTGCCTTTGGTATCAAGTTCGTGGCCATCTGCCTGCTGTTCTTCGCCTTCTCCACCATCGTGGGCTGGTATTTCTTCGGTGAGCAGAACGTCAAGTACCTGTTCGGTACCCGCGGCGTGACCCCCTACCGCGTGGTGGTGATGTGCTTCATCGTCATGGGTTCCCTGCTGCAGGTGAACCTGGTGTGGGAACTGGCCGACATGTTCAACGGCCTCATGGCCTTCCCCAACCTTATCGCCCTCATCGGTCTGGCCAAGGTCGTGAGCAAGGCCCTGGACGAATTCGAACAGGCCAACCTGGCTGACAACAAGTAGGATCCCTGCCTGAAACAAAAAGTCCCCTGACCATCGTGGCCAGGGGACTTTTTTCATTTTTTTTCAAGGCCTCGCAGGCAGCCGCAGGGCCATGCATCAGGGAAAAAAGCGTAGGGGAATCAAAGCGTGATCCAGATGCAGCCATCATGCTTTCAACATACTGCAACAAAAAACAGAAAAAACAAATGTAACACTACATAATAATGCCATTTATGGAATTTTTTTTCATCCATCGCACAGGATTTTTTTATAAAATTAGATAAAAAATAAAAAATTTACTCACTCTTTTTCTTAATGTATTGCCTTTATGCAGTAAAAAATATCCCCCATATTCCCTGCTTGATTTCACACTATAATAATTATATGCATACCGGACATTTTTTGATTCTGACCGGCCCTGCCGGGCCGAAGCAAAATTTTTCTCCCACCATAGCTTCACGGAGGTATCGAAAATGGAGCTCATCTACACTGGCAAAACGAAGAACGTCTATGCCCTGGAAAACGGCAACTATCTGCTGAAGTTCAAAGATGACTGCACCGGCAAGGACGGCGTTTTCGATCCCGGCGAGAACTCCGTGGGCCTGACCATCGACGGCGTGGGCGACGTGAACCTGCGCATGTCCATCTACTTCTTCGAAAAGATCAATGCCGCCGGCATCAAGACCCACTATGTGAGCGCCAACCTGGCCGACACCACCATGGAAGTCCTGCCTGCCAAGCCCTTCGGCAAGGGCCTGGAAGTGATCTGCCGCCACAAGGCCGTGGGCAGCTTCATCCGCCGTTACGGTGATTACATCGAAGAAGGTGCCGACCTGCCCGCCTATGTGGAAACCACCTTCAAGAACGACGCCCTGGGCGACCCCCTGGTCACCAAGGACGCCCTGGTGGCCCTGGGCGTGATGACCGACAAGCAGTACGACGACATCAAGGACATGACCCAGAAGATCACCCAGATCGTGGCCGACGACCTGAAGGAAAAGGGCCTGGTCCTGTACGACATCAAGTTCGAATACGGCTATGACGCCGACGGCAAGGTCATCCTCATCGACGAGATCGCCTCCGGCAACATGCGCGTCTACAAGGACGGCAAGTACATCGATCCCATGACCCTGTCCAAGATGTTCTTTGCCTAATCGGCAAGGACCTCCCCGCCGCGGCCTGACGGGCTGACGGCATCCGCCTGCAAGGCACGCCCGGTATGGAATGCTCCATGCCGGGCTTTTTTTATGCCGGATGCAGCTGCGGGACGGGACTTTTTCCCTCTCCGGCATGCGCAGGACAGACGATCCAGCGATCTTTCCAGCCTGTCGGCGCAGCAGTGACGCACGACGCCCCTTCCAAGCCCCTCACTCACAACGCAACAGCCTTCAATAATCTGGAATCACAGAAGAAAAACAAGACATCACAAAGCCGGCATGATTTTCTCCAGCGTTTGTATTGCAGCCATTACAAATAAACTGATACAATAAAATAAAGACACATATATTTCTCCATACTCTCGGGAGGGACGCATGCTGTACGCGCATACGCTCGCCGGCCATCCGAAAGAAGACTGGCAGACCTTGCAGGAGCATCTGGAAAACGTCGGCAGGCTGGCAGCGGACTTTGCCTCCTTGTTCGGAGCCGCCAGGACAGGGGCGACGCTGGGTACCCACCACGATGCCGGAAAAGCCACAGAAGGATTCCAGCGCAGGCTGGAAGGCGGCCCACGTGTCGATCATTCCACAGCAGGGGCCGTACTGCTCGGGCAACGCTGGGAAGCGTCTCCATCCCGGCAGACCGCCGCCCTGGGCACCATGCTGTCCCGTTTTCTGGCCTATCCCATCCTCGGACATCACGGCGGCCTGCCCGACGCCGGATCCGAATACGGTACCGGTCTCGACCACCGCCTTGCTCCCGGCAATATCCAAAAGCTCCCCTCCTGGGACCCCGCGGCCATCCCGCTTCCGGCCTCTCCCATGGACGTCTACCAGGAGATGCTCCCGCTCATCTGCAAGCAAGGACGCCATCCTGATCCCTTCCGCATCTGCTTTGCCCTGCGCATGCTGTTTTCCTGCCTTGTGGATGCCGACTATCTTGATACGGAACGTTTCTGCACCCCCGACATCTACCGGCTCCGGCCAGCGGTCCCCGCCCTGTCGCCGCTGGCCGCCCGTCTGGAAGACTATCTGCATCGCAAAGGATTCCTGCACGCAAGCCGTGTGGCCCCGGAAGAACTCGAGGCAGGTGCGGCCGCGCCCTGCGGCAGCAGTGAACGCCAAAAGGCCATCGCCCTGGCCCGCTCCTTCATCCGCGAACAGTGCGAACAGGCTGCGGCCGCCGCTCCCGGCCTGTTCTCGCTCACAGTCCCGACCGGAGGGGGCAAGACGCTCTCCTCGCTGTCTTTCGCCATACGGCACGCCATCCGGCACGATCTGCGCCGCATCATCTTTGTGGTGCCCTACACCAGCATCATCGAGCAGAACGCCCAAATATTCCGCGAGGCGCTCGGCGATGAGGTGGTGCTGGAACACCACAGCAATTTCGTCCATCCCGACGAAGGCGATGACGAAAGTACGGCCAGCCTGCAATACCGGCTGAGTACGGAGAACTGGGAAGCAGCCGTCATCGTCACCACGTCCGTCCAGTTTTTCGAATCCCTGTTTTCCTGCAAGCCTTCCCGCTGCCGCAAACTGCACAACATCGCCCGCAGTGTGGTCATCCTCGACGAAGCCCAGATGATCCCCGTGCCCTTTGTCGCTCCCTGCGTGGAGGCCCTGCGCAGCCTTGCCGGGCACTACGGGACAAGCATCGTCCTCTGCACGGCCACCCAGCCGGCCCTGCTGCGCTCCACGGCCCTGCCTTGCGGGTTTGAGCCGGACGAAGTCCGCAGCCTGGTGCCCGAAGCGACCCTCCCGGCCCTGTTCAGGATCTTTGAACGCGTGCGGACGACCTTTGAGCCCATGCTCACCGACGCGGAACTGGGCGCACGCCTGCTGGCGGAGCGCCAGGTGCTCTGCATCCTGAATTCACGGCGCCATGCCCGCGCGCTGTTCGAGCGATGCGGCAAAAACGAGGATCTTTTCCATCTCAGCGCGTACATGACGCCCTGCCACCGCAGCCGCACCTTGCAGACCATACGGGAAAGGCTGGCCAGCGGCCTTCCCTGCCGTGTCATCAGCACCTCGCTCATCGAGTGCGGCGTGGATATCAGCTTTCCCGTGGTCTATCGCGAACGCAACGGCCTCGATGTCATTGCCCAGGCAGCCGGGCGCTGCAACAGGCATGGAGAACGGGAGCTTGGGCAGGTCTGCGTCTTTGACGGCGAACAGCCCGTTCCCCTCCGGGCCGCCGACCTGAACCGCAGACGCGAGGCCTGTGCCCTTGTCCAGGATGCGGACGACCTGTTCGGGCCCGCGACCATCCGGCGTTATTTCCAGGCCCTGTACAGCCACCCGGAACTGCTCGATGAGCACGCCATCCTCCGGAAGATGAATCTCGTCACCTCCTCCAATGCCGCACTGGACCCGCGCTTTTACCGCATCCCCAAGCTGGATGCGGATTTTGCGGAGATCGACAGAACATTCCAGTTTATCGAATCTCAAACGGATAGCGTGGTCATCGAATCCCAGCTCCCGGAAGAGTTGCGCACCTTCCTGCGCAACGAGCAGGCCCTCCCCTCCCGGGTGTTCCGCAGGCTGCAATCCTACAGCGTCCAGGTCTATCGCTGGGAACGGGAAGCCATGGAACAGGCCGGCCGGCTGGAGTGCCTCCATGACTGCGTGTACCTGCTCAGCGGCGGTCTGGGCTATGCGGAGGACACCGGACTGGATGTGCGGATGGCGGACGGCATCTCCTCGGCAGATCTGGTTTTCTGATCCGCCAGACAGGCCGGGAAGATCCCGGCAAGGACAGCAACTGAAAGGAGGCTCCCATGATCGGAGTCAGATTACGGGTCCGGGGCGACTATGCCCTGTTCACCCGCCCGGAAAACAAGGGGGAACGCTGCAGCTATGATGTCCCCACGCCATCGGCGATGCGCGGCATCCTTGAAGCCATCCACTGGAAACCGGCCATACGCTGGCTCGTGGACAGGATCCACGTCCTGAACCCCATCGTGTTCGACAGCATCCGGCGCAACGAGGTCTCGGAAAAGGGCCCCAGCGTGAAAAGCGTCAAAAATGCGGCAAAGAACGGCACGCCCCTGTACCTGTTCGCCGACGAATGCCGCCAGCAACGGGCCACCCTGCTGCTGCGGCATGTGGATTACGTCATCGAGGCCCATTTCGAGCTGACGGACAAAGCCGGCCCGTCGGACAACGAAGGCAAGCACATCGACATCTTTCGGCGCCGCGCACGGAATGGCGAGTGCTTCCAGCAGCCTTGTCTGGGTTGCCGTGAGTTCCCCGCCTATTTTTCCCTTCTGGAAGAAGAGGATGCGATGCCCGCCTCCAGCCTGGTCCACGATGCGCCGCGCGATCTCGGCTATATGCTGTACGACATCGACTATGCCCACGGCATGAAGCCCCTGTTCTATCGTCCGCGCCTGGAACAGGGGATCATCGACGTGGCCCGCTGGAAAAGGGAAACCCTATGTATCTGACAGAACTGTACCGTTTTTACGAACGCATGACGCAGGATCCCCAGTCCGGCATGCCGCCCGAAGGCATGAGCGCCGAAGCCATCCACTTTGCCCTGGTCATCGGCGAAGACGGCAGCCTGAAAGGCGTGCATGACCTGCGCGACAGCAAAGGCAAGCCGCTGCGCCGTTTCGTACCGGCGGCGGTCAGCCGATCGAGCAATGTCGCCGCCAACTTCCTGTGGGACAAGACCTCCTACGTCCTCGGCATCGACGGACGTGACGATTCCTGCCCCTCCCCGGAAAAACGACAGGCCTTCCTGGCGTTGCATCATGAGCGTTTCGATGCCTGCCCGGACAGACACGCCAAAGCGCTGCTGGCCTTTCTGGATCACTGGCGGCCGGAGATGCTCCACAGCCTGCCCGAACGTCAGGCCCTGCTGGGCAGCCGCCTGGTCTTCCAGCTTGAAGGCGAAGACCGCTTCCTCCACGAAGAACCGGCCATGGACGCAGGCCCGGCAACGGGCAGCGCGGAGATCTCCTTTGCCCTGGTCATCGCTGAAGACGGCAGCCTGAGATCTGTCCGCGACCTGCGCGACAGTAAAGGCAAGCCGCGCAAGATGTCCGTCCCGGCGGCACGGCGGCGGAAAAAGGAACTGCTCCCGAACATGCTCTGGGATGACGCGGCGTATGTGCTGGGCGTTGACGGAAAGGACGATACACGCCCCAGCCCGGAGACCGCGGCAGCCTTCCACGCGCTCCACAGGAAACTGCTGCAGGATGCGGACGACAGACACGCCCGCGCCCTGCTGGCCTTTCTGGACCGCTGGCAGCCGGAGATGCTCCAAAGCCTGCCGGAACGTCAGGCCCTTCTGGACAGCAACCTGGTCTTCCGGCTCCAGGGCGAAGAGGGCTTCCTGCACGAACACCCCGCCCTGCAGCGGATCTGGCTGGACAATCTCGACGGACAGGAATGCCCGCAGGGCCAGTGCCTCGTCACGGGCAGGGAAGGCCCCATCCTGAAAGTGCATCCCGTCATCAAAGGCGTCATAGGCGCCCAGACCTCGGGGGCCCGTCTCATCTCGTTCACCTGCAACTCGTTCCAGTCCTTCGGCAAGGAACAAAGCGAAAATGCCCCTGTCAGCCCGCGCGCGGCCCGCGGCTATACCACGGCCCTGAATTACCTGCTCCAAAAGGAGCACAAACAGGTCGTACGCCTGGGGGAAGACAGCATCGTCTTCTGGACGGACAGGGCCTGCGCGGAGGAATCCCTGCTCGGGGCCCTGTTCGACGGTCTCGACGCCACCGAGCAGACGCAGGACAGCGCCCTGCTGCACAAGGTCCGCTCCCTGCTGACGGCCATGGCCTGCGGCCGCCCCGTCAGCGAAGATGACGGTATCGACACCAGCGTGCGCTTTTTCGTACTCGGACTTGCCCCCAATGCCGCCCGGCTGGGCGTCCGTCTCTGGGTGACGGACACCTTCGGCAATCTGCTGCAACGCTTCGGCCGCTGGTATCGCGACCTGGCCATCGAACGCCGCTACCCCGGCGAAGAGGAGCACCCCGCCCTGTGGCAGCTGCTGCGGGACCTTGCCCCCTTGCAAAAATCCGAAAACATCCCGCCCCTGCTCGGCGGGCAGCTGCTGCGCAGCATCCTGCTGGGGCGCGCCTGGCCGCAAAGCATGTACACTGCCGCCCTGCAGCGCATCCACGCGGACAAGAACGTCACCTATTACCGGGCCGCGCTCATCAAGGCCCATCTTTGCGATACGACAGCAAAAGGAGCCACCATGTCACTGGACAAGGAAGAACAGAACAAGGGTTACCGGCTGGGCCGCCTGTTCGCGGTCCTGGAAAAAGCCCAGACCGACGCGCTGGGCAGCGTGAACGCGTCGCTCCGGGAACGCTACATCGGCGCGGCCTCGACGCGGCCCTGCCTGGTGTTCCCGCAGCTGCTGAAGACGGCCCAGTTCCACATCTCCAAAAGTGCCAAGCAGCATCCCGGCTACGACATCCGCTTTTCCCGTCTGGTAAGCGAGATCATGGACGGCATGACGGTCTTTCCGCCTGTGCTCTCGCTGGAGGATCAGGGCCGCTTCATGCTGGGCTACTATCATCAGAACAACGCACTCTATCAGAAAAAGACGGCTGACGACGCCGAAAACTAAGGAGAACTGCCATGCCTGCCATCACGAACCGTTATGACTTCGTGCTTTTCTTCGACGTGGAGAACGGCAACCCCAACGGCGATCCCGACGCCGGCAACATGCCCCGCATCGACCCCGAGACCGGCCTGGGGCTGGTGACGGACGTCTGCCTCAAGCGCAAGGTGCGCAATTATGTGGAGCTGGCCAAGGAAGGAGCCACCGGCTACCGGATCTATGTGCAGGAAAAAGCCGTGCTCAACCAGAAGAACCAGGAGGCCTACACGGCCCTGTCGCTGAAGGCGGAATCCAAAAAGCTGCCCAAAAAGCCTGACGAGGCCCGCGCCGTCACGGCCTGGATGTGCGAGAACTTTTTCGACATCCGTACCTTCGGCGCTGTCATGAGCACGGAAGTGAACTGCGGTCAGGTACGCGGCCCGGTGCAGCTGACCTTTGCCCGCAGCGTGGAGCCCGTCGTCCCTGCCGAGGTGAGCATCACGCGTATGGCCGTGACCAATGAAAAAGACCTGGAAAAAGAGCGCACCATGGGCCGCAAGTTCATCGTGCCTTACGGCCTGTACCGGATGGAGGGCTTTGTTTCCGTCCCGCTGGCGGAAAAAAGCGGCTTTGCCGATGACGACCTGGACCTGCTGTGGGAGGCGCTCAGCAACATGTTCGAGCATGACCGCTCAGCGGCACGCGGCAAGATGGGCGCCCGCAAGCTGTTCATCTTCAAGCATGAAAAACGCATGGGCAACGCGCCCGCACAAAAGCTTTTCGATATGGTGCACTGCCGCCGCACCAGTGAAGGCCCGGCCCGCGGCTTTGCGGATTATGCCGTCACGCTGGAAGGCACCTGCCCTGAAGGCATCAGTGTGGAAGAGCGCCTGTAGCCATGCACGACATCCTGTTGTCCGCCCTGCAGCATTATGCGGTCTGTCCCCGGCAGTGCGCGCTCATCCATATGGAACAGATATGGACGGAAAACGAGCACACCGCCGCGGGACGCCTGCTGCACGAGTCCGTCCACAGCGGGGAGACCCGGCTGCGGGACGGCGTCAGGATCGTCACAGACCTTGAGCTCCATTCCGCGCGGCTGGGGCTCCGCGGCAAATCTGATGCCGTGGAGCTCCACCGCGACGGCAGACGATGGCGGCCCTACCCGGTGGAATACAAAAAAGGCTCTCCCCATGGAGACTGTCTGGCGGACAGCATCCAGCTCTGCGGGCAAGCCCTGTGTCTGGAAGAGATGTTTGCCACGTCCATCCCCGAAGGGGCCCTGTTTTACGGCACGCCTCACCGGCGTACGCTGGTGCGGTTCAGCCCGGAGCTTCGGGAAAAAACGGAGCGGACCGTCGCGGCCGTGCGGGAGATGCTGGCAAGCGCCCGGCTGCCCTGCGCACAAAAAAGCGCCGTCTGTTCTTCCTGCTCGCTTGCTGCCTGCTGCATGCCCGGTTCGCCGCCTGCTGTTTCCGTCTATCTGGACAAACTGTGTGAGGAAGAGGGATGAAACGCTATCTGAATACCTTGTTCGTCACCACGCAGGATACCTGGCTCTCCAAACAGGGGGAATGTGTGGAGCTGCACCATGACGGACAGAGCCTTGGGACCATCCCCCTGCATACACTCCAGTCCATCGCCTGCTTTGGCCGGGTAAGTTGCAGCCCGTATCTTCTGGAACATTGTGCGGCACTGGGCGTCACGGTCTCCTGGTTTTCCGAGAGCGGCCGTTTCATGGCGTCTGTCCAGGGCCCGACCAGGGGGAACGTGCTCTTGCGCCGGGCCCAGTACCGCGCGACCGACAGCCCCCGGCAGACGGCCGACCTTGCGCGCTCCTTCCTGATAGGCAAGGTGGCCAACTGCAGGACCATACTCATGCGACAGGCGCGCAACGCCCCTCTTCCGGCCCTGTCCGCCGCCATCGAATCCCTGGGCCATACCCTCAGGCAGCTCCGCCGGGAAGACGACCTGGAGACCCTGCGAGGGCTGGAAGGCGATGCCGCCCGGACATACTTCGGAGCCTTCGATCTGCTCATCCGTCCCCAATGCCGTGCCGGGGGCATGGTCTTTGAACAAAGGAGCAGGCGCCCTCCCATGAACGAGGTGAACTGCCTCCTTTCCTTTCTCTATACCCTGCTTGCCCATGATATCCGCAGCGCGTGCGAAAGCGTCGGCCTGGATCCGGCCGTCGGCTTTCTCCATCGGGAACGCCCCGGCCGGGCAAGCCTGGCGCTGGACATCATGGAAGAATTTCGTCCGTATCTTGCGGACAGGCTGGCCCTGTCGCTCATCAACCGACAGCAGCTGACGGCAAAGGACTTCATCCGCGCACCGTCGGGAGCCGTCACCATGAAGGAAAAAAGCCGAAAAAAGGTCATCGTTGCCTGGCAGGAAAGAAAAAAGGACGACGTGGAGCATCCCTTCCTCCATGAACGCATGGCTGTCGGCCTTGTTTTTTTCATCCAGGCCCGCCTGCTGGCCAGGACCCTTCGTGATGATCTGGAAGCCTATCCCCCCTTTGTCGTGAGGTGATCATGGTCGTCCTTGTCAGCTATGACGTGAATACACAGGATGCCGCAGGCAAACGCAGGCTGCGCCGCATAGCCAGGCTTTGCACCAGCTGGGGGCAGCGGGTCCAGTTTTCTGTTTTTGAGTGCCTGCTCGATAATGCCCAATGGCAGGTCTTGCGTGCGCAGCTCCTGGACGAGATGGACCCGGAACGGGACAGCTTGCGCTTCTATTTTTTGGGGAACCACTGGCGAAGCAAGATAGAGCATATCGGCGTCAAGGCAGCCTACGATCCGGAAGGTCCGCTGATATTCTGATCGAGGACCTCTATGGGGCGTCTTTTCCCGGCAGGATATCGATACCTGTTATATATTGATATCATTAAAAAATATATTTCAAGTTTGAAAAAACGTCCTGCCTTTGCCCTGAATCTTTTTTCATCCTCGAAAAGGATTTGCTAATCACGGGAATCTACTGGATAAAACATGGAAACAGTCGCACCCCACGCGGGTGCGTGGATTGAAATGGGGAGGCTCGAGCGCAGTTGCAAGCCCGCATGTCATGACGCTCCGTTGCGGATACATGACTTGAAGCTCCCTGCAAAAGAGTATCCGAAAGCTGGCCTAAAACAAAAAAGCCCTCACGGAGATTTCCGTAAGGGCTTTTTGCTTTTTCCTGGAGCTGGTGAAGGGACTTGAACCCATAACCTGCAGATTACAAATCAGCTGCTCTACCGATTGAGCCACACCAGCATCTCTCCTCTTTTAGATGAATCCTGGGCGCTTGGCAAGGGCTTTCACACAGGGGGCTTTTCACCGGCTGGCGCAGCCTGCTCCAGCGCATGCAAGGGGCACAGCCGGTTCTCAAACGGCTACTGCCCTGCCGCTGCCAGCACGGGGACGAGCCCCTCCCGGCCGCAGACAGCCAGCGTCAGATGCTCTCGGGCGCGCGTCATCCCCACATAGGCCAGACGCCGCTGGCGGGGCTTCTCCGGCTGGAGGCGATCCATGCCCAGCAGGAAGACATGGGAAAAATCCAGACCTTTGGCGCTGTGGATGGTGGAGATGCAGACGCTGTCCGTGGTGATGTCGAAATAGCGCTTGCTGGTCGTATCCCGGGCCACCCAGCGAGCCATGACGCCCCGGGCCTCCACCGCTTCCAGCAGGCTTTCCGGCAGGCTGGACGCCAGCCCTTCCATGCGGGAATGGGCGTAGAGGATCGCTATCTCGCTCATGGGCACACCCTCCCGTACCAGAGTGGCCACGGCATCCGCCACATCGCGCACCAGCGCAGGCGCATCGGCGCTTTGCAGCCAGCAGGGCGCTTCCCCTTCCGCGCCTGCCAGATCCGGCACGGGCTCACCTTCCGGCAGCAGGCACAAGGCCATCCGGGCGATGGCCCGTGTGTTGCGGTACTGGCGTTGCAGACGGCGCAACCGCAGACCGGCGATGCCCATTTTCTCCCAGCCGCTGTCTTCCGGCTGGTACAGGCATTGCTGTTCGTCCTGGGCCACGGTCAGCACCCCATGCGGCGGCAGCAGGGCCAGCAGGACGTGCGCCATCTCCGGGGAAAAATCCTGCCCCTCATCGACCAGGATGGCATCCCAGTGCCCTTTGAGCGGATGCTCCCCTTGCAGGCGCTCCTGTGCCTCCTGCACGATGATGTTGTAATACTCGCTCTCCTCGGCATGGGTCAGCGGTTCGCCCAGGATACGCTCACAAATAGTGTAGAACGGCACCACCTCCACCCCGTCCGGGCCAAGGCTGGCGCCCTTGCGGGCCAGCAAGCGGCGAATGTAGCCCACCAGCGACAGATTGAAGCAGGTCACCAGCACACGGCGGATCTTTTTGTCCACCCGCGGCAGGTTCCAGGCCTGATGCGCCAGGATGAGCGTCTTGCCGCTGCCGGACGGCCCGATGACGAGCTGTTTCCCGGCGCCCATGCCGCGTGCCAGATTTTCCTGGTCGCGGTCCAGAGCTCGGATGGTCTCGTCCTGGGCCGAGGCATGCGTCCCGCCGCGTACGGGCAGTTCCAGCCGCACCACGGGGAAGATCCGGGCCCGCAGCCAGTCGATCTGGGAACCCGAGAGCTGGAAGGGGAACAGGGGCGGGAAATGCTCCGCGAGCCAGCACGCGAAACTGCGGCCCGAGGCATCCCGCCGCAGCGGGGACTCCTCGTGCAGTTCATCCCAGAAGATGATCCGGCCCTCCTCCATGACCTCGCCCAGACCGGCCGCCCGGAATTCCTCACGGCTGATGTGCGGCAACACGGCCCCGCCGGTGACGGGACAGGGCAGCAAAGGTTTGCCGTCCGCCATGCGGGGCGCGTGCTTGTTCAACAGGGTGAGCAGGCTGCCCACATATTCCCGCGCCTGGGCCAAAGGCTGCTTGCGCCGTTCCTCCCGGCCGTTGACCGACAGGAGCACGCTTTTGCCGTCCACTTCCAGCAGCTGGTCGATGAGCCAGTCCTTGACCTCCAGCACCACCAGGCCGCAATCGGGCGACAGCAGGATGAAGTCCGGCTCGCGCTCTTCGATGTCCGGCGCGTACCAGCACAGGAATTTGCCGTCCGGCCGGGCCGTGCGTTGCAGAAAACTGTACGTTGCTTCTTCGCCGGTCGTCAGGAACGACGTCACATCAGCAGGAAACATGGTCGCCATGGCAGGGGCCCTCCCCCTACATGATATACATGACGAACCTTTTCCCGCAATCCTTGCAAGCGAGGATGATCCTGCCCTGCGCAGGACAGATCCCGGATATGGGCAACAGACGGCGCAGCCATTCCGGCAAAAAAGACAGGCTTGCCCGGCTCAGCGTCGTGTGGCGGGAACCGCAATGCGGACAGGGAAACACAGGCCTGTTCCTATCCATGAGGATCTCCTTTTTTGCCTGTTATCCCGCTTGTCCGCTCCATAAAATGGAAAAATTGCCAAGCAAAAGCGGGACATCACACAATGCCCCGCTTTTTTCTATGCGCTCGCTAACTGTGGAAGGTAAACTAGTTATCGAATTGCAGTTTCAGTAAAACCGGCCTGCTGGCTCTGGCGTCTACGCTATAGCAGGTCCCAGGTTGCAAGGAAGCAAAATTGACGTCTCCCTTAAACATATTTTTCAGGCTACGCGGACTGGCCGCATTAGTCTTGAGACAGAGAGGCAGGCCAATATTTTCCAGATAATCATCTTTCTTTCCGTCATAGTCATCCGGGCTCTGGGAGACCAAGATCACAGAAAGGCCTTTTGAACGGTGCAGACGGATATTGTTTGCCAGGCCCACATGATTCATGCCCAGCAGCTCCCGGGCTTCATCAATGGCCAGTACCAGATGCAGTGAGCGATAGCCGTCTGTATCCAGCGCGGCTTCAGGCTGACGCTTGAGGTAGAAGTCCAGTGCAGACAATAACAGGCAGACAGCAAAAGTTTTGACCTCTGTGCGGGCATTGGCAAAGGTAATGACCCAGCTCTTGCGGAAAAACTCATCCGGCGAAAGCTCCGGCCGGAACAGTTCACGAAGGGTAAGGCTATTAACCGTGGAGACCACGCTATCCTTGGAAAGCCCGTTGTCAACGTAAAAAGTATCTACAGTCTCTTTAATCTTCTGGAAGGTGATACGCTGCTGGGTACGAAAAAGTGGTAACAGAGCTTCGGCGATATTGTCGCTCTGTTTGGGCCCCAGCTTGCCTGCCACCTGCGTGAAGGCATCGCGAAAATTTTCCATGGCTGCTGTGGTCAGGTTGGTGTCGGCCATGTCAGCCACATGGAACATGTCCAACGGAATGGGCTGTTCCGGCACGGAAAGCACGGTAGCGCCCAGTGACTGGATCAGGGAATTATTACGCCCTAAATCCCCCTTGCCCAAATCCACAAGGATGACAGGACACTTGGCCTGCTTTTTCATCTGCTGTAAGATATGCGTCATGACACGCGTCTTGCCCGAGCCGGCCTGCCCCATGATGGCGATATGCGGCGCATAGCCCGCACCGTTGACCTCATGAACGAATTTATCTCCCGTCTCGCCGTTCTTGCGTAGTACATGGCCCAGCACGAGACGTACGGCTCCTGCGGCAAAAGAGGGGGAAGAATCGGGAGCGGAATCAATGACGGGCGCCACTTCATCGGGAATATCCGCATAACTATGAAGCAGGATATCCCAAAATTTGTTTGAATCCTCACCGGACTTTTCCCAGACATCCTGCATGATGGTCAGACCATTATCCCAGTGGGTCTGCACGATTTCTTGGAATAACTCCATAGAAATACTGCCTGCTTTTTCGGGATGAAACTGTACATAATTGGTGATGAGCAGACCTATCCACAAGGAGTAGTCATCATGATCGAACAGTGTACCACTCCAAATGGTTAATCCACTTCCCGAAGCATTTTTAGGAGGATATGTCCCCTGCGTCATGGAAAGGCCAATGGCCAGACGGGCTACCTCATAATTGGTTGCCAGACCAAGCCTCCCCCTAAAATCTTTGGTTAGACTCGCCCCGCTGCGGCCTATGGAAAATTTCGTCAGAAAAAATTCACTGATACTGAATTGCATGGCAAGTACCTACCTAAAAATATCCTTCACGGGCCACAGTCAGACCGATCCCCTTGCCCATATCCGTATGGGTCAGCAAATAAGACTTGAGGATGAAGGGTTTGAGCTGCTCGAACTGCTCCCTGTCTATTTCCTCATCCTGGCTCAACAAAATCACCTGACGGTCCGTTTCCGTCCAGAACTGCAGCATCTTTTCACGATGCAGGCTGTCCAGACGACCAAGCGGCGTATCCACGACCATAGGAGCATTCAAGCCAGAAAGATTTGACAAAGCAAGAATCAGAGCTGTTGCAAAAATCTGGGATTCGCCAGCAGATTTGTCAAAATCAAGTTCCTTGCCATCCTTTCCCCACAAATGTGCCGTTGCATTGTCATCCAGCGTGATACGCTCCACATGATGCTTGTGGGAAAGAGTTCGAAAAACTCGTGTCAGCTCATCCTGAAGCTGCTTCTTCTTTACAGGATACAGGCCAGGGATCAATTTTTTTACAATAAAATTCTCTATACGCTTGGCCCTGTCCAGCAATGTATGCATGGGAACATTCTGCATATATTGATGATAGGCTTTTTCATATTCAGCTTTTTTCTGCGGGTAGGCCGCCCTGTCGGCTATGAGCTGGTTTTCGACGGTCGTCTGCTCCTTTATGCAGGCATCACGCAAACCTGTGTATTTTTCCATATCAGCCTTCAGCTCTTCGACCAGCTTGCCGGAGCTGTCCAGGCCTTCCAGCTTGGCTAGCTGCATGTTCAAGCTTTGCAGCTGCCGTTCATGGCTGGCAAGCTCATCGCGCTTGGCAAAAATTTCCCGGCGCCCCACACGCGTTTTTTCATACAGCTGACTAACCCGTTTCAATTGGTCATCACTCAAGTAGTCGTGCAGACACTTTTCCGCACAATCAGGAGGCATGGGAAAGAACATCCCCTCCCAAGCCGCACAGACAGCCTTGCGCATCTGTCCTTTCTGGACTTCATCCAAAGGTGGTGTGTATGCATCCATCGCCATAAAGCTGGCCAGAAACTTCTCTCTCTGGGCTTCCAGGGCGGCACATTTCCGCCGCCATTGACGGGTCGCCTGTTCCCGGCGTGCCTGCTCGAAGAAGGAATGCACCGTTGTGGACGCCATAAAGTGCAAGGCAAGTTTTTTACAAAGGAGCTCGCTGAGTTCTTTGCGCGTTGCATCTATCAAGTTTCTGTAGGTATTGATGTCTTCCGTCAACGATTTGATGGATGCGATACTGCCGTCAGAGCCTCCAAGCGTGATCATTCTGTCCTGTACTCGCTGGATCTCCCGCTCGATAGTTTTCTGCTTTTCGTGGAGCTCGTTCTCTTTTTCTTCATTTTTCTTGATACGTAAATCAAGAGTTTGCAATTCTTTATCAAGGCGCTTAACTGTATCCTTATTATCCTCTGTTACATTTCTCCCTCTATTTATATTATACTCACGTAGTCTCTTCTGAAGCTGATACAGCTCAACAACGCCAAGAAATGTCTCTATACCGACTTTGACCTGCTTGACCATACTTTCGGCAGCAAGTTCTTTAATTTCCTCACCATCGAAGAAAAAAAACGGTGCAAGATTTGCTGGCAAAAAGTCATTGGCCAAGACATTGTCCCATTCGTCAGGATTCACAGGACGGCGACAGACTCCGCTCTGAACAGAAAACACCCTGATATCATTTGTATCGCCATCCCAATGGCGGCTATTATCAAAGTGCCAAGTTCGCGTAATCCGATAACCATCATTATCATCGTCAACGAATTCAATAGTGATGGACATACTGTCCGTATCAGCAATGCCGCAAAAGGCGCGATTCAAAAATTTGCTGTAATTTTCTTTCTTTTTATCAAGGTTAAAACCGGCCCGTCCAAGATAATGCAGGGCCTGCGCCCCATAGAGACCGAGATACAGGGCCTCCAGAAATGAGGTTTTGCCAAAACCGTTCAATCCCCCCACAAGAATCAGGTTCTTGTTGTCTCTGCTTGGAGGAAACTCGAAGATCTGATTTTTATATGACTTGAAATTAACAAGCTTCAAATAGGAAATACGCATCAAAATTCTCCCTGCGACAGACAGTTGTCCATTTCCTCATAGATGCCGCGTGCTCTTTCCATATGATTGAAGCGTCGTTGCAAAGCCAAAAGCGCACGAATCTGGGAGGAAGGGATACCAGATTCCTCGCACAGTTGTTCAAACAGGGTATTGGTCTCAGGATCTCCCCACAGAGGCAGATCTTTCAATTCATCGTTATTCATCACAACCTCGTGAAAACTTTTCCGCTATCTCCGTGGTCCACAATTCCCGGATCAGACGGATCTCTTCTTCGGAAATCAAAGGCTCGCCGTATTGTTCCTGAACATCTAACAGGCGCTGAAGAATTTCCTGCCGGGCCTTGAGGGTGAAAGGTCCCCCCATGATCCTGCCCGTTGCCAGGAAGGTCAGCTGGCCGTTGCGCCGTCGTGCCTGGCGGTAAGCAGGATCGTTACGAATAGCTTGAAGCCAGTCCCGAAAATCAATGAGCAGCTGGTATTTTTTCTGTCCAGAATTCACAAAGCCTTGCAGGCTTTTATCCTTGTTGACCACAGTACAGGCCCAGCAACCAAAGCGGCTGGAGCTGGTGCCGCAGCCTGGCGCCTCCTCCTGGCTCAACACCATGGGACATTCCCCCCCTTCAGCATCCCGGTACATCTGGATCAACTTTTCATGCGTTCCGCCCCACGGGGGATCGTAATGCCCCAACAGATACCAGACATCACTAGTGGTCAGCTCCACGATGGGGCGATAGATAAAGGCCCCGCGCAAGGTGCCATGCGGTGTGAGGTACGAATTCTCCAGATTTTTGTGCCGTTCGATACTTTGACGGCGACTAGAGCTCTCATCCTTGCGGACACCCAGCACAATAATGGCCGATCCGAAACGGGAAACATTGTCCAAGATGAACTGGGAAGTGGGCTTGATTTTCAGCCTGTCCGTGCACCAACGCATCTTCTGGTTGGGACAGGGATAGCCTTTGCCGATGAGCAGGACCCAAAAGGTATGCTCCAGCTTGGGCCGGGTAATGACGGTGGTTATGGGCAAGGAAAAGCAGTCCGCAGCGCACTGCACCATATCGAACTGCTCCTGCACCTGCCGGGTCACAAAGGGACTTTCCACCAGCGTGTCATTGGAAACAAAATAGATTTGTCTGTTTCGCCTGCGAGGGGCCACCTGCATTACGGCGTCAAAGACAAGATGGGCTACAAGCGTGCTGTCCTTGCCACCGGAAAATCCCACTATCCAGGGATAATTCTGGGAATCATCCCGGTAAGCATGGAGCACGCTCTCCACCAAATCCTCATATGCAACACTGGCCTCGAGGGCACAACTATCCATGAATCCTTCACTTTATGGAAAAGTAGCGTGATTGCCTTTTCCTGTTGCTCTGCTGGCAAAAGAGAATTCCAGCACAATTTATAAATAATTATAAATTATATCACATTCTAT
>ENA-UEYI01001464-UEYI01001464.1-human-gut-metagenome-genome-assembly--contig:-NODE-1464-length-19840-cov-5.778121_pt1 | contig 19840 bp, 17 predicted proteins | sample MGYA00242900_ERZ507916 | MGnify/ENA primary metagenome ERZ507916 (study PRJEB26167, sample SAMN06115521) | human gut metagenome | host: Homo sapiens | place: China:Chongqing | collected 2015-09-02...
ATCCCAAATGTCGCGCCCTACCAGTTGAGCCACACCCGGATATTCAATTTTTGCCATGATACCACGGCGAGGGGTAAAAATAAAGTTTTTTCTGTCTGTGGTCATTCCTGTGGTCAAAGCCGCTTTTGTGCCGTTTTCGGCAACCGGAGGAAAACCCGCTATCGCCCGTGCCGCAAGGCTTTGCGGGCTTTTGTCCAAGCCGCGCATGGATAGGGTCTACGCACTCCCAAACCAGGCGCGATACCAACTTCGCTATACCCGGATAAAGATATGCCGCCCGCATCCGGGCGGCATATCTACTATACCAGCTTTTTTCCTCGCTTGCAAGGGAAAAATTTATCTTGGTGCCTTTTGTATTCCGGGGGCTTTTCCTCCCCCGCCGGATTACAGCCCCAGGGCCGCCTTCAGGGCGTCCACCCGATCGGTCTTTTCCCAGGCCACGCCCAGGTCCTCCCGGCCCATATGGCCGTAGGCCGCCAGCTTACGATAGATGGGCTTTTGCAGATCCAGATCGCGGATGATAGCCGTGGGCCGCAGGTCAAACACCTTCTCCACAGCCTCCTCCAGCTTATCGTCGGACACCTTGCCGGTGCCGAAGGTCTCCACCAGCACGCTTACAGGCCGGGCCACGCCGATGGCGTAGGCCAGCTGCACCTGGCAGCGATCCGCCAGGCCCGCGGCCACTACATTCTTGGCCACCCAACGGGCTGCGTATGCGGCGCTGCGGTCCACCTTGGTGGGATCCTTGCCGGAGAAGGCGCCGCCTCCGTGGGGTGCGCTGCCGCCGTAGGTGTCCACGATGATCTTGCGTCCGGTGAGGCCGCTATCGCCCTGGGGACCGCCGATGACAAATCGGCCGGTGGGGTTCACATAGATCTTGGTGTTCTCGTCCAGCAGGTCTGCGGGCACGGTGGGCTTGATGACCAGCCGGATCATATCCTCGCGGATCTGCTCCAGAGATACCTCAGCGGCGTGCTGGGTAGACAGCACCACGGTGTCCACCCGAACGGGCTTGCCGCCCTCATCGTACTCCACGGTGATCTGGGTCTTGCCATCGGGGCGCAGATAGTCAACCAAGCCCTGCTTGCGCACATCCGTCAGGCGCTTGGCCATTTTCTGCGCAATGGAGATCGCCAGGGGCATCAGCTCCGGGGTCTCATTGCAGGCGTAGCCGAACATCATACCCTGGTCACCGGCGCCGTTGTCCAGGGCGGCATCGCCGGAGCTCTTGGCCTCCAAGCTCTTATCCACGCCCAAAGCGATGTCGCCGCTCTGCTCGTCGATATTGGTGATGACGGCACAGGTGTGGCCGTCGAAGCCGTACTTAGCCCGGTCGTAGCCGATGTCCAGCACCACCTGGCGGGCAATCTTGGGAATGTCCACATAGCAGTTGGTGGTGATCTCACCCATAATGTGGATCAGGCCCGTGGAGACGCAGGTCTCGCAGGCCACGCGGCCATGGGGATCCTTCTCCAGAATCGCGTCCAAAACGGCATCGGAGATCTGATCGCAGATCTTATCGGGATGTCCCTCGGTAACGGATTCGGATGTAAATAATCTTCTTGCCATGATTTTTTGCTCCTTTTCGTATAATATTTTGCAAATCCCATACGATAGCATCAACTGACGGGGCAGACAGGGTTTTGGCAAGTCAAAGGGTACGTTTCCCTTGTCAGTCAATGTGGTCCGGAGCTATGAAAAAAACACGCTCCGACATTCGACGGATCGTGCTTCAAAATCGCTCCTCATCTGTCGAAGGACGAATGCGGGACTATCACTTCCGCATTCAGCATACTCGTCGGATTTGGCACCTTGCAGTGCAGGTTGCCGTGGTTTCATCGGGCCGTTCCCTCAACCACTCTTGATAAGGTATTCAGTTATCAGGGATTTGCTACGCTTATTATAACAGATGTCCCGCTTCCTTGTCAACGGCTGCCTCTCTCCTTTTTTAACAAAAAAAGCTGCTGAAATATGCCTTTCTGCACAAAAATTATTTTTCTTCCCTCTGCTTTCCATGGGCTACCGAGGCGCACAGTCCGGCAAAATACTTGTAAAAGGGCACCAGCATCTTGAAATTCTCCAAAATTTCCTCCGCCAGCTCCGGATGAAAAATTTTCTCGTCCAGAGGCAGCTCGTGGCTGAGAGTGATGGATTTCTTCTGAAACCATGGCCGCAGACGGTCGCTGATCTCCCCCCTGCTGCGGGCGTAGCTATCACCGTTGAGAGTGAACACATCCTGCTTTTCAAAGCCCCGCACCAGCTTCTCAAATTTCGCCGGATGCGCCTGCAGATCCCGGCGAAATGCCTCCATCAGCTCCGCCGGAGCCTGCCAGAAGCCCATGCCGTAGCTGTAATACTCCGGCGCGATCTCGAAGTAAAAGGTGGGCCGACCGGTCCAATCCTTATCCCCGGTGCGCACGCAGAACCACAGGTGGTCCTTGTAGGGTCCCCGGCCAAAAAGCCGCCGGGCATCCCGATAAATGCGGCTTGTTTTCAGCATCAGCGGCTCCCGGGGCAGCATCGCCTGCACGCCCTCATAGACCTGCTCTCCCAGGGCTCGGGTGGGCTCCAGCAGTTGGGTCTGATACTGCTGCTTATGCTCTAAAAACCAGCCCCGCTCATTGTTAAAGCGGATACCCCACATAAAGTCCACCGTCTCCTGCGTATAGCCCTGAAACATATGGCTCCCTCCTGTATGATCTGTAAATATATAATAAGTATATCCCTTATCGCGGCAAAAAACAAGAGTACACCCGCCATTAAACCGACAAAACAACACCTTCGCAGGGGTCGTCCGCCCCTACACCCCATTTTGTAGGGGCCGATGCCCACATCGGCCCGCCTTCGCCAGCTACCGATCCATCCGTAGGACGGGCTGACCACAGCCCGCCGCCCCATTGCACACCCCCAATGGTGTATCCGTAGGGGGCGGCGTCCCCGACGCCCCGTTTGCACCGTCCTCCATGCCCTCACCCCACCGCCGGTTACTCTCCGCACCATTGCGGCGTAATGCAAGGGCCAACCACACCCGAATCTACTATTTTTGGAATTTTATTAAAAAAATCACGCACAAAAAGCAGAAAAACAAGAGGCAGTAGCTACTAAAACTACTGCCTCTTGTCACATTCTATGGTTTTATTCCCTCGGAAACTCACACGCAACGCCAGCAAGGCAAGCCATTGCCGTCAATCACCACTTTTTTGCAATGGCGGCACAAATACGCTGTCACGCTGGAGCCTTTTAGCAAAGATAATTCAGCTAACACCACCGAACCCTCGTGGAGCTCTGCTGCACCGAAAAAAGCTCTCTTTCTCTTCCACGAAATCTCTTGCGGGCTCTGAATCACACCCTTTTCCATTTCGCCATGACAATAGGGACAATCCATAGCTTTACCTCCGCATGAATGTTATATCTATATCTTTTTGGCTTCGGTTTTGCTGAACTCTTTTTATATCATCACTTGTTGTTATAAGCCTGAATGCCCAGTGCCAGCAAATCCATGGCCCGCTCCAAATCCGCCTGCTTGAGAACATAGGCGATGCGGATCTCGTTGATGCCCTTGCCGGGGGTGGCGTAGAATCCGCCGCCGGGAGCAAACATCACCGTGTCGCCGTGGTCCTCGAAGTGCTCCAGCAGCCAGATCTGGAACTTCTCCGCGTCGTCCACCGGCAGGGCGGCCATGGCGTAAAACGCACCCTTGGGACACTCGCACACCACCCCGGGGATCTCCTTCAGCTTGCGCATCACCGTGTCCCGGCGGCGCTTGTACTCGTCCCGGACGGCGGCGAAATACGCCGGTCCCACATCGTACAGGGCGGCGGAGGCCACCTGGTCGATGGTGGGCACGCACAGACGGCACTGGGCGTACTTCATGGCGTGGGCCATCAGCTCCTTATTCCGGGAAATGAGGCAGCCAATGCGCGCGCCGCAGGCGGAAAAGCGCTTGGAAACAGTGTCGATAACAATGACATTCTCCGCCGCGTCCTCAAATTCACCCAGAGACTGCAGCGGCTCCCCGGCGTACACAAACTCCCGGTACGCCTCATCGCCGATGATAAACAGGCCATGCTCCTTGGCAATATCCACCATCATGCGCATCTCCTCCGGGGTCAGCACAGTGCCGGTGGGGTTGCCGGGGTTGGTGCACATAATGGCCCGGGTATGCTCGTTGATCTCCGCCTCGATTTTTTGGCGATCAGCGTAGTGATAGCCCTCCTCCGGGCAGGTGGGGATAGGATGGATGGCCGCACCGCAGGTGCGGACCATGGTGTTATAGTTGGGATAGAAGGGCTCTGGGATCAGGATCTCGTCCCCATCGTCCAGGATGCAGTTCATGGCGATCTGCAGGGCCTCGGAGCCGCCGTTGGTGATGAGGATGTCCGCCGGAGCAAAGTGCATATCCAGCTTGGCGTAGTAGCCGCGGATGGCCTCGATGAGCACCGGCATACCGGGAGACGGGGCATACTCCAGCACCGGCTGGTCGAAATGCTTCACCGCGTCAAAATAGGCCTTGGGCGTCTCAATGTCGGGCTGGCCGATATTCAGATGATAGATTTTCTTGCCTTTTTCCTGGGCCGCCACCGCATAGGGATGGAACTTCCGCATAGGGGATAGGCCGCACTTTTCCACTTTCGTTGAAAACTTCATACTTGCTCCTCCTATTTTTCTTCACACGGAGAAATACTCTCTCCATTTGTATCATACTCCGTCCGGCCCCAAATAACAAGCCATAAATCCTCCAAAAAAGCGCCGCAAGGAAAATCCTTGCGGCGCTTGATGCTGTCGAAAAAACCTCCGGTTTTTTCCGACAAAGGGCTTGCAGCCTGCTGCGCGCATAATTTGTGCGCCATCGGCGCACAAATTCCACACTGGCAGCCTGAGAGGTATTTTTCCCCACGCACATGTCGCGGCGAAAAATGATTTGAAATATTTGCCGCCTGCGGGCGGCAAACTCTGCGAGGCTTTTTTACAAACTGAAGCGCCGCAAGGAAAATCCTTGCGGCGCTCTGCTCTTGCAATAGAATTTGTCACTGCGAAGCCGGTGCGCACACCGGCTGTGGCAATCCGCTCCTCTGCTGCGCGGCAAAAATTATACGCACAGCAGGCTATAAACTCTTTGGCAGAAAAATCGCGGATTTTTCGCCAGTGAATTTTAGCCCATCTGCCGTCTGCGGGAGAGGTTCACGGTGCCGTCCTGCATATCGTTCAAGGAATCCAGGCTCTTGCCGGTGCCCTGGGCCACGCAGGAGATGGCATCCTCGGCCACCATGGTATGGATCCCCGTCCGTGCCTCCACCAGCTGGGCAAAGCCCTTTACCAGGCTGCCGCCGCCGGTCATGACGATGCCGTTGTTGGAGATGTCGCCCACCAGCTCGGGAGGCGTGCGCTCCAGCACGCTGTGAATGGCCTCCAGGATCCGCTCCACCGGCTCCTCAAACGCCTCCAGCATTTCAGAGGAATGAACGGTGATGGTCTTGGGCAGGCCCGTCACCAGGCAGCGGCCCTTCACATCAATGCTGGCGTCCTCCTCCTGGGGATAGACGCAGCCGATCTCGATCTTCATCTGCTCGGCAGTGCGCTCACCCACCAGCACATTGTGCTTGCGGCGCATATACTTCACCACAGCCTCGTTGAACTGGTCGCCGGCCACCTTGATGGAGGCAGACTCCACCACACCGGACAGGCTGATAACGGCAATATCACTGGTGCCGCCGCCGATGTCCACCACCATGTGGCCATCAGGCAGGGCAATGTCAATGCCGGCGCCGATAGCCGCGGCCACAGGCTCCTCAATGAGATACACCCGCCGGGCGCCGGCCTGGATGCCGGCATCCACCACGGCGCGCTCCTCCACCTCGGTAATGCCGGAGGGCACGCAGATGATGATGCGGGGCTTGAAGAAGTAGCTGCCGCCGGAAACCTTGCGCATAAATTCCTTGAGCATCCGCTCGGTCATATCGTAGTCGGAGATGACGCCCTCCCGCAGAGGACGGATGGCCACGATGTTGCCGGGGGTACGGCCCAGCATGGCCTGAGCGTCGGCGCCCACCTTCAGGAGCTTGCCGGTATTCTTGTCGATAGCCACCACGGACGGCTCATTGAGCACAACGCCCTTGCCCTTTACATACACCAGAACGGAGGCCGTTCCCAGATCGATACCAATATCTTTTCCCCATGCACACATAGCTTTGCACCTCATCATTTCGTCAAAATATGGCAGCGGCGCAAAAAACGCCGATTCTCACCTAAAGTAGTATTATAAAGTGTCTGTTTTCATTTTGCAAGCGATTCCCAAGTTTTTTTCAAATTGTTCCCATTTATTTACAAAATAGTCACCATTAGCCACAGGGGCACCGTCACCACTGCGCACAGGGTGGACAGCATCACGCACCGGGTGGCCAGGCCCCAATCTCCGCCGTACTGCCGGGTAAACAGGGCGCAGCAGGTGCCCCCCGGCATGGCCGACAGCAGCACCAGAGTCTGCCCCACATCCGTCAGCTGGCCCAGGCACAGCCGCCACAGTCCCAGCACCGCCGCCGGAATTGCGAAAAGCCGCAGGGCCGTTAAAATCCAGGCTTTTTTATCCCGCACCAGGGCCTTCAAATCCCCCTCGCCCAGCTGTGCGCCCACCAAAAGCAGCACCATAGGCGCTGTGGCGTCCGCCGCCATGGACAGGGCCTCCGCCGCAAAGCCCGGCAGCGTAAAGCCCGTGGCAAACAGCAAAAAGCCAATGGCCACTCCTGCCAGCCCCGGGGCCAGAAGTCCCCGCAGGGCCGCCTGCCGGGGCCCTCCGCAGCCGGTCTGAATGAGCAAAATCCCCACGGTAAAAATGAGCACGTCATTTACCAGCTCCACAATGGACGCTAAAAACAGCATCTCCTCCCCCAGCAGCAATCTGATGAGGGGCATGCCAATGAGGCCGGTGTTGGCAAATGCGGCCGCAAAAACGAGGATACCACCCGGCACACTGCCTATTTTACCCACCTTCAACCAGATCCATGCGCACACTGCGCCCACCGCGATGACCACCAGCGCCCATAGGGCCGCCTGGCCCGCTTGCCGCACCAGCTCCCGGCTGGCCTGCACCTGAGCCATAGCGTCCACCACCATGGCCGGCCACAGAAAATTCACCAGCACAGAGGACAATCCTTCCACCTGCCGGCCCGTGAGAATTTTTTTCTTTGTGAGCAGAAAACCAGGCACAGCCAACAGCAAGAATACACCTACAGAGGAAACGGCCTTCAAAAATGCCTGTGTCTGCATGGTTTATTTGTCCCTCTCTGCCGCCGCCAGGGTCAGGCACAGCACGTCCGCGGCCCCGGCCTCCTTCAGCACCCGCACGCACTCGGCCAGGGTCGCCCCGGTGGTGCGGATGTCGTCAATGAGCAGCAGGCGCTTTCCCGCAAATCTCTCCGGCTTCACCGCCTCATACACGCCCAGCACGTTGGCCCGGCGCTCCTCGGGGCTGTCGATGCCGGATTGGGCGGGATTGTCCACCACCTTACGCAGAGTCTCCAGAGGCTCCGTATGCCAATCCACACACATAGACCCCGTCAGATACCTGGCCTGATCGAAGCCCCTCTTTTTCAGGCGTTTCTTGCTCACCGGCACCCAGGTGATGGCGTCAAACTCCCCGGAAAAGTGCTCTGCAGCGCACTGGGCCATAAGGCCGCCAAAGCATTCCAGGGCGCCGACCTTTCCGCGGAATTTGAAGTTCAGTATCGCCTGGCGCACCGGCCCCTCATAATAAAACGGTGCGGCACACCGGGCAAAGGCCGTCTCCTCCACGGCATGCTCCCCGGTAAAGGGCAAGGTCTCGCTGCAATGCTCACACAGCAGCTTCTTTCCTGCCACCGCACCGCAGAAGGGACAGCGCCGGGGCATGAGGAAATCCAGTATGCCCCGTGCGGCTTTATCCAGTGAATTGTTGATGTCTGGTAGATTCATTCTCCTGTTCCTCCGAATTTCAGTCTCCTGCGCAGGCCGCTGTAGCGCCGGGCCCGGCGGTCATTTTCCGCCATTTGGCCGGGGATAGTATCGTCCCCCACTATGATAAGCAGCTCTCTGGCCCTGGTCATGGCGGTATACAGCACCCCTCGCACCAGCAGCCCCGGGGCCGCCGGGGCCGCCAGGAGGATCACCGCCTTGTACTCGCTCCCCTGGGCCTTATGGACCGTGATGGCATAGGCCATGTCCAGCTGGTGCAGCAGGTCCGCGGTATAGCTCACAGTGCGGTCGTCAAACCGCAGGGTGATGAGCTCCCCGGAGGGGTCGATCTCCTCCACGGTACCCACGTCGCCGTTGAAAATGCCGGTGCCCACGGTGCCGTCGTCCTTTTCCCACAGCACATCGTAGTTGTTTTTCGTCTGCATCACCCGGTCCCCCTCCCGGAAGATCAGGTCTCCGAAGGCCTTCTCGTTTTTGCCCGGCCCCGGCGGATTCAGTGCCGCCTGGAGGCAGCGGTTTAAGTACACCGTGCCGCACTCGCCCTTGCGGGTGGGAGTCAGCACCTGGATGTCCTCCGGGGCAATACCCATTTTCTCCGGCAGCCGGGTCTTGCACAGCTCCACCACCGTGCTCACCATCCGCTCCGGTACCCGCCGGCACAGGAAGAAGAAGTCTCCCCTGTTGGTTTTCAGGTCCGGCCCCACGCCGCCGTTGACCAGATGGGCATTACGGATGATGTAGGACTCATCCGCCTGGCGGAACACCTCCGTCAGAGCCACCATTGGGATGCGCCCGCTGCGAATGAGGTCGCCGAACACATTGCCCGCCCCCACAGAGGGCAGCTGATCCGCATCGCCGATCATTACCAGGCGGCACCCGGGCCGCAGGGCCGAGAGCATCGCCTGCATCAGCGGCAGATCCACCATGCTCATCTCGTCCACCAGCACAGCCTCCGCCTCCAGGGGGTCACTCTGTCCTTTTTTGAATGTCACCTGCCCCGTCAGGTCGTTGTAGCTCATGCCCAGGCATCTATGAATGGTCTGTGCCTCCCGCTCACATAGCTCGCCCATGCGTTTGGCCGCCCGGCCCGTGGGAGCCAGCAGCAGGATGTCCAGACCCATCTGTTCAAATAGCCTCACAATGGCCCGGGTGGCGGTGGTCTTTCCCGTGCCGGGCCCGCCGGTGAGCAGCAGCACCCCGGATTGAGCCGCGAGGGTCACCGCCTCCCTTTGCAGCGGTGCGTAGCGGATGCCCTGGGTCATCTCCATTTCCCGGATGATCTTATCCACATTCCCCCGCTTTTCATAGGGAAAGGCCAGCATGGACAGGAGCTTGTCCGCCACAAAGCACTCCGCCCCATATAGCTCCGGGGTGTAGCAGGCCAGGACACCCGCCACCTGCTCCTGGCATACAGCACCCTTTTCCTCCATGGCGTCCAGGCAAATTTCCACCTGCTCGGCCTCCACGCCGATGAGCTGTGCCGCCGCGTAAATCAGCTTCTCCCGGGGCAGGAACACATGGCCGTTGCCCTGGTTATACTCCAGCTCATACACCAGCGCCGCCTGGGTGCGGCAGGCGCTGTCGCCGTCAAAGCCCATGCTCAGAGCCATCTCGTCCGCCACGGAAAAATCCACCCCGAACTGCTGCCGGGTCAGCAGATACGGGTCCTCCCGCAGCTTTTCCAGGGCCTGGGCCCCATAGATGCGGTGGGCCTGCACCGCCAGATGCACCGGCAGATCGTACCGGGCCATAAACTCCATGGTCCGCCGCAGGCCCGTCAGCTCCCGGAAAGCCCGGGACAGCTCCATGGCCTTCTTAGCGGTGATGCCCTTAATGCGGCTGAGCCGTTCCGGCTCCTCCTCCAATACTCGGAGGGTATCGGCGCCGAAGGCGTCCACCATTCGCTCCGCCGTGGCCTGGCCCACCCCCTTGAGGATACCGGAGGCCAGATAGCAAACCATCTCCGCCTCGTCCCGGGGCAGGCGGCGCTCCGCCTGCTCGCAGGTGATCTGCGGGCCGTAGAGGGGATGGGTGACCCACACCCCGGTGATGGTCATCCCCTCCCCGGGGGCGGCGTAGGGGATGCACCCCACCACCGTCACCACCTCTCCCAGCTCCGTCAGCAGGGATAGCACCGTATACCCATTTTCCTCATTCTGGAAGATCACCGATTGAACGGTTCCCTCCACAGTGCATCGCTCACCCATATTTTTTCCTCTCTACTCTATGATCTGCTCCAGTTCTTCCCTCTCCAGCATCGTCACCTTGGGAAACCGCCTGGTCAAAAGCTCCGCCCGGCGCATTCCCTCGGTGCTGAGACCGCAATCTACAATGAATATCTCGGCCGTCCGGCCCAGCTGCGGGCGCATCTCGTGCAGCGCGCGCACCCAGCCCTCCAGGGCTTCTCCGCCGCCGCAGACCGGCAGCACCAGCATCGCCGGCACCTCCCCCTGCCTGCCCCGCAGCAGCATTCCCGCCACCAGCCACACCAGCGCGGCGATCCCCACCGCCGCCAGGAAAGCCAGCACACTGTTTTCTATTCCCTGCACCGCCATCACCTCACACCAGTGTATGACCCTGCCCTGAGAATGGTTATTTCTCCAATACTCTTTTCAGATATTGTCCCGTGTAGGATGCCTCACACCGGGCCACCTCCTCCGGTGTGCCCACCGCCACGATCTCGCCGCCGCCTATGCCCCCCTCGGGGCCCAGGTCGATGATCCAATCCGCGGACTTGATCACATCCAGATTATGCTCGATGACCAGCACCGTGTTCCCGCCATCCACCAGCCGCTGCAATACCTCCAGCAGCTTCTTCACATCCTCTGCGTGGAGGCCTGTGGTTGGCTCGTCCAAAATATAGAATGTGTTGCCTGTGGACCGCCGGGAAAGCTCCGTGGCCAGCTTCACCCGCTGGGCCTCGCCCCCGGAGAGGGTGGTGGAGGATTGGCCCAGCTTCACATAGCCCAGGCCCACGTCCATCAGCGTCTGCAGCTTCTCCGCGATTTTCGGCAGCGCCGCAAAAAACGGCAGCGCCTCCTCCACAGTCATGTCCAATACCTCGGAGATATTTTTTCCCTTATAGCGCACCTCCAGAGTCTCCCGGTTGTAGCGCTTGCCGTGGCACACCTCGCAGGGCACATATACATCCGATAGAAAATGCATCTCGATCTTCAGCAGACCGTCGCCGCAGCAAGCCTCGCACCGGCCGCCCTTGGTGTTAAAGGAAAACCGCCCCGGCCCGTAGCCCCGGGCCTTAGCCTCCTGGGTGGAGGCAAAGAGGTTTCGAATTTCATTGAATAAATTTGTATAGGTTGCAGGGTTAGACCGGGGCGTCCGCCCAATAGGGCTCTGGTCGATGCCCACCACCTTGTCCAGGTACTCCATGCCCTGAATTTTTCTGTGCTTTCCGGGATGAGCCTTCATACGGTTCAGCTCCACCCCCAGCTTCTTATAGAGGATCTCGTTCACCAGGGAGCTTTTTCCGCTGCCGGAGACCCCCGTTACACAGGTAAAGGTTCCCAGGGGGATGGACACGTCAATGTTTTTCAGGTTATGCTCCGCCGCACCGTATACCATTAGGCTGTGTCCATTTCCCTTCCGCCGCGCGGACGGCACGGGGATGGACCGCTTCCCGGACAGATACTGTCCCGTCAGGGAATCCGGATTCGCCATGACCTCCTCCGGGGTCCCGGCAGCCACCACCCGGCCGCCACCTGCTCCGGCCCCGGGGCCGATGTCAATGAGGTAGTCCGCCGCGCGCATGGTGTCCTCGTCGTGCTCCACCACAATGAGGGTGTTGCCCAGGTCCCGGAGGTTCCGCAGCGTGGCCAGCAGCTTGTCGTTGTCCCGCTGGTGCAGTCCGATAGACGGCTCATCCAAAATGTACAGCACCCCCATAAGGCTGCTGCCGATCTGGGTGGCCAGGCGGATGCGCTGGCTCTCGCCGCCGGAGAGAGTCCCGCTGGACCGGGATAGGGTCAGATATCCCAATCCCACCGACTGCAAAAACCGCAGCCGGGACCGAATTTCCTTCAAAATCTGCGCTGCGATGATCTGCTGCGTCTCCGTTAGCATAAGCTCGTCAAAAAACACGATGGCCTGATCCACGGAGAGGTCCGTCACCTGGTAGATGGACTTTCCCCCCACTGTCACTGCCAAGGCCTCCGGCCGCAGCCGCTGGCCCCGGCAGGCCGGGCAGGGACACTCGCCCATATACTCCTCCAGCTCCTTGCGGCTGGCGTCGCTTTGGGTGTCCCGGTAACGCCGCTCCACATTGTTGGCCAGGCCCTCAAAGGCCTGGTGCAGCACACCCTTTCCCCGGGGCTGGTCGTAGTGCAGCTCCAGCTTTTCCTCCCCGGTGCCGTAGAAAATGACCTTCTTTACCTCCGGAGACAAATTCTTCACCGGTGTCCGCAGGTCAAAGTGATATTTTTTCGCCAGGGCCTCAAAATACATCCGGCTGATGCCGTCACTTCGGATGGAGTTCCACCCGCTGGCCACCACCGCCCCATCCAAAATGGACAGGTTCTCGTCCGGGATGATCAGCGCCGGGTCCGCCTTCAGCTGCATCCCCAGGCCCATACAGGTGGGGCAGGCGCCGAAGGGGTTGTTGAAGGAGAACATCCGGGGCGTCAGCTCCTCGATGGAGATGCCGCAGTCGTCGCAGGCGTAGTTTTGGGAGAACTGTAGATCCCGCTCCTCCCGCAAGAGGTTCACCGTCACCAGTCCTCCGCTCTGCCCCGCCGCCGTCTCCACGGAGTCCGTCAGCCGCTGGCGGATGTCGGGCCGGACAATGAGCCGGTCCACCACGATCTCCACCGTGTGCTTTTTGTTCTTCTCCAGGGGGATTTCTTCCGTCAGCTCATAGAGGTGTCCGTCCGCCCGCACCCGGGAAAAGCCCGCCCGGCGTGCGTCCTCCAGCACCTTGGTGTGCTCCCCCTTGCGCCCCCGCACCACCGGCGCCAGCACCTGGATGCGGGTCCCCTCGGGCAGGGCCAAAATTTGGTCGATGATCTGATCCACCGTCTGCTGCCGGATCTCCTTGCCGCACTTAGGGCAGTGGGGCGTGCCCACCCGGGCCCACAGCAGCCGGAAATAGTCATAAATCTCCGTCACCGTACCCACGGTGGACCGGGGGTTTTTGCTGGTGGTCTTTTGGTCAATGGAAATCGCCGGGGAAAGCCCGTCGATGTAGTCCACATCGGGCTTATCCATCTGCCCCAAAAACATCCGGGCATAGCTGGACAGGCTCTCCACATACCGCCGCTGTCCCTCGGCATAAATGGTGTCAAAGGCCAGGGAGGACTTGCCGCTGCCGGAAAGCCCCGTCATCACCACCAGCTTGTCCCGGGGAATGGTGACATCAATATTCTTGAGGTTATTCTCCCGTGCGCCCTTAACAAAAATATGATCCTGCATGGTTTCTCCTTTGCGCTGAAAAAGATATAGGCTCTCGGCTCAAATGAGCCCTACCCATATTCCGACTGCTATCAATACTATACCTGCTATTCTGCCTGCGGTCTTTGCCCTTTTGTACCCCAAAAAAGCAATGGTCTCCGGCGTGGTAAACGGCAGTAAAAAAACAACAATCCCCATTATTATAACGCCGATTCCCACCATAAAAACGCTCTTTGTAAACGCGCTGACCGCAATGACCAATAGTCCTAAGACTATACCGCCCGCAAAATACTTGATTCTGCGTTCATCCTTCTCATTTTCATCCTTATAGCTTTTCTCGCACCCATCGCTGCAAAAATCCAGCTCACCCTTAACTTCTTTCCCACAATATCCGCATTTTTTCATATCCATTCCTCCGTTGGTTCCCAAACTCATACCCGCATGTTCCCATCCGTAGGGGCCGATGATCCTGTTGCGGTGCCCAAAATTTCTGCGCAGCCTTACGGCGGACGCAAAATTTTGACCGCGGCCACTCGCTCACTTCGCTTCATCTGCCACTGGCAGCGCTCAGCTCGCTCCCCATATCGGCCCGCCTCCACAGCACTATTTGCAATCCATCCGTAGGGCGGGCTGCCCTCAGCCCGCCGCCCGGACTTGCACCGGCTTTCTGCTAAGCCTCATGTCATTGCGAGGCCAGTTCTCAAACCGGCCGTGGCAATCCGTCCCCCTCTTTCACTCCACAATGAGGTCCGCCGCGGCGGCCCGCAGCAGCGCCATCAGGTCCTTTGGGTCGCACACCACCTGGTATCCGATCTTTCCCGCCGAAACCGCCACCTGGGAAAGGCTCTCCGCCGTCTCGTGAAACACCGTGGGAAACTGCTTCTTCATTCCCACCGGGCTGCACCCGCCGTGTACATAGCCCGTCAGCGGCAGCAGCTCCTTCTGGGGCAGCATGGCAACGGACTTCTCCCCCACGGCCCGGGCCGCCTTTTTCAGGTCCAGGTTCTCCGCCACGGGGATGTCAAACACATAGTATCCCCCGGACGCGCCCTTGCACACCAGGGTCTTAAACACCATTTCCGGCTCCAGCCCCACGGCCCTTGCCACGCTGACTCCGTCGATGGCATCCCCCTCTCCGTGGGGATAGGTCTTTGCCGTGTAGGCGATCTTCTTCTGCTCCAATGTACGCATCACATTGGTTTTTTCCTCTTTATTCTTTGCCATAACCGTCCTCCTTATGTCAGGGCCTGTATGCCCTCCAGCACCAGCAGATGGGCCGGATAAAACGCATAAAACGCCCATCGCCAGCGTCTGTTTACGCCAGGCCGTCCGTTATACAGCCAAATCACCGGCAGCGCCGCCGCCGCCAAAATCTGTATAGGCACCGCTATGCCGAAAGCCGGCACTGTCCGGCTGCTGATACACAATCCGTTCAGCACCAGCATGCCCAAGAGCAGGCCGCACTTTGCGTATCTGCCCTCCCGGCACAGATAAAACAGCGCCACGGTCACAACGCCCCAGCCGCCGTAGTCCACATGCAGCAGCTCTCCGGCAGCAAAGCCTGCCGCCAGTGCCAGCGCCGCGCCTGCGTACCCGATGGCCCCGGGCTCCCGGCGCAGCCGGTCCAGCCCCCGGAGGGACAGCAGCGCCAGGCAAAAGGTCCAAAGCACATTCTGCCGCCCCGGCACAAAAAAGTGTCCGAACTCCAGGTTAAACGGTATCTCCGACACCGCCGCCCAGATCGCCATGCGCAGCAGATACCTCCCAAAGCTCCGGGTATGGGCATAGCCCTCGGCGATGAAAAACGCGAAAATGGGAAACGCCAGCCGCCCGATACACCGCAAGATTACCGTCTCCGGCAGCAGGATCGCTCCCACATGGTCTATAAGCATCAGCGCCGCTGCCATTAGCTTCAGCGTCCCGCCGTCAAGCCCTTTGCTTTGCTCCATCCGTTTCCTTTCCGCTTGCCAGCAGCATCACCGCGCCCAGCACACACGCAACGCCCAGGATCATCCACCCGGTCATTCTCTCGTGAAACACCACCACGCCCATCAGCGACTCCACCACCGGCTCGATGTTGGTGATGATGGACGCCCGGCCGCTCTCCACGCCCTCCAGGCCCTTGGTATACAGGTAATACGGCAGCGCTGTGGACACCACTATCACCAGCATGCACCCCAGCGCCCCCTTAGGCTGCCGCAAAACCGGCCCCAAGGCCGAAAAGTCCGCCAAAAGCACCGACCCCAGCCCTGCCACCAAAAAGGTCCAGTAGATCATGGTGTAGCTGCTGTAATGGGTCATGCCGTAGTGGGCGAACACCGTGTAGCTGGCATAGCACAGTCCCGAGGCCACCCCCAGGGCGATGCCCGGCAGGGAGGCCGTAGCGCCCCCGCCCAAAACGCCGCTGACCAGCACGCAGCCCACCAGTGAAATGCCCAGGGCCGCCAGCTTCCGCCCCGTGAGGGGCGTTTTCCACAGCACCGCCGAGATAAGCACCACAAACGACGGCGCCAGGTAGAGCAGGATCGCCGCCACCGACAGGGAGCACAGGGTCTGACACTGGAAATACACAATGCTTAAAAGCAAAATGCTCACCAGCCCCGACCCCAGGAAAATAGGCAGGTGCCTTAGCTTAATGCGAAATACCTCCCGGTGCAGCAGGCCGAACATCACCGTCAGCACCACCAGCGTTCCGAAGTTACGCACGAACACCCGGTTTCCCAGACCCATGCCCATCTGGGTCAGCATGCGGTTGGACAGCCCTATGCAGCCCCAGCAAATACCGCTGAGCAAGATAAATATGTACGAAATGCTCTTTTTCATAGCCCGCCTCCGCCTCTTCTCTTTTTCTTTGCCGCGGGCCGCCGGGCCGCATATTCCTCCACCGGAAAGTCCTCGATCCGGCTGTCCGCACGCAGATACAGCGGGTGGTGGGGATGTCCCGCCGCCGAAACCCGTCCGCACTTCACCCACCGGGCCCCATGCGCCTGGCCAATGGCAATCATCTCCTGCAGGCAGTCCCAAAGGTAGTCCCGCTTTTCGATGACGGTCCCCCAGGCCGCCCACACCGTGGGCCGCTCCGACAGGGACAGAATGTAGTCAAAGGCCCGCATATTCTCCCGGTGCAGCTCGGCGTTCAGCGTCCATTCCATGTCGTCCGGCGAGGTGGCCCGCTGGGCGTACACATTGAACATGATAAAGGAGTCAAATCCATTCCTCAGGGCGATCCGCTCCACGCTCTTGAGGGTAGGATCCAGTGCCCCGGGCCGGGCGGTAGAGGGGTTGATGCCGATGCAGATCAGGGGATTTTCTCCCCGGGTGCCCAAAGTATATCGGTACTCTGTGTAGGTGTTCGGCACAAACAGCCACTTATCCACGTCGTATTCTTCATTTGGCTCCAGGGCCAGCCGAAGCTGCCCGTCAAAGCCGATATCCCCCAGCATGCGTATATCCATGGTTGGTATGTGCTGCATAGTTTCTCTCTTTCTTTATAAGTGTGCCTAAAAAGGCCTCGCAGAGTTCGCGTCCGCAGACGCGAAAAAGTCAAATCATTTTCTCTCGCGACCTGTGCGTGAGAGAAAATACCTCTCAGTCTTTTTGTTGAAAAAACCCGGAGGGTTTTTTCAACAGCCTCTTTATTTCTGTCCCCGCAGCTCGATGATCTGATCCCGGAGCAATGCGGCGTATTCAAACTCCAGCATTTTGCTGGCTTCCTTCATTTCCTTCTCCAGGCGGCGGATGGTCTCCTCCCGCTCCGCCTCCGTCAGCTTGCGGCGGGCCTTCTTATTCTCCTCCTCCGCCGAGTGGGAGATCTCCAGCACCTTCCGCACGCTCTTACGGATGGTTTTCGGCACGATGCCGTGGGCCTTGTTATATGCATCCTGCTTTTTCCGGCGGCGCTCCGTCTCCGTGATAGCCGCCTTCATAGACGGGGTAACGGTGTCTGCATACAGCACCACCAGGCCCTCGGCATTTCGGGCCGCCCGGCCGATGGTTTGGATGAGGCTGGTCTCGCTGCGCAAAAAGCCCTCCTTGTCCGCATCCAGAATGGCCACCATGGACACCTCCGGCAGGTCCAATCCCTCCCGCAGCAGATTGATGCCCACCAGTACATCGAATTCGCCCAGCCGCAGATCCCGTATCAGCTCCATCCGCTGGATGGTGGCGATGTCCGAATGCATATACCGCACCCGCAGCCCCAGGCCCTTCATATGCTCCGTCAGGTCCTCGGCCATGCGCTTGGTAAGGGTCGTCACCAGCACGCGCTCGTCCCGATCCGCCCGGGTGCGTATCTCTGCCACCAGGTCGTCGATCTGCCCGGTAACGGGCCGCACCTCCACCCGAGGATCCAGCAGGCCCGTGGGCCGGATCACCTGCTCCACGATCTGGTCTGCGCCGCTTTTTTCGTAGTCTCCCGGGGTGGCTGACACCAGCACCACCTGGTGAAACCGCTCCTCGAACTCCTCAAATTTCAGGGGCCGGTTATCGAAGGCGCAGGGCAGCCGGAACCCGTAGTTCACCAGGCTCTCCTTCCGGGCCCGGTCGCCGTTGTACATGGCCCGCACCTGGGGCAGTGTCACGTGGCTCTCGTCCACAAACAGCACAAAGTCCTCCGGGAAGTAGTCCAGCAGCGTCATGGGCGGCGAACCCGGCTCCCGGCCGGAGATGACCCGGCTGTAATTTTCAATGCCCGTGCAGTAGCCCAGCTCCCGCATCATCTCCACATCATACCGGGTCCGCTGGTCAATGCGCTGGGCCTCCACCAGCTTGCCGTTATCCTCGAAAAATTTCTTCCGCTCCGCCAGCTCCCGCTCAATTTCCTCCGTGGCCCGGGCCATTTTCTCCTTGGTAGTCACATAGTGGCTGGCTGGATAAATGGCCACATGGTCAATGATCCGCTGGGCCTGACCGGTCACAGGGTTAAACTCGCTGATGCGGTCCACCTCGTCCCCAAAGAATTCCACCCGGATAGCGTATCCGTTGGCATACACCGGATAAATCTCCACCGTGTCCCCCCGGACCCGGAACATATTCCGCTCAAAGGCCACATCGTTGCGCTCATAGCGAATTTCCACCAGCTTGCGCAGCAGCTGATCCCTTGGATACTCCTTCCCCCGGCGCAGGGAGATGACCATGTTGGCGTAGTCAATGGGGTCGCCCAGGCCGTAAATGCACGACACCGAGGCCACCACGATCACATCCCGCCGCTCAAAGAGAGCCGCCGTGGCGCTGTGGCGCAGCCGCTCGATCTCCGCGTTGATGGATGCGTCCTTTTCGATAAAGGTATCCGTGTGGGCAATGTACGCCTCCGGCTGGTAGTAGTCGTAGTAGGAGACGAAATACTCCACCGCATTCTCCGGAAAAAACTCCCGGAACTCCTCGCACAGCTGGGCCGCCAGCGTCTTGTTGTGGGCCAGCACCAAGGTGGGCCGCTGGACCTTTTCGATGACCTTGGCCATAGTGTAGGTCTTGCCGCTGCCGGTAACGCCGTACAGCAGCGCGCTGCCACCGTCACCATCCAGCATAGCGGACAGCGTGTGGTACGCCTTTGTCTGTTCGGCAGACAGTTCGATCTCCGCCGCCTTGGGGGCAGCAGGCAGATCCGCGTACGGATTTCTGTACTTCTCTTTTTTGAAAAAGCGCAGCACGCCGCACTTTTCCATATTTTTCAACACGCCATCGCCTACGCCGCAGAGGGTTTTGATCTCCTCCACGGTGGCGCTGCCAATGTCCAGCAGAAGGTCGGCAACAGACTGCTGCTTTGGCGTTAGGCGGGGCAGCTCTTCGCCGCGACTGACGGTCAATTCCGCCATGCGCACCCCTGCCACGCCGATCTTACCGAACCCACGGGGCAGCATTTGCAGCAGGCACTCGTAGGTGGTGCAAAAATAGCGGCTTTTCATCCACCGAGCCAGGCGAATTTGGCTCTCGTCCAGCACCGTACCGTAATCGCACACACGGGCAATGTCTTTCAGCGCCGGATTGATCCCCACAAACACTTGCAGCACAATCCCTCGGCGCAGTCGATTGCCGCTTCCAAAGGGCACCTCTACCGCCACGCCCGGGCGCACCCGATCCGCCAGCGCAGGGGGCACCGCATAATCGTAGTCACTGTCCAGATTAAAGAAGGTGCGCTCCACAGCCACGGTGGCAATGGGTCGGTTCTCTGCTTTGTCGCTCACTTTATTTCTGCTTGAGTTCGTCCGGCTCCTCAATCACATACTTACCGGAATTGATGTCGTCAATAGCCAAGGATACGGTCTTGGTGTCCAAATGCTCCTCATTGGCAATGGCCTCGTCCTGAATTTCCCGGGCGCGCTTGGCCGTGCCAACCACCAGGCTGTATCGGCTGTTTACATTCTTGAGCATTTCTTTCAAATCGGGATTAAACATAGTATTCTACCTCCAGTAGCAGTTATTCTGCGTTGCGCTTTGCCAGCTCATCGCAGATGATGTGATTGATTTCGTGTACAGCGGTGTCCAAATCGTCATT
>ENA-UEYI01001466-UEYI01001466.1-human-gut-metagenome-genome-assembly--contig:-NODE-1466-length-19826-cov-3.282192_pt1 | contig 19826 bp, 9 predicted proteins | sample MGYA00242900_ERZ507916 | MGnify/ENA primary metagenome ERZ507916 (study PRJEB26167, sample SAMN06115521) | human gut metagenome | host: Homo sapiens | place: China:Chongqing | collected 2015-09-02...
TTCTGCGCCTCGGAGTAGACCTCGAAATCGTAGGTCAGCGCCGAGGTGAACGACATGTCGCCGCCGCACAGGCGCAGGATGCGGTAGGGCAGGCCCAGGGCCTTGACGATGCTCTCCACGTGGGCCACCATGCCGTCCAATGCTTCGTAGCTCTTTTCGGGCAGCGAGAGCTGCACGATCTCCACCTTGTCGAACTGGTGCAGGCGGTTCAGTCCGCGCACGTCCTTGCCGTACGACCCGGCCTCGCGGCGGAAGCACGGGGTGTAGGCGGTCATCTTCACCGGAAAATCCTCCTTTTCGAGGATCACGTCGCGGTAGATGTTCGTCACGGGAACCTCGGCCGTGGGAACGAGGTAGAAGTTGTCTACCGTGGCGTGGTACATCTGCCCCTCCTTGTCGGGGAGCTGTCCCGTGCCGAAGCCCGAAGCCTCGTTGACCATCACGGGCGGCTCCACTTCGAGGTAGCCGGCCGCCGTGTTGCAGTCGAGGAAATAGTTGATCAGCGCGCGCTGCAACCGTGCGCCCTTGCCCTTGTAGACGGGGAATCCCGCGCCGGTGAGCTTCACGCCCAGGTCGAAGTCGATGATGTCGTACTTGCGGGCCAGCTCCCAGTGGGGCAGCGGGTTTTCCGGAAGCGCGGTGTAGCTTTCCACGAGCTTGACGACGAGGTTGTCCTCGGCCGTCTTGCCTTCGGGGACGATCTCGGCGGGGAAGTTCGGCAGCGAGACGATGGCCGACTGCAACTCCTGCCGGGCGTCGGTCAGCTCGGCTTCGAGGCGCGAGGACTTCTCCTTGAGGTCCGCCACGAAGCGTTTGCGCTCCTCGGCCTCCTCGCGGCGGCCCTGGCCCATCAGTGCGCCGATCTCCTTGGCGGCCTTGTTCTGGGCGGCCAGCGTGTTGTCGAGTTCCAGCTGGAGGGCTTTGCGCCGGTCGTCGAAGCTGATGATCTTTTCGATGACAGGCGCGGCGTCCACGCCCTTCTTGGCCAGCTTGCGTGCGGCGGCCTCTTTGTCATCGCGGATTTGCTTTATCGTAAGCATAATATCGTGAGTTTTTTTGTGTTTTCGCCTTACAACCTGCAAAATTAGTAAATTCGCGCCAAACTGTCACGCCGAGACGCCGTTTTTTGCGATTTTATGAAAAAACCGGACTTCCGCTCAAAGCGGAAATCCGGTTTTCGGTTGTGCGGGCTGCGGATCAGCGGGTGTGGAGCACGAGGTCCGTGCGCAGACGCTTGCCTTCGGCCGGGACTTTCGCCGCCGTGCTTCCGGAGGCTTTCGCCGGAACGGCGACGCGTTCGCCCGTCAGGTAGGCCGTGAAGCGCTGTCCGCCGGTCTCGATGCTTCCGGTCCGCGATTCCGCGGCGCGGGCCGCGGTCTGTGCGGACGCCTGCTGGAGGGGCTTCATCTTGAGGGACGAGTAGGTTTTCGAACCGGCGTATTGGCGCAGGTAGCTCGAACTCGACGCCTGCGGCGTGCTGAAGAGCAGGAACATGTAGCTGTTGACCTCTTCGGGCGAGTAGGGGCTTGAAGCCCAGTAGAGCGTGTCGCCGATGTAGCCGACGGCCATTCCGGCGTCGCCCCAGAAGATCGACAGTCCGTTCGAGAAGCCGAGCGTTGCATAGGCGCCGTTGTACATCCCCGCGTACTGGGGTTCGACGATCAGCATGTGCAGCTCCTTGTCGTAGTAGCCCTTCAGTTGGGGTGCGAAGTCGCGCATGTCGGTCATGCCGCTGATGAGCACGTCGCGGTCGTTGATGCGCGCGATGTCCATGCGGAAGGTCTTTTTGGACGACTGCGAATCGACGTCGACGGTCGCCGTGACGCCGAATGCGCCGATGAAGTCCTCCAGGGTCTTCGTCCGGTCGAAATCCTTGGCGAAGTAGCCGAACGTCGACGCGCTCTTCGAAACGAAAGCCGTGTCGCCGAACGAGTTGTACATCAGCAGGGCGAGTGTGTACGTGCTGCCTTCGTCGAGCGGGCTGAACGACGTGCCGCGGCCTTCGGGGGAGTTGAGCTGCGCGATCATCTCCTCGGGAACGTCGTAGCCCCGGGATGCGGTCACCTCCTCCAGTGTCATGCCGAGCGCTTCGCACAGGTAGTCGGCGACGGCGGTTTTGACGCAGAGATATTTCATCGCCGCCACATTCGCGGTCTGCATCTGCCAGATGAGCGTGTTGTAGGGCGAGTAGTTGAGGTTGTTCTCCGGAGCGTAGAACTCGAATTCGAGCGATCGGGGAGCATATTCGTCGTTCGGGTCGTTCGTGAACCGCTGCGTGTAGAGCTTGCAGGGGTTCTCGATCGAGTCGTAGGCCAGCGCCACGGCGGTGTAGTTGCCCGAGGGAACGTTCCAGACCGAGGCGTCGTCCGCGAGGAGCGTCACCACGGGGGTCACGGCCTCCAGTTTGTCGTCGATCAGCTGCCGGCGCACCTCTTGCTGCCGTTCGGCGTCGGCGGTGATGTCTCCGGCGACGACCGCGGCCTTGTAGTACTTCGTGTATTCGTTGGGCGAGAAGTGGAGTTTCGGAGCCTTGAATCCGGTGCTCGTGGTCTCGATGCCCTCGAAGGCGATCTCCACGACGGGCGTGGTGTCGATGTCGGTGTCGAAGACCAGTTTCTCGGTCCCCTGGGCGAAATAGCCCGACGACACGTAGTAGATCAGGTAGAACGAGAAGGTGCTCTCGCCGTCGAACGTGCAGGGATAGCTGGCGTACGCCGAGTCGTTGCCGGTGTAAACGGCCATGTCGGCGACGTAGACGTACTCATTGTAGTTCGAGTTGTAGTAGCCGATCGACTGCGCCGGCACGGTGCAGGTGTTGTCGTCGTGGAGGACGAACTTGAACGTCACGCCGCTGGCCCAGTCCTTCAGCCGGAAGATATTGGCTCCCACGGCTTTTTCGACCTCCAGACCCGAATCGCGGCCCGAATAGTACCCGTTGTAGTGGTAGGTTGCCAGCTGGGGGATCTCTTCGCCCTCTCCGGTGGTGCGGTAGAGCGTCTCCCACTCCAGTTCGTAGGTGGCCGAAAGGGTCACCTTGTCGGAGTACTGCGCCACCTGCGCGGCGTTGTCGCCCGGACGCGCCTCCCGGCTGCTGATGTAGAGCGTGGTCTTGTAGTTCGAACCCATGACGAAGTTCGAAAGGTCGACCTCGACGGGAACCGTCACGGAGTGGCTGCCGTCGGGAATGGTCGCCTCGGCCGGAACCGAGAACAGCTCGTAGTCGTCGTCCTTGGTCGCCAGATAGACCTTGTAGGCGCCTTTGTTGCCCGGACGCGCGATTTCGACGTTGATCACGCCCTGCACGGCGTCCTGCGGAAACTCCTTCTGGATGGACGACTGGATGAAGTGGATGGCCTTCGCATCGTCCTTGTTGGGGGTGTATTGGTCGCCCTCCTGCGTCTGGCTGCAGGCCACGGTGAAGAGCAGCAGTCCCGCACCCAGATATTTCGATATGTTTTTCATAGTGTACTTGATTTTCAACGGTTCAAAGGCTCGTTAGGGATTCTGGTCCTCCTCGTTGATGTTCGGATTGGCATCCAGTTCGGCTTTGGGAATGGTCAGCACCCAGTCGTAAGTGTCGGCTTTGGTGATGTTGACGTTCCGGCGGTTCATCATCGAAATGCACTCCTCGGAGAAGCCGTCGTCGGTCCGGCGGTCGATGCCCTGGCCCATGCGGCGGACGTCGAACATCCCGCCGTACTCACCCCACAGTTCGATGCGGCGGTGGGTGAGGATGTTTTCGAGGAACGATCCGGTCCAGGTCGTGGTCGTCGAGCCGAGCAGCGTGCCGCTGCGGTTGTTGGCGCTGTAACCCGGGTCGCGTTCGGCCATGACGGTGTTCATCAGTTCGCGTGCGCTCTTGAGGTCGTCCAGCCGCAGGGCCGCTTCGGCGGCCGTGAAGTACATCTCCTCGACGCGCATGTAGATGTAGTCGCCCAGGAAGGAGGCCACGTTGGCGAACGAGAATTTTTTGCTGACGTAGGGCGACTCCTTGTCCGAGGGGTCCCACCAGTCGCGGCGGATGTCTGTCGCGCTGATGCGGTTGTAGAGCTGCTTGCTGATCAGCTTCGGCGCCGATTTGGCATAGGCGCCCTCCTTGTTGTCCATGTGGGTGAAGAACCCGGCGTAGCCGCCCGCCTGGTCGGCCACCTGAATGCCTGCGCCCCACATGACGTTCTGCTTGTCGAGCGAGTTCATGCCGCCCGTCAGGTCGCTCTTCGTGCCGACGGCGTAGCCGCCTTCGTCGATCACGCGCTTGGCCGCCTTGAATGCCCCGTCCCAGTCGCCTTCCGCCAGACAGGCGCGCGACTTGATGCCCAGGGCCACGTAGAGGTTGATGTGCGATTTGTTATTCTCGGCCAGCGTGGTTTCCCTGGCCTTTTCGAGCAGTTCGATGGCACGGTCGATGTCCTGGTCGATACGGCCGTAGACCGTGCGCAGCGATTCGCGGGGCTGTCCGCCCGTGTCGATCGACGTGCCGGTGGTGTAAACCGGTACGCAGGGCTCGTTCCAGCGCGAAGCGCCCGTCAGGGAGTTGTAGGGGGCGCGGGAGAACCACGTCGCCAGGTTCAGGTAGCAGAGCGCCCGGATGGCGTAGGCCTGTCCTGCGACGTAGGCCACGTCGGCCTCCGTTCCGGCCATTTCCGGCTCGGCGTCGATGATGTAGTTTACATTGGCGATCCATTTGTAGTTGGCGTACCAGACGTCGTACGACCGGAAGGCCGACGAAGTGTAGTTGCTCTTGACGTTGTAGCAGTGGTCGCCCCAGAACCAGCCGTTGCCCTGCGACTGCATGATCAGGTCGTCGGCCATGCAGTCGAGCGCCAGGTTGTAGGCCGCGATGCCGAAGCACTGGTGGGTGTTTGCGGTCGTGGACCATCCGGCCGTCCACATCGAGCGGTAGACGCCGTTGACCGAAGTGATGGCCGTGGATGCCGATTTGAGCAGTTCCTTGCCCGAACCCGAGTCGGTCGGAGAGAAATCGAGCATCGAGTCGCTGCACGAGGGGGCTGATAAGCCGATCAGTGCGATGATAAGATATATTGCTTTTTTCATAGTTGTTTTCTCCCGTGGTTAAAAGTTCAGGTCGATACCGAATGCGATCACGCGCGACGGGGTGTAGCTGTAAGCCACCGATCCCGTGAAGTTATACTGCGGGTCCATGCCGTCCATGTGGTTGAACATGGCGATGTTGTCCAGCGTGGCGTAGATGCGCAGCGACTCGATGTCGATCTTCTTGAGCCAGCGCTTGGGAAGCGTGTAGCCGACGGTGATGTTCTTGATGGCGAAGTACGAAGCGTCGATCAGCGAGTTGCTGGTCGTGGCGTACGAGCCGCCCACTTCGAGCATCGGCACGTCGGTCTTGTCGCCCGGCTTCTGCCAGCGGCGTTTGGCGTTTTTGTGCCAGTTGTTGCCGGCGTACTGCACGTACATCGAGCCGTTGTAGAGTCCGTCGTAAACCCATCCGCCGATCGAATAGGTCGTCAGGAACGAGACGTCGATGTTCTTCAGGATCGTGAACGTCGAACCGATGCTGCCGAAGAGTTTCGGCTCGCGGCTTTCGTGGTAGTATTTGCTCAAGGTGGCCATCGCCACGTTGTCGGTGATGTACTCGTCGCAGCGCGTGTTCACCAGCGCCCCCTCGTCGTTGACCGTCTGGGTCCAGTAGGCGTAGTAGAGCTGCTTGCCCGTGGCGGGGTCCACGCCGGCCGTTTTCGGCAGGTAGAAGGTGTAGATCGGCCGCCCCACCTCGATGACGCGGATGCCCGACGTGATGACATCCTGGCCGCCCGTGAGCGAGAGCACCTTGTTGCGGTTGAACGAACCCATCAGCGTCGCGTCCCAGCGGAAGTCGCGCTTGTCGAGGATCGTTCCGCGCAGCGAGACCTCGAGCCCCTGGTTGCGCAGCGAGCCGACGTTGTCGTTGAAGCCCGTGAATCCGGTCGAGATCGGCAGCGGACTGTTGAGCAGCATGTCGCGCGTTTTGCGGTTGTAATACTCGACCGAAACGCCCAGTCGGCCGCCGAACATCGTGGCTTCGATGCCGGCGTTGAGGTTGCCGTTCTTCTCCCAGGTCACCTTCCTGTTTTCGAGCTTGTCGACGAAGGCGCCCGCATCGGTGGCGTTGGGCCACGTGTAGTCGTAGAGACCCTGCCATGCGTAATAGGTTCCCAGGTTGTCGTTGCCCTGTACGCCGTATGAAACCTTCAGCGTGAGGTTGTCGAGCCACTGGCGGGTGTTCTCCATGAACTGCTCTTCGGAGATGCGCCACGAGGCGCCCACCGACCAGAAATGGCCCCAGCGGTCGCTGGGATGGAAGCGCGACGAACCGTCCGTTCGCCAGCTGGCGTCGATGTAGTAACGGCTCTTGAAGCCGTAGTTGATGCGCGCGAGGTAGGACTCCACGCCGTAGTTGTGCGAATAGCTGTTGTTGTCGGTGGTCGTCACGGCGTGTCCCAACTCGTCGATCCCGCCGACGATGCCGGTTTTTTCGCCGAGGGCGTAGTTGTACTTGTAGCGGTAGTACTCATGGCCGGCCAGCAGGTTGAGGGAGTGGTCGCCGAACGTGCGGTCGTAGGTCAGCAGCTGGTTGAACGTGTAGCTCAGCGTGCGGGTGTTGGTCTTGCTGAGGCGTCCGCCCTGCTGGGCCGCGTTGCCGTGCTCCTTGTCGTAGACCAGCGTGCGCTGGTAGTCGGTGTAGTCCGTACCGAAGTTCATCGTGAGTTTCAGTCCGTAGAGCCGGGCCTCCTCCCTGACCGTCCCGAAGGTGATGTAGCTGCGCGCCGAAAGCGAGTTGCGGGTGTAGTAGGCCTTGTTGTTGTAAAGTTCGGCCTTCGAGTTGAAGCCCTGGGCCGAGGGGCGGTTGGCGTAGCCGTTGTCATCCTCCGATCCGTATTCGTATTGCAGCCGCCCGTCGGCGTCGCGCACGTTGTTGCCGGCCATGTCCTTCAGGTAGACGGGATAGACCGGGGCCATGAACTGCGCCGTGTACCAGACGTTCGCCGTGCTTGCGTCCTCGAAACTCTGGTAGCTCGATTCGCTGTGGGCGAAGTTGGCGTTCATGCCGATCTTGAGCCAGCTCTTGGCCTGCGAATCGGCGCCCACGCGGCCCGTGTAGCGGGAGAAGTCGGTGTTCTGGAGAATGCCGTCTTCCATGTAGTATCCCAGCGATGCGACGTAGTTGGCGCGTTCCGAACCGCCGTTCACCGAGACGATGTGTTCGGTGCGTATGGCCGAATTGTCGCTGATTTCGTCCAGCCAGTTCTCGTTCCATGCAGCTTTGGCATCCGAACGGATCTTGCCCGTCGACTGGTCGATCAGCGTCTCCCACGTGTAATTCTTGTACGGGTTGTAGTATTCGGGATTCTTCAGTCCGCCGATCTGCTGGCCGAGGTTGGCGGCGGCGTAGCGGCTCGCGCCCTCGAAATCCATGCCCGTGCCGTATTGGGCGCTGTTGCGCAGCGCTTCGTAGCTCATCTCGACGTAATCTTTCATGTCGACCAGGTCGTAGCGGGGGATGGCGCGCGAGGCGATTCCGACGTTGCCCTTGTACGAAATGCGGATTTTGTCCTTCTTGCCCTTCTTGGTCGTGATGACGATGACGCCGTTGGCTCCGCGGGCGCCGTAGAGCGCACCTGCCGATGCGTCCTTGAGCACGGTCATCGTCTCGATGTCCGCGGGGTTGATCGCGCTGAGCGACCCGTCGAAGGGGATGCCGTCGACCACGTATAGCGGTGTCGCCGAGGCGTTCACCGACCCGATGCCGCGGATGATGACCGATGCCGCTTCGCCCGGCTGGCCGCCGCCGGAGGCGACCTGCACGCCGGCTACGGTTCCTTCGAACGATTTGGTGACGTTGCCCACGACGCGCTTCTGGAGTTCGCCGCCCTTGACGACGGCGGCCGAACCGGTGAACGACTCCTTCTTGGCCGTACCGTAGGCCACGACCATCACGCCTTCGATCTCGGCGGTGTCCTCCCGGAGCGTGACGTCGATGCGGGTCTTGTTGCCGACAGGGATTTTCTCGGTCTTGTAGCCCAGGTAGGAGACGACGAGCGTGGCGTTGGCCGGGACGTTCGTCAGGGTGTAGTCTCCGTCGACGTTCGTCGTGATGCCCTGCGTAGTGCCCTCCACGAGAACGTTCGCGCCGATGATGGCTTCGCCGTTGGCTCCGGTGACTTTGCCGCTGACGGCGACGTTCTGCGCCCAGGAGGCCGTCGTCCATGCCAGCGACAGGATGCACCAGAGAATTGCTGCTATCTTGTTCATAGATGTACTCTTATTTGATGTTGTGCGTGTTGTGAATGATGGTCCAGAGGTCGCCTTCGGGTTTCGCTCCGGCGGGCAGCTGGACGCTCTCCATCGGGTAGATGAACTTCTCGGGGTTGGCGATGGGTTTCCCGGCGGGCGACCGGAGCGGTTCGTCCGTTCGGGTTGCGGCCTGCGCCTTCGCCCGGGCGGCGTCCGGAGCCGCGCTGGTGGTCGCCGAACCCCATTTGGTGACTTTGTCGCCGACCGTGTTGGTCGCCGTCGCCATGAAGACGTACGTGGTTTCGGGCGTTACGCCGCTCTCCCCGGTGAAGAGGATGGCAAAGCCGTTTCCGTTGATGTAGGGGAGGTACTCCTCCTTGAGGTCGTGTCCGAACTCTTCGATCACGGCCGGATAGTTGTCCGTGCTGACGTTCGCCAGGGCGCTCTGTTTGAAAATCGCGTAACGCACCGTTGCGATGTCGATGCCCTTCATGACGCCGGCCACGGTGTTGTGCGTCGGGCCGTAGTTGGCGTTGGTCGAGGCTGCGGCTGCGAACCACGCGGCTGCGGCCGTGCTGGTCTTCGTGGTGACGGAGTTGACGCAGACCGTTTCGGCGCCGCTCGACGAGGTGGCCAGCGTGAGCAGCGTGTAGGACGTGCCGGCGCTGACTCCTTCCGTAAGTCCGTTGTAACCGTCGGCGCTGTTTACCGTCGCCGAGAGCAGCTCGGGGTTGAACTGGACTCCGTAATTGGGGTCTTTCAGGAATGCGGCGATGGCCTGTCGGTCGTAGGGATCGGAGAAGACCTGATTGAAGAGCTTGGTCGTCAGCGTACGGTAACGGACGTCCGTCACGTCGTCTCCCTTCCAGTGGGTCCACACGGAGTTGGTCCAGCCGTAACCCGTCAGGGCGAGGTAGGCGTTGGTGATGTAGAACCGCTGCGTGAACCAGTCGCTGCCGCCGTAGTTCGGACCGGCGGAGTAGCCGTCGGCCGTGGTCTTGAACTGCGTGGAGGAGAGGTTCGAGGTGATGTTGCCCCGCAGGTCCATGCCGAAGGCGAAGATCACGTAGCTCAACTCGGGGGTGAGTCCCGTCATCTGGAGGCTCTGGGTTCCCGACTTGAGCATCGAGGCCATGGCCAGCTGGAGGCTGATGCCCTGCTTTTTGGCGAATTCGACGATATAGGTCTGGAAGGCGTTCATCAGCTCTTCGGGCGAATACTTGGCGAAGGTCGTGGCCGGGAGAATCTCATAATAGTAGGTTTCGTCGCTGGAGGCGTAGATGTCGAACGCCACGGCGTCGGAGATGATCGTCGTCGGGGCGATGACCAGCGGCGGAACGTCGGCGTCCGAGGTGACGAACGAGAGCTGTGCGGCTTCCGAGTTGGTGAAGCGCGTGGCGTCGGACGTCATGGCGCGCACCGAGAAGGAGTAGGTGCGGCCCTTGTCGAGTTTCGACAGGATGACCGTACGGTTTCGGGTGGTCGACACCTCCCCGCCGTCGACCGAGAACTCGTAGAGTTCCGCTTCGGGCACTTCGGTCCAGGAGATGACGGTTTTCGACGCATAGGCGCTGCCGAGCGTGATCTTCGGCTGGGGAAGCTGCTCCAGGTCGTCGGTCAGCACGTGGATGTAGGTGAAGGGGGATTCGGTGTATTCGGCCGGGTCCCGGGGGCAGGCCTTGACCGCCACGACATACTCTTTCTGCCGTTCCAGACTGTTGAATTCCAGCCGGCAGCCGGTTGTCGAGGTTTCGCTCCCGCCGTCGAACGTGTAGACGTAGGACCCTGCGTCGTCGACGGCTTCCCAGCGGAGGGTGAATCCGGTGGTCGTCAGGTCGCTGACGATGATCTGCGGCTGTGCGACGGGTTGCAGGCCGGAGCCGGTCTCCGCCGCGTCGTCGTCCGACGAGCAGGCGCACAGTCCCGCGAGGGCCGCCGCCGCGAATGCCGCGTATTTATAAAAGGTTTTCATAGGTTTGATTCTCTTTTGCGTTAGTGAATGTGTCATTCGACGGTTACCTCGATCGGTTTGCGAATGGCCGCGCCGTCCGAGACGATGATCGTCGTCCGGCCTTTCTTGAGGCCGGTGAGCTTCATCACTCCGCCCCGAAGTTCGATCTTCACGAGGTCGGGAACGGAAACGGTGTACCCCAGGACATTGGTGGCGGTGAAGTGGTTGCTCAGGTCGATGCTGACGGTGTCGCCCACGCCGACCCGCTGCGCCGGGATGCCGTCGATCTTGGCGATGTTCCGCAGCAGCTTGTAGGTGTCGAGGCTGCCGATGCCCATGTTGCCCAGATACTGCTGGTATTTGCCGGTGCAGTAGCGGTCGACGGACTGGGTGCTGCTCAACAGCGCCTGCCGGAGCATTTCGCCCGTAAGGCCCTTGCGTTTTTCAGCACCGTAGTAATAGCTGACGGCCAGCGCGCAGGCTCCCGACACGTGGGGGCAGGCCATCGAGGTCCCCTGGCTGCCTTCGTAGCCCGAAGAGCCGTCGGCGGCCACGCTCGTGCTGTAAACGCCGCCGTAGGCGTTGCTCAGCATCTGGTCGCCGCCCGGGGCCGAGATCTGGACCCATGTGCCGTAGTTGGTGTAGTAGGCCGGGGCGCCCGTGAACGCGGTTGCGCCCACGCTGATCGCGTTGGCGTCGGCGGCGGGATAGCAGACCTCGCTCGAAGCGTCGTTGCCCGCGGCGAAGAGGACGATGCCGCCGGCCATCGGGCCTGTCTGGTTGCCGTTTTCGTCCAGTCCCGCATATTTGTTGAAGTACTCCATGGCACGCGAGAGCGCCGAGTAGGAACCGCGTGTCCAGTCGGTCACGGAGATGGTTCCGGCGGTGTATCCCCAGCTGTTCTGGCAGATCACGGCGCCGTTGTCGGCGGCGTACTTGATGGCGCGGATCTGTCCGGCCAGTCCGGCGCCCGACGATCCGGACTCCGACTTGCCGAGAATCTCGCACGACATGATCTTCACGCCGTCGCCCCTGCCCGAGCCGCCTGCGATGCCGCAGACGCCCACGCCGTTGTTGTTCACGGCGGCGATCGTGCCGGCGACGTGCGTGCCGTGCATCAGTTCGGCCGAGAAATCCAGTTCGCCGGTCTCCTTGGTGAAGTTGTAGCCGTAAATGTCGTCCACATAGCCGTTGCCGTCGTCGTCGACGCCCGGCGTGCCGTTCAGTTCGGCCTCGTTGACCCACATGTTGGCGGCCAGGTCTTCGTGGTCGTACTTGACGCCCTGGTCCACGACGGCGACGATCACGTCGGGATTGCCCGTCGAGAGCTGCCAGGCGGCGTATACGTTGGCGTCGGCGCCCAGCTGGCTCGTCTGCGCGAAGATGTTTCCCGTGTTGTTGTAGTGCCATTGCATCTGCTGCGAGCGTTCGCTCTCGTTGAACGGGAAGGGGACGTTGCGCACCTCATCTGCGATGGCGCGGGTGACGCTCTGCGCCCCGGCGGCGGGAGATGCCGCGCGGCGGTGGTCCGAAGTTTCGGCGGCCAGCGAGTATTCGATGATTTCGATGTCCTTGCACGAAGAGAGCAGGCTGGCCATCTCGCTCGTCGGGACCGACGGGTCGTATTTGGCGTAATACCAGAGGTGCAGGCCTTCCCTGCGGGTGCGTTCTTCGAAACGCCCGCCGTCCGGGAAGAGCCGTTCGAAACGTACGGTGTTCACCGTGTTGAGGATGCGGTCGATCTCGTCGATGCCGCTGCCTTTCGAAACGCCCTGCGCGCGGCTCTTTTCCACGATGCCGGAGGCCTCGGTCTTCAGTTTGAGGATGATCTCGCCGCCGATGGCCGCCGGGGAGGCGTTGACGATGACGGGACCCGCGGTCTCTTCGCCGCCGCTCTGCGTGTCGTCCTTGGCGCACGATGCCGCCGCGAGGACGGTTGCCGCCAGGAGAAGCGATTTGAATGGATATTTCATAGACGATCAGTTTTTAGTGTTATTCCCGGATGCAGCGTATCTGTGCGGAACAGTCGTGCGCGCCGAGCCTGTAATTGCACCAGTTGGGGTTGAAGTTCACGAAGTAGGCCGATGACTTCGTCGCGTCGGGAGTCGCCTGGGCGGTCCAGTAGAATGCCATGCCGCCCGTGTAGTTGCAGATGCTCACCGAGATGTAGTCCGTGTAGTAGATGTTGCCGGCCATCGGGTAGTAGTCGCCGGTGTTTTTCCAGCGGCGCCCGCAGTCTTCGTAGGCGTTCCAGTCCCATTTGGCGCTGACGCCGGTTTCGTCGTAATCCGCCGCTGCGCCGCCGTTGGTGATCGAGTTGTTTCCGGCGGGAATGCCCCAGAGATCGGGTCCCGGGACCTTGTAGCCCGGAGGGCAGGGGTCGAAAATGGTCTTCTCGGGACCCCACAGTCCCGGATGCGTGGCCTTCGGGTCTGTTCCCGTGCAGTACCAGTCGGCGTGGCCGTTGTACGGCGATTGCAGGTAGGTCATCGGGTTCAGGATCGAATTGGGAATGTTGGCCGGCGGCGTGGCGAGCACGGCGGCCTGCGCGTTGTAGACCCATGTTCCCGTTCCGTCGCCGATCGCGGTGTTCGGTTCGTTGTAGGCCGGGACGTTGTTGCCGTCGGTATCCGCGTGGTAGGGCGATCGCGAAGGCGTGAAGGGGTCCTTGCGGCCCCATTCGTAGAACATGCCTCGGTTGCCCACGTCCATCGGGGTGTTGTTCAGCGCTCCGAGGTTGCGGTCCATGATCACGGCGGCGACTTTGCCTTCCGAGTCGATGTGGTCGTGCGCCGTGATTTCGTCGTTGCAGACCCAGATGTGCCAGCTCCAGACGATGTTGCCTTTGATGTCCTTCACGGCGATCACGGCGTTGCCTCCGTCGGCGTCGAAGATCACTTTTTGGCTCGACACCTCCACGTAGGCCTTGCTTTCGCCCTCCTCCGGCCATATCCGGGTGGTTTCGGTGCAGGCTGCCAGCAGTGCGGCCGACAGCACTGCGATGCTGCATATTATCGTATTTTTCATGTTCGGGATCGTTTTGTGTTCGTCTATTCCTTCCATGTGGTGGGGATCTTGTCGTAGTCCGAGAGTTTCGTACATCCCGCGAAACTGCTCTTGGCGGCGGTGATCGCGGTGAGTCCCGAGGCGGCGGCATTCTCCGCCGTGCGGTCGTACAGGTGGTATTTCACACCGTCGACGACCGTGTAGGGCGATTCGCCTTCGAGCGACGCGCAGCCCTGGAAGGTCGAAGTCAGCGTCTTGAGCTTCACGGCTTCGTCGAACAGGCTCACCGGAACGCTCCTGAGCATCCCGCAATCGCGGAAGAGATTCGCGACGCTGGTCAGTTTGACGGGGCTGCCCAGCATGTTCTTGCCGACCTCTTCGAGCGACGTACAACCGTCGAAGACCGAATTGAACATGGTGGCCGAAGCGCAGTTGAACACCTCCGACCCGACGCGGACCAGTCCCGTGCAGTCGGCGAACAGGCTGGTGTAGGTTGAAATCTGCGTGGTTTTCAGCAGCCCGTCGGGGATCTCCCGGAGTGAGGTACAGTTGAGGAATGCCTTCTGGAAATTGAGCGACGTGCCGTTCAGTCCCGTGAAGGCGTCCGGCGCGATGCTTTCGATTCCCGAGCAGCCGGAGAACATCTCCGTCAGGGTCTTCGTCTTGGTGTTGGCTTCGAACAGGCGCGAGGGAACCGTCGTGAGGCGGGTGCAGTTCAGGAAGCACTGGGCCACGGTGGTCGCGTTGACGTTCTTGGCGAAGAGCCCTGCCGGAATCGTCTCCAGGGCGGAGCATTCGGAGAATGTGTTGTTGAAGGCCGTCGCCCCGGTCAGTCCGTCGAAGATTCCGGCGGGCACGCTCTTCAGCGCCGTGGCCCCTGCGAAGAGGCGGTCGCATTTGGCCGAGGCCGTGCTCTTCCCGAAGAGGAGGCCGACCGATTCGAGGGCCGTGCAGTTCTCCAGGGCGTTGGAATAGGTCGTCACTTTCGGGTTGCCGGCGAACAGTCCGTCGGGCAGCGTCGTCAGTGCGGCGCAGTTCTGGAACACCTTGCCGAAGGTCGTGACGGAGGGATTGCGGCTGAACAGACCGGCGGGAGCCGTTTTCAGTCCCGACGCCGCGAATACGCTGGTGGCGGTCGCCAGATTCGGCATCCCGGCGAAAATATCCTCCGGAACGCTTTCGAGCAGCGTGCAGTTTTCGAACAGGCTGCCGATGCTGGTGATCGCGGGTGCGCCGGCGAAAGCCTCCGCGGAAACGGTTTTCAGGTTGTCGCAGTCCTTGAACATCGAGGAGATATTCTTGCAGGCGGCGCAGCCGGAGATGATGTTGGCGCCGATCTCTTCAAGCCCCGTACAGCCTGCGAACAGGCCCGAGAACGAGGTGACTTTGGAAAGTCCGCCGAGGACGCCTTCGGGGATGCTTTTGAGCGAGGTGCAGCCTTTGAAGACATTGGTGAACGAGGTGACCGCCGTATTGGTGGCGAACAGCCCTGCGGGGAGCGTCGTGAGCGACGCGCAGCCGTTGAAGGCGTCGTTGAAGGCGGTGACCAGGGTAAAGCCGTCGAACAGCCCTGCGGGCACTTCGGTCAGCGAGGCGCAGTCCTTGAAGATGTTGTTGAAGGCGGTCTTCGTCACGGTCGTGAAGGCTCCGCTGCTTTTGAACAGCTCGGCCGGGACGCTTTGCAGTTCGCTGCATCCGGTGAAACAGCTCATAAAGGTCGTCACCTTGTCGCAGCCTGCGAACAGGTCGGCGGGAACGCTCTGGATGGCCGTTTTGCTGAATGCGCTCTGGAAATTGGTGACCTTGTGGTTGTTGGCGAACAAGCCGGCCGGGACGGATTTCAGGCTTGTTCCCGAGAAGAGCATGCGGAACGAGTCGACCTCGGGGTTGTTGGCGAACAGGCCGGCCGGGACGGATTCGAACGACTCGGTGTTGGCGAACAGCGAGTTGAAGGTCGTCACCTTCTTGTTGTTGGCGAAGAGTTTTTCGGGAACCGTCTTCAGTTTGCCGTTCGAGAAGATGATCGAACAGTCGGTCAGCTCCGTGTTGCGAGAGAAGAAATCCTCGTCGATCTGGGTGATCGCCGTGCCGGAGAAGAGCGAACCTACCGAGGTGATCTTCGTGCAGTTGTAAAGCAGGTCGGCGGGCACTTCGGTGACCATGTTGCAGTTCTGGAAGCAGTAGGCGAAGGTTTCCGCCTCGGTTGCATGGTCGAACAGCCCGTCGGGAACGGCTTCGAGGACGCGGCAGTCGGCAAATGCATAGTGGAAGGTGGTGACCTTGGCGAAGGCTTCGGTGTTGTCGGAGGGAATCCGTTTCAGCTCGCGGCAGTTCTGGAATGCGCGCGCCATCGAGGTCAGCCCCGTGCGGCCCCAGTTGTAAACCTCCTTGAACTGGTTGCCCAGTCCGTAGTCGGGGATGTCGTAGGAGTTGAGCGACGTCACGTTGCCCTTGACCGAGACGATGTAGTAGCCCGGGTCGGTGTAGGTGTGCGAGGGGTAGGCGGAGGTGACGTTCTCCTCGATGCTGCCGTCGCCCCAGTCGATGGTGGCGTCGATGGCCTTGTCGAACGGCAGATAGGTCTTCAGGCTCGACGAGGTGATGTCGATTCCGAGGATGAAGGCGTCGAGGTCCAGACCGGTCTGGGAGACGGTGACGACCTGTTCGGTCTGGTTCTGTTTGCCGTCGCCGGCCGATACGGTGATGGTTGCGGTGCGGGACGATCCGCTCGAATTGGTCTCTGCGGTGATTGTAAGTCCCTGCTCGGTTTTCGTGGCGGAGAGCCAGTCGGAATTTTCGGAAAGCGTGTACTCCCAGTCGTAGTTGGATCTGATTCCCAACTCTTTTTTGTCGGATTCGGTGGGAGTGGGCGAGAGGGGAATGGTTTTTAGCGAAACGTTGACGTAGACGGCGCGGTCCTGCGTGACGCGGATCGTTTCAGAGACGGGATTACCCCCCCCTCGCCGGCAATCAGCACGAAGGTCGTTTCGCGGTCCTCGATCTCCTCGTTGGGGTCGAGCGTCATCGTGACTTTGTCGCCCTGCTGTTCGAGAAGCAGCCACGGGCAGTCTTTGGTTTCGAAGATCCAGTCTTCGTCGGTCGACTGCACTTCGAATTCGGCGGTCAGTTCGCCGACGGCGGGAATCTGGAAATTGTTTTTCGATGCGGCGATTTCGAGCGTGCCGTACGCGTTCTGCGTGGCGGAGATGGTCGCGGTCTTGTCGCCGGCGGTAATGGTGATCGTAGCCTGCTGCTGCTCCTCGACCTTGTTGCCCTCGCAGTTCAGGACGAGTTGGTCGGCGACGTCGTCTTTCTCGATGGTCAGCCAGCCGGCGTTGACGGCGTCGTATTTCCACGGCGTGTTGGTCTGGATGTCCACGACGACCTCTCCGCCCAGGCTCTTGAAGCCGATCGAGGCGTTGCGTTCGTCTTCAGCGGCGAACCATGTGTTTTTCGACGAGATGCCCAGTTCGGCCGCAATGCCGGACGGTTCGTCGCCCGGGACGGGGTTGGTGTAGGTGATCGTCTCTTCGGAGCACCCCATCATGCCGAGCAGTAAAGCTGTCAGTGCATATAATTTTTTCATGTGTGCTGCGGTTTAATATTTCGATACGGGAAAGGTGCTGCCCGAGGGCGCGATGCCGTCGGCGGCCCGGGTGACGGAGGTCGGGGCCGTGCCGGTGTCGGCCGGAATGTCCCAGTCCACGAGATACATCGTGCCGGTGGCGTAGTAGAGGTCGCCGAACGACAGCCACTGCTGCTCCTGGTATCCGATGATGCCCAGCGTGGTGTACGGCGATTCGAAACCGTTCAGGAGGATCGCCTTGCGGGTTTCGTCCGCGTCGTCGTTGTAGCCCTCTCCCAGCCTGCCGGTCAGCATGCCGTTGTGGAAACCTCCGCCCTGCATGTTGATCGAGTACAGGTAGTGGAAGCGGGAGACCGTCGGGGAGATCTCGCGGGTGTAGCAGAGCCTGCCCAGTTCGATCGACATGGTTTGGGTGTTTTTGTCGTAGGTGGCTTCCACGACCGTGCCCGTCAGGAACAGGTTCTTGATGTAGAAACTCTTGCGGTACTCTTTCTCTTCGACGGTGCAGAACGTACCCGTGCCGCTCACGCCGATCGGTTCACGGCCGTAATACCAGTTTTCCGCATGAAGTCCGTAATATCCCAGCATTTGGTAGTAGGGGTTTTCCTCGCGTGAGATTTGCGAAACGGTCACTTTGCAGGATTCCGTAGCGGAGCCTTTGGTCGCCCGGACGGTGAGCGTCGCATTGCGGTGGGCGTCGGGATTGCGCGGGGCGCCGACGCGTACCGTTCCGCTGACCGGGTCGCTTTCGACCGAAACCCAGTCGGCGTCGCTCGTGACGCTCCACTGGCCGTTGGAGACCACGGTGAAGAGAACGCTCTCACCTTCGGAATCCAGCGAAATTTCCTCCGAAGCGGTGGTGGACAGCAGGACCGTTTCCCACGAGAATGCCTGGTGAACGGCGATTTCCTGTTTGTCGCCGGCCGTTTCCACGGTGATTTTCGAGTTGCGGACATTGTCGGTCGTATTGCTTGCCGCGGAGATGGTCAGCAGGCCCTCTTCGGAGGCCAGCGTCACCCAATCGTCCGGACAGCTCACCTTCCAGTCGGAGGGCGTGGCTACCGCGACGGTGGTCGTTCCGCCTTTCTGGGCGAACGCGACACTACTTCGCGAGAGGACGATCACATCCGCGACCTCCTCTTTGTTCTTGTCGTCGCAGCCGCTTGAGGCGCAGAGGACGAGAACCGTCAATAGCGTAAAGCATCTTCTCATAAAAATTGGATTAGGAATAAAAAATGAATGGGTACGGTATCCCGTTTCCGGAGAACCGTATTTGCTGAAAATTGCATCGTGTGAAATTTTTGGACTTGTTTATTTGCGGCACAATATACGAAAATTTGCCCGAATGCTTTCTGGAAATCCTGAAAATATTGTCGTAAAAGTCTTTTCTTATTGTTTGTTTTTCGGTGTTATGCGTGTGTATAAGGTTGATTTTTAATGTTTTTGAAGAATGACAGCCGTTTTGCGGCTGCAACTGTTTTGTTTGTCGGATATTGTCATCGCAGGGATATTTCCGGTCCGGTGAAAAAGAAGTGTATTTGTTGTATATTGACCATTTGGGGCGTAAGCTGTTGAATGATAATTGATAATGTCCGTCCCGGCGGCGGTTCCCGCGATTTTCCGTCCGCGACGTCCCGATATTGACCGCTTTTTGTTACTTTTGCAAAAAGAAAAAAATGAAACTCGTCGAACTGTTAGCTCCTGCCAAAGATTACGCTGCGGCCGCGGCCGCCGTGGACTACGGCGCCGATGCGGTCTATATCGGCGGCGCGCGGTTCGGCGCGCGGCAGGCCGCGGGGAACTCCGCGGAGGAGATCGCCCGGGTCGTGGAGTATGCCCACCGCTTCGGAGTGCGGGTCCACGCCACGCTCAACACGCTCGTGTGGGACGACGAACTGGAGGCCGCCGAACGGCAGGCCCGCAGCCTGATCGACGCGGGCGTCGATGCGCTGATCGTGCAGGACATGGCTCTGCGGCGGATGGACCTTCCGGTGGAGCTGCACGCCTCGACGCAGGTTTCGAACCGCACGCCCGAGGGGGCGCGGTTCTTGGGCGAGGCGGGGTTTGCGCGGGTGATTCTCGAACGCAACCTCACGCTGGAGGAGATCCGGGCCATCTGCGCCGCCACCGCGGCCGAGGTCGAATGCTTCGTCCACGGGGCGGTCTGCGTGGGGTACAGCGGCCGCTGTTTCCTCTCGCGGTCGATGTCCGCGCGCAGCGGCAATCGCGGGGCGTGCAGCCAGCCCTGCCGCCTGACGTGGGACCTCACCGACGGAAAGGGCCGGACCTGGATTGCCGGGAAGCATCTGCTGTCGGTGCGCGACATGAATCTTTCGCAACGCATTGGCGATCTGCTGGATGCGGGCGTCACTTCATTCAAGATAGAAGGTCGGCTCAAGGATCTCGCTTATATCCGGAACGTTGTGGCCCACTACCGCCGGGCGGTGGACGAGGCGCTGGCCCTGCGGCCGGGGCTGGTGCGGTCGTCCGTCGGCGAGAGCGTCCCGGATTTCACGCCCGACCCGTCGAAGAGTTTTACACGCGGGGAGTCCGACTATTTTCTGGACGGAAAGCGCGCCGGAGTGGCGTCGTTCGACACCCCGAAGGCGGTCGGCGAACGGGTGGGCCGCGTGGCGGGCGTTTCGGGCGGCACGTTCACGCTCGACGGTGCGCACGATCTTGCGCCGGGCGACGGCATCTGTTTCCTGACGCCGCGCGGCGTGACCGGGACCAACGTCAACGCCGTGGAGGGTCGCCGCATCACGCCCAATCGCATGGAGGGGATCACGCCCGGGGCGGAGGTCCGCCGCAATTTCGACCGCCGTTTCACGCTGGCCGTGGAGCGCAGCCGCACGCGGCGGGTGATTCCGGCGAAGGCCGCGGCGGAGGCGACGGCCGAAGGGCTGAAACTCACTTATACGGATTGCGAGGGCGTTGCGGCCTCGGTCGTGCGGGCCGTGCGGCTCGACCCGGCGAAGAATCCCGACGCCAATGCCGCCGCACTGCGTGCGCAGGCGATGAAGTCGGGCGACA
>ENA-UEYI01001467-UEYI01001467.1-human-gut-metagenome-genome-assembly--contig:-NODE-1467-length-19786-cov-6.180273_pt1 | contig 19786 bp, 11 predicted proteins | sample MGYA00242900_ERZ507916 | MGnify/ENA primary metagenome ERZ507916 (study PRJEB26167, sample SAMN06115521) | human gut metagenome | host: Homo sapiens | place: China:Chongqing | collected 2015-09-02...
TCACTTTGTTAAACTTTTGGTTTTCAGAAACGTACCGCGATATAAACACCGAAGCAACGACGATCGCCGCTATCAAAACGGCTAATACGCTTAGCAAAATTATCAACTTGCACCATTTCTTTTTCGCTCCTCTATCGGAGTATTTCCACGTGTCATGCCCGCAAAACGAGCAATATCTTCCGTTTACTTCCGCTCCGCATTTCGTACAATACTTCATTCTCTCATATCCTCCTGCCGTTAACACTGCTAAATATGATTATAGTTAGGTGCCACCTAATTGTCAAGTAAAATTAGGCGGAACCTAATATTATATTGCTATGGACGATATTGAAAATAAGATAAGAATAAATTTGAAACGCGAAATCGAGGCTTGCGGCAAGTCGAAAAGCGCAATTGCCGACGAACTGGGAATATCCCGCCCTACTCTTTCACAGTATTTGTCGGGAAAAGTTTTTCCGTCGCTTCCGACCTTTGCCCGGCTATGCAAGGTTATCGACTGTTCGCCGAACGACATCCTCGACGTCGAGTAAATAAAAGGACAATTACGGCTCTCACAGTATGGGATCCCACGAAAAAAGGCAATCGACCGAATAGGACGATTGCCTTTTTACTCCGAATGACAATATAAACGGAAGATATCCGTTATTATTTAAATCGTTAAATCGGAAACACCGATTAGTCTTTTAGGTACTCGTTGACCGCGTCGACGATAACGTCTACGGTTTTGTCGATGCCGAGGAAGCCGCTGTTAAGGCAGAGGTGATAATTCGTTTTGTCGCCCCAAGTGCGTTCTGTGTAGTAATTATAGTGGTTTGCACGGTATTTGTCGGCTTTGACGACCTCGGACTCGACATTGTCCGGCACGATACCGTACTCCTCTATCGCGCGCTTGCACTTGTATTCCTTGTCTGCGTAAACGAAAATATCGATAACGTCCTTGCGATCTTTGAGAACGTAGTCGGCGCAACGCCCGACGATAACGCACGAGCCTTCGTCGGCGATATGACGGATAATATCGCAAGTCGCGATAAAAAGTTTGTCGGGAAGCGACAACTGCGCGGCGGTAATATCTGCGCCCGCGCAATACCCGCCGAACGCGAGATTGTGCAAGAACTTATTCTTGATTTTTTGCTCGGTGTTCTCGATAAAACTTATCGCAAGCCCGCTCTTCTCCGCAGTCATTTCGATAATCTTACGGTCGTAGAACGCGATACCTAGTTTTTCGGCGACTTTTCTGCCGATGACTTTGCCGCCGCTACCGTATTCGCGACTGATAGTAACGATAACTTTCTTGTTCATAATATAAGCCCCCTTGCCCGAGCGGCTCGTCTGTCGCCCGGCAATTTTCAATAATATTATATACTCGATTTCGTTTTTTGTCAATACCGAGGTAAGGTTTAGCGGGATTTTTTGTAAGGATAAGATAGCGGTTCTATGTCGGGGATCCTCACGCTCACTTCGTTCGCTCAGGATGACGGTGAGAAAACCGGAAACTGCGCGATAAATTTATTTCGGTTTACTACACAGTCACAGTTATCACCCGTTGTACTTACTACTATCTAGTCGCGACCTTTAAAGCGTTGCGGGCGCGACGCGTTAAGCGAACAGTCCGGTGGACTGTTCGTAGCCAAAGCGGGGAGCAATTTATAATTGTGACCTGGGAGGGACACAATCGCAAGTGTCCCGGTGACTTTTTTTGCTTCTTTTTTTCTTCATTTGAAAAAAAGAAGTAGTCTTACTCGCTGCACAAGTAAGACTACTCCATTTACAGTTAAGCCACTGTTTCAAATAAATTTAGCTTAATATCCTATTGAATAATTCGGGTTATAGGAGCGAATTACCGCTCCTTACTCGATTTCATTCTTCGTCGTTCTCGTCCTCTGCGGGCGCGACTTCGTAAGGATAATAGTTGTTGTAGCGTTTCATACCGGTACCTGCGGGAATGAGTTTACCGATAATGACGTTCTCTTTAAGACCGATAAGCGGATCGACCTTGTTCTTGATAGCGGCTTCGGTAAGCACGCGAGCGGTTTCCTGGAAGGACGCCGCGGACAAGAAACTGTCGGTCGCGAGCGCGGCTTTGGTGATGCCGAGCAGCGTGTGTTTAGCAGCCGCCGGGCGAACGCCGGACATAACCGCGTTCATATTCGCTTCCGCGAACGCGCCTGCGTCGATCATTTCGCCGGGCAGAAGTTCGGTGTCGCCGCTGTCCTCTACGCGGACTTTCTTGAGCATCTGGTGAACGATGACTTCGATATGCTTGTCTGCGATCTCAACGCCCTGAGAACGGTAAACCGACTGCACTTCGTTGACGATGTATTCCTGCACTTCCTTGTAGCCCTTGATACGCAATATATCGTGCGGATCGATAGGACCTTCGGTAAGCGGATCGCCCGCCTTAACTCTGGCGCCGTTCTTGATGTTGGCTTTGAGCTTAGCGGTGAACGGGATCGGATACGAAACGTCCTTGCCCTCGGAAGTGTGGATAATAACGTCGCGTTTGCCGTTATCCTCGACGAGCGTAACGTCGCCTTCTTCCTGAGTAATGGTTGCAACGCCCTTAGGCTTACGCGCTTCGAAAAGTTCTTCGACACGCGGCAGACCTCTCGTAATATCTTCAGCCGCCGCGACGCCGCCCGAGTGGAACGTACGCATCGTAAGCTGAGTACCGGGTTCGCCGATGGACTGAGCGGCGATAATGCCGACCGCTTCGCCCACTTTGACGGGAGTGCTGCCCGACATATCCTTGCCGTAGCACTTGGTGCAAACGCCGTGTTTGGTTTTGCAAGTAAGCACCGAACGGATCTTGACGGGGATCTTCACGCCCTTTTCGTTAAGTTTCATATCGTCGTCATCGATACGCTTAGCCACGTCCTCGGAAATCATTTCGTTGGCGCGGACGTAAACTTCGCCCGTTTCGGGGTTCACGATATCGATAGCGGCGTATCTGCCGGAAAGTCTGTCCTTAAGGCTCTCGACCATGGAATCGCCGTCGTAAATACGCTCGATCTCGATGCCCGGGATCGGACCGCCCTCGGAGCAATCGTCCTCACGAACGATAACGTCCTGACTGACGTCGACGAGACGACGGGTAAGGTAACCGGAGTTTGCGGTTTTAAGCGCGGTATCGGCAAGACCTTTTCTGCCGCCGTGAGAAGAAATAAAGTACTCGAGCGGCGAAAGTCCTTCACGGAACGACGAGCGCACCGGGGTTTCGAGGGTTTTGCCTTGCGGGTTGGTCATAAGTCCGCGCATACCGGACAGCTGAGCGATCTGCTTCATGCTGCCGCGCGCGCCGGACACTGCCATCATGTTGATCGGGTTGAATTCGTCGAGCGTCTTTTTGAGCGCTTCGGTTACGTCGTCGTTCGCCTTCGTCCAGGTTTCCACGACGTGACGATATTTCTCGTCCTCGGTAAGGATACCGTCCTCGTACTCTTTCTCGAATCCGATGACTTTCTGCTCCGCTTCGGCGAGAATTTCGTGTTTCTCCTGCGGAATGTGCATATCGAATACGCTGGTGGTGATAGCGCCGATAGTCGAATACTTAAAGCCGAGGGCTTTGATATTGTCGAGGACTTTGCAGGTTTCGGTCGATCCGTGCTTTTTGAACGTGCGGTCGACGATGTCCTGAAGTTGCTTTTTGCCGACGCGGTACTCGACTTCTAATCTCAGTTCTTCGCCGGGCTTGGTGCGGTCGACGATGCCGAGGTCTTGCGGGATCGCTTCGTTAAAGATAATTCTGCCGACGGTGGTGTCCACGATCTTGGACACGGTTTCGCCGTTGACTACGCCTTGCATACGCACTTTGACGCGCGACTGAAGTTCGATTTCCTTGTTCGCGTAAGCCATTTTCGCTTCGTCGCGATCGCAGAAAATCATGCCCTCGCCTTTCGCACCCGGCTTTTCCATGGTAAGATAGAAGCAGCCGATGACCATATCCTGAGTCGGCGAGCAAACCGGCTTGCCGTCGGAAAGTTTCAGAATGTTGTTGGTCGCGAGCATAAGGAAGCGCGCTTCGGTCTGCGCTTCGATGGAAAGCGGAACGTGTACTGCCATCTGGTCGCCGTCGAAGTCCGCGTTGAACGCGCCGCAAGCGAGCGGGTGAAGTTTGATCGCTCTGCCCTCGACGAGCACGGGTTCGAACGCCTGAATACCGAGACGGTGAAGCGTAGGCGCACGGTTAAGAAGCACCGGGTGTTCTTTGATAACGCTTTCGAGTACGCCCCAGACTTCCTTGCTGCCGCGCTCTACGAAACGCTTTGCGCTCTTGATATTGTGAGTCTTGCTCTGCGCAACGAGTTCGTGCATAACGAACGGCTTGAAGAGTTCGAGCGCCATTTCTTTCGGCAGACCGCATTGATACATTTTGAGTTCGGGTCCGACGACGATAACGCTACGACCGGAGTAGTCCACGCGTTTGCCGAGGAGGTTCTGACGGAAACGACCCTGCTTGCCGCGAAGAAGTCCGGACAGCGATTTGAGTTCGCGGTTGCCCGCGCCCGAAACCGCTTTGCCGCGGCGACCGTTATCGATAAGCGCGTCGACGGCTTCTTGCAGCATACGCTTTTCGTTGCGGACGATAATGTCCGGAGCGGAAAGTTCGATTAACTTTTTAAGTCGGTTGTTTCTCGCAATAACGCGTCTGTAGAGGTCGTTAATGTCGCTGGTGGCGAATCTGCCGCCGTCGAGCTGAACCATAGGACGGAGTTCGGGCGGGAGCACGGGAAGAACGTCGAGCACCATCCAGGTGGGGTCGTTCTTGCTCTTTACGAACGCGTCGATGATTTCAAGACGCTTGATCGCCTTGACCTTTTTCTGACCGGTCGAATTGTTGACGATATTGCGGACTTCTTCGAGTTCCTTGTTAAGGTCGATATTGCCGAGAAGTTCCTTTATGGCTTCCGCGCCCATACCTACTCTGAACGAGTTTGCGCCGTACAGTTCCTGAGCCTCGCGATATTGCGCGTCGGTAAGGATCTGCTTGTATTCGAGCGGCGTGTCCTTAGGATCGACGACTATGAAGTTGACGAAGTACACGACTTGCTCGAGGGCTTTGGGGCTCATATCGAGGAGTAAGCCGATACGGCTCGGCACGCCTCTGAAATACCAGATATGCGTAACCGGCGCGGCAAGTTCGATATGTCCCATACGTTCACGACGGACTTTCGCGCGGGTAACTTCTACGCCGCACTTGTCGCAAACTACGCCTTTGTATCTTATACGTTTATATTTACCGCAGTGGCATTCCCAGTCCTTGGTAGGTCCGAAAATTCTTTCGCAGAACAAGCCGTCGCGTTCGGGCTTCTGCGTGCGGTAGTTGATGGTTTCCGGCTTGGTAACCTCGCCGTGCGACCATTCGCGGATCTTTTCGGGTCCCGCGATAGCGATTTGCATAGAATCGAAATTGTTTAATTCAAACATTATTCGTTATCTCCTTCATCGTCGTCCATGGGTTCGTCGTCCAGAAGGTCATCGTCGTTGATAATGGAATCGCCGAACGGATCGTCGCCGAGGTCGAGTTCATCGTCGTCGCCGAACAGGTTGCCGAACTTGTCGTCGCCATGTGCTTCGTCGTCGGGTTCGATATCGCCCGCAAACACGTCGCTGCCGAGGTCGAATTCGTCGTCAAGCGGCGTTTCGCCCGCAACGTAGTGTTTCTTCTTCTCGAACTCGTGTTCGTCCTCTCCGTCGTCCTCGATAAGTTCGCGGATACCGATTTCCTGCTTGTCCTCGTTCAGCACCTTGACGTCGAGCGCAAGCGCCTGCAATTCCTTGATAAGGACTTTGAACGATTCCGGAACGCCCGGCTCGCTGTTGTTGCCGCCCTTGACGATGGATTCGTAAGTCTTTACTCTGCCCACGACGTCGTCGGACTTGACGGTCATGATTTCCTGCAGAACGTTCGCCGCGCCGTAAGCGTACAGCGCCCAGACTTCCATTTCGCCGAAACGCTGTCCGCCGAACTGCGCCTTACCGCCGAGAGGCTGCTGGGTAACCAGCGAGTACGGACCGGTCGAACGCGCGTGGATCTTGTCGTCGACGAGGTGGATAAGTTTAATCATATACATATAGCCGACCGTCGAACGGTTCTCGAACGGTTCGCCCGTTCTGCCGTCGTACATCTGGATCTTTCCGTCGACTATGCCTCCCGGAGAAACGAAGCCGTTCTCTTCGAGCAGTTTGTGAATATCGCTTTCGAGCGCGCCGTCGAAGACCGGGGTTGCGACTTTCCAGCCGAGCGCTTTCGCAACCAGTCCCAAGTGAACCTCGAGGACCTGACCGATGTTCATACGCGAAGGAACGCCGAGGGGGTTAAGCACGATCTGAAGCGGCGTGCCGTCTGCCATGAACGGCATATCTTCCTGCGGGAGTATGCGGGAAATGACGCCTTTGTTGCCGTGACGACCCGCCATCTTATCGCCGACGGAAATCTTACGTTTCTGAGCGATATATACGCGGACGAGTTTGTTTACGCCCGGGCTCATTTCGTCTTTGTTAGCGCGGGTAAACACTTTGACGTCGACTACGATACCGCCTTCGCCGTGCGGAACGCGGAGCGAAGTGTCGTGGACTTCTCTCGCCTTTTCGCCGAAGATCGCTCTGAGCAGTCTTTCTTCGGGGGTAAGTTCGGTTTCGCCCTTTGGCGTGACCTTACCGACGAGGATATCGCCGCTGTCGACTTCCGCGCCGATACGGACGATACCGTTCTCGTCGAGGTTTTTAAGCGCGTCGTCGCCAACGTTCGGAATATCGCGGGTGATCTCCTCTTCGCCCAGTTTGGTGTCGCGGGCTTCGAGTTCGTGTTCTTCGATATGGATAGACGTGAATACGTCGTCCTTAACTATCTTTTCGGAAATAAGGATTGCGTCCTCGTAGTTATAACCTTCCCAACTCATGAAGCCTACGAGAATGTTTCTGCCGAGCGCGAGTTCGGCGTTCTCGGTCGAGTGGCCGTCGGCAATGACCTGTCCCGCTTCGACGTGTTCGCCCTTCGTCACGATAGGCTTCTGATTGATGCAGGTGCCCTGGTTGGAGCCGATAAACTTTTTGAGCGTGTACTCGGCAACGATCTGACGACCTTTGTTTTCCGATCTCTTGACGTTCTCGATAATCTCGATTCCGTCGTCGAGTTTCGATCCGTCTTCGTCCTCGGCGATAACGATCTTCGCCGCGTCGACGTAAGTCACGGTACCGGCTTTTCTCGCCACTACCATAACGCCCGAGTCGTAAGCGATCTTATGCTCGATGCCCGTGCCTACGATAGGCGCTTCGGGTTTAAGGAGCGGCACTGCCTGACGTTGCATGTTCGAGCCCATCAGCGCGCGGTTGGTATCGTCGTTCTCGAGGAACGGAATAAGCGCGGTTGCGACGGATATCATCTGACGCGGGCTGACGTCCATGTAGTCGATTTCGTCGCGGTAGCGCTCGGAAATGTCGTCGCGATAACGCGACATAATACGCTCGTTCACGAACCACTTGTTTTCGTCGAGCGGCTCGTTAGCCATAGCCACGACGTAACGATCCTCTTCGTCGGCGGCGAGGTAGTACACTTCGTCTGTGACGACGTGATTTACCTTGTCGACTTTGCGGTACGGGGCTTCGATAAAGCCGTACTCGTTGACGCGGGCGTAGGAAGAAAGCGAGTTGATAAGACCGATGTTCTGTCCTTCGGGGGTTTCTATCGGGCACATTCTCGAATAGTGCGAGTAGTGAACGTCGCGGACGTCGAAAGACGCGCGTTCGCGGTTAAGACCGCCGGGACCGAGTGCGGAAAGTTTTCTCTTGTGCGTGAGTTCCGCGATCGGGTTGGATTCGTCCATGAACTGCGACAACTGCGAAGATCCGAAGAATTCCTTGATCGCGCTGGTCACGGGGCGGATATTGATAAGGTTTTGCGGAGTGGGCGGTTCGTTGTCGTTCTGAATCTGCATACGCTCGCGCACTACTCTTTCAAGACGCGCGATACCGATACGGAACTGGTTCTGCAAAAGTTCGCCCACGCTTCTCACTCTGCGGTTGCCGAGGTGGTCGATATTGTCGCAGTAGCCGACGTTCGAGTACAGCCCTTCGATATAGTTGATGGTCGCGATCACGTCGTCGATAAGCAAGTGCTTTACTACGAGCAGATCGTGATTTTCGATGATGAGTTGTTTGAGTCTGTCGCTGTCGCCGTTCGCCTCGTCGATAACGCGCTTTAAGGTCGGGTAATAAACCTTTTCGTTGATGCCCAGCGCTTTGGCGTCGAAATCGACGTAGCCGGAAATATCCACGTGGCGGTTGCCGTACACGTAGAAAGTACGTTTCTCTTTGCCGACGGTGATACCCACGCGGTTGATGCCCGCGTTCTGGATACGGTAAGCTGCTTCTTCGGAAATACGCTTGCCCTTCTCGACGTAGACTACGCCGTCGCCGTCAACGATCGCTTCCGCCGCGCGGAACCCGGTGATACGAGCCGCGAGAGAAAGTTTCTTGTTGAATTTATATCTGCCCACGCGGGAGAGATCGTATCTTCTTCTATCGAAGAACAGCCCTCTCGTGAACTGCTTGATGGAGTCGATGTTCGGGATTTCGCCGGGACGGAGTTTGCGGTTGAGTTCCTTAAGTCCGTCGTCCTCGCTCTTGTTGGGATCCTTGTCGATGGTGTTCGCCATGAGTTCTTCGCCCATGAAGAGTTTGGTCATCGCTTCGTCGTCCGAGAACGATTCGTAAGGCTCCGCGCCCGCAAGGTTACCCGCGATAGGAACGTACTTGAAATCCGCAAGGATCTGATCGGGATCTTCGAACTCGGTGCCGAGAACCGCCGACAACGCGCGGACGAGTACGGACGCCTGCACTTTACGCTGACGATCTACGTGTACCCAAAGTACGCCCTTGTCGTCCGCCTGGAATTCGAGCCACGCGCCGCGCGACGGAATGTTTGTTGCGCCGTAGTACGCTTCGCCGGTGCGAACGTCCTTGACGGAATCGAAATACACGCCCGGGCTTCTCACGAGCTGGCTGACGACTACGCGTTCCGCGCCGTTGATGATGAACGAGCCGTTGGGGGTCATAAGCGGCATATCGCCCATGAACACTTCCTGCTCGGTAATAAGTCCCGTTTCCTTGTTGACAAGGCGGACTTTCACCTTGAGGGGAACGGCGTAAGTCGCGTCGCGATCCTTACACTCCTTCTCCGTGTACTTCGGGGTCATTTCGAAGCGGTGGTCCAAAAACCACAATTCCATTTTCCCGCTGAAGTCCCTGATAGGCGAAAAATCTTTAAATACTTCGCCGATGCCGGTTTTCAGAAACTCGTTGTAAGAGTTCTTCTGCACCTCGACGAGGTAAGGCATTTCGCAAACCTCGCGCACCTGTGCAAAAGAACGTCTTTCCGTGTTTCCATACTTGACCTTCCTGATAGTTCTGACGGACATTCGTTCTCTCCTTAGAATGTTACTTTTCTATTTTAAGACGCTGTATCGCCCGTGAAAAAGGCGATAAAACCGCATAATATAACATTATAAAATAATAACAGTTTTTTCCTGAGTTTGTCAAGCATTTTACGATAAATATTTTTTTAAAAATTTTTCCCGCAATCTTTGACTGCCAAAATGACAAAAAAAGCTCCAAAGGAAATACTTTGTCGCTTTTCGTGAGAGTTAATTATTCGATTAAGCCGCTAAGCCGCCGATAAAACCGCAGTTACGGTCTTCATCGTTAATCGCGATCGTGCCGCCGCTGATCGTAAGCGAAGTGTCCGCGTGCACGCCGTCGTCACCGCTAGCAAGATTAAGAGTGCCGCCGCTTATCGCTATCGTGTCGTTCGAGTGTACGCTGTCGTCCGCGCTGTTTATCGTGATCGCACCGTCCGCGATAAGCATATCCGCGGTCGCCCTGATTCATTTCGTCGATATATCCGAAGACGAGAGCGTCTTTCCGCTCCCGCCTCCTTCCGTAATATCCGTAATGCCGCCTGTCACTTGTACTGTGCCGCTTGCGTCGATTCCGTCGTAACCTGCGGTAATTTTAAGATAACCGCTCTCCATATAGAAATAACCTTTCGTAGTATCCGAAATGTTCTCAACGTGCACGCCGTCCTTCCCGGAAACTATCGTTATGTTTGCCGAAGCAATGCGCACGCTGTCGTTTGCATCGACACCGTGATTTGCGGCGGTTACCGAAATCGTGCCTCCCGTAAATTTAACGTCGTCTTTGCCGACGATGCCGTGTCCGGAACTCGCGATCGTCAGACTGCCGTCGCCCTGAAACACGATATTGTCTTTCGAGAACACAGCGCCGTCGACTTTGTTTTCATCGACAGTCACGAAATCGCCGGTAACGCCGAGCGCGTTTTCGCCTTTTAATATAATAAACGTTTTATCTGCGTTCTTGACGTAAATCGCGGCAAAATCATCGTTGGTTATGCTGACGTTATCGAGAACGAGCCGTACTTTTTCGGTAGTATCGGCGGGCAAATCCACGATTATCGAAACGTTATTGCCGGTTCCGCTCACGACATACGATCCGGGCGAAGATATAGTGACTTTACCGTCCGCCGCCGTCACGGCGTCGGAACTTGCGGTCGCCGCGTTTCCGTCAAGCGCGATCGTCACCGCCGAATTCTCGTCGTAGGACGGCGTTTTGTCCGCGTCGGTAAACATACTTGCGCTGTCTGGCATGACCACGGTGTCGGAAGTATCGCTGCCCGTATTTGCAATACTTCCGTCCGTGTTGCCGGCGTTGCCGTTCGTTTCGCCGCAAGCGCAAAGCGCGGTAAGCAAGAACGCGAGTATCAGCGCGAGAATAACTACTAAAATTCTGCCCCTTACTTTTTTCATAATATGCCTCCTCGTTTTATAAATAACGTTCGGTCGCGCCGCCGAGACGTTCGGTCGCGTTTTAATCATTATCACAGTTCTGCCGGTTCTAAGTCGGTGCGCTCCAGCATCACTTCGAGGTTGCCGTTCCGCGTGCGGATATCGTCCAGCATTTTCTTTTCGTCCGCGGGATTTTTAAGCGTCACGAGGTAACTCACCCGAAACATACTGCCCATATTGACGGATTTGACCTTGATAAGCTCGTACTTTTCTGCATATTCGCCCAGAACTTCGTCGAAAACCGTCGTGTAGTCGAGGTCCTCGGGGATAGTCACGCGCAGTTTCTTTTCTTTGGGCGAGGACTTCTTTTCCCAGATTTTCGTTGCAGAGAACACCGCGATCGCGCCTCCCGCCGCAAGTATGAATATCGCGCCGTAGGCAAGGTAGCCCATACCGAACGCAAGTCCCGCGGTCATCGCCGCGAAGATTATGCAGATCTCTTTAGCCGTGCCCGCCGCCGAACGGAAACGCACCAGCGAGAACGCGCCCGCTACCGCCACGCCCGCGCCGATATTGCCGTTGACTAGTATTATCACCACCGCCACCGTCACGGGCAACAGAGCCGTCGTTATAAAGAAACTCTTGCTCGACTGCGAGCGGAAATAGCATATAAACGCGAACGCCAGCCCCGCCGCGAACGCAACCGCCACGCACAAAAAGAAGTTGCCGGCAGTAGCCGTAGTCCCGTTAAAAACGCTTGCAAAAAAATTATCCAACTTTCTTTACCTCCAGTAATTTTTTCTCGGCTTCGCGCTCGTAAGCCGCGCCGTATTTTGAAAACGAAGTCTTGTATATTCTCTCTTCGCTCAGTATCTTCGTCAGCCACAGCGGGATCGCCGCGCCCGTCTTGATCTCCATCAGCACTTCGCCCCGACTAAACAGCGGCGTGCCGTACAACCCCGTTCCAAGCGTAAGCGCTTCCGTTCTGTATCGCACGTTGTGGTCGAACGTGACCCGAAGATCGCCCTCGCCGAAGTACGCTTCCCTATCGTAAATCAATAAAGCCTTGGGTCTGAGATCGCCGTAGAACTTTTCGAAGTAATCGATTTCTCTGCCGATCTGCCCGCCGTTCGTTTCGCCGTTTGCGAGCGCCCGCGGCGTGGTTTCGATACGCCGCTTGTACACGATCCCGGAACATTTCTTTTTGAGTTCGAGGAACACTCTGTCATCCGCTCCCGCAAGTCCGTAACTGCGGAGTCGCAATTTTTCCTTGTACTCGGGCTTTTCTATCGAACGGCGGATAAGCCGAAAATCGTCGGTGTCGTAATATAGGCTTTGTATCGCCGTTCGCCCGTACTCGTCGGGTCTAAGACGCGCCGCCGCACGCGCAAGCACCGCTTCGTACTGCGCCGGGGTAAGCACGTATTTCAATTCGTATCGCTTGAAAACGCATATGCACATTCGATTTCGCCTCCGTTTTTTCTTACATTGTAAAACGGCAACCTAAATTTAACTTAAAGTTATAAAACTTTTTCGGAAATTTTATAAACGAAACGCGCGGCTTCGGCTTTAACCGTTAAACCGCGCGTTTGCGTTCTTATAAATTCTTATATAATTACCCTATTATAATTGTCCTATCGCGTGCTTTTGAAAGTCATGCGGATAGTAAATACGCCGTCGGCGCTGCCGTAAGCCGAAACTTTGCCGTCGTGGAGTTCGACAATCGACTTTGCGATAGACAGCCCCACTCCGTTGCCGTGGACTTTGGAAGCGCGGGCTTCGTCCGAACGATAGAAACGCTCGAAACAGCGGTTCATATCCCCCGCTTTCACGCCGTCCGCGTCGTTCGCGCACTCGATAACCGCATTCTTGCCCGCGCGCTTCGCCGTGAGCGTAACGCGTGAAATCGCGTACTTCGCGGCGTTTTCAAGGACTATCGAGAACGCCTGACGGACGAGCGTTTCGTCGCCGCAGATTTTCAAGCCGTCGTCGATATCCGTCGAAAGCGTTCTGCCGTCCTTTCCGATAGCCGCGCGAAACGAATCGACAGTACCCGACAGCGCTTCGGACAAAGAAAACTCGGTCTTTTGCGGCAGTTTTTCCGTTTCGTCAAGCCTTGCGAGCGCGGTCAGATTCTTGACCATCGCGGTCATACGCTCGACTTGCGCGGCGATCGCGGCGGTATACTGCGTTTCGCCGCCCGTAAGTTCTGTCAGTTCGTTGTTCGCCGAAATTATCGTCAGCGGCGTTTTCAGTTCGTGGCTTGCGTCGGTAATAAACCGCTTCTGTTTCTCGTAGCTCTCTGCGATAGGCCGCACGGCGAGTTTCGACAGAAACAAAATCAGCACGAACACGGCAACCAGTCCTACGCCGGAAATCCACATACTTGTGACGAAAAAAGTATCGGCGGTGTCTTTTTGCCGCGCACAATCGACGAACAGCACGAATTGTCCGTCGTCCGCGACGTAATAACGGTAAATCCCGATATAACCGCGGTTCGTGCGTTTATTCGCCGCTTGCGCCGCAAGTTTGACCGCCCGCTCGCCCGATACGGCGGCTATGCTCCCCACGTCCGCGACCGCGCCCGTATCTCCGAATTTAACCGTGAAATAGCGGGTTTCATACGGCGTTTCGCGGTTCATGCCGGGAATCGGTTTGCGCTCGTCGTCATCGTCATCGTCATCATCATCGTCATCGTCGTCAGTTTTTTCGTCGAGTTTATCGTCGGGTTTGGTTTCGCCGTCGGGCATAGGTTGCGCGGAGTTCTGAAAGCTTCCGCCGCCGGCGTACAATACGTCCAGTACCGAATCGGCGTAACTTGCGACCTTGCCGTAGTTGACGACGTTGATCGCCGTCATGATCACCGCAAGCACGCAAAATACGGACAGCATCATGACGAGAATAAACTTTCCGCGAAGTTTTTTTATCATTTTTTCTCCTCCAAGCGATACCCCACGCCTCTCGCCGCCACTATTTCGCAACCCGCTCCGATATTCTTCAGTTTCTTCCGAAGCGCGGATATGAACACCCATACCACGCTGAGTTCCGCTTCCGCCTCGCTATCCCACACTTGCCCGAAAATGCGCTCGGTGGACAACACCGCGTTATGATTGCGGATAAGATACTCCATAAGCCGATATTCTTTGTTCGTAAGCCTCGCCGACCCGCCCGCCGCGCGAAGCTCGCAAGTTCCGGGGTCGAGCGTGACCCCGCCGAACGTAACCGCAGACAGCGTTTCCGCTTTTCGCCGCGTGAGCGCCCGAACGCGGGCAAGAAGTTCTTTCGCCGCGAACGGCTTCGTCAGATAATCGTCCGCGCCCGAGTCCAGCCCCAGCACTTTATCGTCGATTTCCGCGCGAGCCGTGAGGATAAGCACCGGCACGCCGTAACCGTGTTCGCGCAGTTTTTTTACTACCGTTATGCCGTCAAGCCCCGGCATCATTACGTCCAGTATCACCCCGTCGTAACTGCCGTTTTCGGCGTAATAAAGCGCGTCGTCGCCGTTAAAAACCGCGTCGACCGCGTAGCCGCCTATTTCGAGTATTTGTTTTATCGCCGCGGAAAGATCGACTTCGTCCTCCGCAAGTAGCAGTTTCATATTTTTTCACCGCCCGTTTCGGTTCTCGGCGCGATTATAGCGCTCTGACCTTAATTTTAGTTTAAGTTTATCATATTCCCCGTATTTTTTCAACGGTTTTCACCTCTTTCCGCCCGATTTGTGATTTATAAGGATAAGAAAAGACCGAAGCGTGTGACTTCGGTCTTTTGCGGGCGTTAGGTTATAATCGGCTATCTTTTGACGATTTCGGACTCGGCGGCGACAGCCGTGCCGTTTACGGTAACGTTGTTAAACGTGAGATCGAGCGTTGCGCCGGAAACTACGTTTATGAACAAACTATTGTTACTCGTGTTAATAAAAGCGACGTCGTTCAAGGTCACTGCCACGTTAGCGTTCTCGTCGATCTTTATAAAGTCCTTTACGGTGTCGGCAGTAGTGCTCTTATGCGTCAGCTGGATCTTATTGAGTTCGAGCGAACCGGACTTTACGATAAACGCATTATCCGAAGTAATTTCGAATTTAGTTTTCGCATCAGATTTCTTAATAACACCTACGCCGTTGATAACCACCGGGCTGACTACGGTAATCGGCGCGTTTATCTTGATCTTAAACGCAGCCGCGCTTAGGTTGAGAGTCATTTTCTTTACTTTAGCGCTTGCCGCAATTGCAATCGGTTCAAGTTTAGTGCCTGCAGTCGCAAACACGTACTCGGCGTTCGGATCGAACACGGTATTTGCGTTAACCGTGGAAAGATAAACGACTTTTTTACCGTTTTCGCCGTAACCATAGGTTACGTTCGTGATTTCGCCGTTTACGGTAAGCGTGCCGTTCACCTTGAGCGTAAGTCCGTTGCAATCGAGCGTTGCGCCTTTTCCGATAACGAGTTCGGTACCCGCTTTTATCTCGTAGATCTTATCGGTAAGCGTAATGTCGCGAGCGATAATCATCTTGCCGCCGGCGAGGAGATCTCCGCCGTCGCGGTTGTAAGCGAACACGTCGCCGAACACAACGTAGGTGTAGCCGCGTTTGTCGGCAGCAAAGTCGAAGTTACCGTAGAGAACGTACTGTGCGTTGCCGTCGGTGTTCTCGTACTTGTTTCCGGTGTAGATCTTTTCGTCGTCGACTTCGAGTCCGCCGTAGACAAGCACTCCGTTCAAGGTGTAGTTGCGCGTTACCTGAATTGCGGTCGCAATAGTATTGGTTTTGTCGCTGTACTTCGGATATGCGCCGAACGTATTGCCGCTGACGGTGATTGCGCCGGTAGATACGGACGCGCCTCTTCTCGAAAGCTGCAAGCCGGAAGGCGAATTGCTTACGTTAGCCGGAGCGGGATTTACGAGGTGGATATAGTTGTTTTTCAGCGTAATACCGCCGTCCTGCAACACTACCGCGCCCTTGGTATCCTGCGCCCAACCGTCCTTGACGTAAACGCCGTTGTGGACAATTTCGAGATTTTCGATGGTAACAACGTCGCTTCCGTCGCTTACGCCGTTGATATCGACGGCGAAAGTGCCTTTAATCACCGGTTTAACTCCGTTTGCGCCGTACGCGCCGCTGATAGTAAGCGCTTTTCCGATAATGTACTTGATATTGCCTTCGTTTTCGGTAACATCGTTATACACGGTGATAACGTCGCCCGCTTTCGCTGCAGTAATTGCCGCCGACAACGTATCGTATTTTACGCTGCCGACAGTCACGACGTAGCCGCTTTCGACGCGGTAAGTTCCGTCCTCGTTTTCAAGGCATGCGTAACCTTTGGTAAGATAATCGGTCTTGACTGCGGACTTAAACGTACCGCCGGTTATCGAAACGACCGTATTATTTGCAATGCTGATTGTAGCAATCGTTCCGCCCTTGATAGTAACCGTACTACCCGACGCAGTGTTGAATATTGCATAGCAGGAAGGATCGTCCGTACTGAGAACGCCGCCGTTTACCGTCAGCGTCGCGGTAGCCGCAGCCACGTTTATGGCGTAGCCTCTCTTTCTGTTTGCTGCGAAATACAAACCTTGAACTTCGCCGCCGTTGATTTCGACGGTTGCGTCCGCTTTTGCCATTATACCGACCATTCCGTAGTTGGCGTCGTGCGCCGTTATCGTACCGCCGTTCAAAACGACCTTTGCGTTTTCAACGTAAATTACGTTAAGCGTAGAATTTCCCGCGTACCAGGAGGTTAATTTGCCGGTCTTTGCTTCGCTACCGTCGGTGACGGTGAGTACAGCACCGTTGACAGCGTAAACGTAATGCGTCTTTGCGCTTCCGCCGTATGCAAGTCCGTCAAGAACGTGACCGTTAAGATCGAGCGTGACGTTTACGCCGTCGAACACGTATTCGGTTGCGGTCGTATCGGTTACGTCTGCAAGAAGCGTAATCGTTTGCGCTTCCGTATCCGAAACCGCTTCGAACGCTTCGCGGAAAGTATCGTAACGAACTTCGCCTAGTTTCGCTTGCGCCTTTGCCACCGCGTCTATTGCCGCTTTCGCTTCGTTAAACGCCGCGTCAACGCCCGACTTGTCGGTAGCTTTGCTTATTGCTTCTTTACCGGCGGTAACGGCTTCCGAAACCGTAGTCCAGTTAGCGGCGGTGTAATCATCCTCGGAAGCGTACTCGTCGAGTTCGGTTTTCTTCTCTTCTCTGTATTTCTCAAATTCGCCGTTCAGCGTGAGAACTTTATCTATCTCGGCTTTGGCGGCGGCGAAAGCGGCGTTCACGCCGTCGATATCCGTAGCCGCGTCGATAGCGGCATTGCCTGCGGTTACGCAAACCTTGATCGCTTCCCAGCCGTAAGCGGAGTAGTTATCCTTGCCTTTTGCGAGGGCGTAAGCCGAAAGTTCGGTTTTTGCGTTGTCCTTACGGATAGCGACGGAATTGTCGGTCACGTCGTCCGAATCGATTTCGCCGACGGTGCCGTTGTTCTCGACCTTGCCGGCGGTGACTTTGCCCGCGACGGTCGCGCCCTTATCCACGATAACGTCGGAACCCGCCGCGTCTACGGAAGCCGCGGTGCCGGACTTGACGGTGACGGACGAACCGGCTTCGGGAGCGGTGATTTTGACGTTCTCGGCTTTGTCGTCGATATCGACGGACACGGTACCCGCGACGGACACGGAAGTCGAAGCCTTGATATTCACTTCCGCTTCGGTCTTGTTGTCGACGAACGCGTCTTTAGCGTCCGCGGGAACGACGATTTCGGCGGGAGTTTTAACGTTTTCGTCGCTTGCGGAAACGACTACTCTGCCCTGTTTTACGGTCATAGCGGTCTTGACCGCGTCGCCGCTTTCGCCGATCATCAAACCGTTGAAAATGAACGTGTGGTCGGCTGAGGACACCACGAAGTCGTCCGCGGTGTAGCCGTTTTTAAGTTGCACGTTGGCGTTCCAGGTGATGGTTGCGTTGACCGCGTCGATCACGATCTTGTCGGCTTGGACGCGTTCGCGCTTCTTTATCTGGTTCTTGCCGTCGCCGACGTACATTTCGCCTGCGGCGTCGGTCTTAAGCGTGAACGTGCCGATAACGCGCAGGTTATGGCCGTTCATTTCGAGGTCGAAAAGTTTGTTCGCGGCAAGGTCGCCGTGAACCACGATATCATTACTCAGCACTATCGGTTTGTCGATATCGTCGTTGATTGCCGCGACGAGTTCCTCCGCCGTGGCAACGTAGGTCGGGCGCTTGTTTACGCTCGAGTTAATGATGCACACGCCGGAAATAATGCCGGCGGCGATCAATACGACTCCGATCGCAATCGCGACCGTCAATTTCTTCAATCGTTTAGTCATAATAACTATTGCCTCCTTTAGTTATTTGCCGCTAATTTCTTAGCCGCTCTCGCTTTTCTCGCTTCGGCGCGGTCGCGCTTTTCGACGAGCGCTTTGCGCCGCGGTTCGAAACCGCTTTGTCTTACGTCGTAAATCTTGTGTTCGATCGCTCTGTCGCAGTACGCGATAGCCTCGTCGTATTCGCCGCGCGCGGAATAGATAAGAATCAGTTTCTTAAGCGACGGCACTTTCTTGAGGTAAGTGCTGTCCTTGGAAAGTTGGTACTCCACGTCGTCTTTCAGCAGCATAATCGTTTTGCCGACGAGCGTCGGATCGTCTTTTCTGTAGTAGTAAAGCGCGTTGGCGTAGCGCACGTTGAGTTTACTCAGTTCGTTGCCGCGCTTGTTGGGTTTCTGGCGCTCGTAAAGCGCGGTGAAAATCTCCGCGTCGAACGGCTTGTAGAAGCGGTTGGCGTTCTTGAAAAAGTCGTCGAGGAATTCGCCTTCCGTCGCGTAGTCGCGCACGTCTTTCATCGTGTTCATCGCGCCGTAATTGCGCCCGATCACGCGGTACGAGAACGTGTCTTTCGAGCCGTCGCTCAGCCCCGCCATTATGTCGTCGATAAACGTCGGCGTAACGGCTCCGTCCGTAGTCGCCGCGATCTCGTCCGCGGCTTCTTCCGTCGCGGCTTCTTCCGCGGGTTCGTCGGCGGTTTCCTCCGCCGTTTCGGTTTCGGGTTCGGAAGTCGTTTCCTCGGCTGCGGGGTATTCTTCGGCTACCGCTTCTTCCTCGGCTGCGGATTCGTCCGTAACGTCATCGGCGGTGGCTTCGGAAGGCTCTTCCGTCGCGGTTTCCTCTGCCGTTTCGGTCGCGGTTTCCTCGGTAGGCTCGGTCATTCCCGTTGCCTCGCTATCCGCGCGGGCGGGTTCTTCCGCGGCGGCAGCGGCGGGTGCGACTGCGGCGGGCTTGGATCCGTCCTTGACGTACAGAATCGCGCCGACCGTAATCACCGCAACGCCCGCTACGATAAGCAACGCCATCAGCAAAGCGCCGACCAGCACTCCGCTGTCGTTGGCTACGTATTGCGCCGCAAACATTATAACGTTCATATACACCTCTCTCGCTTTCGTGGTGCCGAAAGCAAAATTTTATTCCCTTTCCTCGAAAAACGCCAAAGCCGGAGTACAAACTTAACCCCGGCGTTCACCTATTTTCTAAGAGAACGACGTTCTCCTCTTACCTGTAATTTCCGCGCAATGCGGCGTTTCGTGCGCCCGAGCGCGACTTTCGGTTGTCCGCGAAATAAAAAACGCGCACTATCCGAAGCCAAAAATCGGAAATGGCGCGTGTTTTTTGCCATACGTATCGAAATTTAGGGACAAGCGTGCGCACATTTTCCCAATCTTCAACAATGTTTATTATACTCTATTTTTCGACAAATGCAACTAATTTCGGGGATAATTTTAAAAAAATCGTATTTTGTGTGCAAACAATTATATAAAACTCAAAACGTAGCTAGTTATTTTTCCCGCGTCCGACAGGCTCGGTCGCGGTTTTACGGGTAAGTATTCGCCATTTTAAGACAAGCGGGCGGCGATAAACGGAAACTACTCGTTATAATTTAAAATAGAACGCGCAGTTTCCGTTTTAATCGTCATTCAGAGCGCGACGCG
>ENA-UEYI01001479-UEYI01001479.1-human-gut-metagenome-genome-assembly--contig:-NODE-1479-length-19603-cov-5.464253_pt1 | contig 19603 bp, 24 predicted proteins | sample MGYA00242900_ERZ507916 | MGnify/ENA primary metagenome ERZ507916 (study PRJEB26167, sample SAMN06115521) | human gut metagenome | host: Homo sapiens | place: China:Chongqing | collected 2015-09-02...
TATTGATGCTTGAAAGTGTAGATTCAATATTGGAGAGGTCGGGGGCGGCGGGGATGGCAGAAATGATGTCGGAAACGGTGTTGTTGCCGAAGAAAGAAGTCAGAGCGGAATCAATGCGTGAAGCAGACAAATTAATGGAATTTGTCCAATAGTAGATACCGCTTAACTGGCCGCCGAACCACGATTGCAGGCTGTTATATAGGGAGGTGAGGGTGTCGCTGATGGTGGAGACTTTGGAGGAAATGGCAGAAAGATAAGTAGAAATACCCGAAAGCAAAGAATCCGATTGATACGGAGAATAAAAAATCGAGCCCTCAATATTAGAATAATATTTACCGGACAAAGAATAAACCCGGGCACTTTCAAAAGTGTTATGAACATAGCCAGTGCCCAAAATGGCATAACCGTTTAAAGCAGAAACAAAACGAATCTCGCAAGGATAACCATCCCTGTTCAAATCAGCACAAAGAGATGTGAGGGAATCAAAGGAAATTACATTATTCTTATTTGTCGAAGTTTGCAAACACAAGGAAATCTGCTCTATAGCCATTTCCTTGTCTGACATAGTAGCAGCATAGGACGGCACAGCACATAAAATGGAAATTGACAAACAGCAAATAACCGTTATAATGAATTTACGAAGCATAAAAAAACACCGTCCTTAAAAACCGAAATGAGGTGGGGCATGAATCCGTACATCGAAGCGCAAATTTTCAATATAAAATCCATGGCAAAAGTGTTTAATCAATCTTGCAAAATGGCCGCCATGAAGGACGACGGAAAAATCAGCAAAGAGGAAGCAAAGCAGCTCAGTAAAATCCAAGCAACCGTTGAGCGGTTTTGCAAAGAACTGGATAAAATCAAGTAAAACCCGTATCACAAAAACATAAGAAGAAGAAAATGGAACTTGCAATACGTGTCGTTGTAGCGGTATTTCTCTACTTTACCCTGAAATTGATATTTTCCCATAAATCGAAACCCCAAAGCGAAGAACGGGAAGAGAGGAAACCTCTGCCCATTGAGGGGGCATATAAAAAGCGCTGGCTGCTCACATACAACGAAAAAGATGCCTATAAAAAGCTCCTGGCCGCTGCTGATGAAGTAGGCTACACCGTTTTTTCAAAGGTGCGGCTGCTGGACCTACTGGAGCCGGTAAGCGGGAAGAACTACAAAAGCTATTTCTATAAGGTCCAGGCCAAGCATGTAGACTTTGTGCTGCTGGATGAAAAGCTGGTAGCCCGATGCGTAGTCGAATTGGACGATAGTTCCCATGACGCAAAGGACCGAAAAGAACGCGATTCATTTGTAGATAAAGCTGTAACCAGTGTGGGCTATAAGATCATACATACCCGCGCCGTAACAGACGAGACGATTGCTCAAATAAAAGAAGTGTTCAAAAAGAAAACGCAAGAATGACTCCCGCTCCCCGGCCCGGTTCCGGTGAGTTTTCTTGTAACACGAATAGATCTTCAGCTCCGGCACCAGGATAGCAAAACCGTGTTACAATCAATCCGAAAAGCCGGAGAACTGCGTCTCGAACTCTTCTACGCACATCGGGAACCATTTACAAAACAGGCAGCAGCGGGAGCAGTCCCAGTGCTTGGCCCAGCGGGTCCGCAGCCAGAATTTGAAGCGCTCAGGTATCGTCTTCATCGTCGGCCTCCTCGTCGACATATCCCACCACCGAACGCGGCTTCTTGCTCTTCGATACAGCCGCCTTAGCTTTCGGCTTTTTCTTGCCAGTCGGCGCAGCCGGGCGGAAGCGCTGGGGAAAAAGAAACCGCAGCAGGCGGGTGATAATCCAGACCATCAGACAGACCATCAGGGCCATGAGAAACACGCAGATCAGGACGATCACAGCGGTCACAAGGAATTTGATCATAGTTTTTACCTCACTTTATTTTTTTGAATTATGCCAGAAATGAAAGAACACCGCAGCCACCACGGCAAAGACAACCGCGCTGAAGAAAACGGCCAGCACATCCGTCTGCTTGTCGGTATAGACGGCGTTCATGGTACTGCCGAACATCTTGCCGGCCCCCTCAAACAAAGCGCCGAAGCCGGCGGCATATTGCTGCTGATACCAAGGCATAGAAACCCTCCTAAAAAAGAATGGCGGGGCATGGGGCGGACCCCACACCCCACCAGGCCGCGACATCAGCCACGGGCAGCGCGCTTAGCCTTACGGAATACGCTAAAGCCGATACTCAGCAGCGAGACACAGATGAACACCAACAGAACAGGGTTAGCGGTCATCACATCCCACACATCACTGACAACGGTTTTGATCGTGCTCACATTGCTAAGGATGCTGGCTACGGTAGTGGTAGTGGACTCAGGCGGTTCCTCCTTTCCTAAGATTCATGGTTGCGAGGGGAGGAGTCGAACCTCCATCTCCAGGTTGAGAGCCTGGCCAGCTACCATTACTCACACCCCGCCATGTAACACGCTGCGAAGAAGATCAGCTTACGGATCAGCCCCGCAGCGTGCTGTTATTGTGTTACATTACCAGCTGGGACAATGTCCGCTTAATGGAGAACAACTCATTCTCAATGGAACGCAGCGTCCGGGCCGAAATATCATAATGAGATGACAGCTCAGCCAGTTCCGCCCGCTTCCGCTGTATGCGCTCATCCAACTGCTGCAATTGTCGCTCCTTCTCCGGCAGCAGCATATAGCAGTTATATACCAGCCGCTCAAACTTCTGCGTGAAGTTGTCACCAACCTGCTGATCTATGATTTCGATCAGCTCGTCCGAGAAACGGATCGAGCGTATATTGCCCTTCTTCATTGGGCTTACCTCCTATGTAGTTTTGTGTCAGGGCAGCCAGGCGGTCCAGCTTATAGCGCTTCACCAGCTGCTCATACTTGGGATTGGGTGCTGCATCCCGGTTGCGGATCATACGGTGGAATTCATTGAGACCGTAAATCTCGATCAGGGCGTCAATAGCGTTGCCCGCCTGGTTGATCACATAGTTTTTACAGCGGTCAATGTTGTACTCCATGCCCGGGGTGGTGTAGATTCGGATCGGCGTCAGGACCTCCAGCATGTCCAGCCAGTAGTCCGTCATCTCCCAACGCCATTTGTTGGCGTCGGTATCGTTGGGGATCACATAGCGGAGGTAATTCAGCAGTACGCCGGAAAAGGATTCACCTATCGAAAGAGGAATCTTAGTAAACTGGATAGCCCGGTCATCACGAAGCTGAATCTCCACACGAATCCAATGCGTGCCCGCCTCACAGTGCCGCTCAGCCGCCTTATCGTAGATACGAATAACCACTTTGCTTTGCGGACTGCCGATTTGAACCGTCGAGCCCTTGGACGACAGGACCGTTTCCCAGTAATCCGAACGACTGACATAATTTCCCTCCGTAGTGTCCTGCACGATCTGCTTCATATTCAAAACGCCGGTATGGTCGTCAAACGCCACATCCAGGCGCGTGATCTTCAACTCCTGGGCGGCGATCCAGGAAAACAAGCTTTCCCAGGAGCGAGAGGACAAAGATTCAAAGGTACGGCAGCCCTGGCCGGACATCTCACACCAGACCCCCATGTCATCCCGGCCATTATAATGGATGGAAATGCAGCTAAAATATTTGCGGTCCCGGTAGCCGTGGGCACCCTTTATCTCCTGCCACGGGCAGTGGGTGAGACCCAACGCCTCAATCAGCTCCTCCGGGGAATGTTTCTTACTTGTAAATGAAAGCCAGTCATAAAGAACGATGTTCTCTTTTTCTTCCATAAAAGCCCCCCTAACCGGCTATCTTGTAGGTAGTGACCCCCTGTTAGCGGGGGGGTCACGCCGGAGGGAGCGACCCTCCGGCGCGCTGCGAAGATAAGAGAGGTATATGGAAGCTCTTAGAAAGAGACTTCGTCCAGCTGAACAGACCTTCCGGCAGAGACGGCCATAACGACCCGTTTCTTCTCGTCAAAGTACAGGTTGACCACATCCATCGGGTGAAGATCCTTCCACACGGCATTGGAGGCGCATCTGCGCTTCTCGGCCTTCAAGCCGCTGGCACCGTAATTTTCGGACTTGAAGGAGCTGCAAGGCGACAGGACAAAAAGCTGATAATACGGCTGCATAACTGTAACCTTATTCCCGCGATCATCCTCGCGCTCCGTTTCCATCTGCCCCTCGGCCCAGCCGGTGACTACCCACTCGCCTTCCTTGAATTCAAACTGCTTCATTTTCTCGCTCATATAGAGCCTCACTTTCTGCCCATATAGGGCCGGTATTTCGACAAGCGCCCGGAGGGCTCTTGTCAAAATACATACTACAACCTGCCGCGGAGAAAAGGAGTGAATTCATGCTTTACAGCAGGGGCGGATTCGGCTATAATAGAAAGGCTAAGGAAAATTATCAAAGGAGAAATTGACCATGGCTGTCATTGAATACGATGCTTATAAACAAAAGCTGCTGGCCCTGGAGCCCACGCTGAAGGAGCTGGAGCAGGCACTGAATATTGAGCCCGCCCGAAAGGAACTGGCTGAGCTGCAGATCGAGACAGAGCAGGAGGGCTTTTGGAACGATGTGGAGCGCAGCCAGCGGATCGCCCAAAAGATCAAGCGCCTGGAGAATAAGATCAAGAAGTACGATCACCTGGTCACTGATTGGGAGGACACTCTGACCCTGTGCGAAATGGCCCAGGAGGAGGACGATGCCAGCCAACTGGACGAGGTGGCCTCCGGCTATGAGACCCTGGAAAAAGAGGTCGGCGACCGGCGCCTGGCGGCCCTGCTCATCGGGGAATACGACGCCAACAACGCCATCCTCACCTTTCACGCCGGGGCCGGCGGCACTGAGGCCCAGGATTGGACGGAGATGCTCTACCGCATGTACACCCGCTGGGCCGAGCGGCATGGCTTTACCTATCAGCTGCTGGACTATGAGGACGGCGATGAGGCGGGCATCAAGTCGGCATCCATCCTCATTGAGGGGGATAACGCCTATGGTTACCTCAAGAGTGAGAACGGCGTACACCGCCTGGTGCGGGTGAGCCCCTTTGATGCCAATGCCCGGCGGCAGACCAGTTTCTCAGCCCTGGAGGTCATGCCTGAGATCGAGGATGACAGTGAGATCGAGATCCGCCCCGAGGAGATCGAGATGCAGGTGTTCCGCTCCAGCGGTGCCGGCGGCCAGCACATCAATAAAACCTCCTCAGCTGTGCGGCTTATCCACATCCCCACCGGGGTGGTGGTTTCCTGCCAGACCGAGCGCAGCCAATTCCAAAACCGGGATAACTGTATGAAGATGCTCCGTGCCAAGCTGGCGGAAATGAAGGCCCAGCAGCACGCGGAGAAGATTTCCGACATCAAGGGCGTGCAGATGAAGATCGAGTGGGGCAGCCAGATCCGCTCCTACGTGTTCATGCCCTACACCTTGGTGAAGGATACCCGCACGGGCTTTGAGACAGGCAACATTCAAAATGTGATGGACGGCGACATTGACGGGTTCATCAATGCCTATCTCACCGCCTCCGCCAATGGGACGCTGAAAAAGTAAAGAATAGGCGCGGGATAGCCCGCTGTGGCTCTAACCCCCCGCCGCTGACAATCCGGCGCGGCCCTGTTCCCGGAGAAGCTTCCCGTGGCGGTAAAAAAACCGCAAAAGCATCCTGAAAAATAAAAATGGCAGACAGCACGCAAACGCTGTCTGCCATTTTGCTATGTCGTTTCGGTCTGTGTCAGCATCCGCACGGCATACTTTAAAAACATTTTCACCGCCGGGGAGGCGTCCACCCGGGAGTGCAGGGCTGCGCCCATGGTGATTTGGGCGGGCGGAGCCAGGGGGAGCTTTACAACATTGCAGATATGCCCCTCAGTGATAAGCTGGTTCATGATGCTGATGCCCAGGCCCTGCTCCACCATGGACATTGCAGAAAAGTTCTCCATAGTGGTAAAGCGGATCTTGGGCACGATGCCGTAGTGTCGAAACAGGGCCTCTACGTCGTCATCACAGCCCAGGGCAGGCATGATGAAATCGTCCTTCTCGCAATCCTTCAGCGGATAAGCGGATGCATCCGCCAGAGGATGGCCCTGCGGCAGCAGGGCCAGCATAGGATCCTCCGCCAGGGGGATCCACTCATAGGGCATGCCCTCCTGGTAGCTGAAAAAACCGATGTCCGCCGTGCGGTCGTCCAGCCACCCGGATACCTCCTGCCAGATGCCCTCCATGAGCCGGATAGACACGTGGGGGTAGTCTTGCTGAAAGACCCGGATCACCGCCGGCAGCCAGTGGGTGGCAATACTGGAGTAGGCGGCGATGGTCACGCTGCCGATGAGCAGGCCGTTGATCTCTGTGGCCAGCTCAAAAAGGCGGTCCTCCTGGCGCAGAAATTCCCGCACCGTGGGCAGCAGCAACTGGCCGTTTTCCGTCAGGCTCACGCCCTTGGTGCTGCGGCGAAATACGGAGAAGCCCAGCTCATTTTCAAAGGCGGTCACCAGCTGGTTCACTCCCGATGGGGTATAGCGCAGCACCTCCGCCGCCCGGGAAAAGCTTCCCGTCTCTGCCGCCGCCAGTACTGCCCGGCACCGGGCTGTTTCCATAAAAATCCCTCCTCCTTTGCTGTTAGTAATACTGATATAAGCTATAATATTCTATAGCTTTACTTTTCTTGTTATTTATTCTACTATATGACCATAGAAACTGCAAGACCCCAAAATAAAAATCTTCAAGGAGGAATCTACCATGAAAAATATCTATACTTACATTTCTGTTGCTGTTGTGATGCTTGTGATGATGGTGGCGTCCGCCTTTCTGCTGACGGCCGCCGATGCACCTGTTCGTGCGGCGGGCGGCTATGTTACCCTGATTTTCGGTGCGATCGCTACCTGGGCCACTGCCAAAGCACTGCTGGCCGAGCGGGACAACGAGGAGCGCCGCACATCCGATCATGCGCACAATCACGCTTGATGGATCCTTTGCTACTATAGAGCAGCTATGCTTGACTCTTTCTTCCTCTCTCCATAAAGAAAAAGACGCACGAAAGTGCGTCTTTTTCTTATGACGGGGAAAAATCAAAGGGTTTTCTGCCATTTTGGCGTTTCCCTGTTTCTCGGTATGGCTTCTGCACAGCATGGCAAAGCACTTATCATCCGGCCGGTCTGAGACGGTCTTAATTAAAAGGTCAGCCGCATTTGGTGCCACACAACGTTTCCGTGGGTGGATTTATCCGATACCCCCTCGTCTATAAAGCCGAGCTTCCCATAGTAGTGGATCAGCTTCTCCTTACACGTCAGCACAAGGCCCTTGCGTCCCTGCTCCTTGGCCTCGTCGATGGCCTGACGGATCAGCCTCTCGGCGTACCCATGCCTGCGGTACTGGGGCAGTGTGTTCACGCCGAAGATCATTTGCCACGCACCGTTTTCGTTGTGCATGGCGGCGTTCGCGTACATCTCGTCGGTCAGATCTGCCTCGTCCGTCACAAAGCCGTCTACAAACGCAATGAGCCGGTCTCCGTCGAACATCAGCCAGAAGTGGTTCCCGTAGTGTTGGATCCTACCGGCAAAGTCTTTTTCCGTGGCCGCTTCCGCGGGGGGAAAGCATATGGCCTCCACCGCGGCGACCGCCGCCAGGTCCTGCATGGATGCATGGGTGATTTTCATAAGGGCTCCTCCTTCAAATTATTTTAGCTCAATCTTCATCTCTGCCGTTTACAGCAGAAATTCCCTTTTTATGACTACTCCTCGCGCTGCTCAGCAAAATACAGTCCAATGCTTTTCAGGACATCTATAGCATCTGCGGCAGTGTGGCCCTCCAGCTCAATGGCAACACTCTCGCCGGGGGAGGATGGGCTAAAAAGGGGCCCTCATGCAGATCAATAAAGCTGTTTATCAGGGGGAGGATGTCATCGGCATTTACATTGGCGGTCAAATACCCGTCGGATAGCATATAGGACGGGGCCAAACGCTCCGGCGTGGGGATATGGGCTCCTGTGATCATTTTCAGCATAAGCCTTTCCCTTCCTTCAAATCATCATCGGCGTCCGCCGCCAATCACTGCCGCAGGGGAGGGGGGAGCCGGGGCATGCCAGGGCGTATACATCCGTCCGGCGGGCCTCCCGGGTGAAGAGTGCCTCTGCCGATGGGCCCAATCGGCCCACATCCGCCGCCTTGGTCAGCACCGGCGCATCTGCGTTCTGCATCTGCCGCAGGAGCCTTCGCCCCGCCTCTGTGGCGGCCAGAATTCGGACATAGGGGATGTCCTCTCCGGGCGCCTCCAGGCCCAGGAATACCGCCCACAGCATCCGCCGCACCCGGGCGGTGGGGTAGCGCTTGGTGGTGGCCCGGGTCAGAATATCCCCCAGGCTGCCGCCCTCCTGTACCGCCCGATACACCCGCCGGTACAGCCCCTCGCCGCCGCTGTCGTAAGAAGCGAAGTCGTGCTCGTTCATCAGCCGCAGCCGGGCCAGCATGGCCCTCTCCAGCCGGGCCGGGTCTGCCGGCGCCAGGCCCTTTTTCATTTCCCGGCCCAGGATGTCCGCTGCCTGTGGGGGCATCAGGGCGAAGGCCTTCGCCTCTTGGCCCGCTGCCAGCAGCGCCCGAATATGGGAGGCCGAGGCACTCCCGTGGTGACCGCCGTCCTCCCGGCGCACCGTAACTGCATCTGCGGCAAGGCCCCGTCGGCGGATGGCCTTGAGATATTCCACGGCCAGGGTGTTGTTGGGCTGAGCCAGGAGCGCGCCGAGCCCGGTTTCTCGCTCCAGCACTGCCTGCCGGGCGGCGGCGTAGGGGGGCCCTCCGTCCATTTCCAGCCGGATAGCCCGGTGAACATCCGCCCGCAGCAGTGCCTCCGCCGTGGCCCACAGGGCGTCTGTGTCCCCGCACTCACTGCCGAAATAGAGGGTTTTCACTCCACATTGGGCCAGGAGGGATACGCCGCCGTCTGCGAATTTCTCCGCCGTGGCCATGGCCCAGGGAGTGGGCAGCTCTACCACCAGATCGGCCCCGCAGCGCACGGCCATCTCCGCCCGGGCAAATTTCTCCACACAGGCTGCGCCGCCCCGCTGGGTGAAGTTGCCGCTCATGGCGCACACCAACACCCGGCCCGATTCCCCGGCCCGGCGCAGCAGCCGCTCATGTCCCCGGTGCAGGGGGTCAAATTCACATACAACGCCCACTGCGTCCATGGCCGTGCCTCCTTGCCATTTAAAATCTGATTCCATTTTACCCTATTTTTTCACTTTGGGCAACGGCCTGTTGCAATTCGGAGCAAAAAAAGGTATAATATGAGGCAATTTCAGATTGCAGATTAAGCGGTAGAATTTGCAAGAACCGTGAGGAAGGGTATGCGAGGGAAACCCAACAAGGGTGTCCCTTACCATTGAAATCAGTAGCTTTTGAAGCTCTCTTAAAGCTTCAAAAGCTTAGGCGGCGGGGCGAAAAGACTTTTTCAACACGCTGAATTTGAAACCGAAAGGAGACCACTCCATGAAAATAGGCATGATGTACGCCATGGACGGCGAAATCGAGAGCCTGCTGAAAAACGAAAACGCCCACCTTATAGAAAAGGTGTCCGGTGCATCCTTTTACCAAATCCGTGAAAATATAGTGGCCTGTGCCGGAGGCGTGGGCAAGGTGAATGCCGCCATGTCTGCCCAGCTCCTCATCAGCCGCTACGCCCCCGATGTGGTGCTGAATGTAGGCGTAGCGGGCTGCTTTGAAAATGTGCCCATCGGGACACTGGTGCTGGCCACAGGCTTTGTGCAGCACGATTCGGACACCTCCGCCCTGGGCGATCCTGTGGGCCTGGTGTCCACGGTGAATAAGGTGGAGTTCCCCACCGCCTGGCTGGAGAAGGCCAGATCCGCCATGGATAAAACGGGCCTGCCCTACCGCACGGGGATGGTTGCCACCGGTGACTGGTTCGCCACCGATACCCCCCGCAGCCACTGGATCTATGACACCTTCCACCCGCTGCTTTGCGAGATGGAGGGGGGCGCCGTGGCCCAGGTGTGCTGCCGGAATGACGTGCCGTTCTTGTCCCTGAAGTCCGTCAGCGACTGCGTGCTGGAGCACCACGACTTCTTCTTCAACTTCCCCGAGGCCATCCGGGAATTAAACGGCGTGGCCATGAAATTTATCGGCAACCTGGAGGCGGAATAATGGAGCGTATCGCAAGCTTTACCGTGGATCACACCGTGCTGGTGCCCGGCCTGTATCTCTCCCGGCGAGACGGGAACGTGGTGACTCTTGATCTGCGCTTTAAAAGGCCCAACACCGGCGAGCTGCTTTCAAACAGCCAGATGCACTCCGTGGAGCATCTCATTGCCACCCTCCTGCGCAATTCCGAGAGCCGGGACGCGGTGATCTACTTCGGGCCCATGGGCTGCCAGACAGGCTTTTACTTCCTCTATGACGGGGATAAGCTGACCGGCAGCCAGGCCATCGCCCTCCTGCAGGCGGTTTTCGCCCGGGCCGCCGAGTACAGCGGCCCCATGCCCGGCTGCTCCGCCGCCGAGTGCGGCAATTATAAAAACCTCAGCGTGGAGGAGGGCCGGGCCTACTGTGCCTGGTATCGTGACCTTATTGCCTCCTGGACGGAGGAAAAACTCAAATATCCCGCAAAATAAGCTGAAAAACTTCCCCAAATCGGTTGACAGGCTTCCCAAAGTCTGTTAAACTATATAAGCCGCTTTGAATGGGTCACAAGCGTCTGCCCCTTGGCAGGCCGCCCCCGACAGCGAGTCCGTAATAAAGGAAAGGTAGGTGCAACAAGTATGCAGGCAATCATCGTGACCGGTGGCAAGCAGTACAATGTTTCTGAGGGTGACACTCTGTTCATTGAGAAGCTGGATGTCAACGCCGGCGACGCCGTGGTTTTCGATCAGGTTCTGGCCATCGTGGATGGGGAGAACACCAAGTTCGGCACTCCCGTGGTGGAGGGCGCCAAGGTGGACGCCACCGTCGTCAAGAACGGCAAGGGCAAGAAGATCCGTATCTTCAAGTACACCCCCAAAAAGGGTTATCGCAAACGCCAGGGCCATCGTCAGCCTTACACCAAGGTTGAGATCGGCAAGATCACTTTCTAAGAGCGTATGACCACCGTTTCATTCCTTGTGGAGCAAGCCCGCATCGTGGGCTTTGATGTCCAGGGCCACAGCGGCTGGGGCCAGGAGGGCGAGGACATTGTCTGCGCCGCCGTCACCAGTGCCATCCGGCTGGTCGAATGTACCGTCAATGACGTGATGGGCCTGTGCGCCTCGGTAAAGATCCGGGAGAAGGACGCGAAGATCTCCTTCCGCCTGCCCGGCGGCCTGTCCGCCCCGGCGGAGAGCACCTGTCAGAATCTGCTGACGGGGCTCATGGTCTACCTTACCCAGCTCCACGACGAATACCCCGAAAACATCGAAGTGATGGAGGAGTGACCTCCTGTTTCCCCGCAATCATCTTATCAGAAAGGATGGTACTGAATTATGCTGTATATCGGTCTGCAATTCTTCGCCCATAAAAAAGGTATGGGCTCCACCAAGAACGGCCGTGATTCCGAGTCTAAGCGCCTGGGCCCCAAGCGTGCTGACGGTCAGTTTGTTCTGTCCGGCAACATCCTGGTGCGTCAGCGTGGCACGCACATTCACCCCGGCAAAAACGTGGGCATCGGCACCGACGATACCCTCTTTGCCAAGGCTGACGGTGTTGTCCGTTTCGAGCGCCTGGGCAAGGACCGCAAGCAGGTCTCTGTCTACCCCGCCGAGTAATTGGATCATAAAAACTCCTCCGACTATTGCCGGAGGAGTTTTTTTGCAAAAAAACCGTTCCGTAGGGGCCGATGCCTGCATCCGCCCGCCCACTGCACTCCTTGCAGCGTATCCGTAGGGGGCGGCATCCTCGACACCCCACTCTGCTGTTTTACCTAAAACGGACAGAAAATTTTGCGCAGGCGAACAAAATCAGGAGAAATCCTCCGGCACATTTGCAAAGTTTAAACTCTTTTGCTGTCTTATATTATGAGAAGGAAAACAGATCTTCACCGCAGAAAGGAGGCTCCCGTGAAAACCTGCAAAAAGCTGCTTTTGAGTTTGCTGTCCCTCGGCCTGCTGCTGACCCTATTCGGGTGCAAACAGGAAGCTGACGGTATTTGGCCCTATGCTATCCGTGTGGATGGCCAGGTTTATTACTGCTACGAGGAAGAGGCGGACATAGAAAATGTGGAAGTCCTGGGCACCATCACCTCCAGTGTGAACATCAGCCAGGGACCCGAGATCGACGACCAGGCGAATCGGTCCGACTGGGTGGGCGCCTCCTACGGCACCGCTGACGGGCGAATGTATCTTTATTACGACAACCACTGGCTCAAGTGTTATCTGCCCGCAGAGATCGGCTAAAAAGGGAAGGCCCTCCGGCATCCGCCGGAGGGCCTTTGAGACTGTCGAAAATTCCTTTGGAATTTTCCGACAAAAAGATTGCAGCCTGCTGCGCGCATAATTTGTGCGCCGGTGGCGCACAAATTCCACACTGGCAGCCTGAGAGGTATTTTTTCCCACGCACATGTCGCGGTGAAAAATGATTCCAAATTTTTGCCGCCTGCGGACGGCAAACTCTGCGAGGCTTTTTTGACACGCCGGAGGGCCTTTCTGCACCTATATAAGCTTCAATTACTGCTCAGGCGTTCCCTTCGTCTCCTGGACAGGAGCGCTCTCCACTGGTTCTGCCTTGGCCGCCTGCTCCTCTTTCACTCCGAAGGCCTCCTTCAGGCTGCGCATATCCGGGTCAAAGATGTCAGTGCCCGCCGCGCCTTCGTTCTGGTTGCGGAGCTTACTGTTGATGGAGATGATGTTCTTCACCGCCAGCACCGCCATCATCACCAGCTCATAGCTCAGACGCACAGCGATGGGCCCCAGGATCATCAGCAGGATGCCCTTGCCGCCCATCCAGCCGCTCCAATCGGAGCAGAACAGCATGAAAAAGCCCACCAGGATCACCAGCGCCGTGAAGAAAATATACAGCGCCTGCAGGATCTTCTCCACAATCAGGAACTTAAAGTTGCATGCGTCGTGAAGGAATTTGCCAAATTTGCCCATTTTCTCCCGCCGTTTGGCTGGAACGATGAAAATGAAGGCCAGCACCGTGGCGATGATGGCCAACAGAATGGCAATAATGCCCAGGGTGCCTAAGGTGCTGATGCGGGAGCTATACAATTCGTAATCGTACATGGAAGTTCTCCTTTCAGGTTTGCTTTGCGCCGCCCTGCCAGGCGGCGCCTGTCAAATTTTTACGTCATCATTTTACCGTATAATAAAATCACCGTCAAGATTTTTCCCTTTCCCGGCACAAGGGGCTTGACAACGGCCCTTGATTTGTATAAGATAGTAGGCACAAATTGGATTTCCACGTTGAGGGAGTAATTCCATCCTGCCCTGCGGGATGAGGCAGACCCGTCAGTACGGCCCCTCGGGCCCGGGCTGTCTTGAAAGAATGAGACTCATACATAGGCCGCGCGCCTGTGTAGGGTCTTTTTTGTTTTGCCTATGGGGCAGAAAAGGAGGATACTATGAAACCGGATTATTTGCAAACCACTGAAGAAGTGCTTTCCTCTCAGGGCAGCTCATCCCGGGGCCTTACCGGGGAGGAGGCAGCTGCCCGCCTGTCGAAGCACGGCCCCAACCGCCTGCAGGAGGCCAAGAAAATCACCAATTTCCAGCGCTTCGTGCAGCAGCTGAAGGACCCCATGCTGCTGATTCTGCTGGCCGCCGCCGCCGTGTCCGCCGTCACCAGCATTCTCTCCCACGAGAGCCTTACGGAGGTGTTCATCATCCTGGTGGTGGTGCTGCTCAACGCCGTATTGGGCGTGGTGCAGGAGAGCAAGGCTGAGGCCGCCATCGAGGCTCTCCAGACCATGACCGCCGCCACCAGCAAGGTGCTGCGGGACGGCAAGGTTACCGTGCTCCACAGTGCCGACCTGGTGCCCGGGGATGTGGTGATTCTAGAGGCCGGGGACGCCGTGCCCGCCGATGGCCGATTGCTGGAGTCCGCATCCCTGAAGATCGAGGAGGCCGCCCTCACCGGCGAGAGCGTCCCGGTGAATAAGACCGCCGAGCCTATTGCGGCTGAGGGTGATGTGCCTTTGGGTGACCGGAAAAACATGTGCTACATGGGCTCCACTGTGGTCTATGGCCGCGGCAGCGCCGTCATTACCGCCACCGGCATGGACACCGAAATGGGTAAGATCGCCGGCGTACTGGCCCGGACGGAGCAGGAGGAGACCCCCCTCCAGCGCAAGCTGACCCAGCTGGGCAAGACTCTGTCCTACTTGGTGCTGGCCATCTGCGTGTTCATCTTCGTTTTTGACCTGCTGGTGGAGGGCGATTACTCCCTGGAGGCCATTCTGAAAACCTTTATGGTGGCCGTTTCCTTGGCCGTGGCCGCCATTCCCGAGGGCCTGGCCACGGTGGTGACGGTGGTGCTGTCTATCGGCGTTACCAACATGAGCAAGCGCGGCGCAGTGATCCGCCGCCTGACGGCGGTAGAGACCTTGGGCTGCACCCAGGTCATTTGCTCCGATAAGACCGGCACCCTTACCCAGAACAAGATGACCGTGGTGGACCACACGGGCCCCCAGCGGCTTTTGGCCACAGCCATGGCCCTTTGCAGCGATGCTGCCTGGGCAGAGGAGGGCGCTCAGGGCGAGCCTACGGAGGCGGCCCTGGTGAATTTCGCCGCCAAGGCGGGGCTGAAAAAGCCCCTGCTGGAGGAGCAGCAGCCCCGGGTGGCCGAGGCTCCCTTCGATTCCTCCCGAAAGATGATGTCCACCGTGCACCAAATCGACGGCGGCTTTATCCAGTATACCAAGGGTGCGCCGGACGAGGTGCTGCGCCTTTGCACCAGCTATATAGACAGCGGCGAAAAGCATCCCATGACCGAGGAAAAGCGCCGGGCCATTCTGCTGGAGAATAAGGCCATGGCCGACCGGGCCCTGCGTGTTTTGGCCGCCGCCCAGCGCAGCTGGGGCGACACCTTGCCTGAAGACATCAGCCCCGAGACTCTGGAACAGGATCTGTGCTTCATCGGCCTTGCGGGCATGATCGACCCCGTGCGTCCGGAGGTGAAGGACGCCATCCACCAGTGCCGCAAGGCGGGCATCCGCCCGGTGATGATCACCGGTGACCATAAGGACACCGCCGTGGCAATCGCCAAGGAGCTGGATATTCTCGACAGCGCTGACCAAGCCATCACCGGCAGCGAGCTCAACGCCTTTACGGATGAGGAGCTGGCGGAGATCGTGCCCCGCTACAGCGTCTATGCCCGGGTTCAGCCGGAGCACAAGGTGCGCATCGTCACTGCCTGGAAAAAGCGCGGCGCCATCACCGCCATGACCGGCGACGGCGTCAACGATGCCCCCAGTATCAAGACCGCCGACATCGGCGTGGGCATGGGCATCACCGGCACCGACGTCACCAAGAACGTGGCGGATATGGTCCTCTCCGATGATAACTTCGCCACCATCGTGGGCGCCGTGGGTGAGGGCCGCCGCATCTATGATAATATCCGCAAGACCATCCAGTTCCTCCTGGCCTCCAATATGAGCGAGGTGCTGGGTGTGTTCACCGCCACCCTCCTGGGCTTCACCCTCTTGGGGCCGGTGCATCTGCTGTTCATCAACCTTATTACCGATTGCTTCCCGGCCCTGGCCCTGGGCCTGGAGAAGGCGGAGCCGGATGTTATGGACCGTCCGCCCCGGGATAGCCACGACGGCATCTTCTCCGGTGGCCTGGGCTTTGATGTGGTGTATCAGGGCGTGCTTATCACCGTCATCACTTTGGCCTCCTATATCATCGGCCACTGTGTGGAGGTGGGATACTTCGAAATGCCTTCCGGCGTTTCACCCCACGGCATGACCATGGCCTTTTTGACCATGAGCATGTGCGAGATTTTCCACAGCTTCAATATGCGCTTTCAGCGGCGCAGCATTTTCTCCAGCCGCAGCCATAACAAGGTCCTGTGGGTGGCTATGCTGGGCAGCCTCCTCATAACCACGCTGGTTTTGGAGGTAGGGCCCATTGCCGATGCCTTCGGCTTCACCCCCGTGGGTTGGGCCGAATACGGTATCGCCCTGGCCTTGGCCGTGCTGGTGATCCCTGTGGTGGAACTGGTGAAATTCTTCCAGCGCCGGGCCGCTAAGAGAAAGAAACGGTAAATCTGTATTCCCGAAATAAAGAGCCACCCCGGGCGCCCTCCGTAGGGAAGGGCCCGGGGTGGCTTCTTGCATCTTGGCTTAGTCGGCTCTCGAAAACGGTGCGGCCCTAATGGCTGCGCCGTTTCCTCGGTGCTGCTTGCGGGCGGCAAGCGCTGCAAGCCTTTTTAGCAAGCTGAAGCAAGGGCATCACAGCAAAGCCGCAATGCCCTTGTTTTCTGCATATTTTACAGGTAGCTGCGCATGTCCTCGGTGGCCATGGACTCGTCCAGGCTCAGGGTAACAGTGAACTTGACGCAATTCTCCTCGCTGAAGCGGTCCAGCCAGTGGAGGAATTTTTCCGCCTCCGCCAGATCGCTGCTGGCGGCAATTTTGGCCAGGTTGTCCACAAATACGTGAGAAATATCATAATTGCCGGCGTAGAGACCGCTGATGAAGCCGCGCAGGCATTCAAATGAATTCAAGCTATACTCCTTGGCATTGACCAGGCGAACGCTGGATTTAATGTCAAAGGTCATGTCCGCACCGGGCTCGATGCAGACCACGCTGCCGTTCTCGGACTCCACGGCACTGTGAATCAGGTCGATGAGCTGCTTTGTCTTGCCGGCACCGTTTGCGCCCATAATCAGTCTAACCATAAGAAATCACTCCTTTGTCTTTTTGCGGTTAACTTGCATTTAATATACCATACTTCTTTTCAAATGGCAATGGAGAAAGCAAAATTCATCATTTCTTCACGATTGCTTTTCCAGCTTTTCCCGCAGGGCTGCGCCCAGGTCCTCATAGCCGGGTTTACCCAGGAGGGCGAACATGTTCTTCTTATACGCCTCCACGCCGGGCTGGTCAAAGGGGTTAACATCCAGCAGATAGCCGGACAGGCCGCAGGCATAGCAGAAGAAATAGATCAGCTCGCCCAGGGTGAAGGCATTACGCTCGCCGCAGCACACGCGGATATTGGGGACGCCCCCCTCCACATGGGCCAGGAGCGTGCCATCCATGGCCTGCTGCTTCAGGTCGCTCATGGCCTTGCCTGCCAGGAAGTTCAGCTCATCGCCGTTTTCTGCGTCATAGGGCACTGTCAGCTCGCCGGAACGGGGTGTAAAGCGTACCACGGTCTCAAACAGATTCCGGCGGCCCTCCTGGAGATACTGCCCCATGGAGTGCAGGTCCGCAGTATACTCTACGCTGGCCGGGAACAGGCCCTTGCCCTCCTTGCCCTCGGACTCGCCGTACAGCTGCTTCCACCACTCCGCCATAAAGCGGAAGAAGGGGTCAAAGCAGGCCAGGACCTCGATCTCCATGCCCCGGTGCTGCAGCTCATACCGGGCTGCGGCATACTGCCAGGCGGGATTTTGCTCCATGCCTGCCTGGGCACAGACATCCATCATGGACGCCGCACCGGCCATGAGCTGTCCCACATCAATACCTGCCACGGCAATGGGCAGCAAACCCACCGCCGTGAGGACGCTGTAGCGTCCGCCGATGTCATCCGGAACCACAAAGCTCTCATAGCCCTCGGCCGCAGCAAGGGATTTCAGGGCGCCCTTTTGCCGGTCGGTGGTGGCATAGATGCGCTTGGCGGCGGCCTCGTGGCCGTACTTTTTCTCCAGAAGCTGGCGGAAAAAGCGGAAGGCCACCGCCGGCTCTGTGGTGGTGCCGGACTTGGAGATGACATTCACGGAGAAGTCTACCCCCTCCAGCAGCTCCTCCACCTCTGCCAGCTGGTCGTTATCCAGGCCGTTGCCCACAAAGTAGATATTGGGCGTATTCTTCTTTTTCAGGTTATAATTGGGGGAGCACAGGCACTCAATAACACCCCGGGCCCCTAAGTAGGAGCCGCCGATGCCGATAACCACCAGAGCCTGAGAATCGGCCTGTATCCTCCGCGCTGCTGCCTGGATGCGTTCAAACTCCTCCCGGTCATACCGTTCGGGCAGGCGCACCCAGCCGGTGAACTCACCCCCGGCGCCGGTTCCGGCACGCAGGTGGTCATGGGCCAGGCGCAGACGGGGCGTCAGCGCCGCCTCATAGGGCAGGGGGATAAACTGCCGCATATTGTGAAGATCTACAGAGATCATAGAAAATGCCTCCTCTTTTGTTCTTTCCCCTATGTTACATCCAACCGGTGGAAAATACAAGAGAAAACCGCCTGATTTCTTACCCGAAAGCCGCGGCGCGGAGCAGGCGGGTAAACAGGTCCCCCCAGGTCATGCGTTCCACGGCCGCTGCCGCCGTCAGAGGAAGCTCTGCCAGGATGGTATCCCCACTCTGCACCGTGAGGGTGCCTACGGCCTGCCCCTTTTCCACAGGAGCCGACAGGCCCTCCTGCAGCTTCACCGTCCGGATAAGGTCGCCCGCCTGGCCCTTGCCCACCAGGAGCTTGCTCTGGGCGAGCGATGCCTCCACGGAGGGGGTGCGGCCCAGCCTTACGGGAGCCATCGGCGTTTCCTCCGGGGTGATATCCGCCAAGACGTAGGTGGAGAAGCCGTAGTTCAGCATAGTCTTGGCGTCCTCAAAGCGCTGCTGGCTGGTCTCGCTCCCCAGCACCACGGCGATGAGCTCCATGCCCTCCCGCTCCGCCGTGGCGGAGATGCAGTAGCCCGCGGCATCGGTGGAGCCGGTCTTCAGCCCCGTGGCTCCGTCATAAAAGCGGATGAGCTTATTGGTATTGGAGAGGCCAAACTCGCCGCCCCGGATGGTATCCATCCAGATGGTGGTGAAGCGGCGAATGTCCGGGTGATGGAGGATCAGCTCGCGGCTCATGAGGGCAATGTCCCAGGCGCTGGTTACATGGCCCTCCGCCGGCAGGCCCGTGGGGTTTACAAAGTGGGTGTCCCCCATACCCAGCTCCATGGCACGGTTGTTCATCTGCTGGACAAACAGCTCTGTGACCCCGGCCACCTGCTCCGCCAGGGCCACGGCGGCGTCGTTGCCGCTGGAGACGCATACGGCCTTCAAAAGCTCCTCCACGCTGATTTGCTCTCCCTCGGACAGGTACACCTGGCTGCCGCCCATAGAGGCGGCATTGGCGCTGACGGTGACCATATCCTCATATTTCAGCTCCCCTCGGTCCATGGCCTCCATGACCAGCAGGAGCGTCATGATCTTGGTGACGCTGGCAGGCTCCAGCTTCTCATGCTCATTTTGGGCAAAAAGCACCTGGCCGGTCTCCTTTTCCATAAGCAGTGCGGCCTTGGCCTTCACGGGCAGCTCCACGGCATGGGCCGGCAGCGACAGGCACAGTAGCGCCGAAAGCACCATCAGCAGCGCAAAAAACCTCTTTTTCATGACTCGCCCTCCCCATAAATTGCTGGGCTATCCTATGCGCCCGAAAGAAAAATCATGCCGGACGGCAATTTTCGGTTGCATTGGACGAAATTCTCTGCTATAATAGCTATCGCGATGCAGGGTTAGTACATCGGTAGTACATCGGCTTCCCAAGCCGAGGAGGCGGGTTCGATTCCCGTACC
>ENA-UEYI01001485-UEYI01001485.1-human-gut-metagenome-genome-assembly--contig:-NODE-1485-length-19552-cov-4.323954_pt1 | contig 19552 bp, 10 predicted proteins | sample MGYA00242900_ERZ507916 | MGnify/ENA primary metagenome ERZ507916 (study PRJEB26167, sample SAMN06115521) | human gut metagenome | host: Homo sapiens | place: China:Chongqing | collected 2015-09-02...
ATATTGTTGACAGACACCGCTACCAATTGAAGGCACAAGTAAAAATTGGAGAAGAGCGTTTGTATAACTACGATTTTTCGTTCATTGAAAACGAGCATCCTTTCTTGTATCAGGAATTGGAATGTCAGATACAACGTATTATGAATTCTCTGCCGGAGCGCTGCCGAGAGGTGTTTGTCCTCAGTCGGTTTGATGGGCTTAAAAACAGAGAAATATCCGAACGCCTTCATATCTCACTCAATACAGTTGAACGGCATATCCAGCGAGCCTTGCGCATCTTCATCAAAGCGCTTGAATATGAAAAATCTGCCTACCTGCAAAGCTTGATTCTGATATGGTCGTTGGGACAGCTTTCTTGAAGTTCTCCGACATCGTCAAGGTCTGCAACCCATAATAACAATTAATTTTCAAGATTAGGGGGGGGGTAAAATCCGCCCCGATTGTTGTATGTATGTATGCGTACAACAACCGACCCCATGAACGAAAGCCTGAAAGAACTCGCCGTCCGCTATTTCGAAGGACCCATCGCCCCCGAAGAAGAGTGCGAACTCTTCGGATTCCTCGCCGCCTCGCCGGAAAACGCCGCCCTGATGCGCGAATGGGAACGCGAATGGAAGCAACGGCACGTGCCGTCGGCCGACGTCCTCCGTTCGCTCGCCCGGCTCAACGGAAAAATAGAACGGCGCGAGAACCGAATCCGCGCCCGCCGGCGCTGGCTGCGGTTCTCGGCGGCAGCAGCCGTGCTCATCCTGATCTCGGCCTTCACCACCCGGCACCTCATACACACCGAAGACCCCGTGCAAATGTTCTCCGTACAGGCTCCCCAGGGAACCAACAGCCGCATATCGCTGCCCGACGGCAGCCAGGTGTGGCTCAACGCCGGATCGACCCTGAACTACCGGTCGGATTTCAACCGCTCGTCGCGCGACATCGGCCTTTCGGGCGAAGCCTACTTCGAGGTGGCCCGCAACGCCGACCTCCCCTTCCGGGTGCAGGCCCGGGGCTGCACGTTCACCGTGCTGGGCACCCGGTTCAACATCTCGGCCTACGACGAAGACCCCGACGTATTGGCCGCGCTGATGGAAGGCTCGCTGCAATTCGAATCGTCCCGCAGCACGGAAACGATGGTTCCGGGCGACCTGATCACCTACGACTGCCGGACGATGGAGGCGTCGCGCAGGCAGGTCGACACCGACCAGTTCCGCAGCTGGATCGACGGCATCATCCGCTACGACGCGATCTCCCTCCCGGCCCTGCTCCGGCGGCTCGCCCGCGAATACGACGTGAAGATCGAACTCTGCACCGACGCGTTCGACGACAAGACCTTCCGCATATCAATCACCGAGGCGCAGGACATCGAATCAATCATGGGCGGGTTGTGCGACATCCTGCCGATCAGCGTCAGGCGCGACACCTGCGGTTACCGCGTCGACAGCCGCCCCCGAAAAACCGAACCCTGAAAAAACTTCTTTCCAAACAAACCTAAATCTTAAAACTTATGCATGTAAATCTCCTATTCAAGAAGATTGCAGCGTTGATCCCGTGCCTGCTGCTGACAGTCGCCCTCAACGCGCAAACCGTCACCAAAGCCTTCCGGAGCGTTCCGCTGAAAACGGTGCTGGAAGAGGTGGAGCGGCAAACCGGCTACTCGATCCTCTTCGAAAACGAGGACGTCGACGTCAGCAGGCCGGTCACGGCAACGTTCAAGGACGCGACGCTTCAGACCGTGCTCGACACGGTGCTCGACAAATCGCTGCGCTATACCGTCAAAGGGGGGGGGAAACTGGTCACCATCTCCCGCCGCTCGCCGGTCTCCGCCCCGACGGCCCCGAACGGGGAGATGACCGTCGCCGGAACGGTCATCTCCTCGGCCGACAACCAGCCCATCGTCGGAGCCAACATCTATGTTGAGGGCACGAACGTCGGCACGACCACCGACGCCGGCGGCAACTACAAACTGACCGTGCCCGCTTCGGCCAAGACGGTCACCGTTTCGTTCCTGGGCTACGACACCAAGAAAATTTCCGTCCGGGACATCCACCTCTTCAAACTCATCACGCTGGCCGACGCTTCGAACAAACTCGAAGACGTGGTGGTGGTCGGCTTCGGCGTGCAGAAGAAAGAGTCGCTCGTGGGCGCCGTGCAGTCGGTCAAGCCGAGCGACCTGCAAACCTCGTCGAGCAACCTCTCGACCTCGTTCAGCGGCAAGATCGCCGGCGTGATCGCCGTGCAGAAATCGGGCGAGCCGGGCGCCGACGGCGCCAATTTCTGGATCCGCGGAATCTCGACCTTCGGATCGGGACAGTCGCCGCTGCTGATCCTCGACGGCGTGGAAATCACCAACCAGATGCTCAACAACATTCCGCCCGAGACCATCGAATCGTTCTCGGTGCTCAAGGACGCCACGGCAACAGCCCTTTACGGATCACGCGGCGCCAACGGCGTGATGCTCATCACCACCAAGAATGGCCGCGATTCGGAGAAGATGACCGTTAACGTGCGGGCTGAGTTGGGCGTGTCGGCCCCGACACGCATTCCTAAGATCGCCGACGGTGTAACCTTCATGGAGACCTACAACGAGGCCTGTGCCACGCGCGGCGAGAATCCACGTTATAGCCGCGAAAAAATCATGGGCACTAAACTGGGGCTCGATCCCTACGTTTATCCCAACGTAGATTGGTACGACATGCTTTTCAAAAACAGCACCTTCAACCAGAACTTCAACTTCAACATGACGGGCGGAGCCAAGAAGATCGACTACTTCCTCAACGCCTCGGTCTACAACGAGAACGGCATCATGCGCAAGCCCGAAGCCTCGAAATTCGACACCAACATCAACGCCCAGAAATACCTGTTCCAGGCCAATGTCTCGGCCGACGCCACCAAGACCACCCGCGTATCGCTGAAGATGAACACCCAGCTGCACTACCGCCACGCCCCGATCCAGAGCGTCTCGGACCTCTTCGCCTACGCCATGACCGGCATGCCCTGCGAATTCCCCGCGACGCTGCCCGGCGAGGAATCGGACACGTTCGTGCGCTTCGGAACCAACAACGCCTGGAACAGCGGCTTCTTCACCAACCCCTACGCCCAGCTGTGCCGCGGCTACGGCGACCAGTTCCGCGGCCACTTCACCTCGGCGCTGACCGTCAACCAGAACCTCGACTTCATCACCAAGGGCCTGAGCGCAACGGGCATGGCGACCTTCTACAACCGCGTCTACTCGGCCGTCTACCGTTCGTTCACGCCGTTCATGTACCAGCTGACCGACTACAATATCGACGAGGCGGGCAATTACAGCTACACCAGCAACTCGACCAACACCGGAACCACCTACCTGGGCACGACGCGCGGCAAGGACGGTTACCGCGAGCTGGCGTTCCAGGCCAAGATCGACTACGCCCGCACGTTCGGCAAACACGATGTCGGAGCGACGATCGTCTACATGCAGAAGGAGCGCAACATGAACATCTCGGACGAACAGGAGTACGCCGCGCTGCCCTACCGCCAGCAGGGACTCGCCGGACGCGTCACCTACGGCTTCGACAAACGCTACCTGTTCGAAGCCAACTTCGGCTACAACGGCTCGGAGAACTTCGCCGCGGGCAAACGTTTCGGATTCTTCCCGTCGGTGGCCGTGGGCTGGGTGATTTCGAACGAGCCGTTCTGGAAGGGGATCAAGGAACAGGTCAACCTGTTCAAACTCCGCGCTTCGTACGGGCTGGTCGGCAACGACGTGATCTCGAAGGATTATGCGGACCGCTTCCCCTACCTCACGACCGTCGACATGGGACAGGGCTACGACGTCTATATCGGCAACAACTTCGAGCGTAAGTACGGTCCCATCCTCTCCGTCTACGGCAACCCCAACGCCACGTGGGAGGAGAGCCGCAAACTCGACATCGGCGTGGAGATCGGCCTGTTCGACAGCCTGAACATCATCTTCGACTGGTTCAAGGAGAAACGCTCGGGCATCTTCATGCAGCGCACGTCGCTGCCCTCGACCTTCGGCATGTCGGGCATCACGCCGTGGGCCAACATCGGCAAGGTCGACAACAGCGGCGTCGACATCTCGGTCGACTACAACAAGGCCTTCTCGAAGGACCTGATCCTCTCGCTGCGCGGCACGTTCACCTACGCCCACAACGAGATCGTCGAAATGGACGAACCCAAATACAAATGGGCCTACCAGTACAAGGCCGGACATCCGATCAACTCGATCCAATGCCTGATCGCCGAAGGGCTTTTCAGGGACGAGGAAGAGATCGCCTCCTCGCCCTCGCAGGACATCTACGCCACGACCTACCCCATCCGCCCGGGCGACGTGAAATACCGCGACCTGAACGATGACAAGATCATCGACGACAACGACATGTGCTGGACGGGCAACCCGACCGTCCCGGAGATCATCTACGGATTCGGCTTTTCGCTCAAATACAAGGGATTCGACTGCTCGGCCTTCTTCCAGGGACAGGGCAAGGTGTCGATCCTCATGTACAACTACCACCCCTTCGCGACAGCCGCGACGCCCGGTTCGGGACTGATGCAGTGGATCGCCGACGAACACTGGAGCGAGGACGACCCCAATCCCAAGGCTCTCTACCCGCGCCTGTCGCCGCTGTGGAACAACAACAACACCAAGGCCAGCACGCTCTACGTGCGCAACGGCAAGATGCTGCGCCTGAAGACCGCCGAGATCGGCTACACCTACAAGAAAATGCGCGTCTACGTCTCGGGAACCAACCTGCTGACCTTCGCCCCGTTCAAGTACTGGGACCCCGAAAAGGGTTCGGGCAACGGCCTGGGATACCCGCTCCAGCGGACGTACAACCTCGGATTCCAGTTCAATTTCTAACCCAAACACAGCAAAAGACCATGAAAAAGATAATCTTCGCACTTTCACTGCTGCTGCTATGCTCCTGCTCCTACCTCGACGTGGTGCCCGAAGGCAAAGCCACCGAAGAGGATATCTGGAAAACGGAGGAGCAGGCCGAGAACTACCGCTACTACATGCAGACCTACATGCCCAACCTGATCGGGTACGACTGGTCGCCCGACCAGTTCGCCGGCGACGACTTCATCACCGGAGCACGCGGCACGACCTACTATTTTTCGAGCAAGAGCCTGCTCTACGGCGAGGAGAACGCCAACCTGACCTATTTCGGCCGCTGGGCCCCGAACTGCACCAGCGGCGGCACGAACTACGACATCTACCGCGGCATACGCTACTGTTTCTACCTGCTGGACAACATCTACAAAGTTCCCGCAGTCTCGCAGGAAAACGCCGACCGCTACGCGGGCGAAGCGTGGTTCCTCGTGGGATATTACCACCAGTGCCTGCTCGAATACTACGGACCGATCGTACTGGTCAAGAAGTTCATCCCCATCGACGCGCCCGAATCGGAGATCCTCACTCCGCGGACGCCTTACGACGAGTGCGTGAAGTACATCGCCGAGTGTTACGACCGGGCCGCCGGGCTGCTGCCCGACGTGGTCGGCGAGTCCGAACTGGGACTTCCCACGAAAATGGCCGCGCTCAGCTACAAGGCCCGCCTGCTGCTCTACGCCGCCTCGCCGCTGGTCAACGGCAATCCTGACTACATAGGGTTCAACAACCCCGACGGCACGCCCCTGATGAGCACGACCTACGATCCGGAAAAGTGGAAACGGGCGCTGGACGCGGCAGCGGCGGCGATCGCCCTCGCAGACGAGATCAATCCCGACACGAAAAAACCGAAATACGACCTCTACACCTCGGCCGATTCGAGCCTGCCCGACGACGAACGCGGCCGCAAGAACTACCACGACACCTTCGTCGAAGAGCCTTGGAACGGAGCCGAATTCATCCTGGCCAAAGGCGCGCAGAGCGGCATTCAGGCTTTGCAGCGCTACGGCGGACCGCGTTCGATCAAGGGCAACATGTCGAAAGGCTGGAAAACGACTCTCGTGCCGACGATGGAGGCCGTCGAGATGTACTACACCAAGAACGGGCTGCCGCTCGACGTCGACCCGCTGACCAAGGACGAGGACCTGTACAGCGTCGCCCCGGGCGACAACACCGCCCGCCTGCACCGCAACCGCGAACCCCGCTTCTACGCCTCGATCGGTTTCGACCGCGGCACGTTCGAGATCGACGACAAAATTCTCACGCTCCAGCTCCGCGGCGGCGAACTGCACGGCTCGACGCTCAAGGAGACCGACGAATACCAGAGCTGCACGGGTTACCTCTGCCAGAAATGGATTCACAAATCAAGCACCTACAACCAGTCGAAGAACTCCTACAACTACCGCAAATACGCCTATCCCTACCTGCGACTTCCGGAACTGTTCTACAACTACGCCGAAGCGGACTTCGAATACAACGGGTCGCTGAGCCCCTTGAGCCTCGAATACCTCAACCGGGTGCGCAAACGCTGCGGGCTGCCCCGCTTCCAGGATTCGTGGGCCTTGGTGGGCGGCATTCCCTCGGGCAGCGAACTGCGCAAGGTGCTGCACCAGGAGCGTTCGATCGAATTCCTGTTCGAAGGACGCCGTTTCCACGACCTGCGCCGCTGGAAGGAGGCTCCCGAGGTGATGAACAAGGAACCCCGCTCGTGGAACCGGGACGGCAAGACCCAGGAGGATTTCTACCAGGTGATCCCGGCCAATCAGGGAGGCCGCGTCCGCGTCTTCGAAGCGCCGAAGAGCTACTGGCTGGCCATTCCCATGAGCCAGATCAACAAGAATCCCAACCTGGTGCAGAACCCCGGCTATTAACCCATTGTCACACGCCAAACAACAAGATAAAGAGATGAAAAAACTGCTCTGTTCAATACTCGTCGGCCTGGCCGCACTGTCCGTAACGGGATGCGACGACGACGAAGTGAAAACCCCCGACTTCGCCGTATCGACGGCCCAATGGACCTTCTCCCAACAGGAAGGCATGCAGCGCATGATCGTATCGGCCCCCGGCGCATGGACGCTGACCGGCATTCCCGACTGGATGACCGTGACGCCCGCGGAGGCGGCCGGTCCCTGCGAGATCACGATGACCTACACGACCAACGAAACGGGCGCACCCCGCAAAGCCACGCTGACCGTCACCTGCGGGAACGAAACACGCACCATCGGCGTGGAGCAGGAAACTGTCGTTCCGGAATCTGCGGCCGGCAAAGGCCGCAGGTAACCGCCCGCCACGACCCGTAACCAGAAAAAATGTCACAAATTCATACTGCTGTGACATTTTTTTATGCCTTCCGCGTTCGTTTGCTCCGTTAAAATAATTACTTTTGTAAAAATTCACGAAAGCATTCGCAATCTCTTTCCTTTGTAAAACGAAACTTCCCGTTTTACAAAGGGGACGAACCGGGTGATTTTCGGACACGACAACCGCCAATCAAGAAACCTCTAATATTGAACTTATGAAATCGAACCCAAGCCGCACCCTGTTCCGCACGCTCTTCGCGACGGGACTCATCGCAGCCAGCCTCTGCTCCTGCTGCCCCAAACACAACACCCTCACCCAGGCCGAAATCGCCGACGGCTGGCAGCTGCTCTTCGACGGCAAAAGCCTCGACCAGTGGAAAGACTTCAACGGAGACTCGCTCACGATGCCCTGGCACGTGGTGGACGGCTGCATCCAGGCCGCCGGCGACGGCAGCGACCTGTCGGGATACATCGTCACCAAAAAGCAGTATGAGAACTTCATCCTCGACTGGGACTGGAAGCTCTCCTACGGCGGCAACAGCGGCATGCTCTACCACGTGGTCGAGAACCCCTATTTCAAGGTTCCCTATGTCACCGGGCCGGAGTACCAGCTGATCGACAACGCAGGCTGGGAGGCCACGAACGCCCCGACCCGGCTCGAGGAGTGGCAGAAACTGGGCGTGGACTACGCCATGCACCTGCCGAATCCCGATTCGCTGCTGGTCAACCCGCAAGGCGAGTGGAACTCGTCGCGCATCGTCTGCGACAACGGCCACGTGGAGCATTGGCTCAACGGCCGCAAGATCCTCGAATTCGAAGCCTGGACCGACGACTGGTTCGCCCGCAAGAACAGCGGCAAATGGGAGACGGCTCCCGAATACGGACTGGCGCACCGCGGCGTGCTGTGCCTCCAGGACCACGGCTACCCCGCTTCGTTCCGCAACCTGAAAATCAAGGAGCTGCCCCGCAAGGCCGGCCGGGAGGTCGAACTCTTCAACGGCCGCGACCTCACGGGATGGGAAGCCTACGGAACCGAGAAATGGTATGTCGACAAGGACGGCCTGCTGGTCTGCGAGAGCGGCCCCGACAAAAAATACGGTTACCTCGCCACGCGCGAATACTACGATGATTTCGACCTGACGGTGGAGTTCAAGCAGCTCGCCAACGGCAACTCCGGCGTCTTTTTCCGCTCGTTCGTCGAGCCGCCGGTGAAGGTCCACGGCTGGCAGTGCGAAGTGGCTCCGAAGAACCACGACACGGCGGGCATCTACGAGTCCTACGGCCGCGGATGGCTGGTGCAGATTCCCGACGAGAAGGAGTCGATTCTCAAGGAGGGGGATTGGAACACGCTGCGGCTGAAGGTCCAGGGCGACCGCGTGCAGACGTGGCTCAACGGCGAGGAGATGGCGGACATCACCGACGCGAAGATCGGCGCCGCGCAGGGACGCATCGCCTTGCAGATTCACGACGGAGGAGGCATCAAGGTCCTCTGGCGCAACATCCGGCTGACGACCCTGTAAACAAACGGCGGTTCCCATCCGACGGAACCGCTGTTTTCTCTACCTATTTTATTGACTGCATCCAAAAAAAAACACAACCTGAAATACTATGAGTAACCGCAGAGATTTTCTGAAAAAGGCAGGCGGGCTGGCGCTGCTGACCATCGTGCCGCGCAGCGTGCTCGGAGGCACCAAATTCGTCGCCCCGAGCGACCAGCTCACGAAGGGCATCATCGGCGTGGGCGGCATCGGCAAGAGCAGCTATCACTTCACCTCCAACGATGCATGCCGCCTGGTGGCGGTCTGCGACGTCGACCGCAAACACCTCGAAAGCGCCATCGCGCTGGGCCGCAAGAAGTTCGACAAGACCCTCGAAAGCTATCACGACTACCGGGATCTGATCACCGACCCCAACGTCGACATCGTACACATCGCCACCCCGCCCCACTGGCACGGCATCATGGCCGTCGAGGCAGCCAAGGCCGGCAAGGACATCTGGTGCGAGAAGCCGATGACGCGCACCATCGGCGAGGGCAAGCGCGTGGTGGAGGCCGTCCGGCAGAACGGACGCATCTTCCGCCTGAACACCTGGTTCCGCTTCAAGGACACCTTCTACGGACTGGGCACGACGGTCGAACCGCTCAAAAAACTCGTCGACAGCGGCCTGCTGGGATGGCCCCTCAAGGTGACCATCTCCGGAGCCACGGGATTCACCTGGAAATTCTTCTGGGTGGGGCAGGAGAACCTCAAGCCCCAACCCGTCCCGGAAGAGCTGGACTACGACATGTGGCTCGGCCCGGCGCCCTACAAACCCTACAACAAACACCGCGTGCACGCCACGTTCCGCGGCTACTGGGACTACGACGGCGGCGGACTCACGGATATGGGACAGCACTACATGGACCCCGTGCAGTACCTGTTGGGCAAGGACGACACCTCGCCCGTGAAGATCGAGGTCGACGCTCCGCAGCAGCATCCCGACGCCGTGGGCATCTGGCGCAAGATCGTATACACCTACGACGACGGCTGTCAGATCGTCCTCGAAGGCGAGGGCTACGAAAGCAAGGGCAAGGTCCCCTACATCGAAGGTCCGCTGGGCAAGGTGTATCAGGGTTTCGAGTGCACGATTCCCGACGTCATGGAGAAGATCGCCGAAATGCCCGACCCCGAACCGCAGAACACCGATTTCCTGGCATGCGTGCGCAACCGCGAGCCTTTCGCCCTCGACGAGCTCAAGGGACACCGCAGCTCCACGCTCGTGAACCTCGGGGCATGCGCCCTGCGCCTGAACCGCACGCTGCATTTCGATCCCGACAAGCAGCTCTTCGTCGGAGACGAGGCCGCAAACCGGCTCATCGACCAGCCGATGCGCACGCCGTGGAAAATCTGATAACGTCCAAAACCTGAAAAAAACATGAAAAAGATATTTATCACCATACTCCTCGCCGCCCTGATGCCCTTCGCAGCCGGTGCGCAGGACGCGCGCCAGCGCACCGCCGAAACGATCGTTGCGGACGCCCTGGCCCAACTCCCGGCCCAGACGCCCAAGGCGTTCGACAGCCTGATGCAGGAACTCGCTGCGACCGGAGCCGACGGAATCCGGATGATGGCCGCCATGCTCGTACCCGCAGCGGAAGGCAAGAACGCCCCCGTGGAATACGCCATCAACGGGGTGGTGAGCTACGTGACCGCCGCAGGCCGCGAAGAGCTGGCACGGGAGATCCGCGCCGGACTGACGGACGCCGTCGCCGCCTCGACGGACAAACCCAACCAGGCATTCCTGCTCTCGCAGCTGCAACTATGCGCAACGGCGGCCGAAGCCCCCGTATTCGTGAAATACGCCGCGGACGAATACCTCGCCGACTACGCCGTGCGCGGACTGATCTCCACGCCCGGAACCGACGGGGAGATCCTCGCACTGATCGACGCAAGCCCGGCCCCGGACGCCCTGCTGGCCTATGCCGCCGCGGAGAAGCGCCTTGCGGCCGCAGAGCCCGCGCTGCTGAAATGGGCCGCAGACCCCAAGACCGGCACGCCGACGAAAGAGGCTGTCTATAACGCGCTGGCCAAGTGCGGCACAGCCGCCTCGATCGCGCCGCTCGCAGCAGCCGCAAAGGCCGACGGATACGCCTTCACGAAAACGGACGCAACGGGCGCCTACGTCGCCCTGCTCGCACGGCTCGCGGCAGCAGGAAACAGCAAGGCCGTCGCCGCCGCCAAGGCCCTGCGCAAAACCGGCATGCCGCAGAACGTCCGGGCCGCAGGTCTGGGAATAGTCCTCGGCACGGACGCCAAAAAACAGACGCCGGAACTGCTCGCCGCGCTGAAAGACGCCGACCGCGAATACCGCTGCGCCGCGCTCGACTTCGCCGGCGATTTCGCCGACGACGCCCTTTACGCCGCAGTCGTGAAGAAAATGCCGTCGCTCTCCGACGCCGCGAAAACCGACGTCGTGAGCTGGCTCGGCGCCCGCCACGCTGCATCGCAGGCCAACGCCGTGATCGCGGCCATTTCCTCGGCCGACGAGGAACTGGCCCTGGCCGCCATCCGCGCCGCCGGGAAAATCGGCGGACAGCAGGCGCTCGACGCATTGATAGCACAACTGGGAGGCGCGCATGCCAAAGAGGCTTCCGCAGCCCTCGCGGCTTTTAACGGAAAGCCCAACGCCGCATTCGTCGCGGCCCTCGACGGCGACCCCGCCACGCAGGCCAATGCGCTGAAGCTCGTCGCCAAGCGGCGCATCACCTCCGCAGCCGACAAGGTGTTCGCGCTGCTGAACTCCCCTGACAGGGCGGTGCGCACGGCAGCCTACGGCGCGCTGGCAGGCGTCACGACCCCCGCGGACTTCAACCGTCTGTGCGGCCTGCTGAACCAGGCGCAGGAGGACGACGTGAAGGCCCTTCAGGCCGGATTGAAGAACGCACTGGCCAAAGAGTCCTCCGACATGCAGTACAAGATGGTGGCAGGGCAGATGGCCGCCGCCCCCGAAAAGGCCCGCTACTATCCCCTGCTGGCGCAGGCCGCCAGCAAAGAGGCGATCGACGCCCTGCTGGCCGCCGACGACCGCCAGGCCGCATTCGCGGCCCTGCTGACGGTTCAAAACCCCGCGATGGTCGACGTGCTGTATGATCTCGCCCGGCAGAACCCCGCATGGACCGACGCCGCAATTTCGCGCTACACGGATTTCGTCTCGAAGTCGCGCAATACGCCCATGCGCAAATACCAGCTATACCGCCGCGGACTGGAGGCGAAACCCTCGCCCAAGGTGCAGAACAAACTGCTCAAAGCGCTCTCCAAAACCCCGGTATTCCCGGCGCTGACGCTTGCCGTGAACTACATGGACGCACCCGCGACGGCCGAAACCGCCGCAATGGTCGTGAAGACCGTCGCTGCGAAGAACCCCGCGCTGGGAGGAGAAACGGTAGCAGCAGCCCTGAAAAAGGCCCAGGAGGTATATGCCGGACTGGCCAAATCCGACGCCGACGCAGGTTACGCCGTCGACGAGATCAAGGGACTCCTGGCCAAACTCCCCGCAGAGGGATACCTCCCGGTATCGCTCGAACCGAGCGGATGGGAAGCCGTGGTCGGCGATCCCGAGACCCGCAAGGCGATGAAAGCCAAGGCGCTGGCGAAAGCGCAAACAGAGGCCCGGGCCGCGATGGCGAAGAACTGGACCGCAGAAAACGGCGTCCTGACCGGGGCCGCTGACGGAGGAACGATCGGATCGGCGAAAAATTACGAAAACTTCGAACTGATCCTCGACTGGAAGACCGAAGGCGAGGCCGCGATGGGCATCCGCTCGATCCCGCAGATCGCACTCGGAGGAAAGAACTCCGGAGCCTTGACGGGCAACATGCTCCACGACAACGCCGCACCCAAAGCGGCCGCGAACGGCCCGCAGGAGTGGAACACGATGCAGGTGAAGGTGGTCAGCGACCGCGTGACGGTCGTACTCAACGGCGTCACGACCGCCGAGAACGTAATCCTCGAAAACGCATGCAACCGGGAGATCCCCGCCTACGCAGAGGGACAGATCCTGCTCATCGCGGGAAATGCGCCCCTCAACGTCCGCGAAATGTACATCCGCGAACTGCCCGCCACGCCGCGCTTCGAACTCTCGGAGGAAGAGGCTGCCGACGGCTTCGAGGTGCTCTTCGACGGTACGTCGATGCACAAGTGGACCGGGAACACCACCAACTACGTCCCCGTCGACGGAACGATCTACGTGACGGCGCAGTACGGCGGATCGGGCAACCTCTACACCAAAAAGGAGTACGGTGATTTCGTCCTGCGATTCGAATTCGCCTTCGACAGAGAGGGCGTCAACAACGGCATCGGCATACGCACCCCCATGGGCGTCGACGCCGCCTATCACGGCATGGAGATTCAGGTGCTCGACCACGACGCTCCGATCTACAAGAACCTGCGCGTATACCAGCAGCACGGATCCGTCTACGGAATTATCCCGGCCAAACGCGTGAAATTCCCGCCCCTGGGAACATGGAACGTCGAGGAGATACGCGCCGTGGGAGACCGAATCACCGTGACGGTAAACGGCGAGGTGATTCTCGACGGAGACATCCGGCAGGCCTGCCAGGGACACAACGTGGCCCCCGACGGCGGGAAAAACAACCCCTACACCGTGGACCACAAGAACCATCCCGGACTCTTCAACGCCTCGGGACACATCGGACTGCTCGGACACGGAGCCGGAATCAAGTTCCGAAACATACGAATCAAGGAGCTGCCCGCGGCGAAGACCAAAAAATAGCCCTGACCCTCTGAAAGCGAACCCGCCCGAAATTCGGGCGGGTTTTTGCGAACAGCAGGCCCGAATATCGCAAAAATTGTGTTATATTTGCAAAAAATAGGCCGGAGCGCAGCCTCCGCGCCGCCGAGTTCAGAATAAAAACCTAAAAGAAAAAACCATGCTTATCCCTTGTGCAATCGGTTACGGGCAGATCATCGTAATCGTATTGGTAGTCATCCTGCTCTTCGGAGGCAAGAAAATCCCCGAACTGATGCGCGGACTGGGCCGCGGCGTCAAAGAATTCAAGGATGCCGTCAACAAAGACTATACGGCCGAAGACAACAAACCCGGAGACAAATCCGACTCCGGAAAGACCGAGTAATCACACCTGTTCCGCGGCGGCAAACAAATGAACATGAAAAAAAAGGATCCGGAGTCGACGGAGATGACTTTTTTCGAGCACATCGACGCCCTGCGCCCGCATCTGGTGCGAGGGGTGATGGCAATCGGAGTCATCGGACTGGTGGCCTTCTTCTGCAAGAGTTTCATTATCGACACGGTGCTGTTCGGGCCACAAAGCCCGGACTTCCCCACCAACCGCATGCTGACATGGGTGGGCGCCCAGTGGGCGCATATGGCCGAATGGCTCAACAGCGTGCTCGGCACGTCGTTCGACACCGATCCGGAGACCTTCCGCATCGCCAACGACCGTTTCTCGATCATCAACACTTCGTTGTCCGGGCAGTTCAACCTCCACATGAAGATCTCGCTCCTGACGGGACTGGCAATGGCCATGCCCTACACGCTGTGGGAGTTCTGGCGCTTCGTACGCCCGGCGCTCACGCCGAAGGAGATTCAGGGAACCCACCTGTTCGTATTCTGGGTGTCGCTCTGTTTCTTCGGAGGGCTGCTGTTCGGTTATTTCGTCATGGCGCCGCTGTCGATCAACTTCTTCGCCAACTACCAGGCCAGCGAGTTCATCACCAACATGTTCGACATCAGCGACTACCTGACCACCGTCATCATCGTCTCGATAGCCTGCGCCTTCATGTTCGAACTGCCGCTGCTGATCTACTTCCTGACCCGCATGGGGCTGGTTTCGGCCGGATTCCTCCGCAAATACCGACGCCATGCGTTCGTCATACTGCTCGTCGTCGCGGCAATCATAACCCCGCCCGACATATTCAGCCTCATTCTGGTGATCCTGCCGCTATACGGGCTGTATGAATTGAGCATCAAACTCGCGGAGCGGACCGAGCGCAAGCACGCCGCCGAAGAGGAACAAACGACGGAAATGACGGAAACGACGGAATAGCAGAAGACATATGGAGCGAACAAGCGAAACGAAGCCCGTCACGATCGTAGCCATCGGGGCGGGCAACCGTACCAACAAATACCTCGAATACGCGATCCGGAATCCCGACCGGCTGAAACTGGTCGGCGTAGCGGAGCTCAACGACATCCGCCGCCACGCAGTCGCCTCCAAATTCGGACTGAAGCCCGAAGAGTGCTTCGCCGACTACGAACGCTTTTTCGAAAACCCCGTCCCGGCCGACGCCATCCTGATCGGAACGCCCGAGAACATGCACTTCGAGCCTTGCATGAAGGCCATCGAGGCGGGTTATAACGTCCTGCTCGAAAAACCGATCGCGCAGTCGCTGCCCGAATGCTGCCGCATCGCCGAAGCGGCGCGGCGCAAAGGGGTCATCGTCGGCGTCTGCCACGTCCTGCGATACCATCCCTATTTCATCAAGATCAAGGAGATCGTCGACTCGGGCCAGCTGGGAGAGATCATATCGATCAGCCACCTCGCAGCCGTGGGGCTCGACCGAACCACACACGGATTCGTCCGCGGCATGTGGCGCCGCGAGGAGATCACCAACCCGATGCTGATTTCGAAATGCTGCCACGACATCGACTTCCTGCTGTGGCTCACCGAGGCGCGCTGCCGCAAACTATCGTCGTTCGGATCCCTGCGCTGGTTCCGGGCCGAGAACGCCCCGAAGGGAAGCACGCCCCGGTGCATCGACTGCCCGCTGGAAAAGGAGTGCCCCTACTCGGCAGTGGACCTCTACTACAACCGGCGCGACTGGATTTCGAATTTCGACGTCCCGGAAGGCGCGACGCTCGACGAGGTCATACTCCGACAGTTGCGCACGGGCGATTACGGCCGATGCGTGTTCCGCTGCGACAACGACGTGGTGGACCACCAGATCGTATCCATGGAAATGGAAAACGACGTCACGATCTCCTTCTCGATGGATGCCTTCACCCTCGGCGACCAGCGAGAGACACACATACGGCTGACTCACGGCGAAATCGACGGTGACGAACGCATCCTGCGCGTGCGCCGATTCCGGGGCGGGGAAGAGCAGGTCTACGACTTCTCCGGCATACTCGGCAAGCCGTTCCACGCTGGAGCCGACCTAAATCTGGTCGAGGATTTCGTCGACACGATCAGCCGCAGGGAGCACCGCTTCCGCACATCAATCGGAAAATCGGTCGAAAGCCACCGGATATGCTTCGAAGCCGAGCGAAGCAGACTATCCGGACAGACCGTAATCCTCGACCAAACGGGGCCCAAAACGGCAGGCTGCAACCTCTCGGTTGCAGCCTGCCTGTTTGTCAGCGTCATTCGACCGCCAGCTCCCGGTCGATCCGATCGGCCATGTAGCGGCAGAAACTGCGCGTATCGGCCAAGGGAGCCGACGCAGCGCCCCGCTGGTACATCGCCTTCATGTCGAGTAGCAGTCCGTAGAACAGATGCTCCCGGAAGGCGGGAATCACCCGCGGCGTCCGGTAGCCGTAGGCGGCGCCCTGCACCTCGCCGGCGCCCAACGGCGTGAAATCGTCGGCCCGGCGCTCCGCCGGCATGTCCGGAAGCGCCCCGGCGTCAGTCGCCGGGAACAGATCGCCGCCGTCGGACAGCGAAGCGGACCCGTCAAACAGCGCGAAGGCGCTTCCCGAACCCGACGAAGGCTTATCTTTGACGTTGGCCGCGGCGACGGTCGATTTGAGCAGCGACTGTTGCAGATTACGGACATGGTCCGTCAGCGGTTCGCGCGAACGGAGCCGCTCCTCGAACCACGCCACGAGGTCCTTCGCCATGAGGTCGGCCGTATAAGGATCGTCGGCCTTCGAAGCCGCGAGGTCCAGCGTTCCGAGCTTTTCAAGAAGCGTGCGCACAATCCGGCGCTGGAGGTATTCGCATGCCTGCACGCGGTTGTAAACGTTCTTCGACACCCCCTGCCGGTCGATCCAGCCGAGGTCGGCGGTCAGGGCGAGCGCCTCGCGCAGGGCGCGTCGCTGCACTTCGCGCGGCACGGCCGTGCAGGCGAGCCGGGCCGTTCCCTCGTAGACCGGATTCATATAGACGCCCCCGATGTAGTGCATCAGCTGCAAGGCGAGGGAGTTGACGCGCAGAACCATGTCCGTGAGCAGCTCCTCGCGGAACTTGTAGTCGCCGTCGCGGCCCGAAAGCCACCCGTCGCCGTGCTCGGCGACATATTTCAGATTGGCCGATTGCAGCGCCACGCTCCGGAACAGGTCGTCGCCCAGGTCTCCGGCCCCCACGCGGGGATCGTAAGTCCCGGAGGCGTACTGCGCGAAGAAACAGCGGGGGTCTCCCTCCTTCGAGGCGAGCAGGCGGCGCAGCTCCGGAACCTCGTCGTGCGGCGTCACAGCCCCCGGAACGGGCTTGTAGAGCCACTCGACGGCCAGGTAATCGTAAGGACCCAGCGCGTCGGCCACGAGCTTCACACCGCGCTCCCTGTCGCCCGGCTGCGCGACGATGTTGTAGAACACGTCGTCGGTGATCGACGCCGCCAGGCCGTTTTCCCGCGTAAACGACGGCGAACGGAGCGAGTCGGTCGGATAGGCCGACGAGGCGGCGTAGTTGGGCATCACGCCGAAAGCCGAGGCCGCACGGCGGGCCACCATGGCCGTCAGGGCGTCGGCGATCTGACGCGCCGAAGGCTGCGTGGTGCGCGCCTCGGGATCGGCGGCCGACAACGTCAGGAGCAGCTTCTTCTGAATGGCGGCCGTGAAATTGAAGGGCACGAAGATGTCGGTCCCGAGGATTTCACCGCTGCGCGGATCGACCCACGAGGCGGTATAGAGTTCCGAATTGGAGGTTCCCGTGCGCCGCACGCAGTTGTTATAGAGGCTGTTGTCGTTGAAAGCCGGATCAGCCGGAAAAGGCTCTACCCGCACGACATCCTTGCAGCCGATCTTCGCGAAGGCATCGTTCCACAGCAGAAGCCCCCGCTCGACGGCGGCATAGGCCGAAGCGTCGAAAGCCGTGTCGACGTAAAACACCACGGGACGCACCTTCCCCGCGCTGTCGAGGATCGAACGGCGGCAGGCGTAATAATCGGTTTTGGCCTCCTGCTCCCGGTCCGAGAAGCGTTTGAACGCCTTGGCCGCCAGCCCGAGCCGCTGGTCGCAGAGCCGCATCCGCCGTTCGGGATCGCCCAGCACGCGGAGCGTGCGGCGGGCGACGATCGACTGGGGCTTGTCTTTCCACAGGTCGAGCAGGCCGAGGAAGCTGACCGTCGTGCCGTAGGAAAGCTCTCCCACCACCGAAACGCACCCTTTTCCGCCCGTCACGCCGGTCAGCATCGAACGGTCCTTCTTGTAATCGGCCTTGGCCGTCATCCAGCCGCCGTAGGTGTTGCCGCCCTCGGGGTCGATCGGACGCAGGCGTTTGACGTCCCCGACGAAAAGCGCCGTGACGTCGACGACGGACGATTTCCCGTCGGGCGTGCGGGCCTTCACGGCATACGAGGCCACGATCGGACCGATGTTGCTCCGCCCGACGGCCTCACGCATCGCCGGGCTGCCGTCGACGATCACCACCGGAGCGAACTCCCGCATGCAGAGGAGCGTGTCGCTCTTCCCGCGGCCGAACTCGACCATGTAGGGCGGCACGGGCTGCTGGTGGGCCAGTCCGTCGCCGGGATCGCCCGTCCACTCGATCGTCGTGGTGATCATCAGCCCCCGGCCGAGCAGCGAATCGGGGAGTTCGAGGTAGAGTTTGTCCGCAGTCAGGTGCAGGGTCAGCCCGCCGCCGCGGACAGTCTCCACCCGCTTGTCCTTGAACAGTTTCTCGTAGGGAGTCGCCTTGGCGGCGGTATCGGCCTCCTGCTTCTTTTTCTTGTCGCGCTTCCTGTCCCCGGCTCCGGCTTCCACGGCGGCCGAACCGGCCGCCCGGACGGGCCGAGACGCCGCCGGCAGCAGCAAGATTCCCGCCAGCAGCGGAAGGAAAGCTATTTTAAACAGTTTCATCATGGTCCGGAAGATTTATTTTTTCAACGCTTTCTCGATGTTGCGCAGCAACAACTCGTAGTGCAGGCGCGCTTCGCCCGTCGCCGAAGCGCTCTTCGTGCGGAGCATCGCACGCAGTTTGAGCAGCGCGGCATAATCCCCGGCCTCGGTGTTGCGCGGGTCGTAGTAGTTCAGGCGCGGAGAGCCGTAGCCCAGCAGCGGCGCGATGTCGACGCGGTGCGCGGCGGAGAAGGTTTCGAAGGGGTCGTGGCCGCAGCGTTCCCCGCAGGCGGTGAGCGCCGCGGTGCGGGCCGCATGCTCCCCAAGGAAGGCGGGAACGGGCATCAGTCCCTCGTCGGAGACCAGCTTCTTCTCCTCCCGCGCCCCCGTCCCGGTGTATTTCAGCCCGGCCGAAAGGCTGAGACTGCGGACGTATTCGCGCTGGAGCATCATCTCCAGTGCATCGGGCGTGCGGCCCTTCAGCGTCGAAGCCCACACGAATTCATAGACATCCCTGCGGCACTCCTCGGGCGTGTAGGCCTCCTTTTCGGCCAGCGCGGCGCTCAAAGCCACACGTGCCGGGGCGGCCACGACGACCGACACCAGCGAAGCCATGATCGACTCGGCGGGCGAACCCATCAGCGGCATGTCGCGGATCAGCTCGGCGTTGTCCAGCCACTTCATGTCCTTGAGCTGCGCGAGACAGAACAGCAGGGCTTCGCGCTGGCGTTCGCGCGGCACGCTGCGGTAGGCTTCCACGGGGTCGCCCTCCATCTTCGCAGGGCGACGATTTCATCACGGCGACCTATGCGCCCCAGTGGGTTCCGCAAACCGTAAAAGAGCAAACCGTATA
>ENA-UEYI01001491-UEYI01001491.1-human-gut-metagenome-genome-assembly--contig:-NODE-1491-length-19462-cov-4.758318_pt1 | contig 19462 bp, 15 predicted proteins | sample MGYA00242900_ERZ507916 | MGnify/ENA primary metagenome ERZ507916 (study PRJEB26167, sample SAMN06115521) | human gut metagenome | host: Homo sapiens | place: China:Chongqing | collected 2015-09-02...
GCAGCTCTTTCCAGTCGGGGGCGATCTTTACATCCATGTTGCAAGGTGGTTAAAGTGGTGTAAATGTAGTAAAAAGTCGGCAAATTCCAGCTGTTTTCGCTGCCGATATAAGGAAAGGGGTTTTGTTTTTTGCGCTTTGCCTGCTGACTGCGGCGTGCGCGGATGCGGAAAAACCGCCGAAGGGGGCCGTGACGCTGATTTATATGATCGGCGACGGCTTGGGGCTGGCGCAGGTCTCGATGCCGGTGATCGGGGGCGGTTACGTGCCGAAGGCATTCGACCGTGCGCAGGGCGCGGCCCTGATTCGGACCCGCCGGCCGACAACCGCGTGCCGGACTCCGCTGCGGCGTGATGGACAACACCGGACAGGTCCGGCGGATCATGGCGCCGCTCGGACCCGGCGGCTGACGGTACGGAGGGGATTTGTGCCGCAGCCCGAATTCCGGCTGCGTTTTTTTTGTTTATTTGAGGGATTGTGCTACCTTTGCCTTCGCTACGGTTTCCCGGTCCCTTTGCGGTCGCCGGGAATTAAAAGGGAATACCGTGAGAATCGGTAACAATTCCCGTTGCTGTGTGCCCGGCTTTCTTGATTGAAAGTTTTTTTCCGGCATTCTTGGCCACTGGTCCTCCGCGGACCGGGAAGGCGCCGGAGAGAAGGGCGAGTCAGAAGACCTGCCGTCGCGATTATACGGATTTCGCTTCTACGGTGAATGGAGCAGGTCTTGGGTCATTTTCAACCGAACGTATTGAGTGTGTCGAAAACAACCTCGGATGCCGGACTGCGCGCGCTTTGTTGCGTGTGCGTCGGAGTGTGCCTTTTCATCTTTGCGGTCCGCCGGAACGGAACAGTGTTCAACCAAAAACGGATAAAAGATGAAAAAACTGATCTTAGGATGTTTGCTGGCCCTGTTTGCATCGGGCTGTAACGACAACGAACCGGAACAGAAACCGGTCGAACTGAAAATCTCGTTCGCCGGGGAGAATCCCGTCGAATTTACGGTCGGGGAGCAGAAGCGGCTCGCCTTCACGGTGACGGGCGACGATCTGGAGGGGCTGACTTTCGCCGCCGAGCCTGATGAGGCCCTCTCCGGCTGGACGGTTGTCGTCTCCGCCGGGCGCGAGGGGGATGCCTACGCGGGCGCGCTTGATGTTACGGCGTCCGCAACTCCGTCGGAAACGGCCGTGACGCTGACCGTCACCGACCGCAACGGCAAGCCGTGGAGTGCGACTACGCCGACATTGACGGCCGTGCAGGCGCCGGTGACGGCCATCGACCTGAGCCGGGACGGAACTGCCAACTGTTATATCGTCAGCAAGGCCGGCGATTATATGTTCGACGCTGCGGTGCGTGGCAACGGCAGCGGAGACGATGCCGCGATCGCGCTTGCCGACGGCATGAAAGCCGACTGGCTTTGGGTGACGAAAGGGCTGGAGCAGGAGATTTCGGCCGTTTCGCTCGATGCCGGAAAAGGCCGCATCTTCTTTACGGCGGCAGGCGCCGCGAAGGGCAATGCCGTCATCGCGCTTGCGGATGCCGCGGGGGAGATCGTGTGGAGCTGGCATCTCTGGTTCACGCCGGAACCTCGGAGGGTGACCTATGCCAACGGCCGCGTATTGTTGGACCGTTCGCTGGGAGCCGTCGGCACGACGCCCGGATCGGCCGAGGCTTACGGACTCTATTACCAGTGGGGCCGCAAGGACCCGTTCTGCGGGGGTACGGCCCCCGAAACCTCGGCGACTGCTTTTGCGCAGGCGGCGAAAAATTCGGTCGTCAATCCGGCCTTCGCCGATACGCATGCGTGGAAGCAGGAGAGCGGGGCGGCCGTTTCGACACTGGAATACGCCGCGGCGCATCCGCTTTCGTTCCTTTCGAACAAGGGTGCGACCGGAGTTTACGACTGGCTGGCCAAGCCCCGCGCCGATTTGTGGAATACCGCGAAAACCTGCTACGATCCGTGCCCCGTGGGGTATAAGGTGCCGGACCGCGATACGTGGGACGATTTTGCGGACGATCAGGACCGCTATGTGGACGGAACCTCGGAATGGGATGGGGAGAAGTACGGCATGACCTACATTTTCGGCGATCTGAGGGACTGGTACCCGACATCGGGTTACCGTAACCGCGACAAGGGCAATCTCGCCGGTCTCGCTACGACCCGTACGGGGCATTACTGGTCCAACTATCGTTCGGGAAACACGATCTCTTGTTTCTATATTTCGAAAAAGCTCAGTACGGGCAAACTGCTTCAGCCGCAGTCTTCTTCGAAATCCGATGCGGCATACGGCTATAACGTTCGCTGTTGCAGGGAGTAATCCGGAGCGGCGGAGTCGCAGAGCCTTTCGGAGATAGGGCTGAAAAGTCCGGAGCGGCCGGGGCGGTCTCGCAGGTATCGCTATTCGGCGGTCCGGCAGGCCGATAAAAACGGCGTCCACTGAACTCAGGGTGGACGCCGTTTCCGCTTATGGTCGGTTCTGTGGCTTGGGAAAGCCGGGGCAGTTTATGAGGACTGCCGGCGGGGGGCTTGAAAATCCGGATCGGATGCCGGTCCGCGGGATCTTGGCTTGGGAAAAGCAGGCTGGGCGGCCGATTCGTGGAGCCGGTTGATTCGGGGAATCCGGGTTATGGCGCCGCGCGGTCTGCTTGGTCGGAGCCGGTTGAAAAACTACTTTCCGGATTCCGGGGCCGGCGTGTCGGACGCTTTCGTAAGACGGAAGTCCACGGGGAGCGTATATTTCACGCGCACGATCTGTCCGCGCTGTTCGCCGGGTTTCCACTTGGGCGAAGAGGCGATGACGCGGCGAGCCTCCTCCCAGAGCGATGCGTCGGGCGATTGGAGTTTTTCGATGCTGCTTACCGAGCCGTCCTTCTCGACGACGAACGACAGCACGACACGTCCTCCGATCCCCTTTTCGAAAGCTTCGGCCGGGTACTTTACGTTTTTCTGCACCCATGCCCGGAAGTTGCTGAGGTCGCCGTACGGGGCGGCGGGATCTTCGGTCGGGAAGAGAGGCATCGTTTCGGTCACAAGGAACGCCTCTTCCTTTTCGGGGGTGCCGTTTTTAATCGCGATGGCGTTTGCCGCGGTTTGTTCGGCGTCATCCCTCTTGCCGTTGCTTTCGGACGTAGCAGGTCCCATATCCGCTCCTTTGAGCGTGATGACTATCACGCCGTTGCGGGCCTTTTCGCCGTAGAGTGCGGTGGCGGCCTTGTCCTTGAGGACACTCATGCTCTCGATCCGGTCGGGATCGAGTTTGCCGATCTCCTTCGTTTCGATTCCGTTGACGATATAGAGCGGTTTGTCCGTTACGGTCGTTGTTACGGTCGTGCCCTCCGTTTCGGATTTTCCGGCCGTTTCGGCCTGCATGTCGAACATGAACATCTGACGCGCCTTGTCGCCGACTTGTGCGATATGCGGTTTGCATCCTATGTAGCTGATTTCAAGAGCCGAATTGGCCGGTACCTGTAATGCGGCCAAGCCTTCGGCGTTGGTGACCACGCCTATTTGCGAACCGCTGACCTTGACCAGCGCACCGGCGAGCGGGGCGTTGTCCTTGTAGGTGGCGACGCTGACGGTCACCTGCTCCTGCTGTTGCTCCTGCTGTTGCTCCTGCTGTTGCTTCTGCGGCGCGTCGGGCAGGTCGTCGGTGGGGGTAAAGCCTGCTTTGGGGTTTCGTATCAGGGATACGACGACCGGGTTTTCGTCGTTTACGGCGATGGTCCGGGGCTCGTAGCCGATATAGCTGATTTTGAGTTCACTGCCTTCGGGGACCGTTATCACGGCCCGGCCGTCTTTGCCGGTGACGGTGCCTTTTGGGGGGCCGGCCGCCTGTACGAGCGCTCCTTCGATGGGGTGTTTGTCTTTTTTATCCACTACCGATAGCGTCGCCGTGCAGGTCTTGTCCTGCTTCTGCATCGCGTCGGCCGCGGTTCGTATGTCGGCCGGCTCTTCGGTCGTTCCGGTTGCGGGGGCGGTCGCCGGGGCGACGATCACAGCTGCGCGCGAGGTGAAGCCGAATGCGCACAACAATCCTATCACGGCGGGCAACGTACCCGCCAGCCGCAGCAGGCCGTGCCTGCTCTTTGTCTGCTTGGTCATCATTTTAAAGCGTTTTTTAGTGAGGGAGTTGCGCAGCCCGTTGGCTATTTCCGGACTATAACCGAAAAGCTGCCTGAAGATGGTTTGCATATATTCGGCGCGGTCGTAACCGCTGCTCAGCACGTCGTTGTCGGCCTCGAACTCTTCGGCCTCGGTCAGCCGCCGTGCGGCGATCCATGCGAAGGGATTCCACCATAGAAGGGCCTTCATCAGCTCCATCAGGATGCGTTCGATGGAGTGGCGGTGGGCGATGTGGCTCGACTCGTGGGCCAGAATGGCGGCCAGCTCCCCGGCAGGCGTTTTGTCCCAGACGTAAATGGTGCGCAGGAAGGAGAACGAAGCGATTTCCTGCCGCGTGCGGACGAGCGTATAGTCGCCGGTCCGGGAAATTTCGGCGCCGCGCCGCAGCCTATGGATGCGGAAGACCTGCCATGCCATGACGCCGGCGATCAGGACCGCTCCCAGCAGATAAAGCCCCAGACAGAAAATTTCGGGCGTTACGGCGAAACTTCCGCCCTCGTCGGGAAGCACTTCGCCCGTCCAGACGGGGAGGTCGGGCGGGGTGGCGGGTGCGGCTGCGACGACGCGGCCCGGCCATACGGGAATCCGCAGCAGCGGAATCAGAGCCGCGGCGAAGGTCGTCAGGAGCAGGTAGAGCCGGCACCAGCGGAATCTGACCCGGCGTTCGAGCAGGATGGCGTAGGCCGCCAGCAGGACTCCGCTGCAGACGAGCACTTCGAGCATGTAGATGATTGCGGGTTTCATTGTCAGTGATTTGACTGGTCGTGTGCTTGTGTTTCGGGCGTTTATCGTCGGTTGGCGTACGCTGTTTTCGGGCGTGTCGCTGCGGCAGGCTGTTTATCGGGTGGCCGCTGCGGCAGGGACGGCTGCGGTGTGTTTTGACGGTCGTATTGCCGCGGCCTGAATGCCGCCGCACCGGTGTGTCTCATTCGTCTCGGAAGTCGTTTCGGCAGTGTGCCGCATGCCGTCCTGCAGCGGACCGGAGGTCTGCCCTTTGCTGCGGGCCGCGTGGCCCAGCAGGAGAATCAGGAAGAGCAGAAGCCGTTTCATGGCGCGTTATTTTTTTGCGTTCCGCATGATTTCGAGAATCTCGTCCATCTCCTTGACCGAAATGTCTTCGTTTCGCGAGAAGAACGACACCATCCGGGCCAGCGAGCCGTCGAAATAGGAGGTCAGTACCGACGACATGACGCCGCGCGCGTACTGCTCGCGGTCGACGAGCGGGTAGTAGCGGTGGCTTTTGCCTTCGGGGGTGTGTCCCACGAAACCTTTGTTTTCCAGAATCTTGAGGAAGGTGGCGACGGTGGTGTACTTGGGCCGCGGCTCCTCGGTCTGGGCGATGATCTCATTGACCACCGCGTCCCCCAGACGCCAGAGTATCTGCATGATCTCCTCTTCGCCGCGTGTAAGTTCCGTTGATTTTTTCTCCATGGTAAAAAGCGCTTTTTCAGTTCCTATGCAAGTTTACTACTAATTTTTTAGATATGCAAGTTTTATATCTAAAAAATTAGTAGATTGATGCGAAAAAGTTCTTTACCTATGTTTAATTGAGAAAAGAGCGGCTGTATAAAGGATAGGCGGGCCGTCAGGCTGGAAGCGGGGTCAGTGTATCCGTCGCTCCTGCTCGTTGTCCTTTTCCTCCTTTTCGTCCTCCTCCCAGTCGAACCACGGGAATTCCTGCCGTCCGGCCAGCGAAAAGCGGGTATAGGTGATCGGAAGACCCATTTCGAGAAAACGTTTCTCGTAGGCCGTTTTGACCGAAAGCACCTCGTCGGCATACCCCGAACCGTAGATGTCGGGATTCGAAACCTCGCAGGGAAGGGTGTAGCGGCGAACGACCTCGTTGGTGTAGGCGAACAGGTGTTTCGAGTCGGTTTTGAGGTTGATCCACCCATCGGATTTCAGCAGACGGGCGTAATATTCGAGGAACAGCGGCGAGGTGAGACGCTTCTTGGCCCGGCGGCTTTTGAGCTGCGGATCGGGAAAGGTGATCCAGATTTCGTCCACCTCGTTTTCGGCGAACAGGCCGTTGATGAACTCCACGCGCGTGCGCAGAAAGCCCGCATTGGCGATTTTCCGCTCCGTGACGCTCTTTGCGCCGCGCCACATGCGGGCGCCTTTGATGTCGATGCCGATATAGTTGCGCGACGGGTCGTGTTCGGCCAGCGCAACGGTGTATTCGCCCTTGCCGCAGCCCAGCTCCAGCACGATGGGGTTGTCGTTGCGGAAAAAGTCGCTGCGCCAGCGCCCCTTGAGGGGATGGTCGCAGTGGAATACCTCGTCGAATTCGGGTTGTACGAAACAGTCGAAAGTCAGATTCTCGCGGAATCTGCGGAGTTTATCTTTGCCCATTGTCTCTATTGGCTTTTTGCGATATGGATGCCTACCGCTTCGACGCCTTCGACGGGGCGGCAGGGGGTGATTGTCAGGTGGTAGTCGCCCGTCCGGTCGAAAAGCACGCGGCGGCGGTAAGGGATGTCGGCCTCGCGCGAGATCGCGGCCGGAGTATGTGCCGGGGGAATGACCATCACGAACGGTTCTTCGTGTTGGAGCGAGTCCGGCGTGCGCATCCGGATGCGCACGGTCAGCGAATCCTCCGCGAACCGGTCGTTGCAGCGCAGGAAAAGGTTGACGTCGCGGAGCGTCGTCGTATCGGCGTTGGCGAGGGTGAGCGGGGCGGGATCGCTCCACGACGCCGAATTGACGTCGGTCGCGACGGCTCCGTGGGGGGACATGCAGCCTGCGGCGAGAAGTGCCGCGGCGGCGAGCGCCGTGCGGTAAGCCGCGCGCATCGGGCGTATCGCTCCCGGACCGGACAGGCTGGCTGCCGTACGGAGCATTTTTGCGGCTACGGAACCCCGCGGGCGCATTGCCGCTCCGGCGAATTTTACGGCCGCAATATCCGCGGCGGAGCATTTCCGCCCCTCGATCGGGATGGGCGCGCGGCCGTCTGCGCCGGGGAGTGTTCCGTAGGGATCGGCGTTCGTGCGATCTTGCCTGCCGGTCTCTTGCCTGCATGGATCGGCAGTGCGGTCCGGTCTGATCCGGTCTGCCCCATATGGGGATACGGCTCCGCAGCGTGCCGTTATGTCACCTGCCGTCCGTTGCACCGTTATTCGTTTGCGCCGTTGCCGCCGTTGTTTCCGTTGCCGCCGTTATTGCCGTTTTCGCTGCCTTCGCCGCGCGGACGGTCGTTGTTCGGACGGCGGCGGTTGCGGTTGTTGTTCCGGCCGCGGCTGTTGCCTTCGCGGCGTTCGGCGCCGTTGCCGTTGTTCGTATTGCCGTTGCGGGCTTCGTTGTTGTTGCCGTTGCGGGTGTCGCCGTTTTCGCCGGTCCGGTTTTCGCTGCCGGAGTTGCCTCTGCGGCCTCCGTTGTTGGCGTTGCGGTTTTCGCGGTTCTCTCCGTCACGGCGTTCGCCGTTGTTGCGGCGTTCCGGATTTCCGTTGCGGCCTTCGTTGTTGCGCCCCTCACTGCTGCGGCCTTCGCCATTGCGGGGACGGTCGTTGCGCCGCGGGCGGCGTTCCTGCTGCCGGCCCTGCTGATCGGGCTGTTCCTGCCGGCCTGCAGCCTGTTGTCCTGCTTCCTGCGAATCCTGTCCGTTCTGCCGGCCCCCTTTGCCGCGGCTCCGCTTGCTGCGGCGCTTGGCCTGATCGAAACGGGTGATGCTGTCCTCCTCCGAACGGTAGGTTGGCTCTTCGGCCGCCGGGGCTATGTCCTCGGCGGCTTGCAGCCGGTCTACCTTCTTGCCGGCGCGGTTCTGCGAGACGATCTCCTTGACGCGCGCGATGGAGAGCGTGGTGACGTTGACCATCGCATCCTTGCTCGAAGAGAAGGTCATCGTGCCGGCCAGAATGTCGTTCTTGACCAGATAGTATTCGCCGTCCATGGCCTGCAGCGGTTCGCGCAGACGCGGGAACTCCTTGCGGGCGTCGACGTAGGTGTCGTACTCGTACATCATGCAGCACTTGAGCTTCGAGCACTGCCCGGCCAGCTTCTGGGGATTGAGCGAGATGTCCTGTACGCGGGCGGCGCCGGTCGTGACGCTCGAAAAACTCGACATCCACGATGCGCAGCACAACTCGCGTCCGCAGGCACCCAGTCCGCCGATGCGTCCCGCCTCCTGCCGCGCGCCGATCTGTTTCATCTCGATACGTATGTGGAACCGTTCTGCGAAGACCTTGATCAGTTCGCGGAAGTCCACGCGCTCGTCGGCGATATAGTAGAAAATGGCCTTGATCTTGTCGCCCTGATACTCCACGTCGCCGATCTTCATGTTGAGTCCCATGTCGGCCGCGATCTGGCGTGACGCGATCATCGTTTCGTGCTCCAGTTCGATGGCTTCCTGCCACTTCTCGATGTCGTAGGGCTTGGCTTTGCGGTATATCTTCTTGAATTCGCCGTTGAAGGGGTTGAATCCCGTGCGGCGCATCTGGCGCGCCACCAGATCGCCCGTGAGCGAGACGATGCCGATGTCGTGGCCGGGCGAAGCTTCGACCGCCACGATGTCGCCCCGCTTGAGCGGCAGGTTGTTGACATTCTGGTAGAATGCGCGGCGGGTGTTCTTGAAACGCACTTCGACGATGTCGGTCGGAAGGTTTTCGGGGTACTCTTCGAGCCATGCGGTCTCGTGGAGTTTGAAACATCCGTCGCAGAGTTTGGCTTCGCATTCCGAACCGCAGTTGCAGAAGGAGCAGCCGCGGCCTATTTCGGGTTTGAATGCTTTCGTATGTTGTTTTTCGGTATCCATGGAGGGTATAATTTGCGTAAAGATACGCAAAAATTCTGAATTTTTTAATTTTTAATTGCTGCTGAGGTACAAGCGTCGTATGCTGCGTCGTATGCGGAGGATCATCATCACGGCGGCGGCCGACAGACCGAACGAGAAGCCGAGGAAAAGTCCCGACGGACCCATGCCGAGCGTGAAGCCGAACAGGTAGCCCACGGGCAGGTTGAGCAGCCAGTAGGAGACGAAGGCGATCGGCATGATGATCTTCACGTCCTGAATGCCGCGCAGGATGCCTACCGAGACGTTCTGAATGCCGTCCGAAAGCTGGTACAGCGCGGCGAAGACCATCAGCTGCGAGGCGATGGCGATCACTTCGGCATTGGTGGTGAAGAAGGTCGGAATGACGTTGCGCATGGTGATGAAGACCAGCGCCGCGAAGGCGTTCCACGCCAGCACCAGATGATACGACGCCTTGGCCGCCAGCGACAGCTCGCCGATGTTGCGGGCGCCGTAGCAGTGCGACACGCGGATGGTGGTGGCGGCGCCGATCGACATGACGATCATGAAGGCGCAGTTGCCGATGGTGACGGCGATCTGGTTGGCGCTCATGGTCTCCTTGTTGAACCAGCCCATCATGATGCCGGTACCGACGAACGCCGAAGCTTCGAGAAACATCTGCATCGAGATCGGAAGTCCCATGTGCAGCAGTTTTTTCACCGTGGCCCACGAGTAGTTGCGGGGCGAGAATCCGTCGAGGTAGCCGCGGTAGCGCTCCCGGCTGTAAAAGTAGCCGACCATCAGGATCGGGGCGATGATGCGTGACAGCAGCGTGCCCAGACCCGCGCCCTCGGCGCCCATTTCGGGAAGCGAGAAGCGTCCGTAGATGAAGACCCAGTTGAAGCCTATGTTGGCCAGATTGGCGACGATCGTCACGACCATCTCGACCTTGGTGTTGCCCACGCCTTCGAGGAACTGCTTGAAGGCGAAGAAAAGCATCACGAACGGCATGCTGAAGACCAGCATGCGGTAATAGGGGATGGCCGCATCGACCACGTCTACGGGCTGGCCGAGGCGGTACATGAGCGGGATGACGGAGTATTGGACGACCGCCATTGCGAATCCCAGCAGCGTGTAGAACAGGATGCCGTTCTGCAGCAGCCCCGCCGACTTCTCCCGGTCGCCCTGCGCGTAAAGCTCGCCCACGAGGGGCGTCATGCCCAGCGCGATGCCGATGGCGGCGATGAAGAGGATGAAGAATACCGAGCCGCCGAACGATACGGCGGCCAGCGGCACGGGGTCGTCGCCGCCGTAGCGGCCGACCATCAGGTTGTCGGCTACCTGCGTGAGAATCTGGCCCAGCTGCGTCAGTACGACGGGCAGGGCCAGTTTCAGATTGGACTTGTATTGATCTTTATAAGTCGAGAAACTGTACATTGCGTTCCGGATTTAGGATGCAAAGATAGCTAATTAACTCCGGATTGCAATCCGCAGCTCCGTCCGATACGAAAAATCCGCCCGGAAGGGGCGGATTTTCAGCTTCAGCAGGGGAGGACGATATCGATGCAGCAGCCTGCGCGGTATTCGGGGCAGACGCGGATTTCGCCTCCGAGCCGCGTGACGATCAGGCGGCAGAGATAGAGCCCGATGCCCGAACCCGGTTTGAAGGGGTCCACTTTGGCGAAGCGTTCGAATACCCACTCCCGCTTGTCGGGGTCGATGCCGATGCCGGTGTCGGCCACGCGGATGCGTAGTCTGCGTTTGCTGTCATCCTTCTTGCAGGAGAGCGTGACGGAGCCTGCGGCGGTGAATTTGGCGGCGTTCTGCAGCAGGTTGTCGATCACGCGGGTCATGTAGAAGACGTTGGTCGGAATGATGCAGGAACCTTCACCCCCCCCCTTGAAGATATACTCCACCTGCGGGTTGTTCGACTGCCGCTTCTGGTATTCCAGCCGTTCGGCGCATAGCAGGCCGATATCGGTGTCGGTCTGCGGCAGCGGCGCTTCGGAGCAGACAAGACTCGACAGTTCGAGCATGTTTTCCAGCAGGGTGGTCAGCGCGGTCGTGTTGGTCCATATCTGTTCGCGGAATTCGCGCCGCGTATGGGCGTCGAGGGTGTCATCGAGCAGCAGTTCCGAAAATCCGTTGATAGCGTTGAGCGGCGTGCGGATTTCGTGGCACATGGAGTTGATGAAGGCCGTTTTCATCTTTTCGCTCTCCATGGCGCGGCGGCTTTGGCGGGTTATCTCTTGGTTGGCGTCGGTGAGCTGCCGCCTGATCTGTTTCAGCCGTCGGACCATGACGTATTGGTAGACGCTCCAGCCGACGAGCAGCAGCAGCAGCACCCCGCCGGCAAGCAGGGCGATGAATTTCATGCGGTTGGCCAGCCGGGATTTTTCAAGTTCCAGCTGTCCCACTTCGAACAGGGTCTGCATCTCGGCGAGGCTGTTCTGCGCCTCTTCCACGCGGTCGTTGTGGCGGATCGTATTGGATTCGCGCAGCGCTTCGAGGGCGTTTTTGTAGTCGCCCAGATGCTCGTAAAGCCACGACTGCACTGCGTATATGGAGGCGAAATCCGCTTTTGTGCCGTTGCGCTTGTAGACGGTTACGGCCGAGTCGATATAGGCCACGGCCCGCTCGTATTCCTCCATGTACTGGTAATAGCGGGCGCTGGTGCTGTAAATCTCGGCCAGATCGCCTCTGGCGCGGGCCAGCTCCATGCACTTCCCGTAATATTGGGTCGCCTTCTCTTTGGAGATAAGCTCGCGCAGATAGAGCATCTTCGAGTAGGCGCGCATCGTGTAGCCCGTCGTGTCGCGGTAGGGGCGTTCGAAGCGGTCGTCCATCGCCAGCCATGCGCGGTGCAGGTCGATACATTGCTGGATCTGCTTTTCGGCGCATTTGTCTTTGCTGAGCATGTAGAGTTCGGAAAGCTCGTCGCGGCAGATCCGCTCCATGTGGAGACGCTCTTCCAACGGATAAGCTTCGAGTTTTTTCAATGCCTGCTCCACATAGGGGATCGCCTTGCCGATGTTGTCGTAGGCTTCGGTCGCCAGCGACGAGAAGTCTAGGGAGAGTCCCGTCAGGAATTCCCATTCGATGCGCTCTTCGGGCGAGAGTTCGTTGTGGATTTTGGTCTTGAGTCTGTCGAGTTCGTGTTTTACGGTTTCGACCGCATTGTTGTCGTTCATCAGCTTCCAGATGTAGTAGGCGTAGAGCGACGAGCGGAACAGGGCGTGGCGCGGTCCCGGAAGAATGCTGTCCGCAAGGGCGATGTATTTCTCGGCCCGCTGCGAGTCCCGGCCTGCGAATTTGCGTACCAGAAAGTCCAGCGCGTCCTTGCAGCCGTAGAGGTCTCCGGATTTCCGCGCTTCGGCGAGCGCCGCGTCCCAATAGGGCGCTGCGAGTTCGAGACTGTCTCCGCTCAGGTCGGCCAGCTGGACGTATATCCGTTCCCGGCCGACGGCATCGTGTGTCTTGGATAAAAGCCTGAGCAGGCTGTCGGCGTGTGACGGCCCGGCGGGCGCCGATATCGCGGCGAATGGAAACAAGGACATAATAAGCCCTGACGCAAGGGCTTTCAGGAGCATCTGACGCATGTCGGTGTTATGAAACTGTATTAAATCCGGACAAATTTAGTTGAAAAATAATCTTTCAGGCAATTATGGAATAAAAAAGTGGCGGAATAAGAAAAGAGACCGGTTTGAAACCGGTCTCTTTCAACGGGAAGATGGGAAATCGACCGTCTGTCATGCCACGCGTATCCGGACGCCGTGCGGCTTGCCCGATTCGACGACGACCGTGTCGCCTTCGTGCAACTTGCCGTCGATAATCAGGGTCGAGAGCGGTTCCTCGACGTTGTCCATCAGCGTGCGCTTGAGCGAACGTACGCCATAGCGCGATTCGTAGCCCATGGCTGCCAGACGGCGTTTGGCTCCGTCGGTGATCTTCACCTTGTAGCCCAGCCGGCGCGTGTGCTCGAAGAGTCCCTGCAGCTCCAGCTCGATGATCCGCTCCACGTCGGAGAGCTCCAGCGTGCGGAACAGCACGATGTCGTCGATGCGGTTGAGGAACTCCGGCGCAAAGGTCTGTTCGAGGGCTTTGCGGTACTCGCACTGCGGGGCGGCGACCGCCGTGGCGCTCTTCGAGACGGTGCTGTAACCCACCTGCACCGATTTCTGGACCACGTTGCGCGACCCGACGTTCGAGGTCATGATGATGATCGTGTTGCGGAAGTCCACCCTGCGGCCCGAACCGTCGGTGAGGTGTCCCTCGTCGAAGATCTGCAGCATGGAGTTGAAGACTTCGGGGTGCGCCTTCTCGATCTCGTCGAACAGCACCACGGAGTAGGGCTGGCGGCGGACCGCTTCGGTGAGCTGGCCGCCCTCGCCGTAACCGACGTATCCCGGAGGGGAGCCGATCAGACGTGCGACGTTGTGCTTCTCGCCGTATTCGCTCATGTCGATGCGGATCAGCCCCCGGTGCTCGTCGAACAGCCACTTCGAGACCTCCTTGGCCAGCAGGGTCTTGCCCACGCCCGTGGGACCCACGAAGAGGAAGACGCCGATCGGACGGTTTTCGTCCTTGAGTCCGGCGCGCGAGCGGCGGATCGTGCGGGCGATCTTCTCCACGGCCTCCTGCTGTCCCACCACGCGGCGTGCGAGGTGGTCGTAGAGCATCTGCAGGCGCGTCATCTCGCCGCCCGATATCCGTTCGGCGGGAATACCCGTGATCGAGGTGATGACCTGCTGGATGTGTTCCGCAGTGACCTCTACGGGGTTGGTCTCCAGCGACCGCTGCCATTCGGCACGGGTTTCGCCCAGTTTGGAGCGGAGCGCGATTTCGCGCATCCGCGCCGAGGCGGCTTTTTCGTAGACCAGCGCTTCGACCGCTTCGCGGCGTTCGCGCTGCGCGTCGGTGAGCGCCGTCTCCATTTCGCGCAGCTCGGCCGGTTCGCGCGCCGACTGCAGGTGTATGCGCGAGCCAGCTTCGTCCATGACGTCGATGGCCTTGTCGGGGAAGAAGCGGTCGGTGATGTAGCGGCCCGTGAGGGTCACGCACGCCTGCAGGGCCTCCTCCGTATAGCGCACCTTGTGGTGGCGTTCGTAGTGGGGCGCGATGTTGCGCAGGATTTGGAGCGTCTGATCGGGCGTAGTAGGCTCCACTACGACCTTCTGGAAGCGGCGTTCGAGGGCCGAGTCGCTCTCGATGTTCTCGCGGTACTCGTCGAGCGTGGTGGCGCCGATGGTCTGCAGTTCGCCGCGCGCCAGCGCCGGTTTGAGGATGTTGGCCGTGTCGAGACTGCCCTGCGTCGAGCCTGCACCCACGATGGTGTGTATCTCGTCGATGAAGATGATCGTATCCTTGGCCTTGCGCAGTTCGTCGAGCAGCTGCTGCATGCGCTCTTCGAATTCGCCGCGGAATTTCGTGCCGGCCACCAGCGACGAGACGTCGAGCGAGAAGAGCGTCTTGTCGGCGATGGTGTAGGGCACTTCGCCGCGTGCGATGCGCAGGGCGAGTCCCTCGACGATGGCGCTCTTGCCCACGCCGGCTTCGCCGATCAGGATCGGATTGTTCTTCTTGCGGCGCGAAAGAATCTGGACTACGCGCTCGATCTCCTGCTCGCGCCCCACGACGGGGTCGATTTTGCCTTCGCGGGCCATGCGCGTGAGGTTCACGCCGAATTTGTCGAGCAGGTGCGACGAGGTTTTCTCTTCGGGTTTGTTCTCTTCGTTGAAGTCGAGCATGTGCACCTGAATTTCGGTGCGGAAGTCGTCGCCCACGGCGAACTTCTTGAGGTCTTCGTCCACTACCGTACCCGTTATGCCGTACATCTCCAGTACGCGCGAGGTAGCCGTCGTGCGGTCGCCGACGATGGCCCGCAGCGCGTGGGCCGTCGAAACGCTCCGTGCGGCGCCCGAACAGGCCCGCAGCTCTTCGGTGAAGGCGCGGTAGAACTCTTCTGGGGATTGGGTCGTGCTCTGCTGCCCGGCGAGCATTTCGCGTTCGATGCGCAGGCGTATCTGGTAGAGTTCCCAGTCCTTGAGACGGGAGGATAAAAGCTGGTAGGCGAGCGATCCCTCCTCGCGGAGCAGTTCCAGCGTGAGAAAGTCTTTGAGCGAGTGGTCGAGACCGGCCTTGGTCGTATTAAATGCCGCCCGGGCTATGATAGCCTCGAGCGTCTTCGAGATCTTGATTTGCATGTTGCGTCGTCATAAAATTAATAATTTCAACTTCTGATTCTTCGACTAACTAACGACGTACATGTGGTAAATATTATGTTAAGTTATTTGGCCTTCCATATTCGGCTGTCTCTGAACGTCTTGCCCCTGAAAAAACACGGACCGTTCCTGCCTGAAACGGTCCGTATCGTGTTCTGAAAGGGTTTTTACTCTTTTACGCAGCGCATCGACATGCCTTGCGAACGGGCGTCCTTGCTCACTTTAAAGGTCCGTTTGCCGTTGACGATGAACATGTACTGGCCGTAGAGTTCGGGGTATTCCTCGATGTTGGCGCTGGCTTTTCCCGCGGTGCCGATCCACATGCCGCCGTAGGGATTCAGCTCCTGATGGTCGAGTCCGCCCGATGCGTAGACGCGCGTGCCGGCGGCGGGGAACCACTGGCCGTTCTGCGTGGCGCCGTGGTTGGTGTCGTCCCACGTCATGTCGGCGTAAACCAGCCACGCATAGGGCGTATTTCCGTCCTTGTCGCAGGTCGGCACCTTGTAGCCGACGGGACAGGGGTCGTAGATGGTTTTCTTGCCCGATACGCCGCCCCAGTAATCGTCGTTCGAAACGTCGGTCCAGTCTTTGGTCCGGTAGTCGTTCAGCACGATTTCCTGTCCGTATTCATCCGTTTCTCCGGTGAAATTGTAAGTCATGGCATAGAATACCGCCGGATTGCGGAGCGACTTTGCGATCGTTCCGTGGTATTCGGCGCGGGTGCGCATTTTGGGAAGTTCTTCGTTGAGGATGTTGTAAATGGGGCGTTCGCCGTCCACCTGATAGCTGTAATCCTCGTTGATTATGGTGAACGTTCCGGCCGAGGTGAAGGGGTCTTTGCGTCCCCACTGGTAGATCATGCCGTGGCAGTCGAAGCTGTCGGGGGCGTTGGTCGTGGCGCCGACGTTGCGGTCCATGAAGGTCCATGTCGTGCCCGAAGCGTTGGCCGGGGTGGTGTAGAGCGATGCGGCGGGATCGTAGTCGGCGATCCACAGGTGCCAGCTCCAGAGTATCTCTCCGTCGGCGCCGCAGGCCGCGACGACGGCGTTGCCGCTTGTGCCCGGAGCGGTCACGGCGACGATTTTTTTCTCCTTGGAGACGTAATAGATGTCCTGAATCAGATTTTTGGCGTCTTGCCAGACGAGTTCGGCAGTGACGGGATCGCCGATGCTTTCGGTCGTGGAGTTGCCTTTGTACTGCGCGTCGAACACGACCGTGCCGCCCGGTTTTACGATGTAGCAGTTTGCGGTTCCGGCGGCGGAGAGATCGACCGCATTTTCGGGGACCTTTACCTCAGATTTCCCCCCCCCTCCTTTTCCGGGGTCGTCGTCGCTGCAGGCGGCAGTGATACACATGCTCAGGAGAGCTGCGAATTTGAAATAGGATTTTCTTATCATACCGATATTGGTTAAATAAATGATGATCCCCTACCCTTCGGGATCGAATCGGGTGTTCCGGGGACGCGGGTATGCCGGGCGACATCTGTAATTCCCCTGCGGTAGCAAGATGAATTGTACGGAATAACCCGGCCGTCCTCCATGCCTGTTTGCGCAGGATGTGGCCCAAATATAATAAATTTTTGCCGGAATATGCTTTTCGGACGTTAAAAGCGGCAAAGTATCCGATAATTATAATATATTTGTATATCCCATCAATCCCTCTTGAAAATGATAAAGTTCTTTTTTGCGTTCTTGTTTTTGTCTGCGGGCTGTGCGTGTATGGCTTAGGACCGGATTCACACCAAAGACGGCCGTGTGATCGAATGTAAGGTTTCCGATTCGAGCAACCGGGCCGGCAACGTTTTCTTTTTTCCTGCGGACGACCCCGAAACGTCGCATTTTATTCCCGTGACCCAAGTCGATTATCTTGAAATCGGCGACGAGCGGGTGGTGCGTACGCCGAACGACAAACTGAAACCGGCCGAGACCCGTTTCGGACTGAAAGCGCCCGCCTTGCCGCACATGCTGGGTGCGACGTACGATTTCCTTTCGAATACATATGTGCATACGCACGGGGCGACTGTTTCGTATGCCTATTTTTTCGACGGCAGGAACGGCATTCATGCCGAGCTGGCCTATCGCAGTCTGGAGAGTGCTTCCGCTTCCGAAAGAAGAGCTGATCCGGGCACCTCAGTCGATATTTTCGCGGTGATTCCGCATTACGAGCGCCGTTTTTACATTCAGCGTATGGGATCGTTCTATTTCGTGCGCGGAGGTCTGGGCGGGAATGTCTATACGGCTTCGATTCTGACGGATGCCGGGGAGAGCCGCGAAGGCTTGGCGGCTCCGGTCGTCAGTCTCGCCTTGGGACTCGATTTCCGGGTGTCCCGCAACCTTTATCTGGAGGTTGCTGCGCGGTATATCGGTGATTTTGCCTCTTGGAATTTCGGATATGATTCTGAACCCTTGCTCGCTAACGAGGGCTTTTTCGGCGGGTTCTCTGTCGGATTGCGTTTCGGATGGGGCCGTTAGGCGGCGGACTTGTCAAGTAGTAACAAAATATGCGGCGTCATCACGCCGCATATTTTATTCCCGTTTCTGCTATCTCCGCGGCCATTCGCCGACCTCCATGTCGCGCATGTCGGCGCCGTCGATGACCAGCCGCACGGCGGTGCGGACTTTGTGGAACCCGTACTCTCCGGCGGCGCCGGGATTGACGTGCAGCAGGTCGTAAACCGGGTCGTAGGCGACTTTGAGGATGTGCGAGTGTCCGGCGATGAAGAGTTTCGGGCGCAGGGACTGGATCTTCGCCACGGCGCGCGGGTCGTAGCGGCGCGGGTAGCCGCCGATGTGGGTCATCAGGACCCGGACCCCTTCGCATTCGAACGAGAGGAAATCGGGGTATACGCGGCGCGTAAGGCCGCCGTCGATGTTGCCCGATACGGCCCGCAGGGGCTTGAACGCGGCGATGGCGTCGGCCAGTTCGAGCGACCCGATGTCGCCCGCGTGCCAGATTTCATCGACGTCCTTGAGGAATTCCCGCAGCGTGCCGTCGAAGGTGCCGTGCGTGTCGGATATGATGCCGATCTTTTTCATTTACTTGTATTTGTCGCGCCAGAGTTCGCGCATGCGTTCGGCGATTTTCGCTTCGGTCGCGTTGCCGGTGTTGGGCTCGTAGAATTTGGTGCCCGCCAGCGTGTCGGGCAGGAACTCCTGCTCGGCGAAGTTGCCTGCGAAATCGTGGGCGTATTTGTAGCCTTTGCCGTAGCCCGCCTTGTCCATCAACTTGGTCGGGGCGTTGCGCAGGTGCAGCGGCACGGGGCGGTTGGTGGTGTCGTGTTCGACCAGCGACATGGCCTTGTTGATCGCCATGTAGGCTGAGTTGCTCTTGGGGCTGGTGGCGAGGTAGATCGTCGTCTCGGCCAGCGTGATGCGCGCTTCGGGCATGCCGATCTTGTGTACCGTGTCGAAGCAGGCGTTGGCCAGCAGCAGGGCGTTGGGGTTCGCAAGCCCGATGTCCTCCGAAGCGAGGATCACCAGCCGCCGGGCCAGAAAACGCGGCTCTTCGCCTCCGGCCAGCATGCGCGCGAGGTAGTAGATCGCGGCGTTGGGGTCGCTGCCCCGCACCGACTTGATGAAGGCCGAGATGACGTCGTAATGCTGTTCGCCGTTTTTGTCGTACAGCGCGATATTCTGCTGGAGACAGTCGGTGACGTACTGGTCGGTGATGGTCAGCTTGCCGTCGGTCGCCCCGGCGAGGATGTCGAGGATATTGAGCAGTTTGCGGGCGTCGCCGCCTGAGAATTTGAAGAGCGCGCCGGTCTGCCGGACTTCGACTTCGCGGGCCTTGAGTTCCGCGTCGGTCGTGAGCGCACGGTCCAGCAGCGTCTGCAGGTCCTTGTCCTCCATCGGGCGGAGAATGTAGACCTGACAGCGGCTCAGCAGCGGCGAGATCACTTCGAACGAGGGGTTTTCGGTCGTGGCGCCGATCAGCGTCACGGTGCCCTGCTCGACGGCGCCCAGCAGCGAATCCTGCTGCGATTTGTTGAAGCGGTGGATTTCGTCGATGAACAGCAGCGGCGGCTTGGCGTCGAAGAAACGCTGTTTCTTGGCCGACTCGATCACCTCGCGCACGTCCTTCACGCCCGACGTGACGGCCGAAAGGGTGAAGAAGGGGCGTTCGAGCTGCGTGGCGACGATCTTCGCCAGCGTGGTCTTGCCCACGCCCGGAGGTCCCCACAGGATGAACGACGGCACGTTGCCCGTCTCGAAGAATTTGCGGAACACCCCGTTTTTACCCACGAGGTGTTCCTGACCGATGTAATCGTCGATGGTTTTCGGGCGCAGGCGTTCGGCTAAAGGTGCGGACATGGCAGGTTCGATATTAATAAGAGCAAAGATAGGAATTTTTCAAAAATTAATTCTATATTTGCCGAACATACTGACAAACACGGAAAGTGT
>ENA-UEYI01001500-UEYI01001500.1-human-gut-metagenome-genome-assembly--contig:-NODE-1500-length-19396-cov-7.645323_pt1 | contig 19396 bp, 18 predicted proteins | sample MGYA00242900_ERZ507916 | MGnify/ENA primary metagenome ERZ507916 (study PRJEB26167, sample SAMN06115521) | human gut metagenome | host: Homo sapiens | place: China:Chongqing | collected 2015-09-02...
TGGCTTCGCCATGAATCCCTGCGAGTCGCGACCTGACAGCAACCGCGCCTTACTGTCGTGAGGCGCGAGTGACGTTACCTCGGCGGCAGACTGCGTGCGGAATGCGGCATTGCTGGCGCTCGCCGCATTGTGGAGACTGGCGGTAGACGGGAATTACTGTGCACTTCTACAAGATGGGCAGAGCGGCAGCGGGTAGTAGGAGCAGAGGCAAATCGTATAGCAATGCTAAACGCGGCTTCGCCGCGCGCAGGCAGTTGCATTCCGGAGGCATCAAAGTAGTTCAAGCCCCAGACTGCCAATCTAAACCTTTCTCTTGGGGGATCTAAAGGGGGCCATTCTCTTTTGTGAAAGAGAATGGCCCCCTTTGACACGCTCCCCTGCGCGGCGCAGGGAAACGATGCAGCGCCATGCGCTGCAATTCTGCCCTTTGGGACAAAAGATAGCGTAGCGGCGCTTTTTCGCCCTTTTCTCGGGTGGGTCACAGCTATAATGAGAATCCATCAGGGGGAGGTGTGCCATGGTCATCTACATAGAAAGCGTCTTCGCGTTTAACGTTCTCGTCGACTATCTGTTGTTGTTCGGCGCGGCGAGAGTCGCAGGGCGGACAGTCGCGCGGAGAAGACTTTTGCTCGGCGCGGCGGTCGGCGGTATTTATGCGGCAGTGCAGCTCTTTTTGCCGAAAAGCGTCGTTTTGTTGCTGCTTGGGCTCGCTTTGATGGGCGCGGCGGCGTATCGCGGCAGTGGGCGGGCGGTCAAGCTGACGCTGCTGTTTTTCCTTGCCTCGTGCGGCCTCGCTGGCGTGGTGATGCTCTTAGGGCATAGTCTGGGGTCGATGGCGCGCCTTGCGCGCGGCGTGGTGACAGCAGACCTGCCGTGGGGCGTCTTCCTGATCGCGGCGGGGACGTCGTATTTGCTGCTTTCCGTCGTGTTCCGCTACGGCGCGGCGCGGACAGGGAGCGAGACGGCGGATGTGGTCATCGCCTATCGAGGAAAAACGGCCCGCGTGCGGCTGCTGCGCGACACGGGCAACACGCTCTGTGACCCTGTGACGGGCCTCGGCGTGCCGGTCATCGACCGTCACGCACTGGGAGACCTCATCAGCGAAGAAGAGACCGCGACGCTGCCGCATATTGCGTATTGCAGCGTGGGCAATGCGGATGGAACGCTGCCGCTGCTGCGCTGTGAAGCAATAACGGTTGACGAAATCAAACTCGGCTCGCGTGCCGTTGCCCTGGCGGAGCACCCGCTCGGCGACGGCGGTGCATATGCGGGACTGTGGTGCGAAGGATGCGAAAGGGGGGAGAAGCATGGAGAGCTTGCTCAAAACGCTGTGGTGTAGACTGCGCTTTTATCTCATCGACTGGGGGCTCATCGCGCGGCGGGGGATCTTCTACATCGGCGGCAGCGATACGCTCCCGCCGCCGCTCGAGCGGGAGAAGGAAGCTGAGCTCATCGCGCGCATGGATGAAGGCGACGAGAGCGTGCGCGGCACGCTCATTGAGCACAACCTGCGGCTTGTCGCCTACATCGCGCGCCGGTTTGAAAATACCGGCATCAACATCGAAGACCTCATCTCCATCGGTACGATCGGTCTCATCAAGGCAGTGAACACGTACCGCAGCGACAAGAACATCAAGCTCGCGACCTACGCCTCGCGCTGCATTGAAAATGAGATCCTCATGCACCTGCGCAAGACCGCGCCGCAGAAGTCCGAGGTCAGCTTTGACGAGCCGCTCAACACCGACTGGGACGGAAACGAGCTGCTGCTCTCCGACATTCTCGGCACCGACGAGGACCTTGTCTTGAAGCCCATTGAGGACGATGTCGACCGCCAACTCCTGATGGACGCGGTCGACAAGCTGACCGCGAGGGAGAGAACAATCATCACGCTGCGCTTTGGCCTCGGTGGACGGGAGGAAAAGACGCAGAAGGAGGTCGCCGACCTGATGGGCATTTCGCAGAGCTATATCTCGCGCCTTGAGAAGCGGATCATCGTGCGGCTGAAGAAGGAAATCCTCAAAATGAGTTGACAAGCGGCGCAAAAAACGGTATGATTCAGCGTGACAAATGCGAAGAAGAGGAGCAGTATCCGCATCTGAAAGCGAAGAGAGAGGGCGGCCGGTGTAAGCCCTTGTGCAGGATGTGGGGAAGTCGCCTTGGAGCTGCCGCGCTGAAAAGAGAGTAAGCCGGACGGGAACTCCCGTTACAGAGGCATGAGTGTCCGCACAATGCGGGAATCCAGGTGGTACCACGGTCATTGATCGCCCTGAGCAGTCAAAGCTGCTCAGGGCGTTTTTTAATGAAAGGAAGCGAATATGGGCATACAGTTTGAGACCGACTACAATATGGAAATGCTGACGGCCATGGCTAAGGGCCTGCGCAAAACCGTGCGCAAAAAGCGCAGCCGCCGCGTGCACATTTTTGCGGCAGTCGTGCTGATCCTCGGCCTTTTGACAATTCTTGCCACAGTTGCAGGCGGTGAACCGCTCGGTGCGAGCGGCGTCGTGACGCTGCTTGCGCTGCTGGTGGTCATTCTGGTGAGCCTTTTCGAGGACAGGCTCAACGCCTGGTTTGCGAAAAAGCGCCTGCTGCCGGGCACGGAGCACGCCGCCGCCACGTTTGAAGAGGACGGCTACGTTTCGGCAACGGGTGTGACGGAAAGCCGGTTTTCCTATGCCCAGATCGTGGCCGTCGCCGAGACGGCGCGCTACTTTGTCTTTGCCCTGTCCTCGCACCATACGCAGGCGTATGACAAGAGAACTATCCGCGGCGGGAGCGTTGAAGACTTCCGCGCATTTATTGCCGAAAAGACGGGAAAGCTCGTCGAAAATATCAAATAAGAGCAATATTGTTCAAAAGATAGGAGAAAACCAATGAAAGAATTACCCAAGATCTATGAGCCCCAGCAGGTCGAGGGCCGCATCTATCAGATGTGGATGGACCACGACTGCTTCAAGGCCGAGCCCGACCCGGACAAAAAGCCGTTTTCCATCGTCATGCCGCCGCCGAACGTCACCGGCCAGCTGCACATGGGCCATGCAATGGACTCGACGCTGCAGGACATCCTGACGCGCTTTAAGCGCATGCAGGGCTACTCCGCCCTGTGGCTCCCCGGCACTGACCACGCGGGCATCGCCACGCAGATCAAGGTCGAAGAGGAACTGCGCACCAAGGAAGGGCTGACGCGCTACGACCTCGGCCGCGAGAAGTTTTTACAGCGCGTGTGGCAGTGGAAGGAAAAGTACGGCAACCGCATCGTCGAGCAGCAGAAGAAGATGGGCGCGAGCTGTGACTGGTCCCGCTCCCGCTTCACGATGGATGAGGGCTGCTCCAAGGCCGTGCGCGAGACGTTCTGCGAGCTCTACGATAAGGGCCTGATCTACAAGGGCAGCCGCATCATCAACTGGTGCCCGCACTGCCTGACGGCGCTCTCCGACGCGGAGGTCGAGTATGTCGACAAGCCGGGCCACCTCTGGTATATCCGCTACCCGCTCTCCGACGGCAGCGGCGATATCGTCGTCGCCACCACCCGTCCTGAGACGATGATGGGCGATACGGGCGTTGCGGTCAACCCTGAGGACGAGAAGTTCAAGCACCTGATCGGCAAGACCTGCATCCTGCCCATTATGAACCGCGAAATTCCCATCGTGGGCGACGAATACTGCGAGATCGGCTTCGGCACGGGCGCTGTTAAGATGACCCCTGCACACGACCCCAACGACTTTGAGGTCGGCCTTCGCCACAACCTCGAGGTCATCCGCGTCATCGCCGACGACGGTACGATCAACGAAAACGGCGGCCCCTACAACGGCATGGACCGCTACGAGTGCCGCAAGGCCATCGTCAAGGATTTAGAAGAGCAGGGCTACCTCATCAAGACCGAGCCCTACTCCCACAACGTCGGCACGTGCTATCGCTGCCACAACGACGTCGAGCCCCTCATCTCCGCGCAGTGGTTCGTCAAGATGGAGCCGCTTGCCAAGGAGGCCATCCGCGTCGTGAACGACGGCACGATCAAGTTCGTGCCTGAGCGCTTCACCAAGACCTATATCAATTGGATGGAGAACGTGCATGATTGGTGCATTTCCCGCCAGCTGTGGTGGGGCCACCAGATCCCTGCGTGGTACTGCGACGAGTGCGGCCATATCAACGTCAAGCGCGAAGACCCGACGGAATGCGAAAAGTGCGGCTGCAAGCACCTGACGCGCGAGGAGGACGTGCTCGATACCTGGTTCTCCTCCGCGCTCTGGCCCTTCTCCACGATGGGCTGGCCCGATAAGGACGCAGCAGACCTCAACTACTGGTATCCCACGTCCGTCATGGTCACGGGCTACGATATTATCTTCTTCTGGGTCGCGCGCATGATCTTCTCCGGCATGGAGCAGATGAAGAAGGAGCCGTTCAAGACCGTCTTCATCCACGGTCTCGTTCGCGACGACAAGGGCCGCAAGATGTCGAAGTCCCTCGGCAACGGCATCGACCCGCTGGAGATGGCCGAGAAGTACGGCGCGGACGCGCTGCGCTTCAACCTCATCACCGGCAACTCCCCGGGCAACGACATGCGCTTCTACGTCGAAAAGTGCGAGGCGATGCGCAACTTCTGCAACAAGATCTGGAACGCGAGCCGCTTCGTGATGATGAACCTGACGATCGACCACGTGGAGCTGCCCAAAAAGCTCGAGCTCGAGGACAAGTGGATTCTCTCGAAGCTCAATACGCTCATCCGCGAGGTCACGGACAATATGGACGCCTTCGAGCTCGGCGTCGCGTCCGCAAAAATTTATGACTTCATCTGGGACAACTACTGCGACTGGTTCATCGAGCTGACGAAGAACCGCCTGAACAGCGAGGATCAGACCACGCGCGAGAACGCACAGAACGTCCTCTGCTATGTCCTCATCGAGACGCTCAAGCTCCTGCACCCGTTCATGCCGTTCATCACGGAGGAGATCTGGCAGGCGCTTCCGCACGAGGGCGAGTTCCTGATGCTCTCCAAGTGGCCGGAGTACAACGAAAAGTTCAGCTTCCCCGCCGAGGAGGAGGCGATGCAGACCGTCATCGAGGCCATCACCGCCATCCGTGCCCGCCGCAACGAGATGAATGTTGCGCCGTCGAAGAAGGTGCACTACACCGTCGCCACCGCGCACGCCGATACATTCAGCGCCGGTATCCCGTTCTTCACGCGTCTGGCCTCTGCCAGCGATGTGACGATCGTGCCCGCCGATGCCGCCATCGACGCCGACGGCAAGGTCGAGGTCGACACCCACGCCGCGCGTATCTTCATGCCGCTCGCCGAACTCGTCGACTTTGAAAAGGAGCTCGCACGCATTGCCAAGGAGAAGGCAAACGCCGAAAAGCAGCTCGCCGGTATCGAGAACAAGCTGAAAAACGAGGGCTTCCTCGCCAAAGCGCCGGAGGCGGTCGTCAACGGTGCCCGCGCCGATGCAGAGAAGCTCAAGGCGCTCATTGAGAAGCTCGATGCTTCCGCTGCGGCGATGAAAAAATAATTACTTTCCTTTAGGAAACGGATTTGGTTTCCTGCGCCGCGTAGGGGACGGATAAAGGGGGAGGTTCTCTTTCACAAAAGAGAACCTCCCCCTTTTGATCCCCCAAGAGAAAGGTTTTGACATTGCAAGCGAGCAGCTTGAAGAGCTGCGGCGCTTGCCGAATCGGGTGCCTGCCAGGTGGTGTTGCTATACGACTTGGTTTGCTTCTATCTTCGCTGTCGCTTTGCCTGCAATTCGTTAGTCTTACGCAATCTCCATCTACTAGGGATTTGTGCAAATTTGCTTCTGCCTGCCGGGGCGACTTTGCTGCGCTCGCCGCAATATACGCACTATCGGTAGTAGGCGATTACACTGAACCTGCGATTAGATTCGAGAGCGGCACCCGCAAGGGGTGTGCCGCATCCGTAAGGCAGCAGAGCCACCAACGGCTGCGCAACAGCGGATAATAGAAGTGAGTCAAATCGTATAGCGACACCAACCGCGGCAATGCCGCGCTCAGGCATTCCCATTCCGGAGTCATAAAAGTCATTCAAGCCCGAGACTGCCAATCAGACCCTTTCTCTTGGGGGGCAAAGGGGGATATTCTCGTTCCTCAGAAAGAGAATATCCCCCTTATTCGCTCCCCTGCGGGTACGCAGGAAATGTGGTGCAGCGCCGGCGGCGCTGCTATTTCTCCGCGCACGGCGCGGATTTTACGCCTTTTCCCATGAAAAGCTCACGCGTAAGCGCCGTCTGGGCCGCACCGGCCCGGCAACAATATCCTTATCGCGCACGACGCTGCCGACGCGCAGCGTGGAGAGTAGAAACCCGAGCTGCGTCATGTTGACCAGCAGCGTTCTGAGACCAAAGGTGAACAGCGGAAAGGCTGCGGCGGAAAACGGCAGCAGCGTGAGGTCAGAGAGAAGGTAGGCGAGCGCCTGCGCGCTGAACGAGAGAAGAACTGCGTAGGAAACGAGGCGGGCGAGCATACTCTCCTGCCTGCGGCAGCGGCGGAAGGCGAGAACAAGCAGCGCCGTCAGCAGCGTGACGAGTGCGATGAGTGCCAGCCAGCCGCAGCGGTGAACGAGCAGCGTCAGCGCGTGATCTTGCAAATCGACCATGCCGAAGCCCTCCCAGCGCGCAAGGTGCTGCGCGCTGTACGGCCCCACGCCGCCTTGACCGATGAATTTGGCGTTTTGCAGCAGTTCACGCAGTACAACGGTTTGATAGCCGTGTCCGTCAATGTAGGAGTGAGGATCAAGCACAATGGCGAGCTGACGCGCGAACCAGTTTGCACCGAGAACAAGGACCCACACGATGTCGGCGGCGAGCGGCAGGGTGGTGAGCAGCGTCTCCAACTTTTTGCCAAGGCCGAACCAGCCATTGCGGGCGCAGAAGATCAGCAGCGCGCTGTCACAGAGAAACAGAAAGCCCAGATCGAGCAGGCACGGGACGCGTAGGCAGAACATGCACTGCACCGCGAGGCAGACGAAGGAGGCGAAGACGCCCCAGCCGCGCCGCCCGCGCAGCGCGTAGAGCAGCACAGCGAACATCAGCGGGAGCAACGGCGGCAGACCGCGCAGGAGGATATGTGTCGAAACATAGGTGTAGCGGAAGAGCCAGAACCCACCGAGAGGCAGCAGGCTGAGCAGCACGAGCGCAGCGTGGAACACAAGCGCAAGCGGCAGGGCGAAGCGCCCGAGCAGCGTAAAATCAAGAAAATACGCCGCGAGCAGCGCTGCCGTACCGAGCAGCAGCGCCACGCTCTGATGCACAACAAAATAGGACAATTCGTAGTCACGAAAGCTTACAAGCGCGGTGAACGCAAGCCCTGCAAGCGCGATGAGTGCCGCGAGCGCAAAAAGAAGCTTTGGTGTTTTCGGACGGTGAACACGGTCGAGTGCCGTGCCGATCTCATAGGGATCGCCTGTCAAACGCAGCGATTCCGCGGCGGCTGCGGCCTCGTCCATGCCGCCTGCCATCAGTGCGTCACGCTGGTCACAGAGGTGGGTCAGAAGTTCGTCTTCAACGAGAGGACGCGCCGCTTTCCATCGCAGCTGCTCAGCCGCGGTGCGGGCAAACTGGGTAAAGGTTTCAGGCAGAACCAAGACAGCCGCCTCCTCTCAGCACGCGGTCGACCGCGGCGGTAAATTCCGTCCATTCCTCTTCCTTTTCGCGCAGCAGCGCGCGGCCCTTGCGCGCTAAATGGTAGTAGCGGCGCGGACGCGCTGCATACTCGTCCTTTTCGTAGGAAATGATCAGCTCCTTTTCTTCGAGCGAATGCAGCAGGGGATAGAGCGTGCCGGTCTTGAGCGCGAACGCGCGCTCGGAGCGGCGGGAGAGCTCTTCGATCATCTGATATCCGTACATGTCCTGCCCGTCGAGCAGCTTGAGCACAAGCATCGTCGTACTGCCCGCGAGCAGACTTTTGTCGACCGTCATACATACGCCTCCTGATAAGTAGATTGTCTACATAGTAGATTGCCTACATAATAGCGGGAGTGCGGCGCGTTGTCAAGCGGGAAACAGGATATTGCAAAAAAAGAGCGATTTTGCTATGCTTGGGGTATCCAAGATAGGAGGGAGAATTTCCATGAACAAGATCACGCTTGGCAAGACGAATCTTGTCATCGAGAAAAACGGATTTGGCTGCCTGCCGATCCAGCGCATCAGCGAGCAGGACGCGGTGAAGCTGCTGCACAAGGCGTATGACGGTGGCATCAGCTTTTTCGACACGGCGCGCGCGTATTCCGACAGCGAGCAGAAGGTCGGCGCGGCGTTCTCGTCGATGCGCGACAAGATCGTGCTGGCGACGAAGACCGGCGCGCAGACGGCAGAGGGCTTCCGGAAGGATCTGGAGACCAGTCTCCGCACGCTGAAAACCGACTACATCGACATCTATCAGTTCCACAATCCCGCCTTCTGCCCGAAGCCGGGTGGAGAAGACGGCCTGTACGACGCGGCGCTCGAGGCGAAAAAGCAGGGCAAAATTCGCCACATTTCGATCACGAACCACCGCCTCGCCGTGGCGCACGAGGCCATCGACTCGGGCCTCTACGAGACCTTGCAGTTTCCGTTCAGCTACCTCGCGGGCGAGCAGGAGATGGAGCTCGTCAGAAAGTGTCGCGAAACAAACATGGGCTTTATCGCCATGAAGGGCATGGCGGGCGGCCTGATCCGCGACGGCTTCACGGCGGCGGCGTGGATGGCGCAGCAGGATGGCGTCGTGCCCATCTGGGGCGTGCAGCGCGAGAGCGAGCTTGATCAGTTTTTGCAGTGTATCCGCGAGGGCGTTGAGCTGACGGATGAGCGCAAAGCGACTATCGAGCGTGACCGCAAGGAGCTATGCGGCGAATTCTGCCGCGGCTGCGGCTACTGCATGCCGTGCCCCGTGGGCATCGAGATCAACCAGTGTGCGCGCATGTCGCTCATGCTGCGCCGCGCCCCTGCAGCGGCGTGGCTCACCGAGGAATGGCAGCAGAAGATGCACCAGATCGAAAACTGCCGCCACTGCGGCCACTGCATGTCGAAGTGCCCCTACGGCCTGAACACGCCCGAGCTTTTGCAGGCAAACTACAAGGACTACTGGGAAGTGCTCGCGGCCAGCAAGGCGGAGAAATGAAGCTGGATTTTTCACAAAAATACGCCGTCCGGCCGCTGACGGCGGGGGATGTAGACAAGATTTTAGCGCTCTGCGCGGAGAACGAGCAGTTCTACCGCTACCATCCGCCGCTTGCGACGAGGGAGAGCGTTTTGGAGGACATGACGGCGCTGCCGCCGGGGAAATGCGCGGCGGACAAGCATTATCTCGGTTTTTTCGACAGAGAAACGCTCGTCGCCGTGCTGGACCTGATCGAGCGTTACCCGCAAGATGACACCGCCTACATCGGCTTCTTTATGACGAAAAAGGAGCGGCAGGGCCGCGGCCTTGGCACGGCGCTGATCGGCGAGCTGTTGGACGAGCTGCGGCGGGAGAAATTCTGCAAGGTGCGCCTTGCGGTCGACAGGGGCAATCCGCAGAGTAAAGCGTTCTGGGAAAAGAACGGCTTTGCGCTGACGGGTGAGGAATTCCCGAACGGCGATTCGGCGTATCTGCCGATGGAACGCGCGCTGTAAAACTGAAAAGAAAGCACCGCTGTGCAGAGGGTATCTGCATAGCGGTGCTTTTCATTTTTTGAGATTATTTCAATTCGTAAGTCCAATCTTCACCGTTCTGGCGGTAGAACAGCTCGCTGAGATCATCTTCTTCAAACACGCGGAGAAGGTCGAGCATGTCGGAAGATGCAAGATCGAGCGAGGGGAGACCGGCGAGCTCCGCCCACCAGACCTCGCCCCCGTCGGAAGAGCGCAGCGTTCCGGTAAACTGCTCCGCGCGATAGAGCAGCACGACATGACGCACGCCGTCTTCGCACCAGTCCTTGATCCCGCACAGGCGCGGAGAGGAGATTGTCAGACCTGTCTTCTCCTGAACCTCACGAATGACGGAATCTGTAAAGGATTCACCCTTTTCAACATGACCGCCCGGAAAAGCAACGCCTGGCCAGTTGGGATCTGTGCGGTCCTGCACCAAAACCTTGCTGCCGCGGCGGAGCACGCACATATTCATCAGTTCGACGGGCTCAGAGCGTTTCATGTACAACACGTCCTTTTGGGTTTGAAAACTTGCTTGCTATCCATGACTACTGCGCACTGTGCGGCACCTTTGCCTTGGCGCTGAGCTTGTCGGCGCGAACGGCAAAGACCTCGACTGTGCGGGCTTGCTGCTCGGTGAATTGATCTTCACGGCCCGCCATGTGGCACATGAGGGAGGTCAGCGCGACGAGCTTTTCTTCACCGTCCAAAAATTCGACATGGCCGACGCCGGTGACGGAGGCGAAGTAGTATCCGCACTGGCAGGCGACATCGTGCTCGTCGAGCGCACCGCGGCAGTCCATTTCAAAGGCGACGGTCGGATTTTTGCGCAGAATGTCGAGCTTACGGCCTTCGCGTGCGCTGTGGCAGAAGAACGAGAACGCACCGCCTTCACAGGCATAGCCGAAATTCAGCGGCAGAAGATACGGCTCTCCATCGTCTACCATGGCAAGATGGATCACTTTACAATCGTTGATAATGGAGAGAATTTCGCCCAGATCGGTGATCTCGCGGTCGCTTCTTCGCATGAGAAATCCTCCTTTGATCGTTTTCCTCATTTTACAGGGCGGAAGCGCAGGTGTCAAGGAGGCGCGGCAAAGAAAAATCAGAATACCGGCGGTCTTCGACAAAAAAACGGCAGGAGGACAGGCTATACTTTGAGAAACGAAAGGGAAAACGCTTGAAGGAAACGGAGGGAGAGCAATGGAGGTCATTTCATCGGGCGAAGGGCGTGAACTGACGCTCACGCTGCGCGGGGAGCTCGACCATCACGCGGCGAAGGAGGCGATGCGGAAGCTCGAATGGGAGCTGGATGCGGCGCTGCCGAGCAAACTGACACTGGATTTTTCGGGTGTGAGCTTTATGGATTCGTCTGGCATCGCCGTCGTGATGCGCGCGCTCAAGCGTATGCGCGCCATGGGCGGCAGCGCTGCGATCAAAAACGTTCCGCCGCAGGCGAAAAAAGTGTTTACCGCCGCGGGAATTTTCCGCATCGTACCGCTTGAGGAGGGGGAAAAGAGCGATGAAAGTAAAACCGAATAACTACATAGCCATTGAATTTCCGAGCCGCAGCGTCAACGAAGGGCTGGCGCGCGCCGCGGTCGCGGCGTTTGCCGCGCAGCTCGACCCGACGCTCGACGAGCTCGGTGACATCAAGACCGCCGTGAGCGAGGCGGTGACGAACGCCATCGTCCATGCCTATCCGCAGGAGATCGGCAAGATCGCGCTGCGCGCATGCATCTTCGACGGAAATCTCCTTGAGATCACCGTGCGCGACTGGGGGTGCGGCATTGCGGACGTCGAAAAAGCGCGAGAGCCGCTCTACACGACTGGCGGTGAAGAGCGCAGCGGCATGGGCTTTACGATCATGGAGAGCTTTATGGATTCGCTCGCTGTGCGCTCGAAAAACGGCAAGGGCACGGTCGTGACGATGAAGCGCAGGATCGCGCTGCGCACGGCGCGCCGATGAACGCCGCGCCGGAATTGCTCAAGGCGGCGGCACAGGGCGACGAGCAGGCCTGCGAGCAAATGCTGCGCGAGAACAGCGGCCTCATCTGGAGCATCGTGCGGCGCTATTACGGCCGCGGCGTGGAGCCGGACGACCTCTATCAGCTCGGATGCCTTGGATTCATCAAAGCAATAAAGGGATTTGACTTTGCATTCGGCACGCAGTTTTCAACCTACGCTGTGCCGAAGATCGCGGGCGAAATTCGACGCTTTCTGCGCGATGACGGCGCAATCAAGGTGAGCCGCAGCATGCGTGAGCAGGCGGCGACGATCTTCGCCGCGCGCGAAAAGCTCAAAAATACACTCGGGCGCGAACCAGCGCTCTCCGAGCTTTCGGAGGAGACGGGATTCAATGCCGAGGAGATCGCGCAGTGTGAGCTGGCGGTCGCTGCGCCGGACAGCTTGCAGCGCGAAACGGGCGACGGCCTGACGCTCGAGGGGATGCTCGGCGGCGAATCGCCAGAGGACGGGCTCATTGAGCGCATCGCGCTGCGCGAAGCCATCGACGAGCTCCCCGAGCGCGAGAAAATGACGATCCTGCTGCGCTTTTTCAAGGGGCTGACGCAGGAGCAGGCGGCGCGCCTTCTGGGCGTGTCGCAGGTGCAGGTATCGCGGCTGGAGCGCCGGGCGCTGGAGAAGCTGAGGGCGTCTCTTTCGGACGAGCTTTGAAGTAGCTTTCGTCCTGAAACTCCGTCATCATGCCCCAGTAGCGCTTGGGCATGTGCGTCATGCGAAGCTTTTCATTTTTGCGCGCCTCGATGGCGACGGTGTCGTAAAAGCGGCGCCAGAGGCGGCGATAGCCCGCCTCGACTTCGTCCGGCTGCGCCATTTCAAAGTGATTGAGCGGCACGATGCGCGACACGCCGCCGCTATAGAGCAGCGCCTCGCGGTGCGTGCGGTCGTAGAGGAAAAACGTCTCGTTGTGATAGCGCTCGCAGAAGTGGCGGCGCAGGACAGGGAGCACACGGTTTTTCGGTTCGATTTCCGCGCCGAGTACGCCGTCAAAGTCGGAAAAGCGGGTGAAGCCGCGGAATTGCTCGACCTCGCCCGAAAGCTGCCGCACGGCCTTGAGCAGCGGCAGATAGGTGTCGTCGCTCAGGCGCGAGAGCAGCGGCGCGCCCTCGCGGTAAAATTTGACGATGAAGCGGTAAATGGCCATCTCCTTGTCGGGAAGGCAGGTGAGAAACGCGCGGCGCAGGAAGGGGCCGACTTCCGGACTTCGCTTGTAGAGGCTGCGGTAGATGCGCTGCGCGTGGGCGCGGTCCGTCGTGACCGCGCGAATTTCAAAAAGGGAGGGCTCGTCGTCCCCATCGCGCAAAATCGCGGTGGGGCGTTCTTTTTTTGTGTAGCTTTCAAACACGCAGCAGAGGAGCCCTTCAAAGCTGCCGTCGTATTGATAGATGATCTCGCGCCATGCCATAGAGGCCTCCTTAGCCGACCTGATCGAAAAGGGATAGCTGCTGTGCCTCGGCCTGTGGGAGCGCGCGGCGCTCCACGGCCATCAGGTTTTGCAAAATGCCCTCCTGCGACAGCTTGAGCGGCGAGGCATAGCGCCCGCCGCAGGTGAGAAAGTATTGCGCACGCTTCATCACGACGCCGAGCTTTTTGAGGTCCTCCGCGCGCAGCGCGCCCGAGCGGCGCGCGACCAGAATGCGCTTGGCGCTCACAACGCCGATGCCCGGCACGCGCAGCAGCGCTTCATAGTCCGCGCGGTTCACCTCGACGGGGAAGAACTCGGGATGGCGCAGCGCCCAGCAGCACTTGGGGTCAAGGGCAGGATCAAAGTCCGGCGCGTTGTCGTCGAGCAGCTCGTTTGCGCGAAAGCCGTAAAACCGCAGCAGCCAGTCGGCCTGATAGAGCCGGTGCTCGCGCAGCAGCGGCGGCTTGGTGTCGAGCGCGGGCAAAAGCGTGTTCTCGACTACCGGCACATAGGCTGAGTAGAACACGCGCTTTAACCGATAGGAATCGTAAAGCGCCTGCGTGAGATTCAGAATGTGCAGGTCGCTTTCCTTTGTCGCGCCGACGATGAGCTGTGTGCTCTGCCCCGCGGGGGCGAAACGCGGTGCGTGCTTGTATTTGACAAGCTCCTGCTTGCTCTGCTTTGCGCGGTCGCGGATCTGCGTCATCGGGCGCAGGATGGCCTGCTTTGTTTTATTGGGGGCGAGCAGCTTGAGTCCTGCTTCGCTCGGCAGCTCGATGTTCACGCTCAGGCGGTCGGCCAAAAGGCCGAGCTGTTCGACAAGCTCCGGCGACGTGCCGGGGATAGCCTTGGCGTGGATGTAGCCGTTGAAGCGGTACTCGCTGCGCAAAATCGACAGCGCGCGGATCATCAACTCCGTCGTATAGTCCGGCGAGCGCAGCACGCCGGAGGAGAGGAACAGCCCTTCGATATAATTGCGGCGGTAGAATTCGATCGTCAGCTCGGCAAGCTCTTCGGGCGTAAAGGTCGCGCGCGGTGTGTCGTTCGTGCAGCGGTTGACGCAGTATTTGCAGTTGTAGCAGCAGTCGTTCGAGAGCAGCACCTTCAAGAGCGTCACGCAGCGGCCGTCGGACGAAAACGTGTGGCAGCAGCCTGCGACGGACGTGGACGTGCAGCCGATCTTGCCCTCCTGATAGCCGCGCTTGGCCCCGCTCGAAGTGCAGGCGGCGTCGTACTTTGCCGCGTCGGAAAGGATCGTGAGCTTGTCGAGAAGGTTCATGTTCTCAGCGGGCGGATCTCGCTCTGCGGCGCTTGGGCTGGTCGAGCAGGAGCAGCGTGTTCATCACCTTGGTGGTGACGACGCTGACGCCGATGAAAACGAAAATAAATGTGGAAGCAGCCATGGAAAATTCCTCCTGACAAATAGAATCTTTGTTCGAGTATGATTATAAATCGAACAAACGTTCTTGTCAACAAAAAATCGAACAAAAAGCCGATTTTTGTCGAACGGAGTTGACCGGAGCACGAAAAAAGGGTAAGATGTGGAAAGATCAGGAAAGGTGAAAACAATATGAGCGATTTTATCGCCCGCTATGCCGCTGCGAGAAAAGCGGCCATTGCGCGGGATTTTGCAAAACTCAACCCTGAACAGCGCCGCGGCGTGCTGACGACCGAGGGCGCGCTGCTGCTGCTCGCGGGCGCGGGCAGCGGCAAGACGACGGTTCTCATCAACCGCGTCGCAAATCTTTTGACCTACGGGCGGGGGAGCGACAGCGCGGATGTGCCGGCGTGGGCGACGGAGGACGACCTTGCATTTTTGGAGAGCTATCCCGAGCATCCGACGAGCGACGAGCGCAGCCGCATGGTGCACCTCTGCACGCTTGAACCCGCCGCGCCGTGGTCGGTGCTGGCGGTGACATTCACGAACAAGGCGGCAAACGAGCTGAGAGAGAGACTCTCCGCCTTCGGTATCCAGGGCGCGGAGAGTGTTTGGGCGATGACGTTCCACTCCGCCTGCGTGCGCATCCTGCGCCGCGATATCGACCGCCTCGGCTTTTCGCGCGACTTTACGATCTACGACACGGATGACTCCAAGCGCGTCATCAAGGACATTTTGAAAGAGCTGAACATCGACGAGAAGAAGCTCACGCCGCGCGAGGTGCTTTCGGCCATCTCGAACGCAAAGGACGCGATGGAGTCGCATCAGGACTACTCCCGCCGCTGGAAGGACAGCGGCGACTGGCGCAAAGAGGCAATCGCCAAGATCTATACGCGCTACGTGCACCGTCTGGCCGAGGCGAACGCGCTCGACTTTGACGACATCATCCTCCACGCGGTCACGCTGCTGCAGCAGGAGGGCGAGGTGCGCGACTACTACCGCCGCAAGTTCCGCTATGTGCTCATCGACGAGTATCAGGACACGAACCGGCTGCAATACCTTTTGATGAAGCAGCTCGTGGGGGAGAAGGGAAACATCTGCGTCGTCGGCGACGATGACCAGAGCATCTATAAGTTCCGCGGTGCGGATATCACAAACATCCTGAATTTTGAAAAGGAGTACAAGGGCTGCCGCACGATCCGCTTGGAGCAGAACTACCGCTCGACGCAGAACATCCTCGACGCGGCGAATGCGGTCATTAAGAATAACACGGGACGCAAGGGCAAGACCCTCTGGACCGATGCGGGTGCGGGCGATAGGGTGCTCATCAAGACCGTCTTCAACGAGCAGGACGAGGCGAACTTTGTCGTCAGCAGCATTATGATGGACTACAACCGCGGGCGGAACTGGAAGGAAAATGCCATTTTGTACCGCATGAACGCACAGTCGAACGCGCTCGAATACGCGTTCAAGCGCAACGGCGTGCCGTATCAGGTCGTCGGCGGGACAAAGTTCTTTGAACGCGCGGAGGTCAAGGACATGCTCGCGTACCTCGCGGTCATCAACAACCCGAGCGATGACTTGAGGCTTCGCCGCATTATCAACAATCCGCCGCGCGGTATCGGCAATACGACGATCGAGCGCGTGCAGGATCTCGCAAGCGAGCAGGGCGTGCCGATGATGGCCGTTTTGCAGCACGCAGGGGAGTACGCCGTGCTCAAGAGCGCGGCGGGCAAGCTCGAGCGCTTCGCCCAGCTCATCGCCGCGCTGCGCGAGATGGCGGACACGATGGAGCTCGCGGAGTTCTATGACGCGGTCTGCGAGCAGACGAGCTATGTACGCACGCTGCAGGAAAAGGGCGACGTGGAGAGCCGTGGGCGGCTTGAAAACGTGCAGGAGCTCAAGTCGAACATCGTTTCGTTCCTCGAAAACGATCCGGAGGATGCGACGCTCTCGGGCTTTTTGAACGAGATCGCACTCTACACCGACCTCGACAGCGCGACGAGCGACAACTGCGTGACGATGATGACGATGCACAGCGCAAAGGGTCTTGAGTTCCCGTGTGTGTATGTCGTCGGCGTGGAGGAGGGCATCTTCCCCGGCGAGCGCGTGCGCTACAACGATGAAGAGGTCGAAGAGGAGCGCAGACTGTGCTATGTCGCGATGACGCGTGCAAAGGAGCGCTTGACGATGACCTGCACGCGCCAGCGCATGCTGTTTGGCCGCACGAGCGTCAGTGAACCCTCGCGTTTTTTGGAGGAGGTCCCGTCGGAGAATGCCGACTGGGTCGGCCGTCAGGCGCAGGGCGCGTCCGGCTTTGGCGACACGAGCTTTGACGAGGGAAGCTCGTATTCTACGCGCGGCTATGGCAGCTACGGTCAGGGCGCGGCGCGCTACGACAGCGTCATGCAGCGCAGACCAAAATCGCAGGCGTCGCAAAAACTCGCGGCGCAGAAGCCCGCCGCCTCCGCGCCGCTGCTTCAGCTTTCCTCCGGCGACCAGATCCACCACAAGACGTTCGGTGACGGACTGGTCATCTCCGTCACCCCTATGGGCGGCGATGCGCTGCTTGAGGTGGCGTTTGATACCGTTGGCACCAAAAAGTTGATGCTGAAAACGGCGGGGGTACATATTACTAAGTTGTGATTGCCCCACACCGTGTGGGGATGCGACAAGGGGGGATGTTCTCTTTCCGAGGAAAGAGAATATCCCCCCTTACACCCCCCAAGAGAAAGGGACGAGGGGCCTTCCCCCTCGACCCCGCACATTGCAGGTTTGCAGCTCGAAGAGCTGCGCAGCCTGCGGAATCAGGTGCGGTGTACATGGCTTCGCCATGAATCCCTACTACTCGTTACCGCTCGCAACCGCGCCTTACGATCGTGAGGCGCGGTTGACGGTAGTTGGGCGGCGGACTGCGTGCGGACGCGGCATTGCTGCGCTCGCCGCGGCCAGATGAAACAGATGTTGCAACTTGTTGAAAACTGTAGTACGGTAAATACAGGGCGCTGCACGAACGGCAGGCGGTTGGCTACATCTCCGAGAGGGGGTGAGACGATGCGGATCACATTCCATATTAGAGACTTTACGGTCACTATTATTGTGAAAAGCAGAAACCGCCACTCTGCCAAGTGACGGTTTCTAAGTTCGCTTAGATAACTTTTCATTTGATGGGGTCATAACCGCTTGTCGCAGCGCCCTTTTTCTACCCTCATTATAGCAAGTTACAGGAGAATGTCAAGGAAAACCACAGCCATGCGCCGTAAGGCGCAGGGGTGTTCTTTATCTCCACTCAGATGAGTTTTTGATAGCCCTGCCTAAATTATCTGATCCATTCTTCGTATTATCCGTAACCATACGTTTTCACTTCCCACGTTCCGCCGTTGTCCCTCACCAAGATCCACTGAAAGTCATCATACGTTGTATTTGGCTCTAACGAGCCATCACCACCCGATGCATCCGTGTCAAAAGACGAGTACAGAACGATCGCCTCATCCGCTTCACATTCTTCTGCCCATTCGGTGAACAGGTCGGCTGACGCATCTCCGGGATAGCAGAGTTGAGTCAAGGTGCAGCCCTTAAACTCCGTTTCAAAATAGGTCATCACGGTATCCATGGCGGCTTGGATGTCGGCGTCCGTGTAGATGTCAGAATGTTCCCATTCAACGATGGAAACGTCACTATCCGTATCATCCGTGGCAGGCTTCGCCTGACAGCCCATCAGAAACAGCAGCGCCAGCACAAAAAAAGGTAGTTTTTTCATTGTTTTCATTTTGCATCTCCTTCTAACGAGAAACATTGGAAAGCCCCACCGCACAGAGGTCTTGCACTCTGCGCGGTGGTTTCCCCAACTCTTTACTTATACTGCTTCAGAGAAACGGTAATATCGCTGAGGCTGGAAACGCCTTTGGCGTAGACGCCGAAGGCCAGCGTGCTTTCCAGTTCCTCCGCATCGTCCGCAATCAAGAAGGCTCTGGTCAGGGTTTCGCCTGCGCCGATGTCAACGGAAGTGAATTTTTCAAAACCGCCCAGCGTCAGTGCCCGTCCGGCAGTCACCGTCTGCGCGGCAGAGCCATTGTTGGTCACGGTCAGCACGATGTACTGTCCGTCCTCGGGATAGAAGGTACCTTCCAGCGAATAACCGCAGGTAGTCTGTACCTTGGTGTTGTCCTGAAGAACGCCTGTCAGGGACTTTCCGACAGCCTTGGCCGGGTCGATCTCTGTGAACGGCCCATGGACAGTCCCCAGCACCGGCTTCGTGGCGTTGGCGGGGATACTGCCATCGTCCTCTTTCCCGCCTACCACCACATAATCCGCAGGGTCTGCACCCAAGTTGACCCGATTTTTCTGTCCGTCCCAGCGGACTTCGATGCCCAGCAGCTCGGAGATCTGGCGGATGGAGAGATAGTTGGTTTTGCCGCCGGTCTCATCGACGTATGTAATGACAGAGGGAACATCCTGCCCGTTGGGGGCTTTGTAGGATTCTCCGGTGAGGACTTTATTCTCACCGAACAGGGAGATTCCAGCCTTGTTGTACTCTACCCGGCTGGAAGCGGCCAGCGCGGTGCCCACAGTCGAAACCGCCATGAGTGTCGCGACTACACCTGCCGTAAACGAACGATACTTCTTCATAATGATTCCTCCTTATTGTTTTTTCATGGGTGGGTTCTGGCTCTCTACTTTCAAGACGCAGATGGCAGGGGCTTTCTTACACGTTTTTGCAGGTTTTCTTTATTTTTCTGTTTTTACCAAGGAAACGCTTTCGGCTATGTGCAAAATATCAGTCTCATTGAGAGCCGCCATGAGCGTAAATTGAATGTTACTATCCCCATCAATCCAAGTTAGGGTACTTCTTGTATTCTTCCAGTCCTTAGCTAAAAAAAGTTGTCCCTTCAAACCATTCACTGTCACCGAGATGGTTTCACTGTCCTCTGTTACAAAATCAGCCACGCCGCCTTGCGACATATAGGTATAATC
>ENA-UEYI01001501-UEYI01001501.1-human-gut-metagenome-genome-assembly--contig:-NODE-1501-length-19388-cov-3.115323_pt1 | contig 19388 bp, 16 predicted proteins | sample MGYA00242900_ERZ507916 | MGnify/ENA primary metagenome ERZ507916 (study PRJEB26167, sample SAMN06115521) | human gut metagenome | host: Homo sapiens | place: China:Chongqing | collected 2015-09-02...
AATGACGGGTGCTAAAAAGGGTGTTGCTCTATTGAAATCGACGGCTGTAATAGTGAGCTCTCCGTTGGCGCGTTTGTTACGACGGTGTACTATTGAAGCCTACCCAGCGCCCCGGTCGAATAGAGGGTGTAATAGTGCACTATTGAAGATGTGATTTATTATTTACTATTCGTGTATTGAGATGATTGTTAGAGAGCTTGGATTGTTGAAAATGATCGGATTTTAACCCTGATTTTAACCCTCGTAATTTTTGCGCTCTCGTAAACGACTTAAAATGAGGTGGTAAATTATTGCCGATTATATTTACAAATATAGGTATTCTTTTTTGAAAAATCCCTAACTTTACACCCAAATAGACCTTTGGAAACAACCGTTATGTCGCAATATCATACTCCCGTGCTGCTGGAAGAGTCTGTGGCTCTGCTCGGTATTGATCCCGCGGGCACCTACGCCGATCTCACTTTCGGCGGAGGCGGCCATTCGCGCCGCATCCTCGCCGGACTGGGTCCCGAAGGGCGTCTTTACGGCTTCGATCAGGACCGCGATACACTGGAGAACCGTCCCGACGATGCGCGGTTCCACTATGTGGAGAGCAATTTCCGCTTCCTGCGGGGCGCGTTGAGGCTGCGCGGCGTCGTGGAGGTGGACGGCATTCTGGCCGACTTGGGGGTCTCGTCGCACCATTTCGACGCCCTCGAACGGGGCTTTTCGTTCCGCGGCGAGGCGCCGCTCGACATGCGCATGAACCAGCGGGGACGACTGACGGCGGCGGACGTCGTGAACAACTATACCGCGGAGGAGCTGACCCGCATTCTGGGCGACTGGGGCGAGATCGAAACCCCGTGGAAGGTCGCCAACTGTCTGGCGAAGGCCCGGGCCGCAGAGCCCGTGACCACCACGGCGCAGCTGGTCGCGGCGGTGAAGCCCTGCACCCCCCGGAAGGACGAATCCAAATTCCTGACCAAGCTCTTTCAGGCGCTCCGCATCGAGGTCAACGGCGAGATGGAGGCGCTGAAAATGGCGCTGGAGCAGAGCCTCAAGGTGCTGAAACCCGGCGGGCGGCTGGTGGTGATCTCCTACCATTCGCTCGAAGACCGGCTGGTGAAGAATTTCATGCGCAGCGGCAACTTCTCGGGTACGGTCGAAAAGGATTTTTTCGGCCGTCCGCAGGTGCCGTTCGAGCCGGTCACGCGCAAGGCCGTGACCCCTTCGGCCGAGGAGCTCGGCCGCAACCCCCGTTCCCGCTCGGCGAAGCTCCGGGCGGCCGTAAAACGCTGATACGATGTACCGCGACCACGAATTCGACCCCGTGACCCCCGAGGAGCAGGCCCGCCGCGAGCAGGACGAAGAGTTCGCGCGCCGCGTGCGCCGCGAGGTGCTGCGTATGGAGCGCGGCGAGGCGGAGGAGGACATCCGTGCCGACGAGGAGCGCGAGGCCGAGGAGCGTGCCGAAGCCGAGGAGCGCGAGCGGCGGGAGAGCCGTCGCAGGGCGAGCACCTTCTGGCAGTTGTTTTCGGGTTCGATCCTCGTGCGCGAGGGCGTTTCGAAATACTATCCCTACATGCTGACTATTGCGGGGATGTTCTTCCTGAGCATCGTGGTGATGTTCTGGTCGCTGCACCTCGACATGCGCTACACGCGCCTCGAACGCGACGTGCAGAAGCTCCGCGAACGCTCGATCCGCATGCAGGAGCAGCGTTACCAGCGCACGACCCATTCGGCCATCGTGCGCCAGCTGGAGGCGCGGGGCATCGAACTTTACGACCCGCTCGTTCCGGGCGAGATCATTGACGACTGAGCGGCTATGAAACAGGAACGGTCGAAGGTCAAAAGCGATATTCTGCTGCGGGTGAGGCTTCTTTACGTGCTGTTCATCCTCGCCGGGGGCATTGTGCTCGCGCGGCTCGTCTGGGTGCAGCTGTTCAGCGCGGAGGTGGCCTACAACGCCGACCGCCTCGCCGGGCGCATCTTCACCGAGGAGGTGATCCCGGCCCAGCGGGGCAGCATCCTTTCGCGCGACGGCGAACCGCTGGCCACGTCGATCTTCCGCTATCAGGCCGCGTTCGACTTCGCCTCGCCGGGGCTCGATTCGCTCAAGACATTCCGGGAGCAGGCCGATTCGCTGGCCAAGCTGCTGGCCGCCTTTTTCCGGGACAAACCCGCTTCAGCTTACTCGAAGAGGTTCCGCGACGAACACGCCCGCCGCTACCGGCTGGTGAATCCCCGCGACACCTCCTACCTGCGCTCCGAGGGGTGGTTTTCGCGGATGATGGACCGCATGCGGGGCGAGGAGTATGTCACGCGACGCATCTACGACACGATCCGCGACCATACGCCCGTGATGATCTTCCCCCGCGAGGTGGATTACGCCGAGTGGGAGACCCTCCGGCGCTATCCGCTGCTGAACTGGAACATGGGCATGGTCTACCGGCTCATCGAGCGCGACGAACGCATCTACCCGCAGGGCGAACTGGCCCGCCGCACCATCGGACTGACGGGCGACAAGGGCAATTACGGCATCGAGGAGGCTTACCGCGAGGAGCTGGCCGGGCGCGACGGCAAGGCCGTGCGGCAGCGCATCGCGCGCGGCTTTTACGGCCGGGTGGCGGGCGGCGACCATGTGGACCCGGTGGACGGCTTCGACGTGGTGACGACGCTCGATCTCGATTTGCAGGATGTGGCCGACAAGGCCCTGCGGCGGCAGCTGGAGCAGCAGAACGCCCTATGGGGAACGACGATCGTGATGGAGGTCCGCACGGGCGAGATCCTGGCGATGGTGAACCTCGGGCGCAATGCTGACGGGACTTTCGCCGAACGGGAGAATTATGCCTTGGGACGCAGTATGGAGCCGGGTTCGACCTTCAAGCTGGCGACGATGCTCACGCTGCTGGACGCCGCCAAAATGCCGCCCTCGACGGTCTACGACACCCACGACGGCGACCCGGTGACGGTGGGCCCGGCCAAGAACATCCGCGATTCGCACCGCGGCGACCGCGAGATCGACTTCCGGCGCGCCGTGGCTTCGTCGTCGAACGTCTACTTCGCCAAGGCGATCTGGGATCGTTACGGGATCACGGGCAAGAAGCAGGAGTACAGCGATTTCCTCCATAAGGAACTGCATCTGGGCGAAACCGTCGGGCTGGAACGCCTCGGCGAGCGGAAACCCTCGATCACGACCGACTGGAAGGTCCCCGACCCGGGAGTGATGCTGGTCAAGATGGCCTACGGCTACCGCGTGCGGATGGCTCCGATTCAGGTCATCACGTTTTACAACGCCATCGCCAACGACGGAAAGATGATCTCCCCGGTGCTGGTGCGCGAACTGCGCCGCGGCGAACGGGTCGAGGAGGAGTTCGAGAGCCGGACCATCGCTTCGTCCATCGCCTCGCGGTCGGCTCTGCGCGAGGTGCGCGCCTGCTTGCAGGCGGTCTGCACGGAGGGCACGGCCAGCGCGTTTTTCCGCGACACCGCCCGTGTCCGCGTGGCGGCCAAGACCGGCACGGCGCAGATCACGGCGCCCTCGGAGGGAGGACGGCCCTATCTGGGTTCGATGGTGGCCTATTTCCCGGCCGACGAACCCCGCTATACGGTGCTCACGACCATCGAAACCCGTGCGCAGCCCGGAAAAGCCTACTACGGAGGTCCGCTGGCGGGTCCCGTCGTGAAGCGCATGGTCGATTACATTTACAACCGGGGCCGCGACTGGTATGCCCGGATCGACGACGACGGGCCGCGCCGCTATCCCGAGCGGATGAAGGGCGGCGACATCGCCCAGATCCGCCGCGTGGCCGACAAACTCTCGCGCCGCACCTCGTTCGACAGCCGCACGGGGTGGGGACGCGCCACGGTGGACAGCCTTGCGAACGTTTCGATCACCAGTCTGCCCGAAGACCGGAGCGTGATGCCCGACGTGCGCGGGATGGGGCTCAAAGACGCCCTCTTCATCCTCGAAAGCCGCGGCCTGAAGGTCCGCTTCACGGGGCAGGGGGCCGTGACACAGCAAAGCATTTCCGCCGGAACCCGCATCGTGCCGGGGACGGCGGTGAGTATAACATTGAAATGAAATGAAGAAACTTTTTGAACTGCTGGAAAATACGACGGTCGGGGCGCTGTACGGCGACGGCTCGGCGGCGATCGCCGGACTGACCTACGATTCGCGGGCGGTGAAGCCGGGCGACTGCTTCTTCGCCGTGCCGGGGACGCAGAGCGACGGCCACGACTACATTCCGTCGGCTGTTGCGAAGGGCGCCGCGGCGGTGGTCTGCGAGCGGATGCCCGAGACGGCGGCCGAAGGCGTCGCGTATGTCGTGGTCGAAGACTCGGCGGGGGCGATGGCCGACATGGCGGCGGCGTTCTACGGCTATCCGAGCCGCGAACTGAAACTGGTGGGCATCACCGGAACCAACGGCAAGACCACGACCGTGACGCTGCTGTACGACCTCGTGCGGGCCCTGGGCTACAAGGCCGGGCTGGTCTCGACGGTGGTCTACAAGATCGACGGCCGCGAGGTCGAAGCCACCCACACCACGCCCGATTCGATCCGCCTGAACGCTATGATGCGTGAAATGGCCGACGCCGGGTGCGCATACTGTTTCATGGAGTGTTCGTCGCACGCCATCGTGCAGGAACGCACGCGGGGCCTCGATTTCGCGGGCGGCATCTTTTCGAACATCACGCACGACCACCTCGACTACCACAAGACCTTCGCCGAGTACATCCGGGCCAAGAAGCTCTTTTTCGACGGGCTGCCCAAGGGGGCTTTCGCTCTGACGAACGCCGACGACCGGAACGGACGCGTGATGGTGCAGAACACCGCGGCGGCGGTGAGCGCCTATTCGCTGCGCGCGATGGCCGATTTCCGCTGCAAGATCGTCGAGATGCACCTCGACGGCATGCTTCTGCGCATCGACGGGCAGGAGTTGTGGGTGGGGCTGCTGGGGCGGTTCAACGCCTACAACCTGCTGGCGGTCTACGGCGCGGCGGTCCTGCTGGGGCTCGACCGGGGCGAGGTGCTGCGCGTCCTGAGCGTGCTGCACGCCGTGAGCGGCCGCTTCGAGAAGGTCCGCGCGGCGAACGGCACGACGGCCATCGTGGATTATGCCCATACGCCCGATGCGCTGGAGAACGTGATCCAGACCATCGGGGAGATCCGCACGCCCGGCCAGCAGCTGATCGTGGTGTGCGGCTGCGGCGGCGACCGCGACCGGACCAAGCGTCCCGAGATGGCGGCCATTGCCGTGAAGTATGCCACGACGGCGGTTTTCACCTCCGACAATCCGCGCCACGAGTCGCCCGAGGCGATTCTCGACGACATGGTCGCGGGGCTGGAGCCCGGTGCGCGCTACCTGCGCATCGCCGACCGCGCCGAGGCGATCCGCACGGCCGTGATGCTCTCGCGTCCGGGCGACATCATCCTCGTGGCGGGCAAGGGGCACGAAACCTATCAGATTGTCGGCGACGTGAAACATCCTTTCGACGACCGGGAAGAGATAAAGAAGCGCTTTGCGCTTCTCAATTAAAAATGAAAAATTAAGAATTGTTTTTCATTTGTTCGCTTGTCGTAATGCCATCGTATGGTAATTTTTAATTTTTCATTCTTAATTTTTAATTGAAACCATGCTTTACCATCTATTCAGGTACCTGGACGAGGCCTACGACCTCCCCGGCTCGGGAATGTTCCAGTACATCTCCTTCCGCGCCGCGGCAGCCATCATCCTCTCGCTGCTGATCGTCATTATCTTCGGACGTTCGATCATCGACTTCCTGCGCCGCAAGCAGATCGGCGAGGAGATCCGCGACCTCGGGCTTCAGGGCCAGTTGCAGAAGAAAGGCACGCCCACGATGGGCGGCGTGATCATTCTCGTCGCCATCCTGGTCCCGATGCTGCTCTTCGGCAAGCTGGACACCGTCTACATCCAGCTGCTGCTCGTGTCGACGGTCTGGCTCGGCCTGATCGGCGGTCTGGACGACTACATCAAGGTTTTCCGCCACAGGAAGGAGGGGTTGAAGGGCCGTTTCAAGATCGTGGGGCAGGTGGGCCTCGGCGTCATCGTCGGAACGACCATGTGGCTCTCGCCCGACATCGTCGTGCGCGAGAAGGTCACGCAGCCCGTGCAGACGGTCTATCTGAACGAGGACGGCACGGTGCTCGAAACGGTTCAGCGCCACGTGGTCGTCAGCTCCGAGAGCCTCAAGACCACGCAGACGACCATCCCCTTCGTCAAAAACAACGAGTTCGACTACGGATGGCTGACGGGCGGAAACTCCGTTGCCACATGGATTCTCTACGTGCTGGTCGCGATTTTCGTGGTGACGGCCGTGTCGAACGGCGCCAACCTCACCGACGGCCTGGACGGTCTGGCGACGGGAGTTTCGGTCCCGATCGTCGCCGTGCTGGGGGTGCTGGCCTATCTTTCGGGCCACATCGTCTATGCCGACTACCTCAATATCATGTACATCCCGGGCAGCGGCGAGATGGTGGTCTTCGCCGCGGCGCTGGTGGGGGCGCTGGTGGGTTTCCTGTGGTACAACTCCTTCCCGGCCCAGATCTTCATGGGCGACACGGGTTCGCTGGCCATCGGCGGCGTGATCGCCGTTTTCGCGCTCTGCATCCGCAAGGAGCTGCTGCTGCCGCTGCTGTGCGGCGTCTTCCTCGTGGAGAGCTTCTCGGTGATGATGCAGGTCGGCTGGTTCAAGTACACCAAACGCCGCTACGGCGAAGGGCGTCGCATCCTGTTGATGTCTCCGGTCCACCACCACTACCAGAAAAAGGGCATCTTCGAGACCAAGATCGTTCTCCGTTTCTGGATCATCTCGCTGCTGTTGGCGGCCATTACGCTGGTAACGCTGAAAATAAGATAATATGAAACAGATCGTCGTTCTGGGCGGGGGAATCAGCGGCTACGGTTCCGCGATCCTCGCCAAAAAGAAGGGGTTCGGGGTCTTCCTCTCCGACGCGGGGCGCATCGCCGACCGCTACAAGGCCAAGCTGGACGAATGGGGCGTCCCCTACGAGGAGGGCGGCCACACCGAGGAGCGCATCCTCGCGGCCACGGAGGTCGTCAAGTCGCCCGGCATTCCCGATACGGCCCCGATGGTGCGCAAGATCCGCGAGGCGGGCATTCCGGTGATCTCCGAAATGGAGTTCGCGGGCCGCTATATGGGCAAGGCCAAATGTATCTGCATCACCGGATCGAACGGGAAGACCACCACCACGTCGCTTATCTACAAGATCATGCGCGACGCGGGGATGAACGTCGCCCTCGGCGGCAACATCGGCGAGAGTTTCGCCTGGTCGGTCGCTACGGGCGACTACGATTGGTATGTACTGGAATTGAGTTCTTTCCAGTTGGACGGAATGTATCGGTTCCGGGCGCATGTCGGGGTGCTGATGAACATTACGCCCGATCACCTCGACCGCTACGACCATTGTTTTCAGAACTATGCCGACTCGAAAATGAGAATCGTGCAGAATATGACCTCGCGCGACTGGTTCGTCTACTCGGGCGATGACGAGGTGATCTGGAACGAGATTCCGAAGTACGATTTGAGGATGCGCCAGCTGCCCTTCGCCGCTAAAAACGCCGTGGCGAGCGGTGCGGGCGACGCGTTTCTCTGCGACGGAAAATTCACCGCAACGGCCGGCAAGGCGTCGGTGGAGATCGACACCGCAAAGTTGCAGATCAAGGGGCTTCACAACGCCTACAACGCCATGGCCGCGGCCCTCGCGACCCTTGCGGCGGGCGTCGCCCCGGCGAAGATCCGCAAATCGCTCTACGCCTTCGCGCCCGTCGAACACCGGCTCGAACCCGTGGCGGAAAAGGACGGCGTGCTGTGGATCAACGACTCGAAGGCCACCAACGTCGATTCGGTCTACTATGCGCTGGAGAGCATGACGCGTCCCGTGGTGTGGATCGCCGGCGGCACGGACAAGGGCAACGACTACGAACCCCTGAAAGCCTTCGCCCGGGCCAAGGTCCGCACGCTGGTCTGCATGGGGCTGGACAACGCCAAGCTGGTGAAGGAGTTCACCGGGGTGGTTCCCGAGGTGGTTTCGACCGATTCGCTCGAAGCCGCCATGACGGCCGCGAAGGCCGCGGCGCGCCCCGGCGACGCGGTGCTGCTGTCGCCCGCCTGCGCGAGCTTCGACCTGTTCAAGAACTACGAGAACCGCGGCGAGCTGTTCAAAAACTGGGTGACGGAAAAGGCTTAGGACGATGTACCGGGACGAGATGAATGACGAACGTGCGGCGGCCGAACTGGCCCGCGACGCCGCGCCCCGGCGCCTCCGCCGGAGTGCGCCCGCGGACGAGGCGTGTGCCGCGGAGGGAACGGCCGGTGCCCGGGAGGGGGACGAGGGGCCCCGGTTCCGCTTCTTCACGGGCGACCGGGTGCTGTGGATCATCCTCGCCGCGCTGGCGGTGATCTCGGTGCTGGTGGTCTACTCCTCGACGGCCAAAATGGCCTACGACGCCCATACGGCCCGCACGACGGCGCATTTCCTGCGCCAGCAGCTGATTCTGCTGGTCGTCAGCGTTCTCGTCATGCTCGTCGTGCAGCGGATCGACTGCCGCATCTATAACTACCTCGCCCGGCCCGCCTATTTCCTCTCGGTGGCGCTCACCGTCGCCGTCTACTTCATCGGCGCCACGACCAACGGCGCCGCCCGCTGGATTCCGCTGGGACCCTTCCAGTTCCAGCCCTCCGAGGCGCTGAAGGTCGCCACGGTGCTGTTCCTGGCCCAGCAGCTGGCCGGGCGGCAGTCGAAGATCGACAAGATACGCATCGTCCCGACGTGGAGGTTCTGGACCTGGCGTTCGTCGCCCGAGCAGCGGAAAATCTGGCGCGAGGGCACGTGGCCGATCCTGATGCCGGTGGCCGTTTCGGCGCTGGTGATCTTCCCGGCGCACACTTCGTCGGCGGTGCTGGTGTGCCTGGCGTCGTGGGTGATGATGCTGATCGGCCGCGTGCGCTTCGGCGAGCTGATGAAGCTCGTGGGATGGGGCGCCGCCGCCATCGTCGTCGTCATGACGCTCAACCTCGGGCGCAGCGAGACCGCCGAAGGGCGCGTCTCGACGTGGATTCACCTCTGGACCGAATCGCAGACCGAGAAGCCCATCGAACACCTCTCCGACACCGAACGCTCGATGATCGCCATCTACAACGGCGGCATTCTGGGCGAGGGCGCCGGACAGAGCGCCATGCGCGTGGAGATGATCCACCCCGAGAGCGACTATGCCTATGCCTTCTTCGTCGAGGAGTACGGCATCATTCTGGCTGTCGTGCTGCTGATGCTCTACCTGTGGGTCTTCTTCCGGGGGATCGAGATCTTCCGCCGCTGCGGAACGGCTTTCCCGGGGTTGCTGGTGCTGGGGCTGGCGCTGCTGATAACGTGTCAGGCGTTGCTGCATATCATGGTCACGGTGAACCTGATTCCCGAGACGGGGCAGACCCTGCCGCTGATCTCGCGCGGCGGATCGTCGATGCTCTTCACGATGATCGCCTTCGGGATGATCCTGAGCGTCAGCCGTCAGAACGACGAGCAGTCGCACGACCGGCCGAAAAACGAAACATTGTACGAAAAGTAGCTATGGAAGAGATTCGATTGGACAAATACCTTTGGGCGGTGCGGATTTTCAAGACCCGCAGCGATGCCGCCGACGCCGTCCGCACGAACAAGGTGACGGTCAACGGCTCCTATGCCAAGCCCTCGCGCGAGGTGAAGATCGGCGACGTGATCGCCGTGCGCAAGCAGGCTGTGACCTACTCCTACAAGGTGCTCGATCGGGTGTCGAGCCGCCAGCCGGCCAAGAACGTGCCGGAATACTGCCTCAACATCACGCCGCAGGAGGAGCTGGACAAACTCAACGTGCCCCGCGAAACGATCTTCGTTTTCCGCGACCGCGGCACGGGACGCCCGACCAAGAAGGAACGCCGCGAGCTGGACGGGCTGATGGAGGAGATTTACTATGACGAGGAGGAGTGATGTTTGAGCCGGGCGCAGAACTGGTTCCGAAGCTCTGGCAGCTTGCGTCGCCCATAGAACCCGGCTCTTAGCCGGGCGCGGAACCGGTTCCGAACCCCGGGCAGCCTGGCATCGCCTCTGAACCCCGGCTCTTAGCCGGGGGCGCAGGGCTGGTTTCGAAGCTCTGGTAGCTCGCATCGCCCATAGAACCCGGCTCTTAGCCGGGAAAAGAGAGACCCGGCAGGAGCGCAACCCCTCTCTTTTTTCCTGAAGAATTCAAAAAAAGGAAAAAAGGAGGCAACCTGCCGGGCTCTTTATTCAGCGGAATCCGGCAGGACGCAAAAAAGAGAGGCGGCGCCGAATCCTGCATCCTAAGGCTTTTGGCGGGCCCGCAACGACAAGAAAACAGCACACACCCCTCGGGGTGGTACTGTATCTTCGTTGCATAAAATTCGCCAAAATTTTAGGATGCGATACAATGGAAATATGTCAAGAACGCAATAAAGTCGGGGAGGCTTTACGCAGTAAAGATAACGAAAAAGTCGGGCAATGCAAAAAAATATTTGATTGCGTAGTTTCTGCGGCAGGACTGAACCGGGGAACATAGAAAAAGGGCAGCGCCGAATCCTGCAACCTGAGGCTTTTGGCAGGCCCTGAACAAGCAGAAAACGGCAACCGCCCGAGGGGCGTTATATGGCAAAAAAGCGGCCCGAAAGCCGCTTTTCTTATTTTTTGTTGAAATTGGTCATCGTCAGCTGCGTCCCGACGGTCGTGAACGACCGGATGGCATCGACGAAAACCTTCAGCCGGTCGGGCATGGCCGTCCGCTCCTCGTCGGACCACTCCCCGAGCACATACTCCACCTGATGCCCTTTGGGAAAGTCGCCGCCCACGCCGAAGCGCATCCGGGCGTACTCCTCCGTGCCGAGCAGTTCGGTGATGTTTTTCAGTCCGTTGTGGCCGCCGGCGCTCCCCTTCGGACGCAGGCGCAGCGTGCCGAACGGCAGCGCGATGTCGTCCGAGATGATCAGCAGGTTTTCCAACGGAATCTTCTCGGCCTCCATCCAGTAGCGGACGGCCTTGCCCGCAAGCTTCATGTAAGTCGATGGTTTCAGCAACACCAGCGTCCGGCCCTTGTGCCGGACTTCGGCGATGTCGCCGTAGCGGGCCGTCGTAAAAACAGCGTTGGACGCCTCTGCGAGGGCGTCCAACACTTTGAAACCGATGTTGTGGCGGGTTCCGGCGTACTCGGCGCCGATGTTCCCGAGCCCAACAATGAGGTATTTCATGCTCCGGATTATTTCTCGGCGGCAGCGGCGCCACGCGATGCGCGGGTCACGCGGACGGCGCACACGGCGGTCGATGCCGGAGTCACGAATTTCAGGTTCTCGATGGAGAGGTCGCCGACGAAGATGGTCTTGCCGACACCCAGCGTGGTCACGTCTACGACGATCTCGTCGGGCAGGTTCTCGACCAGGGCGCTGACGACCAGCTTGCGGGCCGACAAGGTCAGTTTACCGCCGACCTTCACACCCTCGGCGTTGCCCGTCAGGCGCACCGGAATGGCGATCGACACGGGTTTGCCGTCGGCGATGCGGAAGAAATCCAGGTGGAGGATCTCCTCACGGACGGGGTGGAACTGGGCCTCGCGCAGCACGGCCAGCTCTTTCTTGCCCTCGATGTCGAACTCCACGATATAGGAGTTGGGGGTGTAGATCAGGGGTTTGATCTCGCGGGGATCGACCGAGAAGGTCTCCGTCTCGCCATTGCCGCACAGTACGCAGGGCACCATGCCTTCGCGGCGTACAGCCTTGGCTGCTTTCTTGCCGAAATCGCTGCGTTTCACAGCCTTTACCGAAATAGTTTTCATGGTAATCGTTTGTTTTTTAATGTGTTTCCTTCGGCGGTTCTCAATACGGCCTCTGCGGACCGCATCCCATTTCCGCCTGCTTTCGGAGCGCAAAGATAGTGTAAATAATCAGGAATTAAAAATGAAAAATGAAAAATTAAGAATTGCCGATTCGGTTTACGGGCCGATCGAGAGACCGCAAAACTCAATTTTTAATTCTTAATTCTGCATCCCTCTCACGTGTTTCTCCCAGGCCCAGGCGGCGCGGAGCGTCTCGTCGAGCGTCCGGCCGGCCTTCCAACCCAACTCGGTGTTCGCAAGCGTGGGGTCGGCCCAGATGGCGACGATGTCGCCCGCACGCCGCGGAGCGATCTTGTGGGGAACCTTCACGCCGTTGACCTCCTCGAATTTGTGCACCAGCTCCAGCACCGAGACGCCGTTGCCGGTGCCGATGTTAAAGATCTCGTAGGGCTGTTTCTCCTTGCCGTCGATCATGCGGCTGATGGCTGCCACGTGGGCTTTGGCCAAGTCCACGACGTCGATGTAGTCGCGGATGCACGAACCGTCGGGCGTCGGATAGTCGTCGCCGAAGACCGAGAGGCATTCGCGCAGCCCGGCGGCGGTCTGCGTGATGAACGGCACGAGGTTCTGCGGCACGCCGCGCGGCAGTTCGCCGATCAGCGCCGAGGGGTGAGCCCCGATGGGGTTGAAATAGCGCAGGGCGATGCCCTTCATCCCGGGATAGGCGGCGATCGAGTCGCGCAGGATGTCTTCGCACATCTGCTTGGTGTTGCCGTAGGGCGAGGTGGCCGGCTTGCGGGGCGTCTGTTCGGTCACGGGCTGCTTCTCGGGCTCGCCGTAGACGGTGCACGACGACGAGAAGACGATGTTCCGGCGTCCGAATTCCCGCATCAGGCCGATGACGTTCATAAACGACGTGAGGTTGTTGCCGTAGTATTCGAGCGGCTTGGCGACCGATTCGCCCACGGCTTTCGACGCCGCGAAGTGGATCACCGAGTCGAATTCGTACTGCTCGAAGACCTTGCGGAAAGCCGCGCGGTCGCAGCAGTCCACCTCGACGAAGGGGATGTCGGCGCCCGTGATCTTGCGCACGCCCTCGACGGCGTTCATGTCGCTGTTCGAGAGGTTATCGACGATCACGACATCATAGCCGGCATTGATGAGTTCCACGGTGGTGTGCGAGCCGATGTAGCCGGCACCGCCGCTGACCAATACACACGATTTTTTCATAGGTTGCTGGTTGTTATTTGAGTCACAAAGACAGTGCAAGCCGAGTGCAGAGCCGGGTTTATCCGGACTATGCCGAGGCGCCGCCTGTCTAAGCTGAAATTTATTTCAGCAAAGATATGATTTTTTCCGGCGGCGGCAAAAAAAACGGGCCCGGAAATCGGGCCCGGAGGCTTTCGGGCCGCTTCGGCTAACAATTCGTAACCCGGTGTGCGAAAAAAGCGCCGGGAAAGTGTCGGTTTCTGAAATTTTTATCTATATTTGTAACAATTCGACACTCCAACGCGCGTAATTTTATCAAAACATAACGGAATATGTACGGAAAAATCAAAGAGCACCTGCAACGTGAGCTCGCCGAAATCGAGGCCGCAGGGCTTTACAAACGGGAACGGATCATCTGCTCGCCCCAGCGGGCCGAGATCGAGGTTGCAGGTCGGAAGGTGCTGAACTTTTGCGCCAATAACTACCTCGGCCTGTCGGACAACCGGCGGCTGATCGACGCTGCCAAACGCGCTATGGACGACCGTGGCTTCGGCATGTCGTCCGTGCGCTTCATCTGCGGCTGCCAGGACATCCACAAGGAGCTCGAAAAGGCCATCGCCGACTATTTCGGCACCGAGGACACGATCCTCTACGCCGCCTGTTTCGACGCCAACGGCGGTGTCTTCGAACCGCTCCTGACGGAGCAGGACGCCATCATCTCCGATGCGCTCAACCACGCCTCGATCATCGACGGCGTGCGTCTGTGCAAGGCCGTGCGCTACCGCTACGCCAACGCCGACATGGCCGAGCTGGAGGAGTGCCTCCAGAAGGCGCAGGCCCAGCGTTTCCGCATCATCTGCACCGACGGGGTATTCTCGATGGACGGCAACGCCGCGCCGCTGGACAAGATCTGCGCGCTGGCCGAGAAATACGACGCGCTGGTGATGGTCGATGAGTGCCACTCGGCGGGCGTTCTGGGAAAGACGGGCCGCGGCATCACCGAACTCTACGACCTGCGCGGGCAGGTGGACATCCTGACGGGTACGCTGGGCAAGGCATTCGGCGGTGCCGTGGGAGGCTTCACGACCGGCCGCAAGGAGATCATCGACCTGCTGCGCCAGCGTTCGCGTCCCTACCTCTTCTCCAACTCGCTGCCTCCCGCCGTGGTCGGAGCCGGAATCGAGCTGTTCAAAATGCTCGGCGAGAGCGACGAACTGCACGACCGGCTGGTCGCCAATGTCGAACATTTCCGCAAGGGCATGTTGGCCGCGTGCTTCGACATCAAACCCACCCTGTCTGCCATCTGCGCCGTGATGCTCTACGACGCCCCCCTGTCGCAGGAGTTCGCCGCGAAGTTGCAGGACGAAGGGGTCTTCGTCACGGGTTTCTACTATCCCGTGGTGCCGAAGGGGCAGGCCCGCATTCGCGTGCAGGTCTCCGCAGGCCACACCACCGAGCAGTTGGACCGCTGTATCGCCGCCTTCGTCAAGGTGGGCAAAGCGTTGAACGTCATTAAATAAGCACGACTATGAAAACCTCATTGGACGCGATAGACCGCAAGATCCTCAAATACCTCATCAAGAACGCCCGCATGCCTTTCCTGGAGATCGCCCGCGAATGCGGCATTTCGGGTGCGGCCATCCACCAGCGCATCCGCAAGCTGGACGAGGCCGGCGTGATTCTCGGCAGCCGCCTGATCGTCGATCCCAAGATGATGGGCTTCGATGTCTGCGCCCACATCAGCATCACGCTCAAAGACCCGCAGTTGCTAAAGAAGACCGTCGAGGAGCTGCGCAAGGTCCCCGAGATCGTGGAGTGCCATTTCATCACGGGCAACGGCAATATTCTGGTGAAACTCTACTGCGTGGACAACGAACACCTCATGCGCACGATCTTCGACGGCATCCTGCGCATTCAGGGCATCGCCACCACCGAAACGAACATCTCGTTGCAGGAGGTTTTCCAGCGCGAGGTGAACATCGACTTTATCGAGGAGTAGATTTCCGCTTCTCCCCGGATACAGCAGCGGCCGACATCTCTGTCGGCCGCTTGCTGTTTTTACCGGACCGGCGTGATCCGGAAGAGGAATTCGTAATTTCCGTAGGGCAGGCGGTATTCGCGGAGCGGAAGTTGTCCCCAGGAGTCGATGCACCCCAGACCGTACTGCGCCTTGTCGATGCAGAGCCATACGGCGTCGTCGGGTTCGATCTCCTGCGAGTGTCCCTGCTTTTTGGCCAGCCCTTCGTCCAGCGCCTCTTGTGCATAGTGCAGGGCCGAGGCCGAGAAGGGCTCCGAAGCCGTGACCTCCACGCCGCGGCCTGCGATGTCGTGCTGCCGCCAGCGGCGCACGTCGCTCTTGGTTCCGGTCTCCTGCGGACGGATGTAGGGGTAGAACTGCTCGTCCACGGTCTGCCGGTAACGGCCTACGAGTGCTCCGTCCTTGCGGTCGGCGTAGTTCTCCCACGGCCCGCGGCCGTAGTAGTCGATGCGGTCGTAGGCGGCGGGCATGCGCATCCGCATGCCGAAGCGCAGCAGGTCGGGTTCGCCCTTGTCCGCAGCGGCGTGCAGCGTCTGACGGATCAGGATCTCCCCGGCGTTGTCGATGCGGTATTCGATCTCCAGCCGTCCGGTCACACGTCGGAGGTCGTAACGGGCCGTGACGACGGCCACGCCGTCCGACAGCGTGTGGTCGAGCGACACCAGCGTCAGCCCCGGATCGGCCCATGCGCGGTTCTTCTTGTTGAGTCCCGCCCCGAAGTCGTTGTCCGTCGGTGCGCGCCAGAAGTTCGGCTCCACGACGGCCCCTGCGTCGAGCAGGCGCATGCCGTCCGCTTCGTAGCGGGTGATGAGCCCGTCGGCGCGGCGGAAGTCGATGCGTGCGGCGGGGCTTTCGACGATCAGGTAGTTGCGGTCGTCGTCGCGGACCGTGAGCGTGCCGATCGGATTGTGGCGGTCGGCCATGCGTTCGGCGACGGCGAGCGGCTCGGGTGCCGCCGCCCGCAGCGTGAACTGCTGGTAGGCCACGCGGTGATCGGGTGCGAGCAGTGGTTCGGCGTCGCAGAGGCGGTATTCCACGTTGAGCAGCAGTTCTCCGTCGGCGGGCAGCGTTTCGGGGGCAAGCGGCAGCACGACGGCGGCGGTTTGCTGCGGGGCGACGCGCAGGTCGGCGACGATGCCGCTGCGCACGGGGTCCCCGTCGCGGAGCACCGTCCAACGCAGGTAGCAGTTGTCGAGCGGCCGGAAGAAGTTTTCATTGAAAACCGTCAGCGTGCGCCGGTCTTCGCCGAGCGAGGTCCACACGGGCTGCTGCCAGTAGCGGGCCTCGTGCATGTGGGGATTCGGAACGCGGTCGGGCGAGATCAGCCCGTTGTCGCAGAAATTCCAGTCCGAGGCGTCGTAGGGATTCCAGTCGCCGCCGTAGCCGTAGATCATGGCGCCGTTTTTACCCGTTTTGCGCAGCGACTGGTCCACGAAGTCCCAGATGAACCCGCCCTGATAATGCGGATATTGGCGGATCAGCGCCCAGTATTCGCCGAATCCGCCCAGCGAATTGCCCATCGCATGCGCGTATTCGCACTGGATCAGCGGTTTCCGGGGATTGTTCCGGAGGTATTTTTCGCACTGGTCGTAGTCCCAGTACATCGGGCAGACGATGTCGGTGTTGCGGCCGCCGTTGTTGTAGACCGCACGTTCGTAATGGACCGGCCGCGAGGGGTCGTAAGCCTTGATCCAGTCGTAGCAGGCGTCGAAATTGGGGCCGTCGCCCGCCTCGTTGCCCAGCGACCAGACGATGACCGACGGGTGGTTGATATTGCGCCGCACGTTGCGGATGTTGCGTTCCAGATGCGCCTGGGCGTAGGCGGGGTTCTTGGCCAGCGTCTTTTCGTCGTAGCCCATGCCGTGCGATTCGAGGTTGGCCTCGGCCACCAGATAGAGTCCGTAGCGGTCGCAGAGCGCGTACCAGCGGGCATCGTCCGGGTAGTGGCACGTGCGCACGGCGTTGAAATTGTTCTCCTTGAGGATGCGGATGTCCTCGATCATCCGCTCTTCCGAGACGACATACCCGCCGTCGGGGTCCATTTCGTGGCGGTTCGCACCTTTGATCAGTACCGGCTGTTTTTTTAATGAAAGCTGGCCGACCGCGATCTACACCTCGCGGAAGCCCGTGTGCAGGGGGATGATTTCGATCGTTTTTCCGGCCGGGTCTTTCAGGGTCACCGTGACGCCGTAGAGCGCGGGAATCTCCGCTGACCACGGCTGCACCCGCCCGGCGTCGAGCACGAGACGGGCTATCGTACCGAAGAGTTTCGCCGTTTCAGAAGCTACGGCCTTGCCGTCGGGGTCCGTGAGCGTCACCTCCGCCGTGCAGCCCCGGGTCGCTGCGGGGAGAGCCAGCTCCACGGAGAGCCGGCCGCGGGTGTAGTTCTCCGAGAGGGTCGCGTCGAGCCGCACGTCGGCGATATGGCGTTTGTCGCGGGCATAGAGGAAACAGTCGCGGCCCACGCCCGAGAGGCGGAAGAAGTCCTGATCTTCGAGATAAGTGCCGTCGCACCAGCGGAAGATCTGGAAGGCGAAGAGATTCTTGCCGGGCTTCACGAAGCGCGTGATGTCGAACTCGCATTCGAGCTTCGAATCCTCGCTGTAACCGACGAACCGTCCGTTGACCCACAGGTAGATGTTCGAGGTGACGGACCCGAACCGGGCGACGACCTGCTTGTCCGACCACGAGGCCGGGATCTCGATCTCGCGGCGGTAGGAGCCGACGTGATTCTCCTTGACGGGTACGTAAGGCGGATTGTTTTCGAATTGTTCGCGCCATGCGTAGCCGATGTTGAGATATTGCGGATCGCCGTAGCCGTTCAGTTCCCACAGTCCCGGAACGGGCATCGTGCTCCACGAGCGGTCGTCGTAGTCCGTGCGGAAGAAATCCGCGGGACGCTGGTCGGCGTTGCGGACCCACGAGAATTTCCACGTCCCGTCGAGGTCGAGGAAGCGTTCCGAGACGCGCGGGTCGCCCTTCCGGGCGGCTTCTGCGGATTCGTAGGCGAAATACGAAGCCCGCATCGGCAGGCGGTTGATTTCGTTCACCGCGGGATCGAGCCATTCGTTGCTCCGGGCCCGGAGTCCGGCGGCCGTGCATGCGCACAACAGGGTCAGGATCAGTTTTTTCATCGTTCAGGTCGGTTTTGAAATTGTTTCAGGGATTATGTTACCGCGATGCGGCGAGCGACGAGGGGGTGACGCCCTGCGAATCGCGGGCCCAGTCGCCGCGGGCGCGGAGCACCTGCTCGACGATGTCGCGCACGGCCCCTTCGCCGCCCCGGAACTCCGAGACGTAACGCGAAGCCTCGATCACTTCAGCCGCGGCGTCCGCCGGGCACACCGGAATTCCGACCGCGCGCATGCACTCCAGGTCGGGGATGTCGTCGCCCATGTAGATCACGTCCTGCGGGTCCAGACCTTCGTTGGACAGGTATTCGCGGAGTGCCGTGATCTTATCCATGCAGTCGATGTAAAAGTGCCGGATGCCGAGCATCCGGAGGCGGTTTTCGAGCGTCCGCCCGCGGCCTCCCGTGATGATGCAGACCTTGTAACCCATTTTGATCGCATAGGCCAGCGCGTAGCCGTCCTTGGCATTGTAGCGGCGGATGAAATCGCCGTCGGCCGTGGGGATGATGCCCCCGTCGGTCATCACGCCGTCAACGTCGAACACGAATGCCCCGCAGCGTGCTATATCTTCTTTGAAGTTTCCCATATACTTTGACTTATAGTTGAATAGATGTTTTTCAGTCGGAGGTCGAACGACAGCAGGTCGCCGTGGCGGGCCTTCGTGGCGAAGTCGTTGCGCACGGCAGGTCCCGTCTGCACGTCGAGCGGCGAGCGGGCGTCGCAGGCTTTGGCGGCGGTCTCGGCGATCAGCGGTTTCAGCACGTCGAAATCAATTCCCGCGTCGCGCACGATGCGTTCGCCGACGGCATACATGTGGTTGGCGAAGTTGCAGGCGAAAACCGCCGCGAGGTGCACCCGGGCCCGCTGCTCGGAGGTGGCCCAGATCACCGTGCCGGAGAGCTGCCGGGCGAACGCCTCCAACTCCGGGCGCAATTCTGCCGAAGGGGTTTCGAGGAAGACCGGGATGACCGAGAAATCGACTTCGCGGCCCTTGGTGAAGGTCTGCATCGGGTAGAAGACCGCCCGGCGGGCGAATTTCTCCGGGATGGCGGCCAGCGGCACGCTTCCGGCCGTGTGGGCGACGGCGGCGCCCTCGGGGATGGGAAGCGTCGCGGCGACGTGCTCCACGGCCTTGTCGCTCACGGCGATCAGGTAGATGTCGGCGTCTTGGGCGAG
>ENA-UEYI01001507-UEYI01001507.1-human-gut-metagenome-genome-assembly--contig:-NODE-1507-length-19321-cov-172.418520_pt1 | contig 19321 bp, 10 predicted proteins | sample MGYA00242900_ERZ507916 | MGnify/ENA primary metagenome ERZ507916 (study PRJEB26167, sample SAMN06115521) | human gut metagenome | host: Homo sapiens | place: China:Chongqing | collected 2015-09-02...
GACGCCTTACATCAACGCCGACACATTCGTCAAGGAATATGGCGGAAACAATCCAGAGAAGATGGAGTGGTACATCGCCACCAAGGTCAAGAGAAACTTCCGTCCCGGCACCGATTTCATGTACAGCTGCCTGAACTTCGTCACACTGCAACGGATCCTGGAAAGAGTCACCGGAGAAAAGCTTTATGAATATGCCCAAAAACATGTCTTCGATGTCCTCGGACTGAGGCATACCTGCTATTTCCCGTTGATTTACACCCCCGCGGCCAGCAATTCGGCCGAACTGGCCGGACTCTGCGCTCCTACAGAGGTTCAGGCTGACGGCAAGCCGTTGGTGGCACAGGTTCACGACCCGATGGCCCGCAGGATAATGGGTGGTAATTCAGGCAACGCCGGAGTGTTCTCCAACGCCGAGGATCTCTCCGTCATCTGCTCCGCCATCATGAACGGTGGTGTCCTCGTGGACAAAAAGGGCAGGATCCTGGAATCCACAAGAATACTCAGCCCTCTGACAGTCAGGCTGATGGCCACAATCCCTCCACAGAACGATCCTTCAGTGGGCCGGGCCTTAGGCTGGGACAAGAAGAGCTCGCACAGCGGTCCGCGCGGCGACCTTTTCAATCCTGAGACCACTATCATGCACACAGGCTACACCGGCACATCCATCGTGATCGACACCGAGACCAAGACAGCCATAATCCTGCTGACCCACCGCGTACATCCCGAAGACAAAGGCGGCGTAGGCCGTCTCCGCGCCCTCGTGGCCAACATCGTGGCCGGCTCCATCATTCAGAACGACTGAATATGACCGTTCACCGTCTCATAGGACCACCGCTTGCCGCCATCATCTTTTTGGTGACGGCAGGCACTGTCTCCGCCCAGACCCAGAAAGAACTTCTGGATGAGTTGGACAGAACGATTGAGGAGGCGGAATCCTATGTCTCGGCAAAAGAGTTACGCATAAAGACCATCGAAAACACTCTCCACTCACGTGGAGTCTCTCCTGAAAGACAGTACAGGATCTACGGTGAACTGTTCGATGAGTATCAGCCTTTTAATTATGGCAAGGCAGTAGAGACTCTTGATAAACAGATGGAGATAGCCATGCTTCTTGGCGACAAGAGCAAGCTGAATGATGTCTATCTCAAGGAAGCGATGCTGAACACGGCCGCCGGAGAGTTTCTGGAGGCCAGGAATGATCTGGCGCGGGTTGACACGACCATATTCACAAAAGAGCAGGAAATCGCTTACTGCAATGTCCAGCAACGGTTCTGGTTCGATTATGACGAGAACCTGAAAGGTGCTGACAAATCCATGCTTAGAAAAGTGGCGTATTACCGTGAGCGCCTGCTTGCCTTGGCGGACCCTTCGAGCAGCCTGAGCCGTTATGTGACAGTACGCAAGTACATCGATGAGAAGAACTTCGCCCAGGCGGACTTCATCAACAGGCACTCGCTCTCAAGAATGGATCCCGCAAGCCACGACTATGCTAACCTGGCATATTTCCAGGCAAGGATCTGCGAGAGCCTCAACCGCCGGGAGGAGATGAAGAACTGGTTCATCCGCTCCGCTATGGCGGACATCAAGACCGCCACCAAGGACAATGCCTCGCTGTTCAGTTTGGCGGACGCCCTGTTCAAGGACGGAGACTACGCGAGGGCTTTCAAATATTCAAGTTTCTCCCTTGAGGACGCGATCGCCTTCGACGCCAAACTGCGCCAATGGCAGATCTCCGCGATTCTTCCAGCCGTGCAGAAAAGCTACACGGACATCCAGCAGACCCATCAGAAAAAGACAAGGAATATGCTTGTGGCGATGTATGTGCTGGTGTTCCTGCTTTTAGGCGGCTCATTCGCATTGTTCAGGCTCTACCGGCGACAGATAGAATACAGCCGGAGAATCTCCGAGATGAACAAGGAGATCAAACAGAGTTCCGACACCCTGGCCGATTTCAACAAACGGCTCAAGAAGATGAACCGCGAGCTCAAGGAAGCCAACGCGGCGAAAGAGGAATATATCGGGCTGTTCCTCAGCATGTGCTCGAACTACATCGACAAGATGAAGGCCTATCAAAGCGGAGTGCGTAAACTGGCCTTGGCCGGCAATCTGGACAAGTTGATCGCCGAGACATCCTCGCCAAACAATGTCGAGAAGGAATTGAAGGAATTCTACAACATGTTCGACCAGGCGTTCCTGAAACTTTACCCGAAATTCGTGGAGCAGTTCAACGGACTTCTCCGTGAGGATGCGAGAATCGAACTCAAAAAGGGCAAGCTGCTGAACACCGAACTGCGGATCTTCGCCCTGATCCGGCTCGGAATCACCCAGTCATCCGACATCGCCTCCATGCTCCGTTACTCAGTCAACACCATCTACAACTACAGGGCTCAGATCAAGAATTCCGCCATCGGAGACAGGGACGATTTTGAGGAGAGAATCAAGGAAATCGGGAATTAAGTGGATGTATAATCAGGTGTTTTCGTACCAAAGCAGCCACTAAATCCACTTTTCCATGACTATACATTTTTGCATAAATCACTAATAATCAATAGCTGATTCCAAACTATCCTTTAGCATACTTCCACTTAAAATATTTTAAAACGTTTAACGGCTTTTATAAAATCCACTATTTTCACCTTTTCTAAACCAAGAACATACTGATTAACAATTATTTAACTATTCAACAATTCTCTTCTCTCCCCTTTTTTCCTCTGAGATTATTTATTTCTGATTCTCCTTGATATTTTTGTGGTGGAAAACCGCATAAAAAGCGTTATTACTATTAACATTATAAATACAAACCACAGAAACAATGAACATCAAAAGTCTAAAACAGATCGTTTTGACAGTCATCTGTCTTCTTGGGATCGGATCCGCGACCGCATGGTCACAATCCATCCATGTAAAAGGTACCGTCCTTGACGAGAACGGTGCAGGTTTCATTGGAGCCGGGGTCGTTCAGAAAGGTACCACGAACGGTACTATGACCGATGCCAACGGTAACTTCGAGATCAATGTCCCGCAAGGTGCCATCCTCCAGTTCTCTTTCATCAGCTATGTTCCGCAGGAGCTTCCGGCCACGCAGAACATGAAGGTGACCCTCGTTCCTGACACACAGACCATCGAAGAGACGGTCGTGATCGGTTACGGCGTTCAGAAAAAGAGCGTTGTCACCGCCGCCATCTCCAGCATCACCGCCGATGACCTCAAGATCCAGTCCCAGACAAGGGTTGACAATATGCTCCAGGGTATGTCCTCCGGAGTGCTCGTCACCCAAGGATCCGGATCTCCTGACGCTGGAGCGCAGGTCAGAGTCAGAGGTGTCGGAACAATCCACAATTCTGACCCGCTTTATATAGTGGATGGTATGCCGGCCGGCAGCATCGACTTCATCAACCCTAACGACATCGAGCGCATCGAGGTTCTGAAGGATGCCGCCTCCGGAGCCGTCTATGGAGCCCGCGCGGCCAACGGTGTCATCCTTGTCACCACAAAGAAGGGCAAGGAAGGCAAGACGCACGTAAGCTACGACTTCTCCTACGGTCTCCAGAACCCTTGGAGGAAGCCTGCCGTCCTGAACGCCACTGAATATGCGATTATGATGAACGAGGGTATGCTCAACGATGGCAAGGCCCCGATCTATGACGATCCATATTCATTGGGAGAGGGAACGGACTGGGTTGACGCGATATTCGACAAGAACTCGCCTATCGTGAAGCACGATGTCAACGTGTCCGGTGGAAACGGAAAGGTTGACTACAGCATTTCCGGTGGCTACCTTTCCAACAAGGGTACGATCGGAGGAAGTTTCGGCCGCTCCTATTATAACAGGGTGACCCTCAGGGAGAATGTAGGCGTCGTGATCTTCGACAAGACCGAGGAGCGTAACTGGCTGAACAAGCTTACGTTCCGCAACCAAATCTCCTATGCGCACATCCGTTCCGCGTCCATCTCCACGAACTCCGAGTATGGATCGCCTCTCGGATCAGCCCTCGGAATGTCCCCTCTGGATCCAATCTACGCCGACGCGCAGGCTGAGGAGAAGTACAAGACCCTCTATCCGGAAGGCTATCCTTACATCATAAGGAACTCCGCCGGTGTGCCTTACTTTATCGCGGACGCAGGCGTTTACAACGAGCAGGCGAACCCTATCGCTATGCTTGATATGCCGGGCGGACGCAGCAGCACCGACAAGATCGTCGCCGGACTGAACACCGAGCTGAACCTCTTCGACGGACTCAAGTTCAGGAACTCCGTTTCTCTGGATCTCGCCTACGTTTATGGCCACAGCTACAGCAAGGAATATTTCCTCACATCCAAGTCCTACAAGTACGACACGATCACCGAGAAGGAAACCTACGACAAGGACGGCAACGTGAGCGTGACCGAAAAGATCAACTACGGCTCAAGCGCCTCACAGACAATGGATAGGTACTACACCTGGCAGGTCGAGAACGTCCTCGCCTACGACAAGGCCTTCGGAAGGCACACGGTCAACGCCGTGCTCGGACAGTCAGCCCTGCGCAGCACTTCCGCCAACCTCGGCGCGAGCGCTAACGGTCTGATGTACCCTTACGACACCTGGAAGATTACCGTGAACAACACCCTCGGAAAGCAGGAGAACGGTGACCGCAACGGATGGGGCAGTTGGAACTCAATCCCTTACAGCCTTATCTCCTACTTCGGCCGTGTCTCCTACAACTTCGACGAGCGCTATATGGCCGAGGTTACCGTAAGACGTGACGCGTCCAGTCGCTTCGGTCCAAGCAACAAATGGGGAACATTCCCTTCATTCAGTTTGGGTTGGAACGCCAAGAACGAGAGATTCCTCAAGAATATTCATTGGCTCTCGACCGCCAAGCTCCGTGGCTCGTGGGGTATCAACGGTAACGACAACATCGGAGACTTCACCTATGCGGTATATTCAAGCTCAGGCAACAACTATGTGTTCGGAGCTGGCGGAAACGGCTCCGAGATGATCTCCACGGGAGTCAAGCCAAGCGGACTCGCCAATCCTAACGTGAAGTGGGAGCAGTCCATCCAGACCGACCTTGGTGTTGACCTCGGATTCTTCGGCAACAAGCTGACAGCCACGATCGACTACTATAATAAGAAGACCTCCGGAATGCTTCTGTCAATGCCGGTTCCTGCCTACGCCGGAGACTCGGCTCCTACAGGAAACCTCGGAGATATGGTCAACAGCGGTGTCGAGATCGACCTTGGCTACAGGGGATACATCAGCGACTTCAACTACGGAGTCAAGCTGAACGCCTCCTACAACCACAATGAACTGACCTACCTTGGTGATGACGCCACCTTCATCGGATGCTCCAGCCACAAGCTCGGAACCCTGACCAGAGGCGAGGTTGGAAAGCCGTTCCCGTTCTTCTACGGATGGAAGACCGACGGAGTGTTCCAGAACGCCGCCGAAGTCGCTGCCTACACCAATTCGGAAGGAGCGCTTCTGCAACCTAACGCACAGGCCGGAGACTTCCGCTTCGTGGATGTCAACGGTGACGGTGTCATCAACGACGACGACCGCACAAAGATCGGCAAGGGAATTCCTGACTGGACCCTCGGCCTTTCACTCAACCTCGAATGGAAGGGATTCGATTTCAGCATGTTGCTTCAGGGACAGTTCGGAGTCCAGGCGTTCAACGTCTCACGCCGTACCGACCTCTACTACATCAACCTGCCTAAGAATATTCTCAACAGGTGGACCGGAGAGGGCACCACAAACAGCTACCCACGTTTCGCCTTCAGTTCAGCCAACGAGAATTACAGGGCCTCAGACTACTGGGTTGAGGACGCTTCCTTCGTAAGGGCAAGGAACATGCAGTTCGGCTACACCCTTCCTGCCAAACTGACCAAGCACGTGGCGATCTCCAGACTGAGACTCTACGTTCAGGCCGAGAACCTCTTCACCCTCACCAAGTACACGGGATGCGATCCTGAAGTGACGGGAGGTAACTCAGGCTACGGCACGGAGGTAGGTATCGACCGTGGTGTCTATCCGCAGAACAGAACATTCACATTCGGTGTAAATGTCAACTTCTAAAATGAGATTCGAGATGAAAAAGATATTTTTCGCGCTTTGCGCCCTTTCAATCCTGACCGTTTCTTCCTGCTCCGAGGACTTTGTCACTCCGGAACACAACGCATCCGAGCCGATGGATGAATATTTCAACACGGAAGCCCGTATGTTCCAAGGACTTACAGCGGCATATGATCCGCTTGAGTGGTACGACTATTTCTACCAGTACGATGCCCTGCACCTTGTCTATGACATTATGGGCGACGACATCAACGCCGGCGGCTCCAACGAGGGCGACCAGCCGATCCTTGTGAAGACACACTTCTACACAGCGACTTCGACCGATGTCTGCAACCAGATGTGGACAATCTCATATTCAGGAATCAACCGTTGCTGCGTGGTCCTGGAGAATGTGGACAATGTTCCAGGGATGAGCGATGAGACCAAGGCTCTCTACAAGGCAGAGGCCACCGTGCTCAAGGCGTTCTATTACAACGTCCTGTGGAAGCTTTGGGGAAATGTTCCTTACTACGATGAGAACCTGAAGTCCCCTTATTTCACCGAGCAGCTCGGTCACGACGCCGTTTATGAGAAGATCGTCACCAACCTTGAGAACGTGTTCGAGATGAACGTCCTTCCTATGAAGGCTTCAGCCGGCAATGAGGGGCGTGTGACCCTTGCGATGGCTTATATGCTTTACACAGAGGCGGTTCTGTACCAGAACGATGAGTCAAGATACCAGAAAGCCCTCGGGTTTATGAAAGAGATCAAGCAGTCCGGCAACTACCGTCTGGTCGATGACTTCGCCGGAATCTGGACCGAGTCAGGCGAATGGTGCGCCGAGTCCATCTGGGAAATCAACTACATCTCAGAGGGTGGCGTGCGCTCTTGGGACGCGCCTATCGCTACCGGTGGCAACATATTCTCAGTCCTGACCGGAATCCCTTCACTCAAAGGAAGTTCCGACTTCATTGAAGGCTGGGGATTCGGCACTGTACGCAAGGCCGCTTACGATATGTACGATGAGACCGACATCCGCCGCGACGGTGGAATCCTCAACTTCGAGAAATACGCCGAGGAATCCGGAGCGTCCTACACCCCACGCTGGGAAGACAGCGGTTATTTCCTTCTCAAGTACATCGCCCGCGCCAACGGCAACCACGGCTACCTTGGTGACCCGAATATGAACCACGGCAACAACGAAAGGGTTTACCGCTACGCCGAGACCCTCCTCAACGCCGCCGAGCTCTCAGTCCTCCTTGGCCAGGATCCTTCTGAATATCTCAAGGAGATCCGTGACCGCGCGAAATGCCAGGACACCGGACTCACCCGCGATGACATCATCCAGGAGCGCCACAAGGAGTTTGTCGGAGAAGGCAAGCGTTACTGGGACCTCGTCCGCACCGGAATGGCCGCGTCAGTCCTCAAGGCTTCCAACCACGAGTTCCGCCAGAACGACTGGACCGAGTCCAAGAAATACTGGCCGATCCCTCAGACCGAGCTTGACAAGGATCCTAACCTCGTACAGAACAACTACTAATCTTGAATGAATATGAAGACAACATTGAAATATATCGCATTGTCGATGTCCGCCGCCCTTATGGCTGCCTGCTCGCCGGACTACATCACTCCGGATCAGGCGAAGCTTCCGCAAGCCGCTGACTTTGACGTGCAGGTGGAGGTGAACCAGGAGACCAACTACGTCACCTTCAATATGAACAACAACGGCATCGTGCCTGTCTGGATTGTCGGTGCCACAGATCCGATCGACAACGCGAACGGCTCGAAAGTGACCGGCAAGAACTACGCCTACACCGGGAACGGACTCCTGCTCCGTTTCCGTGACGAGGGCAAGCACACCGTCGAGGTCAAGGCCTACAACGCCCACGGAATCTCGGTCGGCTCGCAGATGGTGGAGTTCACTCTGAACAACACTTACCGTGATCCGTTCGACCCGGCACCTTACATCAAGGCGCTCAGCGACGGCTCCACCAAGACCTGGGAATGGAACCACACCGTGGCCGGGCACTTCGGATGCGGTCCGTTCGGCGGAACCGGAACCGAATGGTGGAGCGCCGGAGCCGAGGAGAAAAAGGACTGGAGCTTGTACGACGACAAGATCACCTTCGGAGCTGACGGTTCCTACATCTACGACCCGGGTGACGGCCAGCTTTACGTCAACGCCAATTCCGGAATCAAGTCTGAATATGCGACCGGAGAGGATTACCTTGTTCCTTGGGAGAAGACCACTGCGACATATTCAGTGGAAAGCAATTGGAACGACGCCGGTGTGGAGGAAATCTACATCACCCTTCCTAAGGGGACTCCGATGTCCTACGTCGCTGACCAGACAGAGCTTGACGATCCTCGTTACCTCGTCTTGGAGAGCAAGCCGGCGGATATGAAGAAATGCCTCAAGCTTGTGGCCAACCTCAAGACCTCAGGCAATCCGGACGGTATCGCTTGGCATTACGAGTTTGTCAAGGAAGGATCCGCCGGCGGAGATGTCACCGATCCTCTCTACGGCAAGACCAGCAAGACCTGGGTGCTTGATTCAGAGGCCAACGGACACATCGGATGCGGCCCAGACCAGGCGAATGCCGCTGGATGGTGGGCTGCCGGTCCTAACGAGAAGGCCGGATTCGGTCTCTACGATGATGAGATCACCTTCTACGCTGACGGCAAGTACGTCTTCAACCCTGGCGCGGATGGCAAGATCTACATCAACAAAGAGGTCACCGCGATTGGCCCTGGGACAACCCAGAGCGAGGACTACGACATCGACTGGACCGTTCAGGAATCCACCTACACACTTAACGGGGACGTTCTCACCTTCCCAGAAGGAGTTGTGATCGGTTATGTGGCGAACAACGAGTCAGTTACGAACCCGACCTACGTCATCACCGAGAACACGGAGGACAAGCTCGTCATCGTGGCGAACTTCAGCGGAATCTCCTGGCAGTACATCTACAAGCCGAAACCGGATGTGTTCGACGTTGACGGCCCAGGAAACTTCTGGAAGAGCGCAAGCGTAAGTATGACCTACTGGTACTCCCCTTCCGACTGGTCAGGCGGACTGAATCCAGAGACCGAAACTCTTGAGAACAACGGACTTAAAGTCGTCATCCCTGAGGGAATCGGCGGAAACGAATGGCAGGGCCAGACCGTGTTCCACACCGACATCCCGATGTCAGCGTCCAAGACCTATGACTTCTGCGTGACCGTGGAGGCTGACCAGGACATCCCTGCGATGACGTTCAAGCTCGCCTGGGAAGGCAACGACAATGATCACGCGGCGTTCTATGTCAATGATTTCACGGTCGAGGCAGGCGAACCAGCTACCTTCAAGATGGAAAGTGTCGTGCCTGACGTTGACTACGACAAAGTCGTTCTCTTCGTTGACCTTGGCAGATGCGCAGCCGGAACGACAGTCACATTGACTAAGATCTGCATGCAGGAGCATAAATAGTTTTGCGGATATATTCATTTCTGAATGAAACGTTTATTGCAATATTTAGCGTTCGGGTTGCTGTCGCTTTCGGCGGCGGCAGCCCTTTCATCTTCGTCTTGCGGAGGAGCTTCATCCAATGATCCCGAAGTGGTTCCGGAACTCTCCACCGACAAGGAAGAACTGGCCGCTTCATACGAGGCCACTGAACTGACTGTCAACGTGACGGCCAACTGCGAATGGGGCGTGTCCTCCGGAGCTACCGACTGGTGTACGGTTTCCCCGAGCGGCGGGCTGTCCGGCAGCTCGACCGTAAAGGTTTCTCTCACAGAGAACTTCACGAGAGATGCCCGTGAGACCGTTCTGACCTTCCGCTTCGGTTCGGCAAGAAAGACCGTGAATGTGAAGCAGGAATGCAAGGAGGACGGAGTGAACATTCCGGCCGGCTACAAACTGGTCTGGCAGGACGAGTTCAACACAAGCGGCTTATCCACACCTGATTCCGACAAATGGTGGTACGAGACCGGAAGCAGTGGTTGGGGCAACAACGAGCTTCAGAACTATGTCGCTGACGGGATGTACAATGGCGTGAAGATCGCTGAGGTGTCAGATGGTACGCTCAAGATCACGGCCCAGAAGATCGGAGGCAAGGTCCAGTCTGTCAGGATGAACACCAAGGGATCCTGGACCTATGGCTATTTCGAGGCGAGGCTCAAACTCCCTAAGGGGAAGGGCACCTGGCCGGCGTTCTGGATGATGCCGAAGAACTATCATTCGTGGCCTGCGGACGGCGAGATCGACATTATGGAAGAGGTTGGCTACAATCCTGAATATGTCTCCTCAAGCATCCACTGCACGGCCTACAACCATCCTAAGAACACTCAGAAAACCCACGAGTTCCTTCTCAAGGGCGCGCAGTCAGAGTTCCATACCTACGCTCTGGAATGGACAGCCGAAAAGATGGACTTCATCTTTGACGGAGAGGTCCACCTGACGTTCAAGAATGACGGTAAGGGCAACTACGACACCTGGCCGTTCAACAATCCGTTCTACCTCAAGCTGAATCTGGCCTGGGGCGGCAACTGGGGCGGAGCGATGGGCGTTGATGAAAGCTGTCTGCCAGCCACTTACGAGATTGACTACGTGAGAGTGTTCCAAAAACAATAGCAAGATGAAGACCTTGTCCAGACTCTCACTTATGTTCCTTGTTCTCCTTACCGTCTTTTCCTGCGGCAAGGAGAGTAAGGAGTCCGTGGCCGAGTTCCACTCCATCACTCCGGTTCAGTCCTCTGTCACAATGGATGACGACGGCAACGCCACCGTGGAGTTTATGGTGGACGAGCCGGGATATTCATTCAACTACAATGTCGGCAGTCCGGACTGCGCCGTGTCGCTGAGGCGTCAGGACGGAAGCGAGTCTGACATATTCAGAATTACAGGGATTTCGCCGACGGAGAGTGAGGGAACATATTCAGTGACAATCGCTGATCTTGGGGTCAGCGGCGACTGTGAGGAGAGCGTCCGGTTCGCGATGAGGCTGCCGCAGGGCACGATGGTATATTCCAAGCCGTTCATAATCAAGAGCAATGACTTCGACGGCAGGATAAAGGTCCGGACAGGGCTTCCGGTGGTTTACGTTGACACGGAAGACGAGAAGGAGGTCGTGTCCAAGGAGGACTATCTGAAAGCGGTCTTCAAGATAAACGGGATGGGCAGATTTGGTGATCTGGAAGAGGTGCCGTGCTCCGTCCGTGGACGTGGAAACACCACTTGGACCTGGCCCAAGAAGCCTTATCTGATCAAGTTTGACAAGAAGCAGTCCATCTTCGGGCTGCCTAAGCACAAACGGTGGATCCTTCTGGCCAACTTTATGGACAGGACACTGATGCGCAACCTGATAGCCTACAAAGTGGGTTCGATGACATCGCTGGACTGGACTCCGCACTGCCAGAGCGTGGAACTCGTGATGAACGGGAAGCACGTCGGCAACTATCTGCTGATCGAGCAGATCCGTGCGGACAGCAACCGTGTGCCTTGCGAGGACGGATTCCTTCTGGAATGCGACTTCCATTACGACAATGAGATCCAATGGATCCAAACGCCCGGAAAATGTATGCAGATGCATGACGGCATCCCTTTCGGAATAAAGTACCCGGACTACGATGATGGCCTCACCGGCCTGATGCTCAACGAAATCAAGGAATATGTCAGGACGGTTTCCGAGGTGATCTACGGCGAGAACTTCAAGGACGATTCTGAGGGCTATGCCAAATATCTGGATGTCAAGTCCTTCATTGACTATTGGATAGTTTTCGAGGTGATGATCAACCACGAATTAGGTAACCCGGGAAGCGTGTTCCTGCACAAGAGTGCGGACGGGAAGCTGACCGCCGGACCGATTTGGGATTTCGACTGGGGTGTGCTTTCCTACAATGCTTCCCCACAGGCCAGAAACGGTCTGGTAAACAGGGATTCCTTCTGGTACGCAAGGCTGTTCGATGATCCTGATTTCAAGGCCGCGGTCAAGTCCCGGTGGAATGAACTGCTTCCGCAGCTGAAGACAATTCCTGCCTTCATCGATGAGATGGAGAAGACGCTTCAGACCTCGGCTGAGCTGAATTTCAAGATGTGGGATCCGGCAGAGGACGCATCGCAGAACGGTGGTGTGATTGTCAACGGAGACGAGAGGATGACGTACAACGCAGCCGTGGAGAGATTGAAAAAGATTTACGAAGAACGATTGGAAATAATAAGCAAGAATCTGTAAATGAAAATATTAAAGTACTTGATAATGACAGCGGCATCCGCCTTGGCGATCTGCGGCTGCTCTGAGAAAGACGAGACTGAAAAGAAAATCGACGACCTTCTTTCGCGGATGACCCTGCACGAGAAGATCGGTCAGATGAACCAGCTTTCCGGCGGAGACTGGCTGACCGAGGCCGCCGAGAAAGGCGAGGTAGGTTCCATCCTCAACTGTGTGGATCCGGCTGAGATAAACAGGGTCCAGAAAGCCGCTGTCGAAAGAAGCCGGCTGGGAATTCCGATCCTTGTCAGCAGGGATGTCATCCACGGCTTCAAGACCATATTCCCGATTCCGCTTGGACTCGCGGCCACTTTTGATCCGGAATTGGTTGAGAGTGGCGCCCGTGTGGCAGCCGTCGAGGCCGCTTCCTGCGGAGTGAGATGGACATTCTCCCCGATGCTGGACATCTCAAGGGATCCACGCTGGGGCAGGATCGCCGAGAGTTCCGGAGAGGATCCGTACCTTGACGCCGTAATGGGCACTGCTATGGTCCGTGGCTATCAAGGCAATGGGGATTCAACCTCCATTGCCGCCTGCCTCAAGCATTTTGTAGGCTACGGGGCGACCGAAGGAGGCCGTGACTACAACACAGTCGAACTCTCCGAAAGGACTTTGCGCAATGTTTATTTCCCTGCGTTCCAGGCAGGTGTGGACGCCGGTGCGATGACCCTGATGACTTCGTTCAACACCATCGATGGAGTCCCTTCCACAGGCAACAAATGGCTGCTTCAGGACATATTGAGAGGAGAATGGGGATTCGACGGAATGATCGTGACCGACTGGAACTCTTCCGGCGAGATGATTATGCACGGATTCGCCAAGGATCTAAAGGACGCCACCGATCTGGCCGTCAACGCCGGAGTAGAGATGGATATGATGTCCTACGGCTACATATCCTTCATCGAGGAACTGGTCAAAGAAAAGAAAATCAGCGAGAAACAAATCGATGACGCTGTCAGAGACATCCTTCGCCTGAAGTTCCGCCTCGGGCTGTTCGACAATCCTTACGTCAAGGAGGAAGGCTCAGGAGATGTTCTCTACGCCCCGTCACATCTGGAGGCCGCCAAGCAAAGCGCCATTGAATCAGCCATCCTTCTGAAGAACGACAACGCGGCTCTTCCTTTGAAGGATGCCAAGACACTGCTCGTGACCGGTCCTTTGGCCGACGCTCCTTACGAACAGATGGGCACTTGGGCCTTTGACGGGGACGAGACTCATTCCGTCACCCCTCTGGCAGCTCTCAAAAAGGATTACAACGTGATCTACGAACCGGGGACCGCCTTCAGCCGCGACAGAAGCATTGCAGGAATCGCTAAGGCAAAGGCCGCCGCGTCAAGGGCAGACGCCATCGTGGTGTTCGCCGGAGAAGAGGCGATCCTCTCAGGCGAGGCGCACTGCCTGTCCGACCTGAATCTTCAAGGTGCTCAGAGCGAGCTGATAGCGGCAATGCGGCAGACCGGCAAAAAGGTCATCGTGGTCGTGATGGCCGGCAGGCCTCTGACCATCGGCCGCGACCTGGAGAACTGTGACGCGATGCTTTATTCGTTCCATCCCGGCACAATGGGTGGCGAGGCGATCGCCGACCTCCTGAGCGGAAAGGCCGTTCCGTCCGGAAAGACTCCTGTCACCTTCCTAAAGACCGTCGGCCAGGCTCCGATGTACTACAACCACCTCAACACCGGCCGTCCGAACACCGGCACCGAGACCCTCCTGATGAACCTTCCTCTCAAAGCCGGCCAAACCTCCAACGGCTGCACCTCCTACTACCTCGACAGCGGCTACGGCCCGCTCTTCCCGTTCGGCTACGGCCTGAGCTACACCACCTTTGAATATTCCGACATAGCTCTCGACAGCCGTGAATATACCGCCGCCGACACGATCAAGGTCAAATTCACCCTGAAGAACAGCGGAGAATATGCCGGCATTGAGGTCGCACAGCTCTACGTTCGTGACCTCGTCGGATCCATCGCCCGCCCTGTCAAGGAACTCAAAGGTTTCCAAAGGGTTGCGTTGAACGCCGGCGAATCAAAGGTCGTAGATTTATCGCTTCCTGTCTCCGCCCTCGCCTTCTGGAACATCAACAATGAATATATTGTCGAGCCCGGTGATTTCCAACTCTGGGTAGCCACCGACTCCGCCTCCGGCGAGCCTGTAGGATTCACTGTCAGATAGTCTGGAATCTATAGGTTTCTCAGGCAAATAGTCTTGTCATTTAGATTATGTCTTTGTTGGCCAATTACCACAAAGACATAATCTAATTCTTATCACCCACAGCACTAAGTAACCTTCAAAAAATAACCTGCATCATCTTAAGGAATCTTTTCGGTCTATATCTCTTTTCTCATCAGTCATGTGCCACCGGCACACTCCTTCTTCGAAAATAGATCTATCCTCGAAAATATTCTCTTAATCTGAGGCAACTTATTTATTTCATGTTACTAAAAACGGAATAATCGCATAGAATCTGTTTTGAGTTGTTTGAAATGCTCTTTGAGGTGAATAATCTTCAAAAACAGCTTCTTAGTCCTGTCTCAAAGTCTCAATCCTCTCCGGAGACAGCCCTGTGGCAATCCCGATCTGTTCAACCGGTATGCCTAACGACAGCATAGACTTAGCGACTTTCTCTATACCCTTCTCCACGCCTTCCGCCGTGCCTTGCTCAACACCGGCCTTAAAGCCTTTGCGGTAGCCCTGCTGCTCGGCACCTTTGATGTACGGGTGCATCTCTTTTTCTGTCATCATATCGCTGAAATAGTTGTCAATCTCCTGGTCGTCAAGGCCGCTGACACGCATCGCCCGCTCTAACCTCTCAAACTCAGCGTCTTTCTCCGACCTCGACTTCGCAAATATAGCGAAATTTCTGAATATCCGGCACCATGCTGCCACAGGACTGTCATATTCATCAGTGTAGCGCATTATCCTCGGCAACTCCAACAGATAGAACGACATCCGGTCTCCGAACGGCTCGGCCGTCTCGATCTCACGCAGTCTGTAATGGTACAGGATCTTTCCCTCCGGCGAGTTCGGATGCTCGTCCTCGTAGTTCATAATACAAATGACCTTGACGGGCGCAAGGACATATTCCTCATCCCCGCGCTTCACCTGTCTGGTCACCAGCCTTGAGCCGTAGAAGAGCAGACGGTCGCGCTGGTCGAAACGCGAAGCCTTCTGCATCTCGACCAGAATCGTCCCGCCCGGTGTCCGGCAAAGAAGGTCGAAGAGTATCCTCTTGTCCTGCGGAGATATCTCCGTCAGTTCCGTGTTCCGGAACTCAACCGATATGATGTCCTCCTGAAGGATATCATTGAGGAGACGGACAAGCAATTCAGGGTGGTTCTGGAACAGATACTTGAACGCCCAGTCGCAGGTCAGGTCAAGATACTCCGGCGTGGCGAGCCGCTGTGCGTAGGCATCCTTCTCCTCGTCGGTCATCCCGACGAACCGCCCGTCGTTCTCAATCAGTCTACGGCAGTGGCGGTAGCGTTTAAGGTACTGCTCCTCCTCTGACACTGTGGCCGGGCTACCAGCGGTTTCCTCCGTGGCTTTGCAATCTGTGGTCTCCTTGTTAATAACTTCCTCCTGTTCAATGGTCCCTTGGTTAATGGTAGTCTGGTCATCGGCCTTCCGCCTGACGGCACATTTTCTCCCTGAAGTCCTCATAGTTGAAGTGAATCATGTCTGTTTGTCAAAATGTCCCGCGATTTCTCCCGGAACACGACCGCAAGTTAGGCATTCCTAATGAAAGGAAACAGAAAGAAACACATTCAATTCATAAAAAACAGAAATATTTTCGGTGATACCCCCGAAGAAACCACTACTTGAGGCTTCTTTGACACGGCAGCCACCTTCGGCAAAGTGCTTTAGCGTCACCGTTGGCCTTTAGACACTCCAAAAACCCTCCGGCAACGCATTGAGCCATATTCGTTTCCCAAGAGTGTTCCGCAACACTCTTGAGAGACGTTCTAGCCCGAAAACGTTGCCCAAGCGCCACCTCCCCCGAAAGATCACCGAGAAATATTAGACTCTCGACATCATCAAGGCTCCTCTATTCCTCGTTTCGATGAATCGGAGGTGCTTCGTTGAAGACGTTAGAGTCATTCAAATTACTGGTTAACCCTCGTCGTATGTCCCGATTTTAAGCCGTGGCGGATAAATGCCACAAATGACAACCCTACCCCTTACCCAAAACATTCCAAAACGGCACCCTCCCTAAGTATGCCATGCCACTTCACAGCAATAAGATTCCTAAACACATACGTGAGAGTCTTATTATTCCCGACAAAGCGCATTTTTATCATAAAATGATTATCATAAAATGATAAAATGTCATATTTACAATGTAAGACATTATAACTTTGATAGATACATCTATCACGACAGGGTACGCCGGAGTCCAATTTTTTTGCGGCAGGGTCAAAGGGACAAGCGGAGTATCAAATCAGTTCGCGGATTATCTCGTCGGAGGTGAAGAGGCGGGATTCGGGGATGCGGATGCTGCCGCCTTGCTTCTCAAGGGCACCTTCACTCAAAAGGGAATTAATGACCGTGCGGCCGGCCAATGAATATAGTTCCGCGGCTTCCAAGCCTTTGTCGGTGCGGAGGGAGAGCATGATCCTCTCGACACGAATGTCCTCCGGCGAAAGGGTCTCGAAGTTTCTTGAATATGTGGCCAACTTTCCGCTTGGATTCCTGGATGAAGTTTGACACGAAGTCGAGTCCGGATTACAGGACGAGATTCTGTCTGGATTGCAGGATGAGGTTTCATCCTGCTGACGGTGCGGGAGTTCCTGGCTGTTCCAGGAGCGTACATTGCCGGTCAGGGAATGGGCACCGGGGCCGAGGCCGATGTACGGTGCCCGGCGCCAATAGGCGCTGTTGTGGACGGCTTCGAAGCCGGGCTTTGCGAAATTGGAGATTTCGTAATGATGGTAGCCGGACCGCCCAAGACATCTGCACAGGATGTCGTACTGCCGGCGACATTGTTCCTCGGAAGCCTCAACGTAACGCCCGTCGGCTACCATCTTGGCAAGGGCGCTTCCTTCCTCTATTGACAGTTGGTAGGCGGAAATGTGCTCTGGAGAAAGTTCCAAGGCCTTTTCGATCGTGTCTTTCCAGGTCTCGTCCGTCAGTTGGGATATGCCAAAGATCAGGTCAATGCTGATGTTCCGGACTCCGCTTTCGCGAAGGATATGGAAAGCCTTGACGGCATTCCCTGCATCGTGGCGGCGGTTCATCCAACGGAGAATGTCATCGTTGAATGACTGGATGCCCATGCTGATCCTGTTCACACCCAAGGCAAGAAGTCCGCGGACATATTCACGGCCTTTTTCCACTATATCTTCGGGGTTCACTTCAACGGTAAACTCATCGAAGAGTTCTGTCGGGGTGGTCACTTCGACAGGCTCAGTGACCAAAGAAAGCCGTTCAGTCTGGGAAACCGCACCGACAATCCGTGACAAAACATCAAGAGGAAGCACCGATGGGGTGCCTCCTCCGATGTATAGGGTGTTGACCGCATCCTGTGCGGACATATTCATTTCCAGTTCCTTCCGGCGGTCACGAATCTCAGCGATGACGGCATCTGCATATTCATTGAACGCCTGTCTGCTCCGGCATATTTCCGAATAGAAGTCGCAGTAAGTGCAGAAACTGCCGCAGAAAGGGACGTGAAGGTAGATCACAGGTTAGCGGAGCAAGAGTTCAGTCTTGCCGAGGAACGCCTGAGAGGTGTAGGCCTCAACCGTGTATATTCCCGACTGATAGGAAGGAATGTCGTTGAGATAGATGCTCAGGTCAACCTCCTTACCCTCGTAGTCAACCTCACGGGAAGCGGAGGCGACCATAGTCTGGCCGTTGAACGAGAATGAGGTCTGCGTGCTGTTGGTGAGAAGGATTCCGTCCGGATCCTTGACGCGGAGATAGACTCTCACCGGTCCCTTAGGAGCCAGGTCGTTCTCGACAAGGCTCAGGGAGGCCAGAAGTCTCACTACCCTGCTGCTACGGTCCGTAACCTTGTCGGAAGCGTTGTAGGCGGCGACGCTCAAGCCTCTGGACTTGATCACGGAACCGGCGGCCACCTGACCGGTAAGGTTCTCGACCTTGCCCTTGAGGTCAGCGTTCTCGGCACGGCTTTCGGCGGCCTCGCGGCGCGCGGCGGCGGCATCGGCTGTCAGCTTGTGGTTCAATGTGTTGAGCGAGTCAATCTGCACTATGTAGTTTCTCATGATGCTGCGCAGGGTTCCGAGTTCCTTCTCGTACTGACGCATCTTGCGGCGGTTCGTGGCCTCGGTCTTCTGGATCCTCTCTATCAACTGGTTGACCTCTTCCTTGGAGGAGTCCAGCTGGCTGTTGATCGATGCATAGTCAGATGAAAGGCTGTCGTAGTCTCCCTTGAGGGCGATCATCTGCTGGGTAAGGTCGTCCTTCTCAGCGTTAAGGTCCTTTACAAGGCTGGACTTCGAGAACCAAATGTAGGCAAGTCCCGCGGCAAGCAGCACCGCCACAGCCACAAGAATCCACATAACCTTCTTGAGGCTTTCATTCTTTCTTTCCTGCTCTTCGCGCTCACGACGCTCGCGGATAGGATCAATTTCTGCCATAGTCTTTCGATTTAATGATTAATGACACAAAAATAACAAAACTATTTCATATCTTTGCTTCGTTAGCAAAAATCGGACTATTATGAAATATTTTATCAGAGCTGTCAAATACTTTTTCTACTTCACCATCCTGTTTGTGGTCATAATGGCGGCGCTCGTGTTCATCGGAGTCGTCAAGGCTGATGTCAGCCTAATGTTCCGCGATGGCTATAAGTCGCTGTGGCAGATAGCCTTGCTATTCGCTTTCGTTTCAGCCTTCTACCCAAGATTCGGTTTCATCAAAAGATCAGTCATATTAAAAGGTGAATATTCCGACCTCCGTGGCGGGATTATTGAATATATGGAGATGCGCGGCTACCGCCTCGAAAGCGAGGATGGCGAGAATATGACATTCCGCCTCCGCTCCAAGTTCAGCGCCCTTTTCAAGATGTTCGAGG
>ENA-UEYI01001515-UEYI01001515.1-human-gut-metagenome-genome-assembly--contig:-NODE-1515-length-19195-cov-4.991579_pt1 | contig 19195 bp, 17 predicted proteins | sample MGYA00242900_ERZ507916 | MGnify/ENA primary metagenome ERZ507916 (study PRJEB26167, sample SAMN06115521) | human gut metagenome | host: Homo sapiens | place: China:Chongqing | collected 2015-09-02...
TAAAATCTCCGATAATTTTCAAAAACCAGCGCCCGGATTCTGCTCCGGTTCCATAACCATTCGGCGTATTAATCAGTTCATCATAATTATAAAGTTTATTGGTAAACTGATATAAATGTGTCATCAAACCAATGATGACTGCACTGAAAAATGCAGACTTAACCGGCCTTGGAATTCTTGCAGAGATTTCCCTCACAAACCCATCCGGCGTACTGAATGCCACTTTCATTTCTGTTCCTCCTTCTGTTTCTTAAAAATGACCAGCTTGCTGAGCACATAGTTGATGATGACAACCAGTACGCTAGCAATAATCTTGATGACCGAATCATTAAAATGCATGACGGATACAAACAGTGCCATCATGCCGGTCTCTAAGACACCGGAGAGCACGCGCGCCGATACAAAGGTACCAAACTCATGGAGCATCGTTTTCTTGTCCCGCCCATAGGATTGCAACCCATAGATTTTGTTAACCCAGAATGCAAAAATGACTGCGACAACCCAGGCGATGACATTGCTGATCAGATATTCAATACCCAAAAGCTTGGTGCACGCAAAATAGACGATGTAGTTTACAACTGTCGTCATCCCGCCCCAGAACACATATGTGATGAGTTCACGGTATTTTTTCATCAGTTCTTTTATCCTATCCATCCGTCTTATTTTCTCCCGTCTCTTCCTCCACGATATAACGCGGGCGATCCTTGACCTCATCATAGATCTTCGCAATATAGTACCCTATGATGCCTACTGCGATCATGAGGATGCTGCTCGTAATAAGCTGGAGCATGATGACGGTTGTAAATCCTTCCAGCGAATCGTGCATGATAAACCGCACGAGCGTCTGGATCCCAATCACCAGTGCGAACAGGAAAAACAGAAAGCCGCTCCATGTCACTAACTGCAGCGGAACTGACGAAAAGGACGTGATATTCGTGACCGCATAGCGGATCAACGATTTTACCGACCACTTGGATTCTCCCTGCTGCCGCTCCTGCACCTCAAACTCCACCGATGTGCTTTTAAAGCCCACCCAGGAAGAAATCGCCCGGAAGAAAAACTGTTTTTCCGGCATCTTCAAGATGGCATCCACCACCTCTCTATCCATCAGCTTAAAATCCGAGGCATTGCGCATGTCGATCTTCGTCGCCGCACTGATGAGCGCATAGAACATTCCTGCCGCCCATTTATGGAGAAAACTCTCCCTGCCACGCGAGAGTTTTACTCCCTCCACGACTTTGTAACCGTTCTCCCACAGGTGGTACATCTCAATGATCTTCTCCGGCGGATGCTGCAGGTCACAGTCTATGATGACACATGCCGCACCTTTCGCGTAGGCAAGCCCTGCCATCATCGCTGACTCTTTTCCAAAATTCCTGGAAAAACAGATACCCCTCACATGTGGGTTGTCGTCCGAAGCCTTCCGGATCTTCTCCCAGGTTGCATCCCGGGATCCATCGTTGACAAAGACCAGCTCGTATACAATTTTTTCTTTTTCCAACAATCCTGCCACACACTTTGCGGTAATCGGAATCATCGCTTCCTCGTTGTAGGCAGGAATGATTACTGATAACATTTTATCCTTCAACTTTTATCTATCCTCGTTTACCACATAGACGCGCGGCGGCTGCAAGATGAACTCACTGTTGAATGCCATCGTGTAAGCCCCCGCATAGTGGAACACAAAAACATCCCCCGTCTCTATGCGTTTTTTCTCGATCAGTTTTAAAAAGCGGTCATTTTCCATGCAGGTACAGCCGCTGACGATCTGTACTTCCTCCATCTGCCTTTCCCCGTCTCCCAGCCATTCATACGATGGAATCCTGCTGCTCATAAACGGATTGATATGGAGCAGGCTGCCGTCAAGCGTCACTGCACGTACCCCACGCACATCTCTGGTGCCGATGACACGGCTGATATAATTGACACACGTCGCAATCACGGATGCACCCGGCTCTAAGATCAGCGTCGTTTTTTCCGGCGAAAAACCTTTTCTCAGTTCTCCACAGATACACGCCGCGTACTCTTCCATCGTCGGCTTTCCGGTGACCTTCTGTCCGCCAAAATAGCCGCCTCCCATATCCACATAACTTAAGGACAGTCCATATTCCTCCCGGATCTTCACCGCCATCCCTGCCAATGCCGCAAAAACACGGGTGCTTCTGGTCTTTGTGCTGGTGTGCAGATGGATGCCGTCAATGGCAATACCCGCCTCCCCAAGCTGGTCTATGGCACGCTTAAGATCACCATTTTCATAGCAGATGCCAAAACGACTGACCTCTGTACCAGCGGTTGTCTCATCCGGGCACTGTGCCTCCAGATCAAAATTGATCCGAAGTCCCACCTGTGTGTGTTCTGATGGAACAGCTCCGTTTCTTACCGTCTCACACAGCTGTTCTACTTCTGTGGGGTTATCCAGATTTAGGATTCCTCCCTGCTCATAGACTGTGAGCAGACGTTCCTGCTTGCACGGTCCATTGAATATGATCCGCTCCGCAGGCACCAGTTGTCTGGCCTGCTCGTATTCATTCACAGAAACCGTCTCAATATACCATCCCAGATGATCCGCGGCATAGCGCATCAGTGCCTCGTGATGGTTTGTCTTTACCGAGTAACCGTATGCCACATTTCCATCCCATGCTTTTTCAAACGGCTGCATCACAGCATCACAGTTTTTGTGAAACTGCTCAAGATTGATCTCATAGCAGGGTGTCACATAGGACTGTTGATATTTTCTTTCTTTTTCCATACTTTTACTTTCCGTCTTCTTTTACACACGATGTGATATCGATCATTCGGATATCCTTCTGTGCATAAAGACCTGTTTTCTTTACTACAAGTTCATCTGTAAGTGCCTCACCCGAAAGCCACTTTATAATCGCCTTCGGCAGATTGACGCCTGCCAGATGGGAAAACGGATATCCCCCGCCAAATCTCGCGTTGAGTTCAAGTACATAGACCGCATCTTCGGTCACAAACACATCCATATCCAGATTTCCGATATGTCCCAGCGCCTTGCCGACAGCAGTTCCTACCGATGCAATCCTCTCATCCGACAGCACTCTCGCACAGTCCGTCTCGCCCGAGCGCATGGCGATCTTCTCACGCACGACCGTCAGCTGCCATGCTCCGTCCAGATCGTGGATCACATCCAGTCCGTGCTCCTGTCCATGGATCATCTCCTGGAACAGGACACATTCCTCCTCATCGAACGCAGATTCATACCGGAGATAGGAGCGGAAAATCTCCCGCGTGACCTTTTTGGTCAATACCTCGAGTTCCTCTGCATTCTCTGCCTGATAGATGGCGATCGATCCCATGCCCCAGCGCGGCTTGATGATGACCGGATAGGAAATCTCCCCCGCCTCCAGTGCAGCCTTCACATCCGAAAGATGCAGCCAGGTCTTCGGTGTCAGAAAACCGTTTTTCCTGCAGAACTGGTATGTCTCCCATTTATCGTTGCAGATACGGATCACCTCCGGTGCGGACACGATCACCTTGATGCCTTCTTTTGCGAACTCTTCCCTGTGCTGTGCCAGCATATACAGATCCACGTCAAACAAGGACAGTACCGCATCAATGTGGTTTTTTTTGCAGTAATCCAGCAAAAACGGAATATATGCCTCATCGTAAATCAGAGGGGTCACAACTGCATGATCTGCATAGTAAAAGCTCGGGGAAACCGGTGTGCTGTTTCCCACATGCACTTCCCCGATCCCCTCTAGTGCTTTCTTGAAGTATTCGACAAGATAACCGCGTCTTCCCGCGGATGTCAGTAATATATTCATCGCTCTGCCGTCCTTATCCTATAATCTCATCGTCCAAGGTACTCTTCTCGTCCGTACCGATCGACACCTCAATACAGCGCAGATCCGAACCCATAGCCTTGATTGCATGCCGTTTGCCGGCTGCAATGCTGACTGTCGCTCCTGCCATCAGATCTACTTCCACACCTTCTAAGATCAATTTTCCCATTCCGGAGAGAACCGTGATTGTCTCTGTGTGGGACAGATGCCTGTGCTCCGGTGTCGTCTTGCCTGCAACAACCTTGATGCGCCTTGTCACACTCTTAATGCCGTCATCCTCATCACTGTCGATCGTCTTGATCGTACCCCAGCGGCGCTCCTCATACTTTGAAGTGTCCGCAATGTTCGTCAGACAATCCTTGATATAGGAGCTCTGATGCTTGTCCGCCACCAGAATACCATCATGGGATGCTGCGATCACCATATTTTTCGCTCCCATCACAACCATCGGCACGCCGAGCACATTGATGGCATGGCTGTTCTCGCAGGTATCATCCCAGGTCACATCACCGATGCTGTTCTCCGGCATTTCCTCGGTCAGTGTATTCCATGTACCCAGATCCTTCCACAGATCTGCATATTTAATCGCAACAATGCGCTCCCAGTGCTCTAACACCTCGTAGTCAAAACTTTTCTTCGGAAGCTTCTCATAATCAGTGACCATCTGGTCATAATCCGTGCCAACACCATACTTTTTAAGCCAGCCGGCTGCCATGGATAACTGGAAACAAAACACACCACAGTTCCAGAGTGCCCCGTCTGCGACCAGTTTCTCCGCAGTTGCCTCATCCGGCTTCTCACGGAAGCCTTCGACCTTAAGCAGCTCCTGCCCACTCTTCTCCGGCACGATATAGCCGTATTTGGTTGATGGATACGTCGGCACACCGCCGAGCAGTCCAATCGTATTCTCCGTGGATGCAATATACTCTCCCAGACGCTTGATCCGGTCAAAAAACTCTCCTGTCGTGTACGGGTCGACCGGAAGAAATGCAACGACGTCATCCTCCTTCGCTCCCTTTTTAGACAAAAGATAAGCACAGGATAACATAACAGCCGGGAAAGTGTCACGGCGCATCGGCTCAACTGCCACCTCTGCAGCCCCGTCAAGCTGGCTCTCAATCAGCTCCACCTGCGCACTGCTCGCGCAGACGATCGTGTTGTCGGAAAGTCCCGCGGTCTTAAGCTGGCCAAACACACGCTGCAGCATCGAACACTTTTCTGCCGTCTCCTTTTGATTATCATGATTCATCAGCTTGATATACTGTTTGGAACATAAATCGTTGGACAATGGCCACAGACGCTTTCCGGAGCCGCCCGATAACAATACTATATACATATGGTTCTCCCCTCTAGCGCTCGGCTCTCATTGGATTATTCAGGAAATCATCGTATGCAAGGCGGATTCCATCCTCAAGCTCCGTCTTGTATTTCCAGCCGAGGCTCTCTAACTTGCTGACATCGAGAAGCTTTCTCGGTGTTCCGTCCGGCTTGCTCGGATCCCACTTGATCTCTCCGGTATAACCGATCACTTTTGCAACAAGCTCTGTGAGTTCTTTGATTGTAAGTTCTTTGCCGGTTCCAAGGTTGACCGTCTCATCACCACTGTAGTTGTTCATCAGGAATACACAAGCATCTGCAAGATCATCCACATACAAAAACTCACGCAGCGGCGTTCCAGTTCCCCAGCAGGTTACTTCTTTGGCTCCTGCCACCTTCGCCTCATGGAAACGGCGGATCAGCGCCGGAAGGACATGGCTGTGCTCCGGATGGTAGTTATCGTTCGGTCCGTAGAGGTTGGTCGGCATAACAGAAATATAATCGGTGCCGTACTGCTTATTCAAAAACTCACAATACTTTAAACCGCTGATCTTTGCCAGTGCATATGCCTCGTTGGTCTTCTCCAGTTCTCCGGTCAGAAGACAGCTCTCCTTCATCGGCTGCGGGGCCATACGCGGGTAAATGCAGGAAGATCCGAGAAACATCAGCTTCTTGCAGCCATTTTTCCATGCCTCATGGATCACGTTCATCTCCAGTGTCATATTCTCATACATAAAATCGGCAAGAGCTTCGCTGTTCGCCATGATACCGCCAACCTTTGCCGCTGCAAGGAAGACATACTCCGGCTTCTCTTTTGCAAAAAATTCCTCCACATCATCCTGGCGGCAGAGGTTCAACTCCTTGTGTGTCCGGGTAATGATGTTGTGATAGCCTTCCTTCTCAAGCTGGCGCACGATCGCCGAGCCAACCATTCCTCTGTGCCCTGCCACGTATATTTTTGCATCTTTTTCCATCATAATCTTTCTCTCCTTTTTACCACAACTTGGCGTGCCCCGGCAGAATCCTGCCATGGCACGCCAAATACTGTATCGTCATACATTTGTTTTAGTTTTCTTTTGCCACAAGCTCCATGTCATGCTTTACCATGATCTTTACCAGCTCCTCGAATGTTGTCTTGGTCGGATTCCAGCCAAGCTCGGTCTTTGCCTTGGTTGGATCTCCCCACAGGTTGACAACGTCCGTCGGGCGGTAGAACTCCTTGGATACCTCAATGACTACCTTGCCGGTTGCCTTGTCGATACCGACCTCATCCATGCCCTCTCCCTGGAACTCCAGTTCAATGCCAGCCTCACGGAATGCATACTCACAGAATTCTCTTACGGAATGCTGTACACCGGTTGCGATCACGAAATCCTCCGGCTTCTCATGCTGTAAGATCAGCCACATGCACTCTACATAATCCTTTGCATAACCCCAGTCACGTAAGGAAGACAGATTGCCAAGATACAGCTTGTCCTGCTTGCCCTGCGCGATTCTTGCTGCAGCCAGAGAAATCTTTCTGGTAACAAATGTCTCACCGCGGCGCTCGGACTCATGATTGAACAAGATACCGCTGCAGCAGAACATGTTGTATGCTTCGCGGTACTCCTTTACGATCCAGTAGCCATACTGCTTTGCCACTGCATACGGGCTGTACGGGTGGAACGGTGTCGTCTCGCGCTGCGGAACTTCCTCTACCTTTCCGTATAACTCGGATGTGGATGCCTGATAGATACGGCAGGTCTTCTCCAGACCACAGAGACGGACTGCCTCTAAAACGCGGAGCACACCAGTTGCAACTACATCTGCTGTGTATTCCGGCACATCAAAGCTGACACCTACATGGCTCTGTGCTGCCAGGTTGTAGATCTCATCCGGCTTAATCATGCCCACTAAGCGCATGATGCTCATGGAATCGGACAGATCGCCGTAGTGTACATGGAAGTTCGGGTTGCTCTCCAAATGGTCGATACGCTCTCTCTTCTCTGTGGAAGAACGGCGTACCATACCATGTACCTCATACCCCTTCTCTAACAAAAACTCTGCAAGGTAGCTTCCGTCCTGTCCGGTCACACCTGTGATCAATGCTTTTTTACTCATCTAGATTCTCCTTTTTCTTTGTTCTATGATTATTTTGCTAATATGCGCGTTGAAAGCCGTTACTAAGAATAATCTAATCCACGTTTTTTTTCCATTGAATATCTTGCCCAAAAATAGTATTATATTGCTATACACAAAAATTAGGAGAATACAGATGCGGGACTCTTTTTTTGAAAAATATAAGACCTCCGAGGTCACCAACACCAGACGTGTCATCAATACCCCTTCTTCTTTTATTAAAAGCAACTTTCTCTACATCCAGGAGGCCGGTTACTTAAAAAGTCTGCGGCCGCACTTAAGCCGGCGGAGCGGTCTCTCCTCCTACCTCTTTCTGATCGTACTCTCCGGCAGCGGCAGTGTCTCCTACCGGGATACCGCAGGCTCCCACCTTTTTCCTGCATCCGACAGCCCCCAGGACGCCAAACATCCTCTGACCCGCGTCGCTGCCCGTGCCGGCGACTGCTTTTTTTTAGATTGCAGTGGCGAATACACCCACATCAGCAGTGAGGCGGACCCCTGGGAGCTTCTGTGGATCCATTTTTACGGTCCAAACGCAGCCGCATACTACAGCTGTTTCCGCGAGCAGCACGACTGGCATTTTAAAAGCAGCCACCTCGCAGAACTCACCTCCACAATCCAGAACGTAATTACGCTGCATGAAGAAAAGACGGACGATGCCGACCTTCTGACTGCCGCACAGATCGTATCCATCCTCACCACCTTATGCACAGATGCGCCACGCGAGTCCGCCGATGACTCCCCGCTGTCCGTCAAGCTTAAGGATATTCTTCGCTATCTCAACGAACACTATACCGAAAATATCTCCCTCGATCAGCTTGCCGACCAGTTCTATATCAGCAAGTACTATCTTTCCAGGGAGTTCAAAAAAGAATTCGGAACAACGATCATCCAGTATCTGCTGACAAAAAAAATCACCAATGCCAAAGAGCTGCTCCGTTACAGCAACGATTCCATTGAAACCATCGCACAGCACTGTGGCATTGATGACGCCAGTTACTTTAATAAAGTTTTTAAAAAAATCGAAGGATGCACCGCTTCAGAGTACCGCAGACGGTGGTAAGTCCCCGGTATTCCAGATCTGCAAGCTTTTCCTCTGCCCGCCCGAGCAGGAGTACACGCAGTTCATCGATCACGGTTCCCATGGCAAGCAGCAGGAAGCATACCCCAAAGAGGATCAGCTCATGCCAGTTGCTCTCCCTCCACGCCAGATAGTCGAACATGTACGCCGTGACCACTCCGCGGAGCGTCCACTCCATCGTAAAGACCGCCGGAACATGCGTTGCCAGACGGTTGACCACCTTACTGCGAAAATGCAGATCCTTAAAAAGCAGGAACAGGCACACCGAAGCTGCGATCGTAAAGAGCGTATTGTCACGCGAAAACCGATTCTGCACCGTACCACTCACCACATACAGTGCCCCGTTTAATGCAATACAGACTGCCATGATGGCAACATACGCCGTGATGAGTTTTTTCCGGCTGTACACCTTTTTATCCTGATACAGGCGGATATACCGCCCGATCAGGTACAATAGGGTCATATTGACGATTCCCTTTCCGCCATCCTGTGTGATATCGAAAAAGAGAAATGTCGTGATACCCGAAAAGATCACTAACATCAGCACAAGCATCCTGCGGAAGGTCTCCTTCTCCAGCTTTTCCACAAATTCGTTTAAGAACGGACTTAAAATCGCCAGTGCAAAGTAGCAGGTAAAATACCAGGAATTGCGGCCAATGACCGGAAGTACATAGGAGAGAATCTGTTCCATTCCATACTCTGCGGCATCTCCCCACGCAAAGCGCAGCGCAAGACCGGTCCAGCAGTAAAAGATCAGCATCAGATCCAGCTGCAGGAGTTTTTTAGGTTTGAACCGGATCCCGAAATATCCTGAAATCAGGATAAAGACCGGAACCCCGACATTTCCGATTGTCTCAATCACAATACACAGCCAGGCACTCAGCGAATTATTTACATAACTGCTCGCCCCATGCATCCAGAAGATCAGGAACAATCCGATGATGCGCAAAAGCTCCAGACCTGAATCTCTTTCCTTTTTCTCCATGCTACCTTCCTCTCTTCTTTTTGACCCACGACACACCCACACCAAACAGCAGGGAGCCGCAGACCGCTGCGCCAACGCGCACTGCTACATAAATCCACTCCGCCACTCCTGTCAGTTCCTGTACCGGGATGACATGCGACGCGATTACCTCAAACATCTCAAGACCGAACATATGCAGGCACATCAATTCGATCGTATGATTGCCAATGTATGCCAGACCGCTCCCTACCTTCGTGTGCCCGATCCATTTACAAAACCAGATACATAAGGTTGATCCGGTCAGCGAGATTACAAGAAAAAAAGGTACGCTGAAACTGTCAAACCGTCCATACTCGCGGATGGACATATTTAATCTGCCGTTGAATACAACCGTTCCCACATAGACTACCAGTGTCACAAAAATCCACAGTAGATTCCATTTTCTCTCAAAAAACTCATATCTGCGCATCCACGCTCCCACCAGCATGAGCAGTGCCGCAACCGGCACAATATCCATACTCCACGGAAGAAGAATGGGCAGTTCGTTTAATGCCATCGTCACGGCAACGAGCACGACCGATGTGACCGCCATTGTCTTTGCACTTGCAAGGCACTTGTCTGCGATCAGATAAAACAGCAGACAAGTCACAAAAAATGCAGTCAGATACCACATCGCTCCGTTGGCAATATCCAGCAGATAGACATTCTCTGTGTGCGTTGCATTTTTGTACAGGCAGAACCTCGAATAAAAAATGCCAAACAGCGACTGTTTCATCTCTCCCATATCCCGGCGGATCAGGGCATACGCACACCACAGCAGTGCACTGTAACCAAAATAAGGCACAAGAAGGCGTTTTGCCTTGCGCCGGATATTGTCCCTGTAACTCCGCCCAGGCTTATAAATATAGCCCGAGATGATGAAAAAGATCTGGATATAGTAAAAGATCAGAAAACTGCTGAGTCCGTGCGCATGTGAGATCATGACCAACAGCAATGCCAGCCCCCGTGCCACATCCATGTATTGGTACTTTGCCTTCGCCTCTGTCATGACTTTTTCTCTCCTCTGCTCTTCTTCCCTCTTCCAAGTGTCAGCCGCAGGAACTTGAAATTTGTCACAAAATAGCGTTTGAACAGGCGCTTGGGATCCTGCATCAGACGGTATAACCACTCTAAGCTCAACTTCTGCATCCACATCGGCGCGCGCCGGATCGTCCCGGCATAGTAGTCAAATCCGGCTCCCACACCGACCATGACGCCCTGCGTCAATCCCTGGTGCTCAAACATGTAACGCTCCTGCTTGGGTGCGCCAAGCCCGATCCAGATGATATCTGCTCCCGACGCATTCATTGCCTCCACCTGCGCCGCATCCTCCTCCTTCGTCAGAGGGCGGTACGGCGGCGACACCATTCCTGCAATCTTAAGATGTGGATATTCTTTGGGAAGCTTCTCACGCAGTGTCCCGATCGTCGCCTCACTCCCCCCGTAAAAATAGTGAGTCAGCCCATTGTCTCTCGCGAACAGTTCTCCCATCAGATCCGGTCCGGTCACACGTTCCGCCTCCGGGAATCCGTGCTTTTTTGAATAAAGAGACAGCGGTTTTCCATCCGGCAGGGCAAATGCGGCACCATTCTGCACTTTGCGATAGCTTTCATCCTCATATGCCGTTACCGTCGTGTGCACATTCGAGACGCAGATATATTTCCCGCGCAGTTCCTCCATGTGTTCCTCTATATAGCGAACCGTCTCTTCCATCGTCGTGACGGCAATCTCTGTTCCTAATATCGTACACGTTTTCATTTTCTCAATCCTTTATCATCATCTCTAGCGGAATATTTCCCATGATCGAAGGGATCAGGCTGAACGTACTCCGGTAGCTTCCTATGATCCTGCTACACTTTGACAGACACAGCATATCCACCAGGGCATCCTGTATGCCCTCCCTGGAATCACGGTCAAGCACCTTATTCTCGTAGATTACCAGACGCTCTGCGGGAAATGCCTGCTTTAACTCGTCCATGACCCTGGCATCGTCCGTCGTCACATAAAAATTGGCATCCTTTTCCTCTATCTCGCGCTTCATCCGATCGGTAAACAACTCCAGCGGGCTGTTTGCGATCGCATCTGTGTGGTCGGTACGGCGGATGTGTACCCCCACCGTCCGCTCCTTTGTGATCCGGGCAAACACTTCTCTGCCACGCGCTTCCACCGCAGCGGAAGGCGTTAAGAACCTGAAGCTGTCCGGCGTGATCTCGCACAGATTTGTGTAGGATTTGATGTAGATCCGGGACGTTTTCGCAATCTCCTGTTCCACACGCGCAAATCCACCCTCTTTTTTCCAGACCTCTACCTCATCACACTCCACAAACCGGTCTGCGCTGCCACGGTATTTTTTCTTGACGGCATTGCCGCGCAGTGTCCCGGCAAAATCCTGCTTCCATCCACTCTCACTGATATTGATCACCTTAACCCCATCAAACAGGAACAGCTCCTCTGACCGGATCTGGCAGCCTATCTCGCTCTTCCAGATGACAAGCAGCTCCCTTCCCAGCTTCTCCGCCAATTCATACGCTGAAGTCAGTGCCAGCAGGCGGTTTCCCAGTCCTGCACATGGTTCTATGATTATCATGTTCGTTCCATCCCCTCCGGTCTACTGGTTGTGGCGCTGTGTATCCACTGTCACGCTACCATTTTCTACCTTATATACAATATTGCAGTTACGGATCGTGGACAGCCGGTGCGCAATAATCAGCATCGTCATCTTGCCCTGCAGGCTGTCGATTGCTTCCATAACAGCTGCCTCTGTCTCATTGTCAAGCGCAGAAGTTGCCTCGTCAAGCACCAGAACTTCCGGTCTGCGGTAAAGTGCACGCGCGATACCGATTCTCTGTCTCTGTCCACCGGAAAGGCGCACACCCGCCTCACCGATGACGGTATCCAGACCTTCCTCCATCTCACGTACCAGATCGTCAAGCTGTGCCTGCTTTAATGCCTCCCAGATCCGCTCATCATCAATGTCCTCATTCGCACCAAATGCAATGTTATTGCGGATTGTATCATCAAGCATATAGATGGTCTGCGGGATATAACCGATCTTGTCATGCCAGCTGCGCATTCCCTTCTGGATATCCACACCATCGGTCATGATGACACCCTTCTGCGGAGTCAGAACACCAAGAATCAGATCGACAAACGTGGTCTTTCCTGCTCCGGACGGTCCAATGAACGCCACCGACGCATTCTTCGGGATTGTAACATTCACATCGGAAAGCACCGGCTCCTCCACATTCGGATAAGTAAACTCCATATGTTCCACACGGATTTCCTTCTCCAGGGTTACCGGGATCTCCTCTGCTTTTCTTGCTTCCGCCTCGGCACGTACCTCGCGGTGCGCCTCTATATCACGGTACTCATCACGGATCTTGTCGATCACGACACCATTGTGGATAATGGACGCATAGTAGGAAGAAATTTTATTGACGGAAGGCAGCAGCTTGAATGCCGCCACTGCGAATACACCAAGCACTGCGATAAAGTGCGCATTGTTCGTGTTTCCCATCACGATCTTAACAATAATCATTCCCATCAGACCCGCGATGGCAAGCGCCTCAATGATCGGCTTTGGCAGTGCACTTAAGAAAGAGTTCTGTTTGATAACATAAGTATAGATCTCATTCTGTTTCTCAAAATCACGCTCGAAAAACTCTTCGCGGTTTGCAATCTTAATCTCCTTGATACCGCCAAATGCCTGCTGCATGCACTTGATCATACTTGCAGAGTAGGTTCTTCTGTCATTTCCATAGCCTTCCAGTATTTTTTTGAGTCCTTTGGAGAGGATCAGCATCATGATCGCAAGGCTGGCTGCCACACCCAGCGTGATCGTCACATCCGTTACCATTAAAAAGATGACGATGATCGCGCTGACACAGAGTTCCGATGCCATCTGTAAGGCATTGAGCACCGCGGTATAGAACATCTCCGGATCGGTATTGATATTGCGCATCAGCTCCGCACTGTTTAAATTCAGGAAAAAGGTATAATCCTGACCAATATAGTAGCGCATCAGCGTGTTCTGCATCTGCTTCTTGCCATAATAGGAGAACTTATACTGCAGATTGTACATATACACCAGAAAAATATTTTTTAAAATATACACGGCAATAATCATCGCTGCAATGACAATGATAAACTCATTGGTGTTCTTCATGCCAAGCGTATCATATGCCCACGCTGCGAACTTATTCTGCAGAAGCTGTTCCGGTGCGATCACCGCATTGATAAACGGCAGAATTACCGTCACACCGAGCAATTCTACAAATGAGTCGATGAATATGATAAATGTCAGATATACAAGACTTCGTTTCTGTTTTTTGTCGAAAACCTCAAAGGCGCTTTTTAACTGATTCATAGTCTTCTCCTTTATCTTATAAAATACCAATCTTAATCATATTAAGAAAACAACAACTTGTCAAATTATTTCTGGATTGCTATAATGAATATTCAATAAAATAAATGAAGAAAGGGTATTTTCACCATGCCAAAACAAAGAAATTCCAGCTTTGAGCTGATTCGTATCCTCTGCATCTTTTTTGTTGTGTTCTGGCACAGCATCGGGCCTTATACAAATGATCTTTCCACGGGCAATTTAGTTGGCAGTTCCTTTGTCAACACATTAACAAACAATACCAACCTGCTGTTCATGATGGTATCCGGATATTTTGGCATCCGGTTCAATCTGGAAAAGCTGATCAAGCTCGATATCGCCATTATCTTTTATGACCTGCTCCACCTTTTCCTCTTCGGAGAATTCGGAATCAAGAGTCTGATCATTGCATGTATGCCGATCACCTTCAAGAGCCACTGGTTCATTTCCTATTATTTTGTCATCACGATCCTTTCCAGCTTTTTGAATAAGATCCCGGAACAGCTTGACCGGAGATCTTTCCGCAATCTGATCCTGCTGTTACTGTTCCTGTTTTATGTGATCCCGACGGTCTTCTTCTACGAGATCATCGAAGATGCCGGAAAAGGTGTCGTATGTATGACGATTATGTATCTGATCGGCCGTTATATCCGCCTGTACTTAAGCGATCTCTCTTTTTCACAAAAGAAACTTGCCGCCGTGTTCTTTTCGGTATCGATTCTTGCCACCGTGCTAAATATCATCCTTTCCTTAAAAAAAGGAGTATTTACCGGTATGTACTGTCGTGACAACTCCATTTTGATCGCTGTCACCGCCATCTCCTTCTTCCTGTTTTTCCGGGAGATGAATTTTTCCAGCAGGATCATCAACCACTTATCCGGTGATGTGGTCATCCTGTACTGTATCGAGGGGTACGCGCGGAAATTCTTCTGGCAGTACTTCGATCTTGCGCCGTACACCAAGAGTCCTTATTTCATCGGCATTGTATTCGTATTTGCCGTTGTCGTGTTCCTGTTCTGTATCCTGCTCAACGAGCTGCGCAGACTGCTCTTTGATCGCATTGACGGTGCCCTCGCCGCACTGATCATGAAGCCGGTCAATGCCTGCACCCCGGCTCTCATAAACGGATACCGCCGTGCACATGATGGCATGGTACAGTTTCTCAGAAAAAAGTAACTCTTCCATTTGCATGAAAAAGGAGGGATTCCCATGAACCTTCGCAGTATCTATAAAAAATACAAACGAAAAAAACAGCTTCAAACCTTTGCTCCTTATTTTTCCATCTCACCGGACACGGTGCTCTGTGACAATTTCAACCTTGATCTGCGCGCACCACAGTCCGGGAAGACATACCTGACGATCGGCGATGGCGGTGTCATCGACTCCTCCTTCGTCTTTGAGACAGAGACAGGAACCATTACCGTGGGCGACCGCGTACACATCGGGGGTGGCACACAGCTGATCTCCCGCAATCAGATCTCGATCGGCAATGATGTCATCATCGCATGGAACTGCACAATCTACGACCACAATTCCCACTCCACCCCCCGGGACATGAAGCAGATGGGTAAGGAACTGTTTGAAGTAAAAGACGGCAAAGTAACCCTTAACACAGACAAGGAATTGGTTCGCCGTATCTGGGATAATTATTACGTGCCGTTTATGAAAGGCTATTTTGCTTCATTGGGAAAATTCCGTTCAGATGATGTGAAAACAGGAGATGTTATCGCTTATACTGGTTCTACTTCATCTGCAGTGTACTTCCCGGATTCTGTAGAGACAGAAGACAGCAGCTATCCAATTTTTCCAGAAAACCTGTTTTTATACTCCTGGAAATTTTGCAAATGGTTACAGTACCCGTAAAATTCTGGATTATTCTCTGTCTGACAAAGCAAAAGCTGATAAAGCAGTTCTGGAAGAAGCTGTTGCAGGCGGTCAGAGTAAAGAAGAGGCACTGGCGCAGTATCTCACCGATGAGAATTTCGAGAGCTGGTATGAGGAATTCTGCAATAGTTTAAATGCAGCAGCAAACTCATAACCATGAGATGTGATGGAAAGGCGGTGAGACGGACTGTGAAGCGGAATCCGTACAAGCATGGAGGACACGGTGATTGGCCTGGACAGCCACACTGTAGAGAACCGCAAGGTAGTCCTGGAAAATGACATGATCGAGCAGTGGAGCAGCGTAAATAAAGAAAGTGACGGGCTTTATGCTGCACTGGCCAGGCTCCTGGATGAACATGAGATGGATATTCAGGGATTTCTGGGTTCTGACGATGTGCAGGAGGAATATCTGGAAGCTGTTTTCTATGATATGGTAGAGGTTTTGCAGTACAATTCCACTTCCGGAATCTTCCTGGTGCTGGGAAATGATAAATCCACGGAGGAAGAATGTGAATACAATGGTTTCTGGGTGCGGGATTCTGACCCAATGACCAAAACGGCTTCTCACGCAGATCTGCAGATGGAGCGCGGAAGCAAGAAGCTTTCCCAGAGTATGTCCATTTCACTGGATACACCATGGCGTACAGATTTTCGGTTCCAGGGAAATGGAAACCGAAGTGCAGATGACTTTTTCTATCAGCCGTACGTGACTGCAGGGGATTATGTGGATGCTAATATTAACATGGCAAATCTGGGATACTGGTCCAAGCCATTTATTCTGGAAGACGAACGCCTGAAAGAAATGACTCTTTCTTCCATTGCACTGAACCTGTTTGACAGGGAAGGAAATACTTCGGTAGTGCTGGATATCCTGGCGTTGAAACTGCAGCAGCTTCTTCTGACCGGGGAAACAATGGAAAACGAGCCGCTGATCCATCCTTTTGCCAATGGGAACCAGGATCTTGTATTCCATATGGCAGACAATGGACAGCACTCTTCCGCATATCTTCTTGGCCTGATCAACGACATTCTGGATATGTCCAAAATTGAAAGCGGAAAGATGCGTCTGGTGGAGGAAAAATGCAACCTTCTGGAACTGGTTCAGGGGCTGCAGCCGCTGCTGGAATCCAAGATCAAAGAGAAGCAGCTTCAGCTTTAACATCAGGCTGCGCCCGGTAAGCCCGGATGAGAGAAAGGAAGCTGTGCCGGAAAAGGCCCTTCTTTTCCCGGGAAAACGGATTCTGGTAGCAGAGGACAATGATCTGAATATGGAGATCATCTGCACCATTCTGGAAGAGTACCAGATTATCACCGAGCAGGCTGCCAACGGCAAGGAGGCTGTTCAGTGCATGGAACATTCAGAATCTGGGCGAGCTGTTGGGGCGTTTCCTGATATCCGTTGTAAGCCCAGGAGAAATAAACATTATACAGAGCACCTGCAAAGGCGGACAGCCGGTAATACTGGCTGGCATCCTGGCAGGTGCTTTTCCATTTCCAGATAATGTATCTGGTAAGGTATTCCAGGACAATATTGCCGAAGCCGCAGTGGATAAGACCGTCAAAAAAGTCCCGGTACTGGTACCAATATTCGAAGCAGTGGATCATGTGGGCGCGGTCATAGTAGATTCCCTGCAGATTCTGCTTGCGGTCCTCTTCCTGATATTTCTGCAGAATGTCTTTCAAATGGGAAGAAAACACTTCCTCTTTGGTGGAGAAATTCCGGTAAAACGCCATTCGGGAAACGCCTGCCAGCTGGGTAAGCTCCGTTATGGTAATGGTGGACAGCGGCTTTTCTTTAATCAGGGTGAGAAGGGCATTTACGATTTTCTCACGGGTCTGCTGGTTGGGTGTGTTTTTTGAAGATTTCTGTTTTTCCATGGTGAAGCTCCTGTTAAAAATAACTCTGTAGTACGGATGCAAAAAGCAGCTTGTGTTACAAAGAGTAACGTTTTTAATAAGAGTTAGTATAACGTGAATTTGCGGGTGAGGCAAGGAGATTTTTGCGTGTTCTGGAGCAGTGGGAACTAAAAAATGTACATCTTGCGCAATAAAATGACAGTTTATGATAACCCCGTCTTTTTCAGGCGGGGTTGTGCTATAGTAAACTCAGAAAAATGGAGTGAAACAGAAACAACATGACCCTGAAAGAAAAAGCCGCGTTCCTTAGCGGAAAAAGCGAGTGGCAGACAAGGGAATTTCCAAGACTGGACATTCCGGCAATCTTCTGTTCAGACGGACCAAACGGTGTGCGTAAGCAGGCTGGCGCAGGAGACCACCTGGGAATCAACCCGTCCGTTCCGGCAACCTGTTTTCCAACAGCAGCAACCATGGCAAACAGCTGGGATGAAGAACTGGAGCAGAAGGTAGGAGTTGCACTTGGAGAAGAGTCCATGGAAGAGGAAGTAAACGTTCTTCTCGGACCGGGACTGAACATTAAAAGAAATCCTCTTTGCGGACGTAACTTTGAGTATTTTTCCGAGGATCCTTATCTTTCCGGAAAAATGGCGGCAGCATTTATCCGCGGCGTACAGAGCACTGGTGCAGCAGCGTGTGCAAAGCATTTCGCAGTAAACAGCCAGGAGCTTCGCCGTATGGCTATGAATGCGGTTGTAGATGAGCGAACACTTCGTGAGATTTACCTTACAGGCTTTGAAATTGCCATTAAAGAGGGCAATGCCAAAACCGTAATGAGCAGCTACAACGAGGTAAATGGCGTTTATGCCAACGAGAATGAGCATCTTCTGAAGGATATTCTCCGTGACGAGTGGGGGTTTGACGGCTCTGTTATCACAGACTGGGGCGCGTCCAACGATCATTCCCTTGGTGTGAAAAACGGTTCCACTCTGGAAATGCCTACCCCAGGTCTTGACGCAGCAAGAGAGCTGATTGCAAGCGTAGAGAGCGGAAAGATCAGCGAGAAGGATATTGACGAGCGTGTAGATGAGCTTCTTGATCTGGTACTTACTACAACAGAGAATGCAAAGCATTACAAAAAAGCGGCAGACAAAAAGGCATTGCATGAAGAGCATCATAAGCTGGCACGCCGGGCATGTGAGGAAAGTGCTGTTCTTCTGAAAAATGAAGGCGGAATCCTTCCAGTTGGGGAGAAGGTTCAGGCAGCCGTGATCGGTGATTTCGCATTCGAGCCAAGATACCAGGGTGCCGGTTCCTCCATGGTAAACTCCACAAAAGTGGATTCCATTAAGGACATGCTGGAGTCCTGCGGAATTTCCGTAACCGGAATCGTTCACGGATATCAGCGTGACGGCAAGGAAGACGAAGCCATGAAAAAAGAGGCTGTGGATCTTGCACGCCGTTCCGATGTGGTCCTGTTCTTCTTCGGACTGAATGAGAAGAGCGAGACAGAAGGTCTTGACCGTAAGCACCTTCGCATTCCTCAGAACCAGATTAACCTGATCCAGGAGCTTGCAAAAGCAAACGCCAACATGATCGGTATTATCAGTGCTGGCTCTGTCATTGAAATGCCATGGCATCACCATTTCAAGGCGCTGCTTCACACAGCACTGATGGGACAGGCTGGTGCAGGCGCGGTTCTGGACATTCTTTCCGGTAAGATCAATCCATCCGGAAAGCTGGCACGAACC
>ENA-UEYI01001520-UEYI01001520.1-human-gut-metagenome-genome-assembly--contig:-NODE-1520-length-19135-cov-4.172159_pt1 | contig 19135 bp, 20 predicted proteins | sample MGYA00242900_ERZ507916 | MGnify/ENA primary metagenome ERZ507916 (study PRJEB26167, sample SAMN06115521) | human gut metagenome | host: Homo sapiens | place: China:Chongqing | collected 2015-09-02...
ATTCCCCGTCATCGATGGTGATGTTCACGTCCTTCAGGGCTTTCGTACCCCTGTCATAGGTCTTTGTCAGTTTTGAAATTTCTATCATAATTTAGTAGTCCAGATTCTCCATGTACTTCATGTACTTTACAACCATAAGAGCACAGGCCTTGATCTGAGAGTATTCGAGGACGCCATCACATTCAAGATCGCTCTTATGGTAAAGAAGTATCTTTCGGCAAACCCTGTTAAATTCTAAAAAATCGGTCAATAGACCGGCATTAATTAAACAAAAATGGGGGCAGTTTTATTCTGCCCTTTTCTGTTCTTATGAAAAAATTGATTGGCGGTGCAAAATTTGGTTGAACTTCGTAATGTATCTGTTACATATTCAAACGGCGTTGACGCTCTGAATGATGTCAGCATTAAAATAAAGGACGGCGAATTCGTGTTCGTTGTCGGCAAATCGGGCGCAGGAAAAAGTACGTTTATAAGACTTCTTCTCAAAGAGATCGACCCCACAAAGGGCAGGCTTCAGGTAAATGGCTTTAACCTCACAAAAATGAAGAAGAGAAACGCTTACAGACTCAGAAGAACCATCGGCTGTGTTTTTCAGGACTTCAAGCTTATCGAGAGCATGAACGTTTATGACAACGTTGCATTCGTGCTTCGCTGTATCGACGCTTCAAATAAATATATACGAAACAGAGTTCCTTACGTTATCGATCTTGTCGGCTTAAAGGACAAGGCTTACTGCAAGCCGAGCGAGCTTTCGGGCGGCGAAAAGCAGAGAGCGGCTATTGCGAGGGCTCTTGTGAACGACCCTCAGCTCATCATTGCGGACGAGCCTACGGGAAACCTTGACCCTGCGCTCAAGCACGATATCGTTGAGCTTTTGCAGGCTATCAACGACTGCGGAACGACCGTTATAATGGTAACTCACGAGCATGAGATCGTGCAGGAATTCGGCGGAAGAATTATTTCCATGCAGGACGGACGTGTTGTATTTGACGATGTTATAAAGTCGAACTACGACCTTGAACACTGATACTCCATAGGAGAAAGACAAATGAAGCTTAGTGGTGTAAATTACCTGTTCGGGCAGGGAATAAAAAATATCTGGACGAACCGCATAATGTCGGTGGCAAGCTTTTGCATACTTATGGTATCGCTTCTGCTGGTCGGTTTTTCTGTTCTTTTTATCGTCAATGTGAACTCTATCATCGGCGGTATCGAGAACAAGAACGAGGTAATAATCTACCTCGATGATATAAGCGAAGATGAGATCACGGCTATGGGAAACAAGCTTCGTTCGCTCGATAATATCAGCGACGTTGTTTTCTTTTCCAAGGACGAGGCTTTCGCGCAGATGAAGTCGGAAATGGCTGATTCGGAGGAGCTTTTCCAGTATGTCGGCGAGGAAAGCCCTCTGCCCGATTCCTACCGCGTAAAGGTTGCCGATATCGAGAAAATGAGCAGTACGCTTATGGAAATAAACCGTCTGGACGGCATTATCTCCGTCAAAGCGCCGAACGATTTCGTCAATGTTCTTACCGAATTGAAGCGCTTTATCTCGATAATCTCCGTAACAGTGCTGACGGCACTCGTTATCGTGAGCCTTGTAATGATATCCAATGCTTCGAGAGCGAGCGTTGAGATGAGAAAGCGCGAGATCGAGATAATGAAGTATGTCGGCGCAACGAATTCTTTCGTAAAAACGCCGTTCTTCGTTGAGGGAATGGTCATCGGCATCGTTGCGGGCGCAGTTGCTTCCGTTATAACGCTTGCAGGTTATTCAAAGGTAATGGAAATGATAATGAGCCAGCAGACGCTCTGGTCGGTAGTAGGTGCAGGAAGCTTCACTCCGACGAGCGGCGTTGCGGCAAAGATAGTTATCGGCTACATTGCGGCAGGTGCGTTCATAAGCGCAGTCGGAACTGTAATGAGCACGAAGAAATACGTTAAAGTATAAGCATTTGAACATTTTTCGGGAAAGGAGAGCTTCCCTATGTACAAAAAAGAACTGGCTAAAAAAGTTGTTTCGTTCGCGGCGGCTTTGTGTATGACTATCGGAATTATGTCCGATACGGCGATAGACCTATTTGCCGATACGCAGTCCGAGCTTGAAGCGCGTCAGGCTGAGCTTGCTCAGGAACGCAAGGACGTTGAAAAGGATCTCGCAAAATACAAGGACGATGCACAGCAGACAGAGGAATACCTCGCCGAATACGAGGGCAATATCGACCAGATTTTACGCCGGGAGCGCAAGCCTGTGAAAAAGCAGATAGCAAACATCGATGAGCAGATAGCGAATTATCAGGACAAGCTTGACGAGCTTTCCGTCAGCATTGAGGAACGTCAGGCGGAGGTCGATGAGGGGGTTGAAAAATTCCGCAAAAGGCTTCGCAGTATGTATATCTCGGGCACGGACAGCTATGCATCGCTCCTTGTCGGTGCGACCGATTTTTACGGTATCCTCACAAGGCTTGAATTCGCAGAAAGAATTGCAAAGCACGATAATGATATGATCGAGGACTTAAAGTCGAAGATAACCGTTCTTGAAAACGACAAAGCCGAATATGAGGACAAGATAGCAAAGCAGGAAGCGCTCAAAACGCAGGAAGAGGAATACTACACAGAGCTTTCCGAAACCTACAACAACCACGCCGAAACAAAGGCTATGCAGGACGCAATGGTTCAGGACTATATGGATCGTTTCGATGATATCGTTGCCGACCAGCAGAGGGTAGAGCAGGAGCTTCAGGAAGAGATACGCAGAAAGCAGGAAGAAGCCGAGCGCAGACGTAAGGAAGAAGAGGAGCGCCGCCGCAAGGAAGAGGAAGAACGCAAAAAGCAGGCGGAAGCCAACGGCGAGGAATACACCGAGCAGGACGTAAGCACATTCACTTCCTATACCGACACAGGCTTTATCTGGCCTGTTCCGACCGTACGGAATATGACCGACGTTTACGGTGACAGATACATTCAGGAAGAGGGAAGAACTGCTTTCCACGGCGGTATCGACATCAACAAGCCCGGCTGTTACGGCGAGCCGATCGTCGCATCAGCGGCAGGTGAAGTTATCACCGCAGGCGACACGGGCAACGGCTTCGGCTATCACGTTGTCATTGACCACGGCAACTCCATTGCAACGCTTTACGGACACTGCTCGAGCCTTGCGGTGAAGGTCGGCGATATCGTAGAGCAGGGTCAGGTCATTGCATACATAGGCTCGACGGGATATGCTTACGGCAACCACTGCCATTTTGAAGTACGTGTGAACGGTCAGCGAACAGACCCTCTCAACTATGTAAATATCAACAACTAAGGTGCAGAAAAATGAACAAAAAAATAACTCTCGGTGCGGCAATAGGCATAATGGCTCTCATTGCCGCGGCAACGTTCATAATAACATACAACTACTCGATGAAAGTTTTTAACGCAACGGTTAAAAACGTTTCGGAAAAGGAAGAAAGCTACACAAAGCTTTCCGAAATGGATAAATACGTCAGAGGAAATTACCTCGGCGAAATTGATGAACAGCTCCTCACAGACAGCATTATGAACGGCTATGTTCAGGGCATCGGCGACCAGTACGCAGTTTACTGCACGGCTGAACAGTATGCCGATATCCTCCAGAGCGATGCAGGTGTTACGGTCGGACTTGGCTTTGCATGGGAGCGCGAGGAAAGCGGATATATAAAGGTTTCCTCCGTCAAGGACAGCTCTCCTGCTTCAAGCGCAGGAGTAAAGGCAGGGGACATCATCACTGCCGTGAACAACACGGACGTTATCGCTTATGAGAATGGATATGAAGAAGCTTCGGGACTGCTTACCTGCGCAGAGGGAACAAAGGTCAAGCTTCATATAAAAAGAGTTGCCGACGATGGACTTTCCGACTTCTTCTCGGTCGATCTTATATCGGCTAAAACGGAGATAGTTTCCGTTACAAGCTCGCTTATTGAAAATGTCGGATATATAAAGATCACGACCTTTAACGACAAAACAGCGTCACAGCTCCGCAATGCGCTTACAAATGTTATCGAAAGCGGTGCGGAATCACTCGTATTCGACCTGCGCAACAACAGCGGCGATCTTATGACCGCCCTCGGCGACAGCCTTGACTGCATCATAGGCGACTGCGATGTTGTAAAGGCAAAGTTTTCCGACCATGAGGAATATGTTGTTCACACGACCGAAGCGGAGAAAATTTCGATGCCTATGGCCGTTATCGTGAACTCGGGAACGGCTTCCTGCGGCGAGCTTTTTGCGCTCGCACTCCGCGATGAATCGAACGCACAGCTTGTCGGAACTTCCACAGCGGGCAAGGGCGTTATGCAGTACACACACAAGCTTTCGGGCGGCTCGGCTGTAAAGCTCACAGTCGCAACGGTCGAAACGAAGAACAGCGGAAACTTCAACGGAACGGGCGTAAAGCCGAACTTTGAAGTTGCACTTCCGTCCGATGTTGACCTTGGAACGCTCACGGAAGAAAACAGACTCACCCTCGATACACAGCTCATAAAGGCTGTCGAGGTCGTTCAGACTATCCTTTAAAAAGGCAGGGACGCAATGGGACTTTTCAAAAAAAGCTCTCCCTTTAAAAATTCCGCCGCGGTCCTGGCGGACAACGGCTTCACCGATGCTTATATCGAAGCGCTGAAAAAGGACATTGAACCGCTTAAAAAGCCGAAGGATATCGCAAAGGGTCAAAGCTACCTTATAAATGCGCTCATCATCGCAGGCAGGCTCGAAGAGGCTTGTTCGCTGTACGAAAAACAAAGTGCCGAGAATCTTTTCGGCAAGCTCGATAAGATGCTTTACCCCAATCTGCTCCATAATGTGATATTTGCATATTTTATACGGAACAAGTATAAAAATGCCGAAACCATTTACAAGGAGAAAAATGACGTTGTGCTTCACGATACCTCCGATACGATGAAACGAAGCCTTGCGCTCCACGAGTGTATGAACGGACGGTATGAGAACGCCGTGACTGTGCTTGCGAAGCTTCTCGACAGCGACTGCAGGTTCGTTGACCTTTGCATAGTGAAAACGGTGCTGAAACTCGATATGTTCAGCCGCGCGAATGAGCTTTCGGCTAATTTCGGCGAATACAAGGGCAGGAACGAGCTTGAAGCCGAGGCGCAGAAGCTTAAAAAGAAAATTTTTGACGGTCTTTCGCCGAAAGAAAAGGTCAGAGCCGTAAAAAAGGGTAAATAAGGGAAATGACTACACCGATATATGATTTTGTCAAGGCTTATGCCGAAAGCAATACAGTAAGAGGACATATGCCCGGGCATAAGGGGATCAATTGTTATAAAGGCAAAGCCGCAGGGAGCGAAATTTCTGCGGCTTTTCCGTATGATATAACGGAAATAAAGAACGCGGATTCGCTTTTTGAAGCTGACGGGATAATCGCGGAGAGTGAGCGGAACGCGGCGGAGCTTTTCGGAACTTATGCAACGTTCTATTCGGCAGGCGGTTCAACACTTTGCATACAATCGATGCTTGCAGTGTGCGCAAATCAGGGGGATAAGATAATCGCCGCGCGTAATTCGCACAAGGCTCTGCACAGCGCTTGTATCCTGCTCGGACTTTCGCCCGTCTGGATATATCCCGAATTTGCGGACGGCTCGGCTGTGAGCGGAAAAATAACTGCGGAGAGCGTGAAAAGGCTGCTCGGGGAAAATCCCGATGCGGTCTGTGTTTATATCACCTCGCCCGACTATCTCGGCGCAGTCTCGGACGTAAAGTCGATAGCGGAGGCGGCGCACTCGTTCGGAAAGCCGCTCATCGTTGACAATGCTCACGGTGCGCATTTTGCTTTCCTCGAAGAAAGCCTTCACCCTATCGCGCTCGGCGCAGACCTTTGCTGTGATTCGGCACATAAAACTCTTCCTGTGCTGACGGGAGGGGCGTATGTTCACGTTTCATCGGAAAAATATGCGGCAAAAATGAAAGAGGCAATGGCGCTGTTCGGAAGTTCAAGTCCGTCCTATCTCATTTTGCAGTCGCTCGATCTTTGCAATAAATATCTTGCGGAAAATTTCCGCACCGAACTTTCGCAGACGGTGAAAAGAGTTGAAAAGCTTAAAAAGGACGTAAGCGGTTTTGTGACCGTGAACGAGAGCGAACCGCTCAAGCTGACGATATATGCGCTCCCGAGCGGAATGACAGGACGGGAGCTTGCCGACAGACTGAGGGAGAGCGGCATCGAACCCGAATATGCCGATGAAACTCACGTTATGCTGATGTTCTCGCCGCAGAACACGGAAAGCGACTTTGAACGCGTGAAAAATGCCCTCTGCAGTATGATAATGCCGAGGATAAGACTTATGCCGCCGTCATTTTCGATCTCTCCGCTCAAAAAAGCAATGGAGATGCGTGCGGCATTCTTCTCCGAAACGGAAACCGTAAAGACCGAGGACGCACTCGGCAGAATATGCGCACGGACGGAAACTATCTGCCCTCCGTGCGTGCCTGCGGCGGCTTGCGGAGAAGTTTTTGACGAAAACACAATAAAAATTTTAAAAATGTATAGCATTTCGGAAGTAAATGTGGTAAAATAAAAAAGGGAGTACCCAAACTACATATTACCGTGACTTTTCGCACGGAACGATCGGGCAGATACCGACCGCATAAAACCGAAAGGACAGATAGAAATGAAACTTATATATGCTATCGTAAACAACGATGACAGCCATGCTGTTTCATCAAATCTTACAAAAGCCGGCTTTTCCGCTACAAAGCTCGCTTCAACGGGCGGATTCCTTATGGCGGGAAACACAACGTTCCTCGTTTGCTCCGAGGACGGTCAGGTCGATGAGATAATCGACATCATAAAGCATTGTTCAAGAAGAAGAAAACAGTATGTTCCGGCTTCGACAATGGGCGGCGTTGATATGCAGTCAACATCTTTTCCGCTTGAAGTTCCGGTCGGCGGCGCAACTATTTTCGTCACCGATATCGAACGCTTTGAAAAGGTATGAGCGCAAAGACTTTATACGGTAAAGCGAGCGTCACCGAACCGATAAAGGCAATGGTAACGCACGGCCGAACGGCTCACGGCTTTTTGCTCACGGGTGAAAAGGGCGTTGGGAAAAAGACCTGCGCACTTTATATCGCAAAGTCTATCCTCTGCGAAAACAGTCGGGACGGTGTTCCCTGCGGAGTATGCCGCCAGTGCAAAAGGATAGACGAGGGAACTCACCCCGATGTGATAACCCCCGAACGAAGCGGCAAAACGCTCGTATATAAAGCGGAAACCATACGCGAAATGTACGACGATGCTTACACGATGCCGAACGACTGCGACGCTAAGATATACATTCTCCCCGACTGCGAAAGCCTGCAGGAGAGAACGCAGAATATCCTTTTAAAGCTGATAGAAGAGCCGCCCGATTATGCGTATTTCATCTTCACGGCGCAGAGCAAGGGAACTTTTCTCCCAACGATACTTTCACGAGTTATAACGCTCGGCATACCCGAGTGCAGTGATGAGGAATGTGCTGCGGCACTCCGTGAGAAGGGCGTTTACACCGAGGAGCAGATAAAAAGCGCGGTCGAAGCCTTTCACGGAAACATCGGACGGTGCGAAAGCTGTCTTGACGGTGAGGGTCTTGAAGCCGCCGAGCTTTGCAGGAAGATCGTTGCCTGTATGGCTTCATCGGACGAATACGGACTTTGCAGAGTTCTTGCGGAAATAGGCGAGAACCGCGACAATGTAAAGGATATCCTTGTGATGCTCGATAAAGTTATGCGCGATGTCTGCGAGGTGCGGCTGTACGGCGAAAATGCCGTTTTCATCGGCTGCTGTAAAGACGGCGCAAAAAAGCTTGCGGAAAGAATGTCTTTCAAAAAAGCGCTTCATATTCACGAAATTATCGGAAAGAATATAAATTACTGCAATGCAAATATAAATGTACCGCTGGCGATGTCTGCGCTTTGCGGTGAAATAATTTGATGCCGCAGCATTTGATGTCGCAGCATTTGATGTCGTAGCATTTGATGCCGCAGCATTTGATGTCGTAGCATTTGATGCCGCAGCCGGACGGATTTTCCGAAAATAAAAAAGAAAGGACGAAAAATGGCGGAAATTATCGGAGTGCGCTTTAAGAGCGCAGGCAAAGTTTATTATTTTTCACCGGGAAAGCAGAAGCTTTCTGTCGGCGAAAAGGTTATAGTTGAAACGGCAAGAGGAGTTGAATGCGGTGAGGTCGTACTTGCAAACAAGCAGATCGATGACAGCAGGATCGTCAAGCCGTTAAAGGACATTATCCGCAAGGCGACCGAGGCTGACCTTAAAACGGTCGAACAGAACAAGCAGAAGGAAAAGGACGCTTTCAGGATATGTCAGGAAAAGATCGCAGCGCATAAGCTGGATATGAAGCTTGTCGATGTTGAATGTACATTCGACAACAACAAGATACTTTTCTATTTCACGGCGGAAACGAGAGTTGATTTCCGTGAGCTTGTAAAAGACCTTGCGTCCGTGTTCAGAACGAGGATAGAGCTTCGCCAGATAGGTGTTCGTGACGAAGCAAAGCTTCTCGGCGGACTTGGAATATGCGGAAGAGAATTCTGCTGCAAGTCATTCCTCGGCGATTTTCAGCCTGTTTCCATCAAAATGGCAAAGGAGCAGGGACTTTCGCTCAACCCGACGAAAATTTCGGGAACGTGCGGACGACTGATGTGCTGTCTGAAGCACGAGCAGGAAGCGTATGAAGACTTGCTCAAAACAACGCCAAAGGTCGGCGCTTATGTCAGCACGGAAAAGTTCAAAGGCTATGTTGAGGAAGTAAATCTTCTCACGGGCAAGCTCAAAGTAAAGCCCGAAAAATCGGACGATCCGTCGGTTGTATTCGACAAGTCCGAGGTAACGGTCATTCGTGACGGCAAGATAAAGGTCGACCGTGACGAAGTAAAGGCACTCAAATCACTTGAAGATAAGTAATAATTTGGAGGGACAGTTTTATGATCATCAAAAAAATTATGGATACAAGCATGGGGAGGTACCAATACGGTTGCGTGTGCTCTGATGCACTCAGCAATACAAAAGAGAAGCTTTATGACACAAAGGCAAAGCTTGCTCAGTACAATGTAAAAAAGGTAAGGGCTATCGCTGTCACTCTCGGAGTTATCAGCATAGTTCTCTCGGCGGCGGCTCTCGCGGTTTCTGTCGTTGCGCTTGTTAAATCCTGCAAGACAAAGAAAAAGGCAAAGGTCGAGGATTACAGCTATTACATCGACGATCCCGATGATATCGAAAGCTACAGCCTTGGCGTTGACAACAAGAAGATAGATGAAAAGGATCTTCCCGAAGATAATGAGGACTGAACTTTGATGCGAAGGGAGCTTGACAAATGAACAATAACGATGGAAAAATAATCGATGTCAAGCCTGCACGTTCGGCAGGAAAAATAATTGCGGCAGTTATAATTATCCTCGCACTTGTGATAGTTATACTCAACTCGTTCACGGCGGTAACGGCAGGTCACTCGGGTGTTGTGACAACGTTCGGAAAGGTTTCGGACAGCGTTCTGACCGAGGGACTGCACTTCAAGATACCGTTCGTGCAGAAGATAGTCCTTGTCGATAACCGTGTACTCAAAGCCGAAGCTGATTGTTCATCGGCTTCAAAGGACTTGCAGACGGTTCGCTCGACTATCGCAGTAAACTACAAGGTAATGAATTCTTATTCCGCATCGGTTTATAAAAACATAGGTATGGACTATGAATCGGTGATAATCATTCCTGCCGTTCAGGAGTGCGTAAAGGCTGTAACTGCGCGCTTTACCGCGGAGGAGCTTATCACGAACCGCCAGAACGTCAGCGACCTTATGAGCGAACAGCTCAAAGAAAAGATAGGCTCTTACGGCATCGACGTTCAGATATTCAACATCATTTCGTTCGACTTCACCGAGGAATACAATGCCGCAGTTGAAGCAAAGCAGACGGCTCAGCAGAACGCCCTCAAAGCCGAGCAGGATTTACAGCGTGTAAAGGTCGAAGCCGAGCAGACCGTTGCCGAGGCTCAGGCGGAAGCAGAGGCGTACAGACTCAAATCCGAGCAGATAACGCCCGAAGTGCTTCTTATGAGCTACATAGACAAATGGGACGGCAAGCTCCCGACCGTTGCAGGTGAGAACGGCTCGATGCTCATCGACATTACCGCTCTTCTCGAACAGATAGAGAAAGAGGATAAGCCGACAAGCAGTGCGCCCGTTTACACCGCTCCGGAAACAGCGGAAACAGATACACCGAACTCAGACGAAGAATAAAAATGACCCCTGCGAACAATGCGCAGGGGTTTCTTTTCGGAGAATATTATGGAGATAAAAATAAAGCTTCAGAACGGCGAAATAGCCGAGAGAGCGTGTGCGTTCGCACGAAATATGAACGGCGTCGGCAGTGCGGAATATGACGGGGAAGAAATTGCGATAACACTTTCGCCGAACGGCTCGGAAAATGTAGTAAAAAGCGCTGTCGAGGGCTATATCGAAGCAATGGGCGGAGGAAATGACGAAGCAAAGCCAAAAAAAGCACATTCACGGCTGAAATTCGTTTGCAGGATAGTTTTAACGGTTCTTCTCGCCGCCGTTGGTGCTGTTTTGGAACATAAAGGTGTGGAAACAACGCCGCTTTTTGTATTTATTGCGGCATATATCATAGCAAGCTGGGACATTTTTCTCTCGATAGCCGAAAGTTTGAAAGAAAAACGCCGCCCGAAGATATCGGAAGTGTTGGTATGCATCATAACACTTGCGATATTCGTTATGGGGTGGTATCTGCCTGCGGTTGTTATTTCGGTGGGAGCTAAATTAATTCGTAATGCGTAATGCGTAATTTGTAATTCGTAATTGATTTTGTTCCGCAGATTTACGGTGAATCCCTGTTTCCGCAAGGGGATTCTGTATCCGTCCGTTGGAAATACACAAAATTATGCGAATTTTCTGTAGGGGCTGGTCGCCCGTCCCACACCGCAAGGTGTTTGTGCAATAAACGAACGGCCTTGTTTTCAACGGTTTAATTCGATGAAAACAAGGCCGTTTTTATTATGCAGTAAACAATAACAAAATATATGCGCCGAAAAAAGCTGACACGATTTGTAACATGACTTGTCCGGCGTTTTTTTTATTTTGTGTGTTTAATGCGGCATAAATTGACAAAATACAACAAAGATGTTAAAATGTAATTGCTGCCGTACCTTTCTGCTTAACGTGGAAAGGAGGTGGACTAACGTGGAAGTTACAAGCATAATAATCTCATTTCTTATCTCTGTTGCAGCGGGAGTTGTATCAAGTTTTATTTACGATACGCTCCGCAAGCGGCTGAACAGACGACAGAAGTAAAAGAAGGCAGCACAGCACAAAAAATCCCCACAGAGAGGCAACTCTGTGGGGATTTACTTTTGGTGAACAGCGTGGAAGCATTCACAATCTCATTTCTTGTGAATATTATATCACACAGAAATAGTATTGTCAAGCGTAAAAGAAAAATTCAAAGTATATTCCATTCCGAATGATAATTGATTTTGTTTGCGATAAATATGCGGAAAAAATAATTCCGAATTCCGAATTCATAATTCCGAATTTAAATTATCACATTGCCGAAATTCCAATGACAGTAATGTTGTCCTTGCTGCCACCGTTTTTGGCAAGCTCTACGAGTGCTTTAAGACGCTTCGGGAGCTTTATCGGGAGGGCGAGAGTTTCCTCAAAATCGCCCTTGGTGATATAATCGGAAAGCCCGTCGCTGCATATAAGGATAAGGTCGCCGGGCTGTATGCCGCCATCGATTGGCGTTATTTCGACGGTAGGGTCTTCGGCTATGTTCCCGAGGACAGGGAAAATCACGTTGCGGTGTTTGTGGGTGCGCTTTTCGTCGGCGGTTATCTCGCCCTGCTCATAGAGCATCTGGACGAGCGACTGATCGCGCGAAAGCTGTCTGATACTTCCGCCGCGGCATCGGAAAAGCTTTGAATCGCCGACGTTTATTATGCAGGCAGAGCCGTTTTTGTCGACTGCAAGCGCACAGAGCGTTGTCTGCATATTGATATTGTTGTTTTCAGCACCGTTTTTGCGCAGGGCATAATGGATATCGAGTATCTTTTTTTCATAGTCGGTGTTCTCGGCAGGCTTCAGCGCACAGAGCAGGTTAAGCGCAAGCCTTGAAGCGACTTCGCCCCCTGCTTCGCCGCCTACGCCGTCAGCAACGGCGGTAATAAAAGGTGTATGAAGCTCGCTTTCGAGCATAGCCTGATCCATTACTATTTTATTGATAAGAAAGGCGTCCTCGTTGTGATCCCTCACAGTTCCGACGTCGGTTATACCGCAGCAGTAGTACATCAAATGCCTCCGAAAAGGGAAATTATAAATACATTATACCTCAAAAACATTGAGATTTCAACAGATATGATATTTATTTACATTTTGACTGCTGTATTGTCATACAGATTTTTGGAGACGTAATTTGTGAAAATTAGACATATTGCTGTAAAAACGGATCATAAACGCTTGACAAAATTATAAAAAGGGTGTATTATATGTATAATAACTATAAGTATAAGGAAATGTCTGCATTGACGGTGCATTTCTTTTTCGTTGGAGGGAATAAAATTGGCAGTTGCTCTTACAGAATTGATAAGCGTAAGCACACTTCAGTCTATCCAGGACGGATTCGCAAAACTTACAGGCATGGCTGCACTCACTACGGACGCTGACGGCAATGCTGTTACAAAGGGAAGTAATTTTACCGAATTCTGCATGGATCTTACAAGAAAAAGCCGTGAGGGCTGCCGCAGATGCGGTCAATGTGATAAAAAAGGCGGCGAGGACGCTCTTCTTTCAAGAAAGTCCGTTGCCTATTCCTGTCATGCAGGACTGGTGGATTTCGCTGCGCCCATTATGCTCGGCGGTGAAATGATCGGCTCGTTCATCGGCGGTCAGGTGCTCACAGAAGAACCCGATGAGGAAAAGTTCCGCAGTATCGCGCGTGAGCTCGACATCAATGAGGATAAATACATAGCAGCTCTGCGCAAGGTAAAGATCGTAAGCAGAGATAAGGTCGAAGCTGCGGCTGATTTCCTTTTCATAATCGCAGGACTTCTTTCCCAGTCGGCTTATGATGCTTATATCTCGAAGCAGAACAATTCGGGACTTACAAGCCTTAATCAGGCACTTTATAAAAAGGTGGACGAGGCAAGCGTGCTTGTAAAGCACACAGAAAAATCGCTTAATTCGCTCAGGGACGCTTATGCAAACCTTGGCGAGATCGCAAAGGGTACATCGGCTGAGATAGTAAAGACGAACGATACCCTCAAGCAGATACAGGATATCGCGCTCAACACGAAGATACTCGGCTTCAACGCTTCTATCGAAGCATCGAGAGCGAAAGAGGCAGGAAAGGGCTTCGGCGTTATCGCGCAGGAAGTCAGAAGCCTTGCCGAAACGAGCCAGAGCTCCGCAGACAGCATTCAGAACGCAATGACAAGCATCGACAGCCGTTCAAAGGCTATCATTGAAAATATCGCAAACACACAGAACGTTGTTGCAAACTGCTACAAGGATATTGAGCAGTTCAGCTCGCTCCTTGACGATATCAAAAATATGAAGTGACGATCCCCATAAAAGGAGGCGGATATTATGGATATGAGTACATCTATCGCTTCAACGGCAATGGCAATGAAGCAGGCAGAGTTCCGGCAGCAGGCAGGCGTAAGCATACTCAAAAAAAGCATGGACGTAAGCTCACAGCTTGCAATGGGAACTATTGAAATGATGAACGATTCCGCAAAGGCATTTGCAGGAGATATCGGCGCAGTATTCGATGCGAGAGCATAAATTTCAAATTCGGGATTAATTTTGCTTTTCACCAAATAAAAATAAAAGCGATGCAATTCAAGATAACGAATTGCATCGCTTTTTCATATAAATGAGCGATAATACTAATTCTTAATCAACCTATAGACAAACTCTTGGCTATAATAAGTTCATTCTGCGTCAAGCTTCCTTGTCAGGCGACAGCCTGCCTGCGGTCGCTTTTCTTGACTGAACTTATTCTATCTGTCGATTTTGTCTATAGAACGATTAAGAATTAGTATAAATAATTCCGAATTTCGCATTGCGAATTAAAATTTGCCTTTTGCCTATTGAAAAAAGCCGCAGTGTTATGCTATAATTATAATAATACTGCAAAAATACAGAAAGGCGGAAACGGTTTTGGAGAATCTGTACACTCTGCGCTCGCTGATAACGAGTATCTTGCCGATAACATTCTGGGATATCCTTGATATTGCCGTGCTTGCCGTTATTCTTTACAAGGGCATAAGCATTGTAAAGGAAACGCGCGCAGGCGGTCTGCTGAAAGGTATCGCCGTGCTTGTTATCGCGTATCTTTTAATGGAGCTTTTCCAGATGAAAGCTATGGCTTACATTATGAAAAGCGTTTTTAACATAGGTCTGCTTGCGCTGATAATACTCTTCCAGCCCGAGCTTCGCCGTGCGATAGAAAAAATGGGACGCTCAAAGCTTACGAAAATGCCGTTCATTTCGTCCATAGGCTCGGAAAGCAATGACACTGCCGCTTCAAAATGGAACGATGCTATCGAAGCTATCTGCGATGCCTGCGAGGACTTGTCTGCAACGACTACGGGTGCGCTTATCGTTATTGAGCGTGAATCAAAGCTCGGCGAACAGATCGACACCGGTACTATACTTAACGCAAAGCCTTCAAAGGAGCTTTTCGGAAATATTTTCTGGAAAAATACTCCTCTTCACGACGGCGCAGTCATAATGCGTGACGGCTACATTCTCGCCGCTGCCTGCTTCCTCCCGAAGCCGCAGAAAGAGGAAACGATAAACAAAGCACTCGGTTCGCGTCACCGTGCGGCTATCGGCATGAGCGAAAACTCGGACGCTATCGTTATTGTTGTTTCGGAGGAAACGGGCGTTATCTCCATTGCCGAAAACGGCAGTCTTGAACGAGGCTTTACACGCGACAGCCTTAAAAAGTATCTCCGCGACAGACTTATCCCCGAAAAGCCGCAGAAAACGGCAAGAACTCTCCCACCGTCCGATAAAAAGCCGCTTTTCATCGGCAGAAAGAGAAAAGAAAAAGCAGAGGAGGCAAGCTCCAATGAAAAAAATAATTGACATTATCTCGGATTTCTTCCGCAGAATATTTGAAAAAGACCTTTCGCTGAAAATTTTCTCTATCCTCTGCGCGGCAGTGATATGGTTCGCCGTTTCGATAAGCGTTTACCCGACGATAGATCAGGTCGTTTACAACGTTCCCGTCACGGTCGAGCTTCAGGGAACTTATGCCGAGGCACACAACTACAAGGTGATCGGGCAGAGTGTTCAGACCGTTGATGTTTACCTGCGCGGCGACCGTTCGCAGATAGGCAGCATCAAGGCTGACGACATAAAGGTATCGGCTTCGGCTGAAAACGTAATAAGCCCAAGGGAATACAGCCTGCCCCTTGACGTAAGCTCAAACAGCGGAAAGACTTTTACCGTAACGAAGATAACCCCCTCGGACGATGTGGGGTCTTCGATAGAATATATCTACGCTTCCTTTGACGAAGTTGTCACAAAGGAGATAAAGCTTTCGCCCGTTCTTGACCGTCTGCACGTTGCGAGCGGTTATATCGTTGACGATGACGATGTTGCCGTTGCTCCGAACACTATCGAGATAACAGGTCCGAAGGACGATGTTGAAAAGATCGACAGCGCATATTTCTATGTCGATACGGCAAGCGAGCTTTCTTCAAGCTATGAATACACCGCCGAAAGCCCGACTATCTACAGCAGTGACGGTGTTGCTCTGAGCGGCAACGACAGCATCACATTCAGCCGAACAAGCTTCAGCGTAAGTATTCCCGTTTACAAAAAGCAGGTCCTTCCGCTCGAAGTTGCGATAACGAACGCGCCGTCCAGCTTCAATGTTGACGCGTTCCGCGAGAAGCTGCAGCTTTCCGTTTCCGAGCTTGAAATAGCTGCTCCTGCCGATGAGATAAAGGACGTTTCCGCGATAACGATAGGCACTATCGATATGCGCGAAGTTGACATCGGCTCGGTATTTACATTCAACACTGCCGACTTCCTCGGCGAGAATTATCAGAACCTCAGCGGCATCGACACTGTTTCCGTTGTATGCCCGAGCGAGGGACTTTACAAGATAGCAATGACTATCCGAGGAAGCTCCGTTCAGATAATCAATGCCCCTGCACAGTTCGATTATAACATCATAACTTCGGGCTTCACGCTGTTCTTCATCGGCTCGGAGGAAAGCATCAATCAGATATCCTACATCGATGTTGTTTCGCAGATAGACCTGCTCAATTACGAGCTTGAAGCGCGCGACTACAAGCTGCCCGTAACGTTCTCAACACCTGCTTATGACGATGTTTGGTGCATAAGCTCGGACGGACTTCTCTCGCCCAAGGCTATCGTTACATTCACACTAAAATCATAGTGGGGATGCCCCACGGCAAATTCGCGCCGCGCTTCACTTCGTTCCGCTCGTTTTGTGGAAACGGGATGAAATATTCGCGGATAGGGTTTGTTTGACGATCTGACAAATAGAAACTTGGTAGGGAAGCCCCTCGGCAAATTCGCGCCGCCAAATTCTGATTTTATCACAGGAGGAACTGAAATCATGCGCTTTACATTTTGCCCACATTGCGGAACAAAACTTATCGGAAAAGAGATCGGAGATGAGGGAGTAATTCCGTTTTGTGAAAAATGCAACATTCCATTATGGGATATGTTTACGACAAGCATTATTGCGGCGGTCGTAAACGAATATGACGAGATCGCACTGCTGCGGCAAAATTATGTTTCTGCGACAAAATATGGATCATGAAAATAGGCGAATCCGCAGAGGAAACCGTTATTCGCGAAGTAAAAGAAGAGATCGGACAGGATGTTGAGACCTTGGAATTTATCAGCAGTTATCCTTATGAAAAAAGAGAAATGCTGATGCTGGGGTATAAAGCAACTGTAAAGAAGAAGGACTTTAAACTATCGGGTGAAGTGGATTCTGTAGAGTGGGTCAAATTCCAAGACGCATTATCGAAACTTCGGGAAGGAAGTATAGGCTGGCAGCTTGTGAAAACTGTTATTGAAAAATAAGCTGCAAAAAAGGTCATCTCAGGAAATTTCAGCAAAATCACAATTACGCTGCGAAGCCGCATAATATGTGCGGCTTCACTTTTATAAAGAAAAGGAACTTTCTATGGCAATAATCATCTCTCAGATAAAAACTTCGATAAGCGCAGGCACGGACGATATCACTTCGGCGGCACTCAAAAAGCTTAAGCTTGACAAAACAGCCGTCAAAGCCTGTCACCTGCACAAGACCTCGCTCGATGCGAGAAACAACAGCGATATAAAGCTCGTTTCGTCCGTATGGATAGAGCTTGACAGCGAAAAAGCCGAAAAAGCACTCTGCGAACGCGACAAAAGCTGTTCTTATGTCGATCAAAGCATCGAAATTATGCCTCCGAAAACGAATATCACCAAGAAAGAGGTCGTTGTCGCAGGCTTTGGACCTGCAGGAATGTTCTGTGCGCTCACGCTTGCGGAATATGGCTTTGAGCCGATAGTTCTCGAACGGGGAGCGGCTGTTGACGAGCGTGTAAAAGCCGTTGAAAGCTTCTGGCACGGCGGTGCTTTCTCCGAGCAGACGAATGTACAGTTCGGTGAGGGCGGTGCAGGCACTTTTTCGGACGGAAAGCTTACAACGCGCATAAAAGACCCTATGTGCAGACGAATTTTACACCGCCTTGTCGAATTCGGCGCGCCGCAGGAAATTCTCACGAAAGCTAAGCCTCATATCGGCACAGACAAGCTCCGCAGTATCGTAAAAAGTCTGCGAAACCGCGTTATTGAGCTTGGCGGAGAAGTCCGCTTCAACACAAAGCTTGACGATATCATAATAAAAAACGGCACAGTTGCCGCCGCTGTCGCAAACGGTCAGGAGATACCCTGTGATGCGGTCGTGCTTGCACTCGGACACAGCGCAAGAGATACCTTTGAAATGCTCCTCGGCAAGGGCGTTTTCATTGAGCCGAAGCCGTTCTCGGTCGGCGTTCGCATCGAGCATAAGCAGACCGATGTTGACCGCTCGCTTTACGGCAAAGCCGCAGGAACGCCGAGCCTGCCAAAGGGAGAATATCAGCTTTCCCACCGCCGCAGCGGCAGAGGGGTCTACACATTCTGTATGTGTCCCGGAGGAATGGTAGTTCCGTCGCAGAGTGAGGAGAACACGGTCGTTACGAACGGCATGAGCGAGTTCGCCCGTGACGGTGAAAATGCAAATGCGGCAGTCGCAGTCGGCGTCTCACCCGATGATTTCGGTAAAAAACCGCTTGACGGAGTTATCTTCGCACGGAGCCTTGAACAGAGGGCGTTCGAGCTTGGCGGCAGGAACTACAAAGCACCAGCATCGACTGTAGGAAAGCTTCTCACGGGAAAAGGTTCGCTCACTGAGAGCAATATTGCCCCGACCTATGCAAGAGGACTTGCGGAATGTGACCTTGCGGAGCTTTTTCCCGACTTCATCACGGAAATGTTAAAAGAGGGACTTGCCGATTTTTCGCACAAAATGAAATGCTTCGGTGACAGGAACGCCGTTCTCACAGCGCCCGAAACAAGAACGTCCTCGCCCGTAAGGATAACGAGGGGCGAAGGCCTCTGCTCGCTGAATGTCAAGGGGCTATACCCCTGCGGCGAGGGTGCAGGCTACGCAGGCGGAATAATGTCCGCCGCCGCTGACGGAATGAACGTGGCGGTACAAATAATTCGGAATTAGGAATTCGGAATTATTTTTGTTCCGTAAATTCGTCACAAAGCACCTAATTTCCGTAGGGGACGGGTTTCCCGTCCCACGCCACAAGGCGTTTATGCAATAAACGAACAGACCTGCTTTCATCGGAATTTCCTTTGAAAACAGGTCTGTTTTTTATTTGTTATTAATGTTCACGGAATTTTCGCGCAACGAAAATCGCTTCGCGATTCAGGGCGGGCGACCCGTTCCCTACAGAGATTTTGGTTAAAATATGGGATTTGCAACGGGCGGATATGGAATTCGCCGCTACGAAATTGGTTTTTTATAAAAAATGAACGGAGTAATACGAAAAACAAATAAA